>Ga0105054_10007490_pt1 | contig 14793 bp, 16 predicted proteins | sample BON02_FD_78091 | JGI IMG/M metagenome (GOLD analysis project Ga0105054, IMG submission 78091) | Freshwater microbial communities from Lake Bonney liftoff mats and glacier meltwater in Antarctica - BON-02 (megahit assembly) | ecosystem: Environmental > Aquatic > Freshwater > Ice > Glacier...
ACTGCGGTTGCTGATATTTCCCAGGCTGCCAACCTGGCACTCATAGTAGCGGGTGTAGGGTTTGAAACGTATTTACCGCAGCTACCTGTAGCAATACAAGCAGCCATTATTAAGCAGCGGGTGGTGTTTCCCACGGCTAAGGCGATGATTGAGTTAGTACAGACAGGCCATGTACAACCAATCAGTGCGGCTGAGGCGTTACCAGTTTATGTGCGCAATCAAGTGACACATGTAGTGTCCTGATCGGATGGAGGCAATATGGATAAAAAATTATTAGAGATTTTGGTTTGCCCTTTGTGCAAAGGCAAGTTACTACTTAAACAGTCCGAGTTAATCTGTCGCTTTGACCGCCTGGCTTATCCTGTGCGCGAAGGGATCCCGGTTATGTTGGAAAATGAGGCGCGTTTAATTTCGTTAGAGGAAAAAGATAAATTATGACTAGTGATTTTCATGTCATTATCCCGGCACGTTATCAGTCCACACGCTTGCCCGGAAAATTGTTAATGGACGTGCACGGCACTACGGTAATTGAGCGTGTATATTGTCAAGCCTTAAAGGCTAAGCCCAAAAGCATTACGATTGCTACCGATAACCAGGACATTTTTGATTTGGCCACCGGTTTTGGCGCACGGGTTATCATGACGGCAGTGACTCATCCCTCCGGCACGGAAAGAATTGCAGAAGTGGTCGCTAAGGGGACGTTTTCTCCTGAGGATATCATTGTTAATGTTCAAGGTGATGAACCTCTAATCGCCCCAGCCTTGATTTCTCAAGTAGCACAGAGCCTTGCCCATGCTGATACACCGATGGCGACGTTGTGCTGGCCGCTGGATAACGAGGCGCAGTATACGAATCCCAACGTGGTTAAGGTAGTGCGGGATTGCAATATGAATGCACTTTATTTTTCCAGAAGCCCAATTCCTGCGTATCGTGACGACTACAGTGGCAATAAACATCTATTCCGCCACATTGGCCTATACGCCTATCGCGCTGAATTTTTACTTGAAATGGTTAGCTGGCCCGAGTGTGAGCTTGCTACGGCAGAAGCTCTGGAGCAATTAAAAGTATTATGGTCAGGTTATAAAATCAGAGTTGAGCAAGCATGCGTGCAACCCCTGCAAGATATAAATACTGGCGAAGACCTGGCTTTGGTTCGTAGCCAGCTGGAAGATGGCGTGATTATTTAACCCTTGTTTATCTTCTTTCCATCCCTGTGCCTACTTACCGCGATTTGTTCGCGGTATCTCTACGAAAAAGATTTATAGCTTTGCTTGAGCAGTACGGGCTACGAACGCTGGGTTGCTTCGCTAGCGCTCGCAAAGATGGGATTGAATCTCCGTCTGTCGTTGCGAACGAAGTGAAGCAATCCAGTGCGTGCCAGGACGCCAGTTATGTTCATATTTTTTGCAAGCGCTTACTTAAAATGGATTTACGCAGGTAAAGGATCAACGCCGGGAAAAGCATCAGTAAAATACCGCTGGAAAATATGAGGCGGAAGCGATTAGCACCCCCCACATCCATCGTGTTTTCTGGTGGAAAGAAGCCGACTACCAGGGTGATAGCGCAACCAACAATGCCCAGCAGGCAGACAAAATAATAACCAAAGCGACCGCCAGGAATGGCAAACGGGCGGGGTAAACTTGCAAATTTACCTTTTAAGCGAATGGCTGCAATAAACATTAGTACGTACATCATAATGTAGAGTTCAGTGCTTAGCGCGGTGAATAACCAGTAAATGGCATTCACGGTAGGGAATAACAGGAATCCACTACACAACACAGTAACCAGCACGGCTTGTAACAGCAGAATGCGTGAGGCAATGCCATGTTTGTTCAAACGATAAAGCCAATGGGGCAGAAAACCGTTATCGGCGGCTAATAATAAGCCTTTGGCAGGCGAGATAATCCAGTTAACCATGCCGCCTAAACTGCCTAGCAAAAGCAATATAACCATCACCGGCATTAAGGCGCTTAAATGATAGACTTTAAAAAAGTTGTCAAATGCCTGCATGACGCCATTTACCAAACTTATTTTTTCTTGCGGCAATACAAAAGCAATGGCCAGCGATCCGAGAATCATCGTGGTTAAAATCAGAATAACGGAAAAAAACATGGCGCGTGGAAAATTACGTTGCGGATTGTATACATTGCGCACATGCACGGCTGCCAATTCCATCCCCAGAAAAGAGGTCATAATCGCGGTTAACGAAATCCAGGAATGGGTGTCTTTCCAATGAGGGATGAGATGGTTAAAGCTCAGATCAATTGCTATCGGATGGCCTTGGATAATCCAGATAATGGCCAACAGAATGATAAAGCCCATAGGGATGATCATCCCAACTATCGCACAAAAACTGGCAAATGCAGCCGACGCACGTAGCCCCGAAAGACCTAATATAGTTAACGACCAAAAGATGACGAGAATGACACTGATTAAATAATATTTATTTTGTCCTAACTCCGGGTTGATCAAATAGGTCAACGTTCCCGCAATAAAAGATAATACGGTGGGATACCAGACCATGGTATTAATCCATTGTAACCAAATAGTAAAAAAAGCCCAGTTCTCGCCAAAAGCATGGCTTACCCAACTATACACACCGCCTTCTTCTTCCGACCAGGTTGAGGATAGCTCGGCTGAAACCAACGCTACCGGAATCAGGAAAACAATCGCTGAAAAAATAAAGAAAAAGATTAACGAAGAGCCGAACAAGGCAGTGGCAGGTAAATTGCGAATACTATCAATGGCACCACTAATCAATAAGACCAGTGCAAACACAGAAATTTTTTCGGAAGACCATGCTTTCATTGATAATCAACTCTAGTGGCGAAAAGATAACCATTATAAAGTATCGCATGGCTGCATGGAATGAATTTTTCGCCTGCCGAGGCTAACAAACGCGATAATATCTGGATCACAGCTGATTTTTTAGGCGGGCGCCACCGTGGAACCTAACTACCATGAGTCGTGAGAATAATTCGCCGTGCCGGTGCGTGGTTACGATGTTCGCATAAATAAATGCCTTGCCATTGTCCTAACAATAATTGCTGGTTGTGTAGAGGGATGGTGAGGCTCACGCCCAACAGGGCATTTTTAATGTGAGCCGGCATATCGTCTTCGCCTTCAAGGGTATGGCGGTAGCGAGAATAATCGTCGGGAACGGTCGCATCAAAAAAGGTTTCTAAATCAAGGCGTACGTCATTGCAGGTATTTTCACTGATAGTAAGAGAGGCAGATGTATGTTGCAAAAACAAATGTACAAGTCCTGTGTGCAGGCTGGGCATAGTGAGCAGCGCTTGTTTAATCTCATCGGTAATGAGATGAAATCCGCGTGGCTTAGCGGCTAACTGTAGTTGATGTTGCCAATAATGAACCTGCCTATTATCAGACATGGCGTTTACCATCGCGGCATGCGGGAGAAGCAGGGGTGTTACTGGTGTTTTGCCACTCGTCGGGGGTGTATAGATGCAAGGTTAATGCATGCAACCCTGAGTTAAATTCAGCGCCAATGACCGTATTAACCAGCCGATGGCGGCTAATACGATTTAGCTTATCAAAAAGTGCCGACACTGCGACCACTTTAAAATGAGACTCAGCACCTTCAGGAACATGGTGGCGATGGGATTCATCTTCAATAATTAAAGTATCTGGTTTTAGCTCTGCAAATAATGCATCATGAATACGTTGCTTTCGCGACATGGCAGTTTAGAGGTTGTTCAGGATAGGTAAAGTATACGCAGCAAACCTACATTTGTCATGCCGTTGCAGTATTACAAGGAAATATGGATCAGTGGATGTGAAAGGGGCGGGTGTGAAACAACGAGGGTTTACGTTAATCGAAGTGATGATTGTGGTAGGGATTATCGGGATTGGCGTTATTTTGGCGATTCCTATGTACCTGGATTACATAGTCAGAGCTCGCGTAGTCGAAGGTCTAAGTCTGGCATCAGTGGCACAATTGGCGGTGGCTGAGCGCTCTGGCGAAAATAATTTATTACCCCTTACCCAGCAAGCTACCGGCTATGTCAGCCCAAGCAGTACTGCTAATGTTGTGTCTATTACCATAGCAAATAATGGCTCCGCGGAAATTACGATTACCTATACTCTGCGTGCAGGTGGAGGAACTATTATTTTAAAGCCTGTCTTACAAGCTACCCATAGCATTATCTGGACGTGTACAGACGGAACGCTGGAAAATAAATACAGGCCTGCAACCTGTCGTTCATGATGGGCTTGAGGCAGGGTTACTATTGACCTTTTCCTGTCATATTGTGACCATAATTAGTAATTTTTTACGCGTTGTCGGTAAAAACCCCAGGTTTTACATACATTTACTATTGGCATTTAATATGCATAATAGTTAGGGACACTTAGATTAATTAGGGGAATATGATGAAACAACAAAAAGGTTTTACACTGATTGAGTTGATGATTGTGGTAGCCATTATTGGTATTTTGGCAGCAGTCGCCATTCCTGCGTATCAGGATTATCTGGTAAGAGCACGGATTACAGAAGGCTTAAGTCTTGCTTCCGGTGCGAAAGTAACGGTATCTGAGAACGCGATGAATGGAGCTGCAGATTTGACTATGGGATGGACCGCGCCAACCGCTACACCTAACGTTCTATCTGTGGCAGTTGCTCCGGCTACTGGGGTTATTACGGTAACCTATCAAGCAGCAGCACAAGGTGTGGTACTTAGTCTGGTACCAACTGCAGGTGGCGCAGCAATAGCCGCAGGTGTACCTCCAACTGATGCAATTGCCTGGACTTGCCGTGTTGGCAATGCTAATAACAACCGCTATGTGCCAGCTAACTGCAGGATTTAATCCTCCTGGTTTATCAAGGCCGCCTTTACAGGCGGCTTTTTTTATAGTTTTTTTTCAACCAGTTGATTTTTTAGGCGAATATAATCAGGAATGCCATCCAGGTAGGGCGGGTATGCCTCCCCTTGAATTAACGGCGTTAGATAGCGACGGCACGCCTCGGTAATATGCATGCCGTTGGCACTTATAAAGTCCGCAGGCATTTTCTTTTCCTGATTGGCAACGTCGGCCAAAGCTACATGATCGATAGACCAGCGGTAGGGTGAGTCTTGCTCACGGACAATGATGGGCATAATGGCATTATGGCCACCAAGGGCTAACTCTACTGCCGCTTTACCCAGCGCATAAGCTTGCTCTACATCAACAGCTGAGGCGATATGGCGGGCAGCGCGCTGTAGATAATCGGCAACCGCCCAATGGTATTTAAGATTTAATTCGCTTTTAATTAATTGGGCAAGAACTGGAGCCACACCACCCAATTGCGCGTGGCCAAAGGCATCACGAACGCCGGCATCACTTAAGAACGTGCCTTGCTCGTTGCGAATACCCTCAGACACCACAATTACGCAATAGCCATATTGTTTGACACACTCGTCTACTTTTTGCAGGAAAACAGCTTGTTGGAAGGGGATTTCGGGAAATAAAATAATATGAGGCGGCTCCTGTTCATGCCTGCCCGCCAGGCCACCGGCCGCCGCAATCCATCCGGCATGTCGACCCATTACTTCGAGAATAAACACTTTGGTGGATGATGCCGCCATGGAAGCCACATCAAAACCGGCTTCGAGCGTAGAGATTGCCACGTATTTAGCGACTGAACCAAAGCCTGGGCAGGAGTCGGTAAACGGTAAATCATTATCCACGGTTTTGGGGATACCAATGCAGGTGACCGGGTAATTCATCGCCGCACTCATGATTGCAATTTTATTGGCGGTATCCTGGGAGTCACCCCCGCCATTGTAGAAAAAATAACCTATATTGTGGGCTTTAAAGACGGCAAGCAGACGCGTGAATTCATCGCCATTGTCTTGCAATTTATAGCGACAAGAACCAAAAGCGCCTGAAGGAGTATGCATAAGCTTGGCAATGGCATCATCGCTTTCAAGTGAGGTATCAATTAAATTCTCATTCAGTGCACCCAGAATACCGTCTTTAGCTGCATATACTTTGCCAATGTGCTGCGGATGCATGCGTGCTGTTTGAATAACGCCGCAAGCGGATGCATTGATCACTGCTGTAACGCCGCCTGATTGCGCGTAGATAGCATTTTTTATTGCCATGGTTTCTCCGTTTTTAGATGTGACTTTTTTTGTTTTATTTGAATTCGGTGGGGGACAGTAAATCCCCCCTAGCCCCCCTTCACAAAGGGGGGAATTGTTCGTGGGATCCTGATTGCGTGTAGATAGCATTTTTTATTGCCATGGTTTCTCCGTTTTTGGATGTGATTTTTTTGTTTTATTTGGATTCGGTGGGGGGATTTACCACGGCCCTCCAAATAACCTCTAGCACGTCATCAATACAATGTAACACCTGTAAATTATCAAAACGTAACACTCGTAAATTTAAACCCTGCAAATAAGCATCTCGTTTTTTATCTTTTTGCACATAAGCCTGCTCAAAATGATGCCCACCATCGATTTCAATGACCAACTGAGGAGCGTGGGCATAAAAATCCACGATATAGTTGCCAATAGGTTTTTGGCGATTAAATTGCGTATTATGCAATTGCTTCCGGCGAATACGCGACCATAATAAATTTTCAGCGTCAGTTTGATTGCTACGCAAATTTCTTGCATGTACTTTCAATTTTTCACTGTAATAGGTGGTCATCGGGCTTCCTTGTCTTGAAGCTGGGGGCTTAGGGGGATTTAGTCCCCATCTCATATCATCACCGGCGCCCGATAAGAACTCTCATATTCACTGAGAACCGCATCTATACTCTGAATCAATGTTTCAAAGTTAGCGCGCAGTTCCTCAATGTGTTTGGCATGTTTGGCTCGGTGCTCCAATTGGGCAACCTGGCTTTGCAATTGTGGTACACCGCAAAAACAGCAGGCGCCGTGCAGTTTATGGGCGGCACGTTCCATGGCTTTAACGTTGCCATTATCCATTAATTGCAAAAACTCCTCGCGATTTTTTTGTAATTCTTCAATAAAACGGCCGAGAAATTCCACAGCCAGGGCATTGTTACCAGACACTTTCTGCACACATAAAGCCCAGTTAATCGCGGTAAGGTTTTGTTTATCGATAAAATGCAATAAATGACGCAGTAACAGTTCTTCGTCTAAAGGTTTTTGCAGGCAAAGTTCCACACCGGCTTGCTGCAAAATCTCATTATTGATGTCGGTGCTATTCGCACTAATCAAAATGATCGGAGTGTTTTTATTGAGAATGGATTTATGGCGGATCTGGTACGCTGCGTCCAGGCCGTTTAGCTTGGGCATTTGAATATCAAGCAGAATGACATTGAAGTGTTTACTATTGCAGCGCTCAACCGCCAGCTCACCATCTTCAACGGTTTCTATGCACGCATTGTCGCCTAATAACGAATTAAGCAACATGCGATTAACCGGGTTATCTTCAGCGACCAATAAATTGGGCTGGGCTAAGCGTAGTTGGGCGCGTAAGGTATTCAATTTTTCATTGGTCGTTTTGGTGAGTGCAGACTGGTTTAATAATGACTCAACGGTGTCATGCAGTTTTTGAATATTGGGTGGTTTAAACAAAAAGCCATCGGCTCCCAGGGCTTTAAAGTCCTGAATCAGCCACTTGGATACCAGCACACAGGGGAATGTTTTTTTGAATAAAACCTGGGCGACTTGCTGTTCACAGCCTTGATTGACATTAACAAACGCCAGATCACAATCATCATAAAGGCTGAGTGCCTCCTCAAGCTGGTTAAAGGCATTGATTCGGATACAGTTAATGCCCCAATGACTTAAGCCATTACACATCGCGTCTAAATGCAGGGGGTTGTCATCAAAACAAATAACGTTCAGATTGGCGAAACGGTGGATTTGGTGTTTTTCAATTTCATAGGCCGCGAGTTTTGCCAATTTGATATGTACGGAAAACGTAGAGCCTTTATGGATTTCACTGACTAGAGAAATCCGGCCATGCATATGTTCCGCCAGGTTCTTACAAATCACCAGGCCGAGACCGGAACCGCCAAAGCGCCGGGTAACGCTGGTGTCGGCCTGGGTAAATGCGTTAAATAAAGTAGTTTGATCATCTACATTAATGCCCAAACCAGTATCCGTTACCGATAAACAAATGCTGTAATCTTTTTCCGACTCGTTTTCAATCCTGGTTTCAATACGTACATATCCATGGTCGGTAAACTTGATGGCGTTGCTAACCAGATTGCTGATAATCTGTTTCAGGCGCAGCGGGTCACCGAGCATAGTTTTGGGAACATTAACCGCGGTAGATGGAATAAGTTCAATTCCTTTTTTATGGGCATTGGGGCCAACCAAGGCTAAGACATCATCAATACAGGTGCGGATATCTAGCGGAATGCAGTCCAGATGCATCTTGCCGGCATCCATTTTAGAGTAATCGAGAATATCATTAATGATGGTTAACAGATCCTGAGCTGAGGACTTGATCGTTTTAACGTAATCCAGTTGCAGAGGGTCGAGTTTGCTTTCCAGCAATACGTTGGTAAAACCAATCACCCCATTCATGGGGGTGCGAATTTCATGACTCATATTGGCTATAAACTCAGATTTTTGCCTACTTTTTTCTTCGGTTTTCTTTTTATCCAGCGAAAGCTCAATATTTTGTTCTTCCAATACTTCGAGGTTTTTTTGCAAGTCAGCGGTTGCCACTTCAATATGCTGGTTTAAATCATGTAAGGCACTGAGATAGTGTTGTTGCAGGTGCGCACACCCTTGCTCAATAATACCCAGCTCACCGGCGCTCGATACTTTGATATCCGTTTCAAATTCGTTACGCAGAATTTGTTTCATGCTGCGCCGTAAGCGGCCAATCGGGCGGTAAATCTTGCGCGAGAGAAAAAAGTGTACGGCCAAACCAATCAACAAGCCCAGCAGGGTAATAAAGATGGTGATGATATACATTTGATAACGCTTAATCAGCAGTGATTGAGTGTCGATATCAATCGATAACCAGCCAAGAATATCATCAGCCTGGAAAGCGATAGGGCTGGTAGGCGCTTGTGAGGGCAGGAAGGAATACAAGTTGAATTTAGGGACGGTAATCGGCGCGATAAAATTAATGCTGTAAGGATTTAATTGCTTGCTCTCAATATAATCTCCCGTAAATTCAAGGGGGGCGAAGCGATTGTTTAAGGAGTGTTTACCACCCCGATAAGCTAATAACTGTCCTTTGGCATTGTAAAAAGCCAGGGCTTTCACTTCGGGATTAATGGTGGAGGCTTCGATAAGGCCTTGCAAGGTTCGGCTGTCATCTCGCAAGATGGCCAATTGTGCAACTGGGAGCAGTTGGCGGATATAGGCTTCTCCCAAATGAGAGATATGCTGTTTCAAATCCTGGCTAAACTGGCCGTTATAGAACACAGCAAACAGCAAGGCCACCAGCAGGACTGGGATTAAGGTGGTAATCCTAAGCTGGTATTTAATGCCAATACCTTTCACGCGTACTCCTCCAGCTTATTTGCTCATCAATAGTAACAGGGCTTAATCTTCAACAAGCGCTTACAAAGGGGGTAGCTTTGCGATACGGGTAAAGTCAGCTATTATACCGCGATTATTTCTATGCTTACAACGGAGCCAATGATGATTGTCAGAACCCGTTTCGCCCCTAGCCCTACTGGGTTTTTACACGTTGGTGGCGTACGCACCGCCTTGTTTTCATGGTTGTATGCAAGACACCATCAAGGGGAGTTTATTTTACGAATTGAAGACACCGATCGTGAGCGCTCAACGCAAGAGTCGGTGCAGGCTATCCTCGATGGCATGCAGTGGCTTGGTTTAAATTATGACAAAGAACCATTTTATCAAACAGATCGTTATCCTCGTTATTTACAAATTGCCAACCAATTATTGGATGAAGGCAAGGCCTATCGCTGTGAGTGTACGAAAGAGCGGTTGGAGTTATTGCGTGAGCAGCAGGTAGCGGCTAAAGAGAAGCCACGTTACGATGGCCATTGCCGCGATAAAAATCTGGCTGACATGGCGACTTCACACGTTGTGCGCTTTCGTAATCCCAGTGCCGGGGTAGTGTCTTTCGCCGACCAGGTTTATGGCGATATCCAGGTTGAAAACAGTGAGCTGGATGATCTGATCATTGTCCGCTCCGATGGTAATCCTACCTACAATTTTGCGGTGGTAGTCGATGATTGGGATATGGAAATTACTCACGTAATTCGCGGCGATGATCACATTAATAACACCCCTCGCCAAATTAACATTTTCAAAGCATTAAATGCGCCGGTGCCTGAGTTCGCGCATTTGCCGATGATTCTTGGCGATGATGGCAAACGCCTGTCCAAACGGCATGGTGCGGTCAGTGTGTTGCAATTTAAAGAATTGGGTTTTCTGCCGCATGCGCTGTTGAATTACCTTGTACGCCTGGGCTGGTCAGCAGGTGATCAAGAAATTTTCAGCCTCGAAGAAATGATAAAGTCATTTGACTTGAAAAGTGTTAGCCGCGGGGTATCGAGTTTTAATTACGACAAATTGTATTGGCTTAATCAGCATTATCAAAAATGCGATCCTCCCGAGCAGGTAGCTGCGGCTCTAAGCTGGCATTTTGAGCAAAATAAGATGGATATCTCCAAGGGGCCAGCGTTGGTTGATTTGGTAGCGGTACAAGCAGAGCGTTGCAAGACCCTGGCAGAACTATGTGAAAATAGCCGTTATTTTTATGAAGATCATATTGAGTATGATGAAGATGCCGTTAAAAAACATTTACGGCCGGTAGTTTTAGAACCCTTAACTGCACTGTATAGTTGTTTAAGCGCGGTGACGGATTGGCAGAGAGATATTCTGCAGCAATGCGTCAATGATGTCAGTGCCCAATTCAATATTAATATGGGAAAAATAGCGCAACCTCTGCGTGTGGCGATAACCGGCAGCAGTATGTCACCAGCCATTGATATGACCCTGGCCTTATTGGGTAAGCAACGGGTGTTAAGCCGTATGGAGTATGCATTACAACGGATTCGTCAACGACAGGACGCCGCGGGTTAAAGTTTACAGGTGACGCACAACTTACCTCTTGAGGATCAGTACTTTGGGAGGAATTTTGGATACCGCGCATAAAGCGCGGTAAGTAGGGATGTATGAGCTTGTCCGCAGGGCCCTTCATAACGCCTCGTCTGTAGGCATTATGATAACCAAATAAATTCATTGATTTCCTTAACTTTTTTTTTAGCTCGCCGATAGAGGTTATAGGGCTTGTTAACCCGTGTGAAATCATGAAAGAAAAACATTTTGCTTACAAAATATTAAGGGAATCATCAGGGTTAGTCTGTACACACTCTGAATTTGAAGAAGACAAAATGCTGGATTTATTGAAAGAGATAAAACAGCTTCATTCAAAAGGTATATTTTGGATTTTTAAACAATTGGAGGGGCAACCACAGGAAGCACTTTGCGTTATAGATTGTAGCCATGGCCGAATTTATTATCACTATTCGGGTGAGGTCGAAAACCTGGAAGACACGATTGTAAAATTAAGTAATCAAATCAAGGCCGGAGGATAGATTAAGGTGTTGGCAATAGGCGACGCAATGGTCTATCATTTTAGTTGCACATAATTTAAAGGGATAAAAATCATGTCAAAACAAGCAAAACTTTATAAAGCCATTGGATTAGGGATGGTTTTATTTCCCATGCTGTCAGTGGCCGCTGACGAAGTTACTACCACTACAACAACGACCACGCCAGCTGCAACAACAACTGCTCCTGCTGCGGCAAATGCTAATGAAATGCCGAAGGATGTCTGGTTAGAAAAAATCAAAGCCGTAGTGCCTGATCCAATATGTAAGGGCTTTATGGAAGATGCGTCTATTTCTGCACGTTTGAAAGAACAAGATATCAGCTTGCAAAAATGCGTGGGTTTAATCCCGGCTATTGCTGACAAATGTCAGAAAAAATACTATGATAGTTTGCCTGCAATGATCAATCAGGAAAGTGCTTCAAAATGGGGAAGAACCATAGGTGAGTGTATTGGTGGAGATTTTGCCATGACTTATTTATACCCCAGTGCTAATACCACTACACCTGCTAAAAGCCAATAGCCTATCAGCAACGGTTGCAAAGTTCCCGCTCAGGGAATGCTGCAATCGTTGCGTAGTTTATACACGAGGCAATGAACAGTCCTAGTTATAAGCACAACGATAAAATGAGTTTAGAGCCGCTGGATAATTGTTAACCCACTGAAATTGCAACAACGGGGTAGACTGCGCTTTGAATTTATCGCCACAATACAGGTGGCAGGGGACTTTGCTGATTACACAGCCAACGTATTTGTATCTTGTATATTTGGCAATTAACCCTTCAGTAACATTATTCGAACAGCGTTTTTCATAGCAAATATAAAAGCTGTCGGCTTTCGGCTCTTCTACAGGCATTAATGGCAATGCCTGAACATAGTCAGTCATTAGAAAAACGGCAGTGAAGATCATCATAGGTTTTAAGTAAGCACGCATAGTCTGAGTTTTTATTATTATTTGTCTATGTAATAGCATGATATCTTTTTTTGTTCAATCCCAGTGATTCCTGGATACCCCCAATATGCGTAAGAAGAGTTATACTTAACTAACAATATAGGGAGATTATTATGTTAGTGACGTTTAGTTGTGATGCGCATGAAAATATAACCATGTTTGGCGATGTAGCCCGGCGGTTATTGGTGATGATGGGTCATAGTGGTACTTTGCCTAGTGCTATCTTGTCCGAGGATGTGCCAGAAGCACTTTCACGTTTACGCCAGGGGATTACCGAAGAAAAAATGCAAGCAGCACCCGCACCCTCTGCAGTAGATGAGGATGATAATGACCAGGTAAGCCTTGCTCACCGCGCAATACCTTTAATTGCTTTATTGGAAGACGCGGTTAAAGCCCAGTGTAATGTGATGTGGAAAGCGAGTTAGACAAACTCAGCCCTGCTGCGTAGCAAAGAACATTCGGTTGTGGCCATGGATGGCAGTGCAATCCATGTATTGTGTTAACATGTTTTTTATTTAGTAGATGTTTAAATAAGTTATGATAACGCTTCGTCAAATCACCTTGTCTCGTGGTAATAAAGTTCTGCTAGAGCGTGCAAGTGTAAATCTATATGAAAAGCAAAAAATTGGTTTGGTTGGTGATAATGGTTGTGGAAAAACCAGCCTGTTTGCTTTATTGCTTGGCCATTTAAGCGCCGATACCGGTGACTGTCTAATTAATCCCCATCTGCGTATTAGCCATCTTTCCCAACAGCTGCCCGAAAGTGACGAGCGTGCTATCGATTTTGTATTAGCAGGTGATGAAGATTATCAGGCATTGCTACGGCGTTTGGCAGTTGCGGAACAGATAAATAACGATGCTGAAGTGATTGCTTGTCATGAATTATTGGCGCAAACAGCGGGTTATAGTAAACCTGCCAAAGCGGCAACCATCATGGCGGGTTTGGGTTTTAAGGCGGCAGAGCAACAAGCACCGGTGAACAGCTTTTCGGGTGGTTGGCGTATGCGCCTGAGTTTGGCCCGTTGTCTGATGAAGCCTGCTGATCTGTTGTTACTGGATGAGCCGACTAACCATTTGGACATGGAGGCTATTTTCTGGTTGGAAAAATGGTTAAAGCAAAGTGTCAGCAGTGTCATCCTTATTTCCCATGATCGCGAGTTTCTTGATGCGTTTGTTACCCACATTCTGCATATCGAGCAGCAGACTATGTTGTTGTATAGTGGCGACTATAGTTGTTTTGAACAAATACGCGCGCAAAAACTAGTTCTGCAGCAAGCGATGTACGAGAAACAGCAGCAAAAAATTAATCATATGATGGCGTATGTACAGCGTTTTCGCGCTAAAGCATCGAAAGCCACGCAAGCGCAAAGCCGCATTAATGCTATCGCCAAAATGGAGATTGTAGCCCAGGCTCAGGCCGACTCGCCATTTTCTTTTGAATTTTACCCCTGTCCTCGTGCTGGTAATCCCTTGCTTAGGTGTGATCAGGTCAGTGCTGGCTATCAACCAGACGCACCGGTGCTTAAAAAACTGAATCTGATTTTAAATCCTGGCGATCGGATTGCTTTGTTAGGGCCGAATGGTGAAGGGAAATCTACGCTGATTAAAACATTGACCGGTGCGCTGGCTCCTTTAGCAGGCACCATTATGCGCTCAGCCCATCTAAAGATTGGTTATTATGCCCAACATCAGCTTGAGCAGCTTGATGTTAAACTCAGTCCGGTGCAAACCATCCAACTGCTGACGCCCGATGCCAAAGAGCAAACCATTCGTGACTATCTGGGTGGATTTAATTTTATTGGTGACATGGCGACCCATACTATCCATAATTTTTCCGGTGGTGAAAAAGCCCGTCTGGCCTTGGCGAAGCTGGTGTGGTTAAAACCAAATTTGTTGTTATTGGATGAACCAACCAATCATTTAGACTTAAGTATGCGCGCGGCCATTGAAATTGCCTTGCAAAGTTATGAGGGTGCATTGATTTTAATCTCCCATGATCGCCATTTATTGCGTACCACTGTAGATGATTTTTATTTGGTGTATCAACAGCAAGTCCAGGCTTTTAAAGGCGATTTGGCTAGCTATTACCAATGGCTGCAAAACAAGGAAACTACGAAAGAATCAAAAGATTCAACCGCGTCCAGCCAATATCGGGAAAAACGCAGTTTGCAAAATCGGCTAAAAAAACTGGAGCAACTGGCTGAGCAGTATCAGCAACAGATGACCAAATTTGAAACGGCGTTAACGGATTTAACGCTTTATCAGGATGCACAGCAGCAGACACTGCAGGCATTAATAACGCAGCGAGACCA
>Ga0105054_10007491_pt1 | contig 14787 bp, 13 predicted proteins | sample BON02_FD_78091 | JGI IMG/M metagenome (GOLD analysis project Ga0105054, IMG submission 78091) | Freshwater microbial communities from Lake Bonney liftoff mats and glacier meltwater in Antarctica - BON-02 (megahit assembly) | ecosystem: Environmental > Aquatic > Freshwater > Ice > Glacier...
AGATCCTCCTGTTCTTCCTGGCGTTCCTGCCACAGTTCGCCGATCCCTCACGCGGGCCTCTGGGCCTCCAGATCGTGGCTCTGGCCGCGATCCTGATCGGATGCGGCATGGTCGCCCTGTGCAGCATCGCCCTGGCCAGCGGCAGCCTGCGCTCGGTGCTGGCGCACCACCCCATGTGGCAGCGCCTGCAGGGAACCACGACCGGACTGATCATGATCGGACTGGCGCTGCACCTGGCGGTGGCAGCGCGCCGCTGAGCAGTGTCGCAAAAACACAACATTCTGTTGCAAAGATGACACGGGCACGGCATAGTGATGCCCAGAACGTGACGGGCGACACCGGCATGGCTGTGCAGCCTTGATTGCGGGGGGAACGGCACCCCACTTGTTGCGTTATTCATTCGCGTTTCCAAGGGGGTACGCGTCTGTCATGTTGCAGAAATTCATCACTTCGGCTTGCACTGCCGCCCTGATCGGCAGCTTCGTCGTGCCCGCAGCGGCAGATGACGGCGCCGTGGTTGTCAGCATGCTGACGACGCTGTACGGCCCGTCTGCCGCGCAGCGACAGGACGAAACACTGCGCGACTTCTACGTCCAGGAAAACTACCTGCCGGTGTGGTGGCGCGAAGGCGGCTGGACGCAGCAGGCCCGCGACGCGGTCGATGTTCTTGAGAACGCCCAGGACAAGGGGCTGGACGCGAAGCGTTATGGCACGGTCCAACTCGACAGCGCGGTCGATCAGGGTTTTGCCGTGGCCAGCGGCGCCGACGCCATCGCCGACACCGAACTTGCCCTCACCACCGCAATCCTTGCCTACATCCGCGACGGCCAGAATGGCCTGGCCGATCCGGCTGCGGTGGGCTGGCAATCGCGGCGCTCCGACAAGGTTGATGCGCCGGCACTTCTGGCGCAAGGCCTGCGCAGCGGCGACCTCGCCGTCTGGCTGGAGGCCCTGACGCCCGTACGCGAAGGTTACGCGGCCCTGCTGGGCCAGCTTGAGCATTACCGCGCCATGGCCCTGCTGCCCTGGCGCAAGGTTGCCGCGGGCGCCAGCATCCGTCCGGGCGACAGCGACACCCGCCTGCCCGAACTGCGCGATCACCTGGTCATGCTGGGCGACCTGACCCTTGTGCCGGCATGGTCCCATCAGGATGTCTCGCGCTTCGTCTATGACGACGCCACGGTCGCTGCGGTCGAGGGTTTCCAGCGGCGCCATGGGCTGGAAGCCGACGGCATCGTGGGCAACCGGACCTTGGCGCAGATCAACATTTCGCCGTCAGAACGGGTCGGCACGATCATCGCCAATCTGGAAAAGCTGCGCTGGATGCCCGCGAGCGACAGCCGGCCCGGACGCCACATCGAGGTCAACCTGCCGTCCTTCGAGCTGGTCGCCTATGAATACGGCCACCCGGTGCTGACCATGCCGGTGATCGTGGGCGAAGCCGCGCACCCCACGCCGATCCTCAGCGACAGCATCGTCAATCTGAAGTTCGCGCCCAACTGGACCGTGCCGTTCAAGATCGCCAAGAACGAACTGCTGCCCAAGATCCAGGCCGATCCGACCTGGCTGGCCGCCAACAACTACATCGTGATCAGCGACTGGGGCCGTGGCGTCGAGATCGACCCCATGACCGTGGACTGGGCGAGCGAAACACCCCGGACGTGGAGTTACATGCTCCAGCAGCAACCCGGTCCGACCAGCGCCCTGGGCCTGATCCGTTTCTCGATGACCAACCCGCAGGACATCTATCTGCACGACACCGGCTCGCGGAGCCTGTTCACCCGAGCGATGCGCGGCCTCTCCCACGGCTGCGTGCGGGTCGGCGACCCGACCGCCCTGGCCGGTTTTGCCCTGGAAGGCGAAGACCAGGCATGGAGCAGCGACATGATCGTTGCTGCTATGAACGCTGAAAAGACCGATTTCCATCGCCTGGCGCAGTCGGTCCCGGTCGACTTCTTCTATGTCACGGCCTGGGTCGATGGCGACGGCCTGATGCAGTTCCGTCGCGACATCTATGGTCTGGACGGCAAGGTGCTGGCCGCGCTGAAAGCAGCCTCCGAGCCGGTCATCAACCTGCCCCTTCTGATCGGTTCGGAGAGCAAAACCGAAGGCGAAGATATCGCCCTGACCGAACACGCTGATACCGAGTTGCCACTCTGAACCCGGTTTCACCCCCCAAACTGTAGCGCCAGCGCCACATAATTCCCTGTTCGTTCTGTTGCACTATGGCTGCTTTACGCATCGCCCGTCGGTTGGTATCCACCCTGTCCAACAAGTCAAAACGACGGGGATATCGGGGATGCTGGATACGACGGGGAAGCGTGCTGCTGCGCGCGATCGACGGGGGTTTCTCAAACTGGCTGCCGGCGCGGGCCTTGTTGCCGCGTCTGGACTGGCCATGACCCCGACGCGCGCCTTCGCCGACCTGCCGCCCCTTCCGGGTCTGCGTCCCGATGCGCCCGCGGAACTGCCGATGGATGTGCGCGAGCTGACCTTCGAGGCCGCCCATACCGGCGAAAAGCTGACCGTGCCCTATTTCGACAACGGACGTTACGTGCGTGACGCCTTGCAGGCGGTCAAACACATCATGCGCGACCACCGCAACGACCAGGAACACGAGATCGATCCGGTCCTGCTCGATGTCCTGACGGTTCTGCGCGAACGCCTGGGCACGACCTCCCCGGTAACGATCGTTTCGGCCTACCGCTCGCCCCAGACCAACGCCCTGCTGGCGTCACAGAGCAGCGGTGTGGCCAAGAACAGCTACCACCTGCGCGGCCAGGCCATCGACATCCGCATGGACGACCGCACCAGCCGCGAGATCTTCCAGGTCGCACTGAACATGCAGGTCGGCGGCTCCAGCCTTTATGGCCGCTCGAACTTCGTCCACATCGACACCGGCCCGGTGCGCACCTGGTAGAGGCCGTGCCGCCCCGGCGGCAAGCCGGGCGAAGATAGCCTTTCGCCCTATAGGTTCGTTGACCTAGCGCAATGCGCTCATGACGCGTGTACCGTAATCACGTCCCAGCACAAGGAGACGTGACGTTATGGCCGCAACAGATCCCATCGCTTCCCGACCGGCCGCTGGCCGCCTCGGACTTCTCGCGCTGACCGCGTTGGTCGTCGGGTCGATGATCGGCGGCGGCGTCTTCAGCCTGCCCCAGAACATGTCCGCCGGCGCATCGCCGGGCGCCATCCTCATCGCATGGGCAATCACCGGCGTGGGCATGCTCGCCCTGGCGCTGGTCTACATGCGCCTCTCCACGCGCAAGCCGGAGCTGGATGCCGGCCCCTATGCCTATGCACGGGCCGGCTTCGGCAACTTCATGGGCTTCAACAGCGCCTGGGGTTACTGGCTCTCTGCCTGGCTGGGCAACGTCAGTTACGCCGTGCTGATCTTTGCCGCCCTGGGCGCCTTTTTCCCGATGTTCGGCGAAGGCAACACATGGCCGGCCGTGCTGGGCGCATCGATCGTGCTGTGGCTGATCCACGGACTGATCCTGCGGGGCGTGCGCCAGGCCGCCATCATCAATGTCGTGACGACCTTCGCCAAGATGGTCCCCATCCTGATCTTCATCGTCGTGGCGGTGGTCGCATTCGATCCCGCCATCTTCGGCACCGATTTCTGGGGTGCCGGCGTTGCCGATGCCGCAGCTTCGGGCAGCACGGAAACGATGGGTCTGGGCAGCGTCATCACCCAGGTCTCGGGCACCATGCTGGTCACCCTCTGGGTCTTCATCGGCATCGAGGGCGCCAGCGTTGAATCCGGGCGGGCAGAGCGGCGCCGCGACATCGGACGCGCCACCGTGATCGGTTTCCTGATCGCGCTGGTCGTCTACATGGCCATCTCGCTGCTCTCCATGGGCATCATGTCCCAGTCGGAGCTGGCGGGTCTGCCCGATGCCGCATCCATGGCCGATGTGCTGAGCTATGTCGTGGGCGGCTGGGGCGGCGATCTCGTGCGTCTGGGCCTGGTCGTTTCGGTCGGCGGCGCCTTGCTGAGCTGGACGCTGTTTGCCGCCGAGATCCCCTTCGTGGCCTCCAAGGAAGGCATCATGCCCCGGCTGTTCTCACGCGAGAACGCTGCGGCCGCGCCCATGGCCTCGCTCTGGATCACCAACCTGCTGGTGCAGTTCTTCCTGATCGTGACGATGTTCTCGGAAGCGACCTACATGGCGCTGTTCTACATCGCCTCGACCGCGATCCTGCTGCCCTACGTCTTTTCGGGCGCCTATGCCTTCAAGCTCTCGGTGACCGGCGAAGCCTACAAGGCCGGCGAGCAGCGCGGCATGGACATGGCGATCGGCGTGATCGCCACGGTCTACGGCTGCTGGCTCGTCTATGCCGCCGGGCTCTCCTACCTGCTGATGGTGGCGATCCTCTATGCGCCCGGCATCGTGGTTTACGCCGTGGCCCGGCGTGAACGTGGCGAGCGCATCTTCACGCCATTCGAAATGATCCTGGCGATTGGTCTTGTCATCGTCGCGGCCTATGCAGGCTGGCAGATGTGGACCGGGGCCATCAGCCCGCTATGACCCCCGCAGTGACCAAGGAAAAGACGATGACCAGCCTTTCGGTTGCTTCTGAAGTTGGCCGCCTGCGGAAGGTGCTGGTGCATCGCCCCGACCTTTCCCTGCGCCGCCTGACGCCGGACAACTGCCACGACCTGCTGTTCGACGACGTGCTTTGGGTCAAGCGGGCGCGCCAGGAACATGACGCCTTCGTCGACGCCATGCGTGAACGCGACATCGAGGTCTTCCACGTCGCGGAGCTTCTGGCCCAGACACTCGAAGACGACACGGCGCGTGGCTGGCTTCTCGATCAGCGCATCAGCCCGTCCCGCGTCGGCGCGACCCTGGCCGGCGAACTGCGCGCCTGGCTGGAGGAACTGCCACGCGAGCGGCTGGCCGAACTGCTGATCGGCGGCATCGCGCGCGCCGAACTGCCGTTTGCCACCAACAGCCTGCCGGGCATCACCATGGAACCCGGGGATTTCGTCCTGCCGCCCCTGCCCAACCAGCTCTTTACCCGCGACACGACCTGCTGGATCTATGGCGGCGTCACGCTCAATCCGATGTTCTGGCCCGCCCGCCGCGAGGAGACCGCCAACATGGCGGCGGTTTACCGCTTCCACCCGATGTTTGCCGGCGCGCCGGTCTGGTGGGGCGACGACATGGCGGCACCCGGCCGCATGTCGCTGGAGGGCGGCGATGTCATGCCCATCGGCAACGCCACCGTGCTGATCGGCATGGGCGAGCGCAGCAGCCCCCAGGGCGTCGAAAGCCTGGCGGCGAGCCTGCTGGCCCAGGGTGCGGTCGAGCGGGTGATCGCCTGCGCCATGCCGCGCGACCGCAGCTTCATGCACCTCGATACCGTGTTCACCTTCTGCGACCGCGACCTGGTCACCCTGTTCCCCCCTGTCGCCGATCGCATCCGCGCGATCTCGATCCGCAAGGGCGAGGCCGAGGGCAGCCTGGACATCCGCGACGAGGGCCGCCCCTTCCTGGACGTGGTGGCCGAGGCGGTGGGTGTGGACAAGCTGCGTGTCGTGCCGACCGGCGGCGACAGTTATGAAGCCGAGCGAGAGCAGTGGGACGACGGCAACAACGTCATCGCCCTGGAGCCGGGCGTTGTCGTGGCCTATGACCGCAACGTCTATACCAACACCCAGTTGCGTCGCGCCGGCATCGAGGTCATCACCATCGAGGGTTCCGAGCTGGGCCGCGGTCGTGGCGGCGGCCACTGCATGACCTGCCCGATGCAGCGCGACCCCCTCTGACCAACAGGACACAGCAACCATGAGCGAGAACCTGCGCGGACGCAGCTTCCTCAAGCTGCAGGATTTCACCGCCCACGAGATCAGCCACCTTCTGGCGCTGTCGGCCGACCTCAAGGCTGCCAAACGAGCAGGCACCGAGCAGCAGCGCCTGAAGGGCAAGAACATCGCCCTGCTGTTCGAAAAGGATTCGACCCGTACCCGTTCGGGCTTCGAGGTCGCGACCTTCGACCAGGGCGGCCATGTCACCTACATCGGCCCGACCGGCTCGCACATGGGACACAAGGAATCCGTCAAGGACACCGCGCGCGTGCTGGGCCGCATGTACGACGCCATCGAGTACCGCGGCTTCGGCCAGGCCATCGTCGAGGAACTGGCCCAATGGGCCGGCGTGCCGGTCTACAACGGCCTGACCACCGAGTTTCACCCGACCCAGATCCTGGCCGACTTCCTGACCATGGCCGAACATACCGGCAAGCCGCTGCACGACGTCGCCTACTGCTTCCTGGGCGATGCCGAGAGCAACATGGGCGATTCGCTGATGATCGGCGGCGCCATGATGGGCATGGACGTGCGCCTGGCCGCGCCAAAGGCCTGCTGGCCCAGCCCCGAGATCGTCGCACAGAGCCGGGCCATTGCCGCCAGGAGCGGCGCCCGCCTGACGCTGACCGAAAGCGTCGAGGAAGGCGTGAAGGGCTGCGACGTGCTTTACACCGACGTCTGGGTCTCGATGGGCGAACCGGAAGAGAAATGGGCCGAGCGCATTGCCCTGCTCACCCCCTATCAGGTCAATGCAGCGACCATGGCCATGGCGGGCAACCCGCGCGTGCGTTTCATGCATTGCCTGCCGGCCTTCCACAACGCCAACACCGAGGTCGGGCGCCACATGCAGGAAACCTTCGGCATCACGGAAATGGAAGTGACCGACGAGGTCTTCGAATCCGACGCCTCGATCGTCTTCGACCAGGCCGAAAACCGCATGCACACGATCAAGGCGGTGCTTGTCGCCACCATCGGGAGCTGACCATGCGCCTGGTCGTCGCCCTGGGCGGCAATGCCCTGCTGCGCCGCGGCCAGGACATGACCGCCGAGAACCAGCGCGCCAATGTCGCCGTTGCTGCCCGCAGCCTGGCGCCAGTGGCGGCAGCCCATGAACTGATTGTCACCCACGGCAACGGCCCCCAGGTCGGCCTGCTTGCCCTGCAGGGCCTGGCTTACGACGCGGTTGCGCCCTATCCGCTGGACGTACTGGGCGCCGAAAGCGAAGGCATGATCGGCTACATGATCGAACAGGAGTTGCGCAACGTGCTGCCCGGGCGCGAGGTCGCCACCCTGCTGACGCAGGTCGAAGTCGACGCTGCCGATCCGGCCTTCAAAAACCCGACCAAGCCGATCGGCCCGGTTTATGAGGCCGCGGAAGGCGAACGGCTGGCCGCGCAACGCGGCTGGACGATGGCGCCCGATGGCGAGGGCAGCCGGCGCGTCGTCGCTTCGCCCCTGCCCCGTCGCATCCTGGAGGGCCGCACCATTGCCCTGCTGCTGGATGCAGGCGTTACCGTGATCTGCGCCGGCGGCGGCGGCATTCCCGTCATCGCCCGGCCGGACGGCAGCCATGCCGGGATCGAGGCCGTGATCGACAAGGACCGCGCCTCCGGCCTGCTCGCGGCCGATCTGGATGCCGACGGCCTGATCATGCTGACCGATGTCGCCGCGGTGATCGAAGGCTTCGGCAAGCCTGAAGCCCGCGAAATCCGCTCGGCCACACCCGAGGCGCTGGCTGCCCTCACCCTGCCGGCAGGTTCCATGGGCCCCAAGGTCGAGGCTGCCGCGGATTTCGTGCGCCAGGGTGGCCGTTTTGCCGCCATCGGCGCACTGGCCGACCTTCCCGCTATCCTGGAAGGCAAGGCGGGCACCACGGTGCGCGCCGAGGGCGCGGCGCTGGTATACGCCTGAGCGGCGTTCAGGCCGTTCTGGCGAAGCGTTTGGCCAGCCGCGCTGCGGCCTCATCCAGAATGGCCTCCTGCTTGCAGAAGCAGAACCGGGCCAGATGGGTCGGCCCGTCCGGTTCCCGGTAGAAGGCGCTGACCGGCACGGCGGTGACCCCGGCCTCGATGGTGATGAGGCGGCAGAAATCCTCGTCGCTTCCGGAAAAGCCCAGTGGGCGAAAATCGGCGCTGACGAAATAGGTCCCTTCCGAGGGCAGCACCGTCATCCCGGCCCGGGTCAGCCCGGCCGAAAGGCGGTCGCGCTTGGCCTGCATGGCCCCGGCCAGGCCGGTGAAGTAGGCGTCTTCCTTGCCCAGGCCGTAAGCCACCGCCTTCTGCAGGTCGGGCGGCGTCGTGAAGGTCATGAACTGGTGGGTCTTGATCACCGGGGCGAGCAACGCGGCATCGCCCACGACCCAGCCGACCTTCCAGCCGGTCAGCGAGAAGATCTTGCCCGCCGAGCCGATCCGCAGGGTGCGCTCGCGCATGCCCGGCAGGCTCGCCATGGGGATGTGGGGCTGGCCGTCGAAGGCCAGATGTTCGTAAACCTCGTCGCACAGGCAGACGACATCGTGGGCGATGCACAGGCGGGCGATGGTCTCGAGTTCCTCGCGCCGGATGATGCGCGAGGCAGGGTTCATGGGCGAATTGATCAGGATCAGGCGGGTGCGAGCGTTGAAGGCCGCCTCCAGCCGTTCCACCGGCAGATGCCAGTCTGGCGGGTCCAGGCGCACGTAGCGCGGCACGGCGCCGGCCCGTTCGACCATGGGCGCATAACAGTCGTAGAGCGGCTCGAGCAGGATGACCTCGTCGCCGGGGTTGAGCAGGCCCATCATGCAATCGGCCAAAGCCTCGGTGGCGCCCGAGGTGACGACAACCTCGCTCTGCCAGTCGTAATCAAGGCCGTAGAACCGCTTGCCGTGGGCGGCGATGGCCTGGCGCAGTTCGGGCAGACCGGCCATGGGCGGATACTGGTTGGGGCCCTTCATCAGGGCATCGGCGGCGGCCTGGCGGACATCTGCCGGCCCGTCCTCGTCCGGAAATCCCTGGCCGAGATTGATCGAGCCGTGCTCGATGGCAAGGCGCGACATGACCTCGAACACCGTCGTGCCGAGCGCCGCCATGGTCTTGTTGGCCGGTTTCATGCTTTTCTCCCCTGCGCCGGCGCGACATTGCCGGAGGTGCGCGGGCGGGGCAACGGCTGTCGCGGCCTGGACCAGGGAAAAGGCATGGCCGGCATCAGCGAAACCGAACTCTACGGCCCGGCCAAGGCCTTCCTCGAAGGCCAGGGCTACTCCGTGAAGGGCGAGATCGGGCGCTGCGACCTGGTGGCCGTGCAGGAGGGGGCCGACCCGGTCATCGTCGAACTCAAGACCGCCTTCAACCTGCCGCTGGTGTTCCAGGGCCTGCAGCGCCAGTCCCTGAGCGAGCTGGTCTATCTGGGGGTGCCGGCCGGCCTCGGCGGCCTCTGGAAGCGCCAGCGCCGTGACATCATCAAGCTCTGCCGTCTGCTCGGGCTTGGCCTGATGGTGATCGACACGGCCACGGGCCACGTCGAGGTGCAGCTTGACCCCGGCCCCTATCAGCCGCGCAAGCAGCCCCGGGCAAGACAACGATTGCTCGGCGAGTTCCAGCGCCGGGTCGGCGACCCGACCATCGGCGGCGGGCGCGGCAGGCCGGTGATGACCTCCTACCGCCAAGATGCGCTGCGCTGTGCCCGTCACCTGGCATCGGTCGGGCCCATGGGGCCGGCGGCCCTGCGCGACGCCACGGGCATCAAGCGCACCGCGACGATCCTGGCACGCGATGTCTACGGTTGGTTCGAACGTGTCGAGCGCGGCATCTACCGCGTCACCCCGGCCGGTCTTGAGGCCCTGGAGACCTTTGCCGACGCCGTCGTGGCGCTCGACGCGCACGGAGCAATGCCCAATCCTTGAACATTTGCCTAATTTTTAGGCCGCCAAATCGAACTCTTTACATTAGGTATGATGTCTAACTATATGATTTATCGTTAATTCGAACGCCATCTTCAAGTGGCATGCATCCTGCTCATACGCGCGGGTGTATCGGGGATCGTCATGAAAAAAATCGAAGCCATCATCAAGCCCTTCAAGCTCGACGAGGTGAAGGAAGCCCTTCACGAAGTCGGTCTGCAGGGCCTTACCGTGACTGAAGCCAAGGGTTTCGGCCGCCAAAAGGGCCATACAGAGCTCTACCGCGGCGCCGAGTACGTCGTCGATTTCCTGCCCAAGGTGAAGATCGAACTGGTCGTCGATGACAATCTGGTCGACCGTGCTGTCCAGGCGATCCAGGACGCCGCACGCACCGGCCGTATCGGCGATGGCAAGATCTTCATTCTCCCGGTCGAGGATGTCATTCGCATCCGCACCGGCGAGCGTGGCCCTGACGCCGTCTAGAGCCCGACCGGCTCCTGTCTGTCCGGCACGAGCCACCCGCGTATCCGAGTCTATTTAAGGAGAACCCCTGTGTCCAACGCTGAAACCGTTCTGAAGAAAATCCGGGATGAAGAGATTCCCTACATCGACCTGCGTTTCACCGACGCCAAGGGCAAGTGGCAGCACCTGACCATGGCCGCCCGCATGATCGATGAGGACACCTTTGCCGACGGCATCATGTTCGACGGCTCCTCGATCGCCGGCTGGAAGGCGATCAACGAGTCCGACATGATCCTGATGCCCGATGCCGCCTCGGCCGTGATGGACCCCTTCGAGCCCCAGCCGACGCTGATCATCAACTGCGACATCCTGGAGCCCTCGACCGGCCAGCCCTACACCCGCGACCCGCGCTCGACCGCCAAGCGCGCCCAGGCCTATCTGGCCTACAGCGGCATCGGCGACACCGCCTATTTCGGCCCGGAGCTGGAGTTCTTCGTCTTCGACAGCGTGCGTTTCTCGAACGACCCGCGCAACACGTTCTACCACCTCGATTCCGAGGAAGGCGCCTACAACGACGCGACCCACTACGAAGAGGGCAACCTTGCCCATCGCCCGCGCGTCAAGGGCGGTTATTTCCCCGTCGCGCCGATGGACACCGCCAGCGAACTGCGCGGCGAGATGCTGACCGTGATGGCCGACATGGGCATCCCGATCGACAAGCATCACCACGAGGTCGCCCCCGCCCAGCATGAACTGGGCATGACCTTCGGCACCCTGCTCGACTGCGCCGATTTCGTGCAGACCTACAAGTATGTCGTGCACCGGGTCGCCCACAGCTACGGCAAGACCGCGACCTTCATGCCCAAGCCCGTGATGGGCGACAACGGCTCGGGCATGCATGTCCACCAGTCGATCTGGCGCGACGGCAAACCCCTGTTCGCGGGCAACGGTTATGCCGATCTCTCGGACATGGCGCTCTACTACATCGGCGGCATCATCAAACACGCCAAGTCGCTGAACGCCTTCACCAACCCCTCGACCAACAGCTACAAACGCCTGGTTCCCGGCTACGAGGCGCCGGTACTGCTGGCCTACAGCTCGCGCAACCGTTCGGCCTCGTGCCGCATCCCGTTTGCGACCTCGCCCAAGGCCAAGCGTGTCGAGGTGCGTTTCCCCGATCCCACGGCCAACCCCTACTTCGCCTTCTCCGCGATGCTGATGGCCGGCCTCGACGGCATCGAGAACAAGATCCATCCCGGCGACGCGATGGACAAGAATCTCTACGACCTCCCGCCCGAGGAGCTCAAGGAAGTGCCGACCGTGTGCGGCAGCCTGCGCGAGGCCCTCAACAGCCTCGATGCCGACCGCGAATACCTGAAAAAGGGCGAGGTCTTCACCGACGACCTGATCGACTCCTACATGGAGCTGAAGTGGGAGGAGGTCATGCGCTTCGAGACCGCCACGCATCCCATCGAGTTCGACATGTACTACAGCGTCTGATCCTCCTAACCGGACGCCGGGGAAGGCGCGGTCCCGCAGGGGGCCGCGCCTTTTTCTTTGGCGGCATCAGCCTTCGCGGCAATGGCAGGCGGCGCAACCATGCCATGGGTTGCCAACCCCAGCGACAACCACCAGTGTGTCCCGACGTGGAACAGCATGGTGAGGGAGCGCAACCATGACACGCAAACTGGCGGTCGTCCTGCTGGCGTCCCTGACATGGGCCTTTGCCAGCCACAACCAGACCACCTATGCGGCAACGGCCAACCGGGATTACCGGATCGGCTCCGTCGACTGGACCAATGGCGCCACGACCCTGCTCTACTACGACATCGCCGAACACAACGGACGTGTCGGGTTCTGCGGTTATGTCCTCTCCGGTGTCGACGGTTCTTCCGTCAACATCGAAGACCGCATGTTCGGCCTCAGCCAGTTAACGCTCAACGGCCAGTCGATCGGCCCGGCCGGGTTCCTGCCGATCTATCAGGGCAAGCTCACGCCGCCTGTGGCTGCGCAATGCGTCCAGACCGAGATTGCCTGGGACGAAAGCTGGCGCGACGCCGAACTCTGGATGGAAGGCCCGACGCGGATCCGGTCTTTCTGAACGCCAATAGAGGAGGAGCCGCCATGACAGCCATCCACCGAACCATGTTCGTCACCTTGCTGCTGGTTTCGGTCGTGGCCGTGACCAGTTGCCGCACGGCGCAGACGACGTTCGAGGAAGCCGCGGTCAGCGGCTATCGCAAGATGGGCATCACATGGAGCGATGGTGAAAAGACCCAGATCTTTGTCCGGACCCTGGAGCGCAACGGGCAGCTCGCCCTTTGCAGCTATGCCATTTCAGGGTTCAAGCCGGGTGATGGTGACGCCGAGAAGAAGATGTTCGCAGTCAACAGGCTCATCGTCGACGGCCACGACATCGGCAGCGCACAGTTCATTCCCGTCTACAAACGCGACGCTTTCGCGCCGTTCCGCGCCAATTGCGTGCAGACCACAGTCCCGTGGGAACGCGGCCTGGCAAGAGCCGACATTTCGATGGACGGCCCGAACCGCTTCGTCATGAGCTATTGATCGCACCGGCCGCCATCGGACGCGCAACACCTGGACACAAGGGCGCCCATTTCGGCTAGGTTCGCCGCCACATCACCCGTCCAACCCTTCTCTCCTTCAGGCCCACGATGCAACAGGTTGAAGCTACGCCGGCGCCCCTGACGCCTGCCCAGCGCCGCCGTGGCCTGACCGCGGTACTGCTGGGTATGACGGTGATCGGCATCAATGTCGGGCTGTTCAACCCGCTGATTGCGCTGAACCTGGAAAACCAGGGCGTTTCGACGACGTTCAACGGTATCAACGCCGCCCTGCCCTATATCGCGGCGATCCTGTTTGCCCCGCTGGTGCCGCGCCTGGCCTCGCGCATGGGCCTGCTCGGCATCCTGCTTCTGGCGGGCGCCATCGACGTGGCGGTGATCCTGGCCTTCACGCTTTCGGCCGATCTCTGGGTCTGGATGGGCCTGCGTTTCCTGATGGGGCTGGGCATGCTGTTCCACTGGGTGGGCAGCGAGATCTGGGTCAACGCGGCGGTCACCGACCGCAACCGGGGCAAGATCATCGGCCTCAACGGCGCGCTGTTTTCGGTCGGCATGGTCTGTGGCCCGCTGGTGCTGGGCGTCATCGGTTCGTCGGGCAACCTGCCCTTCTATGTCAGCGCCGGCCTGATCTGTGGCGCCATGGCGCCGCTCCTCTTTGCCTTCGGCAGCGCGCCGGACGCACGCGGCAACCACCGCACCCGACTGCTGGCGGCGATCCGCCATGCCCCCACGCCGATGCTCTCGGCCTTCATCCAGGGCATCCTCTTTGTCGCACTGTTCGTGCAACTGCCGATTTACGGCCTGCGCAGCGGTCTGAACGAGATCGAGGCGGTCACCCTGCTGTCGGCGCTGGTCGTGGGCGGCATTATCTCGCCCGTGCCGATCGGCTGGCTGGCCGATCACATGGACCGGCGCCTGCTGCTGATCGTCTGCGGCGCCGTGATGCTGCTGGCCGTGTTGCTGCTGCCGCTGGTCTTCCACAACACCTGGCTGGCCTGGACCCTGCTGATGATCTGGGGCGGTGCGGGCGGCGGCCTCTACACCCTGGGGCTGGTGCGCCTGGGCGAGCTGTTCGGCCCCGCCCAGCTTGGCGCGGCGACCGCGGCCTTTGTCATGACGACCCATATCGGCTCGATTGCCGGGCCGATCATGGCCGGGATCGGCATGGACCTGTGGAATCCCGACGGTTTCATCGTCGCCATGGCGGTTTCGGCCGCCGGCTTCGTGGCCTTTGGCACCTGGCGTTACCTGACCGTGCCCGACAGCGCGATCCGCAGGACTCCGCCCCTACTCTGATGCTGGACGACAGTCCGGCCGGCCTCAGGCCCTGAAATAGCTGGCGGCGGGCCGCGACAGGCCCCCGCGCAGGCCGGGATCGATGAGCAGGGCATACAGCGCGCCGGTGACCGCGACCACGGGTCCGGCCAGAACAAAGGACATCAGGGCCCGCACGAAACGCAGCACCAGTTCGACCAGGAGACCGGGTTCGCTGGTGATGACGGCCGCCGAGAGTTCGATCAGCAGCAGTTCGCCGGCCAGGATCGGCACGCTGACCAGGGCCAGGGCGATGGCGATGCGCAGCGTGTTGCCCTGCGCCGCGCGCCAGACGCGGGCGATGTCGGCGCCCCGGTCGAGCGCGATCGAGGGCAGCACCATGATCGAACGGGCGACCACGATGGTGGCCACGACCGGCCCGATCAGCATCACGAGACCGTCGGCGACCTGGCCCGTGGTGAATGCCTGCGCGGCGCCGGGCGCACTCGACATGCCCATGAAGACAAACATCAGCAGCAGGATGGTGGTCAGCGTGTAGAGGATTTCGCGCTTGCCCAGCCGCAGGGTCCAGCGCCGCCTCGGCTCGGATCCTGGCATCAGCAGCATCCTCTGCCAGGTGGTCGCGACCATGGCGCTGAGCGCGGTGGCAAACAGCGCCAGCAGGATGAGGCCCATGGCCGCCTGCGGCGTCGCGACGATCTGGCCCTCCGCGTCGATCATGACCGCCACCGCCGGTTCCAGCACCGCACCGGCTGCCGCCAACAGCAAGG
>Ga0105054_10007494_pt1 | contig 14782 bp, 10 predicted proteins | sample BON02_FD_78091 | JGI IMG/M metagenome (GOLD analysis project Ga0105054, IMG submission 78091) | Freshwater microbial communities from Lake Bonney liftoff mats and glacier meltwater in Antarctica - BON-02 (megahit assembly) | ecosystem: Environmental > Aquatic > Freshwater > Ice > Glacier...
AAATCCAAAGAGCCACGGCCAACGGCACGCGCCACTTCGTCCAGCGTTAAATCGTATTTTTCGAGGGTAAACTCACTGACTTCAATACTGATTTCATAGGGCCGTGATCCCAGTATTTCGGCTCGTGTTATGCCGGGCAGTGTGACGATTTCGTTTCTGACCTGCTTGGCGTATTCCTTTAAGGTTCGTTCTTCCACATCGCCATAAATGGACACCAGATTGACCTGCTGCTGAAATCGGGTGCGTGAAACGATGGGCTTTTCAGTGTTCTCCGGGAACGTGGAAATCGCATCGACCCGGCTTTTGATCTCGTTCATGACTTCCAGTACGTCGTAGTCAGAACTCACTTCTATCTGCACAGTGCCACTGCCACGTCGCCCGGTCGACTGAATTTCGTGGATGCCCTCGATATCCTGTATGGCTTCTTCTATCTTGACCAACACACCTTCTTCCACATCTTCCGGACTACCGCCCAGAAAAGGCATGGAAACAGTCACAAAATTGGTCTCAATCGGTGGTTGAGATTCCTTTTTGATAGTGAATGTCGAATAGATGCCGCCGGCCAACAAAATGACCATCAGCAAATTGGCCGCCACCGCATTTCTGGCGAACCATTCGATTATCGAATGGAACCAACCTTGGCCCTGATCATTGCCGGGGGGTGGATTCCGGTGCTGGTTCTGACTGTCGCTCATGGCTGGTCATTACCGATGGGCTGGTCATCAACCATGGCCGCTTCTTCATCAATGACAAGATCTTCATCAAGGATAGGCTCTTCATCAAAGAGAGACTCTTCATCAAAGAGAGACTCTTCATCCACTCCTGAATCATCAAGACTCAGGCTGGTTTCATTGACCTTCAGCAGTGTCCCTGGCAATGGCACGTCCAAAGTGGTTGTGATCACCCGGGTGCCAGCTTCAATTCCATCACTGATGTAAACTTTTTTGGGTTCTGCCCGCAGCACATTGACCGCTAGAATCTGAAGTTTGCTTTGGTCATCTACAGCCAGCACGGTGTGGTTTGCCTGCAAAACATAGCGGGGCAAAATAACGACATTGTCAGCTGGCAAACCCTGGATAGCGGCATGCACAAAAGTGCCTATTTTGAGTTCAGGCTGGGTGCTCTCACCCAGAACACCATATGGGTCTACAACTTGTGCAACGGCATAAATCGCACGGCTGGTTTCATCCACCACACCCTCTGTTCGAATAATGCGTGCCTGCCACTGTTCAACATTGCCAGCGCGATCCGCACTTAGTATCACGGGTGGGTATTGCTTTTTGGTTTGCTTGACCTCGGTTTCTGACGGCAGATCAAGATACTCAAGATCATGCTGTGTCAGCGGTAAACGGACTTCTGCAGTATCGATGGCAAACGTTACGCCCAATTGAGTGCCGGGCGACACAAACTGGCCTATATCAACAGATTTTTGTCGCACCAGGCCATCATAGGGCAGGGTGATACGGGTGCGCTCAAGATCGCGGCGGGCTTTTTGAACATCAGCCTCGGCGGCACTGACGTTGGCTTTGGCGTCATCTAATTGCGGTAAGCGCCGCGCCAATGGCGAAGGCTCGCCTTTGTTGCCCAGGTTTTTCCAGTCTTTCAGAGCTTGTTCGGAGCGAGCAGTTTCATCCGCCAGTTTGGCGTGTCTTGAAGCCAGCGCAGCTTCGGCTCGTTTCAAGCCGGTGCTATAGTCGCTCGGATCAATTTCGAGCAGCACATCGCCTTTGCGAAAAAAGCCGCCGGCAACAAAATCCGGGCTGACAGAAACGACCTTCCCTGACACCTCTGTCACTAGCGTAGTCTCGGTGCGCGGCCTGACAGTACCCTGTGAATCAACAGTGAAGTTCAGGGAACTGACTTGGGCAATCACAGTATCGACCAGTAAAGCTTGTTCTGCCTCAGGCTTGCGGTCCGCCCGCTGGCTTTTTTGATATGCTATTAAAGCTGCAACGAGCACTATCGAGCCTAGTATTAGCGCTACCGGAAGCACAAATTTCAAAAACTTTTGCATGCCTATAAAACTCCAACGGGTATGTCTTTCGCGTGTTCAGGGGAGGTATGAGTTCTGATCATCAACCATTATCCTGTTTTCGTGGTGAAAGTGTATAGGGCATAAGTTAGGCATTGCCCACTAATTCTTAACAAAAATGCCAGCCAGTAGGTACAATAAGGGCTTGCTTTAATTGAATGATAGTAGCACTCGTTTGCTACCAGAACGGACAAACCAGAATGGGTATAGTGTTAAAAACGCCGGAAGATATCGAAGCCATGCGCGTGGCAGGTCACCTGGCAGGTGAGGTTTTGAAGATGATTCGTGAGCACGTTCAGGTGGGGGTTACCACCGGCGAGCTGGATGATATCTGTCACCGTTTCATTACCGAGCAGCAGCAAGCCATTCCAGCACCACTTAATTATCGTGGTTTTCCCAAGTCCATTTGTACCTCAATTAATGAAGTGGTTTGTCATGGCATCCCGGGCGCTAAAAAGCTCAAGGATGGCGATATCGTGAATATCGATGTGACCGTCATTAAAAACGGTTGGCACGGCGATACCAGCAAAATGTTCATGGTTGGCGAACCGTCGGTACGCGCTAAAAACCTGTGCGAAGACGTCCGCATGGCAATGATTACCGGTATCGAGATGGTCAAACCGGGTATTCGTCTGGGAGATATTGGCTACGCCATTCAAAAATTCTCGGAGTCACGCGGGTATTCCGTCGTGCGCGAATACTGCGGCCACGGCATCGGCAAGGTTTTTCACGAAGATCCGCAGGTATTGCATTACGGCCGCCCCGGCGTGGGCGAGTTATTGGTACCAGGCATGGTGTTTACCATCGAGCCGATGATCAATGTGGGCAAAAGAGAAACCCGCTTGCTGGGTGATGGCTGGACCGTTAAAACCAAAGACCGCAGCCTGTCAGCGCAGACGGAACATACCCTGGCGGTCACCGAAGATGGCTTTGATGTTCTGACGCAACTACCGGGCGATGAACTCTGACCTATCTAACTTTGGCTCATCTAGCTTTGCCCCATCAAATTTTGACCACTCAAACTTTAATGGCGCCAACCGGATTTAATTATTCATGAAAGTACGATTACGCGGTCCGTTACCCCTACCGGAAGACGCAGAAAGTTGTCTGAACCAGCGCGATCTCATTGCACTGGATGTTGATGTCTCTCAAAAAGATTTGATCGGCAAATTAAAAGGGATTCTGGCCTGCTCAGACGAATGTCTCGCCGAGAAATTCCGTAACCATCAGAATATCGATCAGTTGGTCAAAACCCGTGCATGGATTGTTGAGCAATTGATTTTGAATGTCTGGGACCGGCTGATACCCGACGGAGAAGACATCACTCTGGTGGCCGTCGGCGGGTTTGGGCGTGGCGAATTGCACCCGCATTCTGATGTGGATCTATTGATTCTGCTAACAGAACCGCACCCCAGCGAGTCCCTGCGCAAGGCAATTGAAACCTTCATCACTTTATTGTGGGATGCCGGGTTTTATATCAGCCACAGTGTCAGAACCGTGGCGGCTTGTGTCACTGAAGCCAAAAAAGATGTATCCACAGCGACCAGTCTGATGGAAGCGCGCTTGATGAGCGGTGACACTGAGATGCTGGAAGAGATGCTGGATGCCACCAGCGCTGACAACGTCTGGTCGGCTGCCGATTTTTTTGATGCCAAATACGAAGAGCAGATCCGTCGCCATGAGCAGTATCACGACACGGCATATAACCTTGAACCCAATATCAAAGATGGCCCGGGTGGTCTGCGCGATATCCAGATGATCGGCTGGGTGGCCAAGCGCCACTTGAGCACACAATCTCTGCACACGCTGGTCGCACGGGATTTTTTAACCGAATCGGAGTTGCAGGAACTGAAGGACGGTCGTAGTTTCCTGTGGGAAATCCGTTACGCGCTGCATCTGTTGGCTGGTCGTGGCGAAGATCGTTTGCTATTTGAGTACCAGCGTAAAATTGCCGGGCACTTCATCAACGAAGACACGCCGAATTCCAATGCAGTTGTTGAAGCTTTTATGCAACGTTATTACCGCACGGTAATGCAGCTGGAACGACTCAATGAAATGTTGTTGCAGTTGTTCAGCGAAGAGTTGCTCTCCAACGAGACATTGCCCAGCGAGGACATAGGCACTGATTTTGAAGTCTCTCACGGCTTTATCGAAGTATCTGAGGAAGACCTTTTTGATCGACGACCAGTGGCGATAATGGAGCTATTTGTGTTGTTGGCCAAACACGAACATATTCGTGGCATCAGGGCATCGACAATCCGGCTGGTTCGGGACAAGTTACATTTGATTGACGATCATTTCCGGGCTGATCCAGCAGCGCTACAGTATTTTTACGATCTGTTGTGCGAGCCCAGCGGAGTTTATACCCAACTGCAGCGCATGAATCGCTACGGCGTTTTGGCTGCCTTTATTCCTGCATTTGAGAATATCGCCGGCCGTATGCAGTTCGATCTGTTTCATGTGTATACCGTCGATCAACACATTCTTTTTGTGGTTCGTAATCTGCGCCGCTTCGCTTATGGGAAATACCATCAGGAATTTTCGCATTGCGCTGATATCTTCCAGCAGATTGATCACCCACAAATACTCTATCTGGCGGCGCTGTTTCACGACATTGCCAAGGGCAGGGATGGCGATCATTCCACGCTGGGTGCCGTAGATGCGCGCGAGTTTTGTAAGAATCTGCCGTTATCTGAAGAGCATCAGGAGCGGGTTGCCTGGCTGGTAGAGCAACACCTGGTAATGTCGCAAACCGCCCAGCGGCGCGACATCAGTGACCCGGAAACCATTCGGGTATTCAGCGAGCTGGTAGGCGATCAGACATGTCTGGATTATTTGTATCTGATGACCTGTGCGGATATTGCCGCCACCAGTCCAAAGCTGTGGAACAACTGGAAAGACAGTTTGCTGTGGGAATTATATTCCAACACTTCCAGCGCACTGGCTGACGGCAGCTCGAATCTGCTCGACCACAATCACATCATTGAGGAAACCCGCTCAACGGTTCACGACCTGTTGCAAGGCAAAGGCATCAGCAGTGACCGGATCGACCCTCTGTGGGATGGCATGTCACCCAATGTTTTTCTGCGCTTTTCCGAAGATCAGCTTGATTGGGCTGCGACCGAGGTTTTGACGGTGCCGGATGAAGCCTCTTTACTGGTTTCAGTGCGTGAAGTGGCAGACCAGGAAATATCTGAGCTGTTTGTTTATTCAAAAGACTACGATGGCCTGTTTGCTGCGGTAACTGTCGTGATTGATGAAATTGGTCTGGATGTTTTATCGGCGCGTATCATGAGTGCCAATCCGGATTATTGCTTTGATTTGTTCCAGTTGATGGACGGGCACCAACAGGCACTTAATGAGATTGATAGTGAGCGATTGCAGACGCGATTACGCGAAGTGTTGAATAAAATGACGGTGCCGGCGCCGATGGTGCGCAAAACGCCGCGGCGATTACGGCCATTCAAGAGTTCAGTGCGGGTCAGGTTTTCAGCAGCGCGTGGTGGCGACATGACGTTGATGGATGTGGAATGTACCGACCGCCCAGGGTTGTTGTCGCAAATGTCGGTGGCGATGCTGTCGCAGGGCGTGCGAATTCATGATGCCCGCATTGCCACGCTGGGTGATCGGGTGGAAGATACTTTTATCATCAGTGATCAGCACAATGCTCCCCTGAGTCGTGAAATGCGCAGCAAATTGCAACAAGCGCTGGTGGATACGTTAAATGGATAGTCCAAGTACTCTGAATCGCAAATTAATCGAACGGGCTTTCGAGTCACGTGCCTCCATCACTCCGAATTCCGCATCTGCAGATGTTAAGTCAGCGGTCGAGACCGCGCTCAGCGGCCTTGAGCAAGGAAGCTTGCGCGTAGCAGAACCCGCAGATGACGGTCAATGGTTAGTCAACGACTGGCTGAAAAAGGCCGTGTTGTTGTATTTCCGAATCACACAAAACCAGGTGATTGACGGCCCTGGCACGAGTTATTTTGACAAGGTGCCAATGCGTTGGGCGCCCGGCTCCGGCGATGATATTTCAAAATGTGGTGCACGTGTTGTGCCACCCGCCAGCGTCAGACGCGGCGCTTTTATCGGCCATGACGTAGTGTTGATGCCGTCCTACGTCAATATCGGCGCCTATGTGGGTGCCGGCACCATGGTCGACACCTGGGCGACGGTTGGTTCCTGTGCCCAAATTGGCAAGAACGTGCATCTGTCGGGTGGCGTTGGCATCGGTGGCGTGCTCGAACCGTTACAGGCCACACCGACCATTATTGAAGATGATTGCTTTATTGGCGCGCGTTCAGAAGTGGTAGAAGGCGTGATTATCGGCAAAGGCTCGGTGCTGTCGATGGGCGTTTTTATCAGTCAAAGCACCCGCATTTACGACCGTGAATCAGGCGAGGTTAGCTATGGCAAGGTGCCACCTGGTTCAGTGGTGGTGCCGGGAAGTTTGCCATCCAAAGACGGCAGCCATTCTTTGTACGCGGCGGTAATTGTAAAGCGGGTAGACGAACAGACTCGCTCGAAAACCAGTGTAAACGAGCTTTTACGCGCCGGTGTTGAGGCTGACAAATGATTACCGTTTATGGCATTAAACAATGTGACACCTGTCGCAAGGCACTCAAATGGCTGGAAGCGCAGGGCATCGAACACCAGTTCCATGATTTTCGTGTGGACGGTCTCGAAAAGGCCTTGTTGCGAGGCTGGTTGAATTCAGCCTTTGCTGATCAGCTGGTCAATAAACGCAGCACCACCTGGCGCCAGTTAACTGATCAGCAGCGAGACATGCAAGGCGAGAAACAGTTGCAGCTATTGCTCGATCATCCAACCTTGATCAAACGTCCTGTATTCGTAGCCGATGGCATCGTGGCGGTTGGTTTCAAGCCTCAGGAATTGCTAGACCTTCTGTCATGAGTGCAACGCCCCAAAGTGAAACACTTGACCTGGCATGTGATCTGATCAATCGGGCTTCGGTAACGCCCGAGGACGGTGGTTGTCAGGCCATGCTGGCCGAGCGCATGGCCAAGCTGGGCTTTGAAGCTGAGTGGCTGATGTTTGGTGATGTCAGCAATGTCATCATCACCCATGGTGAGATGGGCAATTCCCCTGCACATATACGGCCACCTTCGTTGTGGTTTCTCGGTCACACCGACGTTGTCCCCAGTGGTCCGGAAGATGAGTGGACCACGCCGCCGTTTGAATCCAATATAAGAGATGGCAGGTTGTTTGGCCGCGGTGCGGTGGATATGAAGGGTGCTGTGGCGGCCATGGTTACGGCTGCAGAAGCTTTCGTCAAAGCCAACCCAGACCACCCCGGACAGATTGGTATATTACTCACCAGCGATGAAGAAGGTCCCGCATCGGATGGCATCACCCGGGTGGCTGATGTTCTTAGAGCGCGTGACGGCGCTCCCGCACACTGTCTGGTGGGCGAGCCCAGTTGCCATAGGCAATTGGGTGACACCGTGCGCATTGGCCGTCGTGGTTCGATGCATGCCCGCTTGAAAGTGTTCGGCGTGCAAGGTCATAGCGCATTTCCGGACAAGCTGAATAACCCGATTCATCAGCTGGCACCATTTCTGGAATCTCTGACCGCTCTGAAATGGGATGAAGGCGATGAAAACTTTCCGCCCACACACTGCCAGATAACCAATATTCATGCCGGTACCGGTGCTGAAAATGTGACGCCCGGCATGGCTGAGCTGTGGATCAACTTTCGCAATTCTCCGGCATCTCCCCCTGATGTCATCAAAAGCAAAGTCGAGAGTCTGCTCGCCAGTCACGGCATCGATAAAATCGATCTTAAGTGGCGGGTATCCGGCGAACCTTTCCGGTCTGTGCCCGGCGCACTGCGTGAAGCCACGCTCAAGGCAATACGTGCGGAACTGTCTGTAGAACCTGACATGAACACCGGTGGCGGCACCTCTGATGGTCGCTTTATTGCGCCGTTGGGAACTGAAGTGCTGGAGTTTGGCTTGATAAACGCGACTATTCACCAGATTGACGAAAATACAGAGATTGAGCACCTGGATAGTCTTAGCCGCGTATACCTGCATGTTTTGAACAATTTGTTCGGCTAAGCTGGCAGCTTCATATTTATTCCAATCACGGAAGTCAGCTTGTTCATTCCAATCCTAAAAATCAGGTTGATTTTGAGCAGTTTCAGCCGCATTTAATACCCATCTGAGTCCGCAATTCCGAACCCGAATTTTCGCATTGGAAATTTCAGTTTCAAATCTGGCAGTTTGAATTTGTGGGCTCCCAAATATACAGAGGGTATAAGCATGAGAATGGACAAACTGACGAGTAAATTCCAATTGGCTCTGGCGGATGCCCAGAGCCTGGCGGTTGGTCTGGACAATCAAATGATTGAGCCGGAACACGTGATGGTGGCGCTTTTGGACCAGCAGGGCGGATCTGTTCGTCATTTGCTGACCAAGGCCGGAGTAAAGGTAAATGCCTTGCGTTCACATCTTGGTGAGCGCCTGGATAGTTTGCCAAAAGTTTCCGGTGCGGCAGGTGAAGTCACCCTGTCCAACGCTACGGTCAAGATTATGACGGTCACCGACAAGCTGGCGCAAAGGCGCGACGATCAGTACATCGCCAGCGAGCTGTTTGTGCTGGCTGCGCTGGAAGTTAAAGGCGCGGTGGCTGATCTGCTAAAGCAGTCCGGCGCCAGTCAGGATGCAATTGAAGCTGCGGTCGATGACATGCGTGGCGGCGAGCAGGTGAATGATCCGAACGCTGAAGAATCGCGCCAGGCGCTGGAAAAGTACACCATCGATTTAACCGAGCGTGCCGAGCAATCAAAGCTCGACCCGGTGATTGGTCGTGATGAAGAAATACGCCGCTGTATTCAGGTTTTACAACGACGCACCAAGAACAATCCGGTATTGATCGGTGAGCCGGGCGTGGGTAAAACTGCGATCGCCGAAGGTCTGGCGCAACGTATCGTCAATCATGAAGTGCCCGAGGGAATGAAGCACAAGCGTGTGCTGTCTCTGGATATGGGTGCATTGATTGCCGGTGCCAAATTCCGGGGTGAGTTTGAAGAACGCCTGAAAGCCTTGCTGAATGATCTCGCCAAACAGGAAGGCAATGTCATTTTGTTTATCGATGAAATCCACATGATTGTAGGAGCCGGTAAAGCAGAAGGCTCGATGGATGCCGGCAATATGCTGAAACCTGCGCTGGCGCGTGGCGAGCTGCATTGCATCGGCGCAACTACGCTGGACGAATACCGTCAATATATGGAAAAGGATGCAGCCCTTGAGCGACGTTTCCAAAAAGTCTTCGTGGGCGAGCCATCAGTAGAAGACACCATCGCCATTTTACGTGGCCTGCAGGAGCGCTACGAAGTGCACCACGGTGTTGATATCACCGATCCTGCACTGGTCGCTGCAGCCACCTTGTCGCATCGTTATATCGCCGACCGACAGCTTCCGGACAAAGCCATCGACCTGATGGATGAAGCGGCATCCCGAATTCGTATGGAAATTGATTCCAAACCGGAGAAACTGGACCGGCTGGAACGCGCCCTGATTCAGCAGAAAATTCAGCAGGTGGCCTTGAGAAAGGAAAAGGACGACGCGTCAAAACAACGTTTGGCAGATCTGGATGAGAAAATCGAGGACTTGGAACGTGAGTTTTCTGATCTCGATGAAATCTGGAAGTCCGAAAAGGCGGCAGTGCAGGGGACCACACATATTAAAGAGGATTTGGAGCGCAGCCGGGCGGAGCTTGAAACCGCACGCCGGGCAGGTGATCTGGCGCGCATGTCCGAGCTGCAATACGGCAAGATTCCCGAACTTGAAGTTGCATTGAAGCAGGCTGAAAAAGGTGAGGCTACCGAGTTTCAGTTGCTGCGCACCTCTGTAACCGAAGATGAGATTGCCGAGGTGGTCTCACGCTGGACCGGTATTCCGGTTTCACGGATGCTTGAGGGTGAGCGCGACAAACTACTGCGCATGGAAGATGCATTGCATAGTCGTGTGATTGGCCAGAATGAGGCAGTGGTTGCAGTTTCCAATGCGATTCGTCGCTCACGCGCTGGCTTGTCAGATCCAAACCGTCCTATCGGTTCGTTCCTGTTTCTGGGGCCAACCGGTGTGGGTAAAACCGAGCTGTGCAAATCACTGGCCGAATTCATGTTTGATACTGAAGAAGCCATGGTTCGCATCGATATGTCCGAGTTTATGGAAAAGCACTCGGTTGCCCGATTGATCGGCGCGCCTCCCGGCTATGTCGGCTATGAAGAGGGCGGCTATCTGACCGAAGCGGTACGTCGCCGGCCTTATTCTGTGATTCTGCTGGATGAAGTCGAAAAAGCGCATTCAGATGTGTTCAATATCCTGTTGCAGGTATTGGATGATGGTCGCCTGACCGATGGGCATGGTCGCACCGTCGATTTCCGCAATACCGTCATCGTGATGACGTCCAATCTGGGTTCTGCCCGCATTCAGGACATGGTGGGTGAAAGCTACGATGATATGAAATCCTCGGTAATGGAAGTTGTCAGTCAGCACTTCCGGCCTGAGTTCATCAACCGTATCGACGATCTGGTGGTGTTCCATCCTTTGGATCGATCGCAGATTCGGCAAATTGCCGATATTCAGTTGGGCATGTTACGCAAGCGGATGACCAATACCGGATTGGGATTGGAGATTACCGATGCCGGCCTGGATTTACTGGCGGAAGCTGGCTTTGATCCGGTGTATGGTGCGCGGCCTTTGAAACGTGCTATTCAGCAGGAGATCGAGAACCCATTGGCGCAGGCGATTCTGTCTGGCGAGTTTGTGAGTGGGCAGACGGTGAGCGTTGATGTTGAAGATGGGAAGTTTGTGTTTAAAAACTAAGTTGCTTTGACGGTAATCACCATCTGTTGCCCGAGTATTTTCAAGGCATTCTCAAGCTGGCCAATGTGGCTTCTGTGGTCAAGGTCAAGCAGGCGCCTTACAACCGCCTCGGTAACGCCAATACGCAACGCGACCACGTAGGGCAGCGATCAGGCAATCGTGTACGACATCGTCAAAATCTTCACCCGGATCCACCTGAGTCAAAGCCTCGGGAACGTCGGGGAACGACACAACCAGGCTGTCGTTATCCGGCTCAGTCGTGTAGGGATAAACAAACCTCATTTAAAAATCCTCCTTGCAGATTTCAAGTTGTTTTAGCATTGTGTTCAGCAAACCAGTTCCAATCTCACCGCTCTTTACGGTGGTTCTATGTTTGCCCAATTTAATCATCGTGTGTCCACCGTTGCCTCTGGATTTGTCGACAAGAAAATCAATGTTTCTTACTTTGGCATATTTCTTCGCCCGGCTAATAAACGCCTTCCTTTTCATGCCCTATTGTCGTACATAAATGTACGAACGTAAATTTCATGTTGTAGTCACCAAAATAACAATTATCTCCAAACAGTCCAGTGCTCGAGCCACCTCAGTGAGCCAGTGTCAGCACAGATTCGCAAACGGCAGGACTCAGGCCCAGTTGTTCGCCTGTGCGGCTACGCGTGACAAGTTTCGGCGGGTTTCCCTCCTTCATTAAGAGGATGGCTGCGCCTCCCACTTGTTGATCCCTATCGAGGCCAAGCCAGTCGGGTGGCAGATCATCCATGGATTCTGGTCGCCAGGCGACAGCGAGCAGATAGCCCGTGTTGTCGTCAGCCGAAATCATCGGCGCGATAGAAGCGTCTGTTGCCACGGTATAGCCACGTGCAAGCAGATGACCGGCGTTATCAAACAGAATCTGGAACAAGCCTGGTGACATCTCATCCACGCGGCGACCACCGCGCGTGAACCGAATTGATTGATCGGCACCGGCGACGACAAAGTACAGCGGCTGATCCGGTGTCTCAGGTACAAGAATTTCCAGAGGTTCCTTAGCAGCACAGGTGAGAGTTTCTGAGGCTCGCGAGAACTGAACTGCTTGCGCTCGCAGCAACGTGAACAACTCCTCACGCTGACAGGCGGATAGCGGCGTGACACCGGGCACCTCATCGTCCACAGGCTGATGACAATTGCCAAGCTCATAGGGTTTGACCACCACCTCGTCAATGACATCGGCGTAACGGGAAACGAAATAATTGTTCTGCAAATCATCGCGCAGCAGTGAGCGGCCGAGCGGAAAAGCGACGTTGCTATCAACGTTCAGCAGATCCAGCACAGTCGGTGCGATGTCATAGCTGGCACCATGCGATCGTTTCGCGATGGGCACATCCGCATCGATGACAATCAGCGGAAGTCGACGGTCATCCACCGCATCCTCACCGAACAGGCGCTTCATGTCCGGATTTGGAAAAATGTGGTGGTCGCCGGTAATTACCAACGTTGTGTTTTCGTCAAGCCAACCTTCGGAGGTCAGGCGTTCAATCCAATGCGCGATTAACTGATCAGTACAGTGAACGGCGTTGAGAAAACTCTCTTTGCCGTCGCGATACGGTTTGCACTCTTTGTAGAAGAAACCCGGCAGGTGGGTGCCGATGGTCAACAAGGTCAGGTTGTACGGCTTGCCGCTTGCCTTCAGGACTCTCAGTTCTTCGAATGATTGCTTGAACAGGTCGGCATCACTCAGACCCCACATGCCTTCAGGCTGACGCAGCCCCCGCTCCATCCAGTCGTAGATGCCCATCACCTTGTCGTAGCCGTGAGACGCAAGAAAGGCCTCCTTTCCGGCAAACCCCTTGTCGGCCCCACCAAGAAAACTTTGCTGATAGCCGGCCGTCTGCAAGACATCGCCGAGACAGGGCAGGTTGTCAGCAAGATTTTCCGAGCTGGCCATCCAGTCACTGCCGTGTTCGAAAGGAAACAGCGTGCCGCACATCGAGTTCACGATGCCTTCGATGGTGATGTAGCTGCTGGCATGCAAGTGGTTGACCAAGCCATGCTTGTCCACTAGTCTGCGCAGGTTTGGCATCAAATCCGGATAGCGGGGCGATTCCATCAGGCTCAATCCGCCGGATTCGATATACAGCAAGATGAGGTTATTGGGTGTCGGTGCTGGCTTCGCCACCAGTTGGTCTTTGCCGGTTGGCGACAAATGGATCAGCGGACTTTTCTGCCACAGCGCGAGCCGTTCTGCTGAAATCCGGAAGTCAGGCGGGCCGAGCCATTTGCCGGTGGCCGCAGTCAGGCGCCATTCTGGCAGCGTGTTGTAGCCAGGGAGCAAGGCGACCAGTGACAGGCCGACAATCACGGCGGCCGCCTTGCTACTGGCTTGGGGCAGGCGCTGCACCGAAGTGACAATCAGCAGCGCCAATCCGATCAGGCCGGTGAACAACAGGATGAACAACCATTGATATTGTTCCCAAGCGACGCCGATGGCTTCGGTTCCGAAGTGGATGAAAAACTCGTCGGTAAAACCACGCCCGGAGAACATCACCAGGCCAAAAAACAGAATGCGGATAAAAAATAGGATCAAAATGTTGGCAATCAACAGCGACCACCCGATACGGCTGCGGCCGATAAGTGATGCGGTCGCAATCATCAGACCCAACAGGCCAAGCGTGGCCAGCGCGTGCTCGACTCTGGTGCTGGCTCCGGCCAGCTCAGCCCAACCCCGGTCCGCCGGAAGCAGCAGCGCGATCAAGATTATCGACCAGAAAAATGCGGGCCAGAAAAATGTGGGCCAGAAAAATGTGAGGTGACGCAATGCTCTTCGGATAGCGATACGGATCTTCTGCGCTAGACTTTTGTGAGCCAGAAACTGCTGCCACCGAAGCCTCGTCCAGAATGCAAATTGAGGGCGCGAATAACCAAATCAGGATACTGATAAAAAGCGTTCCTACAACCAAAAAATACCTTAAATGAGTCTGAATACATGAGCAAAGCTCTCAAGAGATATTGTTCATTCCAGCTTCTATTCTCATCAATTACCCACTCCTGCGGGTACTCCAATGGTAGAAATATATCGTGTATGTGAATTAAAACCCCGGGCTTTAGTCGTGGCAGAATTTCGAAGTATAAAAAGTTTACGTCACTTCCGGTTTTGCACACATGAGATGAGTCAATGAAAAGAATGTCTCCTTCGTCCAAAGTTTCGAAGTAACCGGGTGGTATATCTTGAACTTTCTGGACAATGAGTTCCGATACACCTGCAACCCCACCCACAAGAAACTCCCTTGGGTAAGGCTCGATGCATTGAAATTTGCAAGAATTGTTGAGAAACCGAGTGTTAACGTCAGCGATAAGAAGGGACGAAAAGCCGGAACCGACTTCGATCATACGTGCCGGCTTGATCTCATTTAAAAAAACAAATAACGCTCGCGAATCCAACCAGCTAAATTGTGAGTTGCAAGTGTAGAATTGTGTTTCATTACCTTGGAGTTCGTTCAACACTTCAGGATAATCATATTTCGAGATATGCTTAGGAAACCAATTGCCAAGAACCATTTCGTGCGTTTCGCAATTAAAATCGATACCCAGTATTTGGGGGTGTCTCCTGTGACCAGATGCTGGGTATTTTAGGAATCAAGTCTGTTGGGTCAACTACTGGTGAATAAAAGTGCCCGTTGGGGTGCCCCGTTTCAATCACTTTCTCGGTAGGTTGTTTTTTTTTTGCAAATGGATTGTACATAAGGAAACTCAGATTAATTCGCGACATTTGCGATAGTAGCAGCTATCGACATACGGTGAAATAAGGGACAATTAGTTCTCGTGAATGCTACGTTGACTTTGAAAGTCGACGTAGCAAATTCTGGGGAAGTATCTTCTGGGCCAGTCTTCGGATTAAGCTGGCAATTTTTTTCCCTAA
>Ga0105054_10007498_pt1 | contig 14777 bp, 10 predicted proteins | sample BON02_FD_78091 | JGI IMG/M metagenome (GOLD analysis project Ga0105054, IMG submission 78091) | Freshwater microbial communities from Lake Bonney liftoff mats and glacier meltwater in Antarctica - BON-02 (megahit assembly) | ecosystem: Environmental > Aquatic > Freshwater > Ice > Glacier...
CCGGCCAATCAGGCCCAACGCTGGTTGACCACGACCAAGCCGCCCGTCGGTTCGGTTGCCGACATCCCCGAGTTCCGGGCCACCCAGACGGCGGTGCGCAAGGGCAGGCTCCAGCCCAAGAGCGTCTGGCAGATGCACGGTGCCGGCGCGGTCGGCGGCCAGACCCTGGTCGGTGTCCCGGCGGTGCGCCGCCTGCTGGAGAAGCTCGGCCCCTCGGGTGCCGTCTGGCCCTTCGGCACCGGCTGGCGCGCGCTGGACACGGCCGATGTCGAGCCGCTCTCGACCCTGGTGGTCGAGGTCTATCCCTCGATGTTCGACGCCACGCCCCATGAGGGTGAGTTCAAGGATCAGGCCCAGGTCCGGGTCACGGCCGAGCATTTCGCCAAGCTGGACGAGGCCGGAACCCTGTCCGCCGCCTTCGCCCCGCCCAAGGGTGCAGACGAGGCCCTGATCGCGCAGGTCGAGCAGGAAGAGGGCTGGATCCTGGGGGCGTAAGCCACCCCCGCCCCAATGCTATCGTCATTCCGGGCGAAGCCTCGCGCTTGCGAGGCGAAGACCCGGAACCCAGCGGCGCGCGCGAGCGCGACACTGTCGGGAGCGCGGCATTAGGGAGTAGCCTTGCTTTCGACCGCCCGTATTTCGCCGCCGTCGCGGCGCCGCTGGGTTCCGGGTCTCCGAGCCACTGCGCGGCTCTCCGCCCGGAATGACGATAGCCAGAGAGGGAGCTTCGCCCTGACCCGCCGCCCCCTCATCATCGCCCACCGCGGCGCCTCGGGCGAACGGCCCGAACACACCCGCGCGGCCTATGAACGGGCGATCGAACAGGGCGCCGACTTCATCGAGCCCGATCTGGTCATCAGCCGCGACTGCGTCCTGATCGTGCGCCACGAGAACGAGATCGGCGAAACCACCGACGTCGCCACCCGCCCTGAATTCGCCGGGCGTTACACCATCAAGGCCGTCGACGGCCGGACCGTCCGGGGCTGGTTCGCCGAAGACTTCACCCTCGCCGAGCTCAAGACCCTGCGCGCCCGCGAACGCCTGCCCGAGCTTCGTCCCGCCAATACCGCCTTCGACGGACAGGAGCCGATCCTGACCTTCGAGGAGGTGCTCGACATCGCCGCCGCGGCCGGCGTCGGCGTCGTCCCCGAGCTAAAACATCCGTCGTATTTCGCCGCCATGGAACTGCCGATGGAGGACGCCTTGGTGACGGTGCTGGAGCGCCGCGGCCTGACCGGTCCGGACGCCCCGATCATCATCCAGTGTTTCGAGGTCGGCCCCCTGCAGCGCCTGCGCGCCCGCGTCGCTGCGCCCCTGCTGCAACTGGTCGCCGCCTCCGGTCGCCCCTTCGACCGCCCGGACCTCAACTATGCCGCCATGGTGGCGCCGGAAGGCCTCGCCGACATCGCCGCCTACGCCAACTGGATCGGCGCCGATGCGGCCCTGGTCGAACCGACCCCCGGCGCCCCCACCGCCCTGATCGCCGAGGCCCACGCCGCCGGCCTCAAGGTCTCTGTTTGGACCTTCCGCGCCGAGAACGCCTTCCTGCCCGAGGCCGACCGCATCGGCGCCGACCTGGCGGCGCACGGGCGGCTGCGGGAGCGGCTGGCGAGGTTCGCAGGCTACGGACTGGACGCCGCCTTCATGGACCAGCCCGGGTTGGCCCGCTGAAAGGCGCCATCCGACCCCGTGTCATCCGACCCCTTTCGACCCCCAAAGCGCCCTTCTCGCCCCAGCCAGAAATTTATTTGCCTGGCGCCCGTTCCAGCCCCTGTAAAATAGACCCCGTCGGTCCCCGGACCGCCGTCGGTCTTTGACAATCCACCCACCCGCGACCGCCCCAGGCGCGGACAACCCCACAGGCCAGCCGCGCCTGACCGTCACCCGCAAAGGGTCGAGAAGACAGCCTTTCGCGATTTTTCGGGGGAGCCTGCGCGCTCGTCAGGACCAAAGAGGCGCGCCCTTGTCATCCCGGCCGAAGCGAAGCGGAGAGCCGGGACGGGCGGCCGAGCTCTCCACCGAACCTCCCGGAAATCGCCCCGCGATTATCCGGGAGACAGCTGGCCGCCGCACCATCTGTCCTGACCTGTCTCCCGGATAGCGGCTGACGCCACTTCCGGGAGGGCAAAAATGTTGCATCCGGGCGTCCCGGATCGCCGCTTCGCGCCGTCCGGGATGACAAGCTCTCACCGGGCAAGGGTCAGCCCGCGATCATCCCGAAGTCCGCCACCCGGCCCATGACCGTGCGAACCTGTCCCAGCAGCTTCAGCCGGTTCTCCCGCTCCGCCGCCACATCGGAGTTGACCATCACCTTGTCGAAGAAGGCGTCCACCGGCGCCCGCAACCACGCCAGCGCCGTCATGGCGGCGGCGAAGTCCTCGGTCTCCAGCGCCGAGTCCACGGCGGTCGCGGCGGCGGCGGCGGCGAAGGCCAGCGTAGCCTCGGCCTCGGGCTGGTCGGGCAGGCCGGTCTCAACCATGCCGGTCGGCACGGGTCCCTTCTTCTCCTCGGCCTTGAGGATGTTGGACGTCCGCTTGTACCCGGCCAGCAGATTGGCCCCGTCGTCGGTGGCCAGGAAGGCGTCGAGCGCCTCGACCCGCCGCACGATGCGGACGAGATCGTCGTCCCCCAGCGCGAAGACGGCGTCGACGAGATCGTGGCGCTTGCCCTGATCGAGCAGGAGAACCGTCAGGCGGTCAGCGAAGAAGGCCAGGAGGCCGTCGATCTTGGGCCACACTACACTGCGCCACTCCAAGCCGCCTCGCTGATCAGCATAGGCATTTGCTATCTTCTCAGCGGCAGCCAAGACACGTTCTGGAGTAGAGTCCGGCACATCAGTCTCTACTTCCATCAGGTCAAACGCATGGACGAACTCCTGCGAGTCAGCGAGTTCGATTTCGGCTTCTGCGACCTTCCCAGCATAGTAGGCCCCAACAACGCTGGCTCGCATTCGATCGTAGATGCCTCGCACCTCCACTTGGTGATGCGCTGCTGCCAAATCGACGAATAGGTCTCGAAGGGAAATCCGAGCTTGATTGTCCACTACCAGCCGGATCACCCCTAGCGCAGCCCGCCTCAGCGCGAACGGGTCCTTCGACCCCGTTGGCTTCTCATTGATGAAGAAGAACCCGACCAGCGTGTCCAGCTTGTCCGCCAAAGCCACGGCCACCGTCAGCGGCGCAGTCGGCACGGAGTCCGCCGGACCCTGCGGCTTGTAATGATCGCGCACGGCGTCCGCGATGGCGTCAGGATGGCCCGCAGCGCGAGCGTAATAGCCGCCCATGACGCCCTGCAGTTCCGGGAACTCCCCGACCATGGCCGAGGCCAGATCGGCCTTGGCGATCCGCGCGGCGGCCTCGGCCTGATCCGGATCCGCCCCCACCAGCGGCGCGATCTCGCGCGCCAGCGCCGCGATCCGCTCGACCCGTTCGGCCAGCGTCCCCAGCTTCGCGTGGAAGGTCACGCCCTCCAGCTTCTTCGCCCAGACGTCGAAGCCGGTCTTCAGGTCCTCGTCCCAGAAGAAGCGGGCGTCATCCAGACGGGCCGACAGCACGCGGCTGTTGCCGGCGGACAAGGCCTTGCCGCCGTCGCTCGCCTCGACATTGGCCACCACCACGAAATGCGGGGCCAGCCCGTGCGTCGCCGGATCGCGCACGGCGAAATATTTCTGATGCACTTTCATCGACAGCCGGACCACCTCGGGCGGCAGGCTCAGGAAGGCCGGGTCCATGTCGCCCAGGATCGGCGTTGGCCATTCGGCCAGACCCGCCACCTCGTCCAGCAGGCCGTCGTCATCGACGAGGGCGAGCCCACGGTCGGCGCAGACCTTCTGTGCCCCCTCGAGGATGCGCAGCTTGCGGTCGGCGACGTCCAGGATGACGTGATTGGCCTCCAGCTGGCGGCGGTAGTCGGCGAAGTCGCGGACCTTCAGCGGCCGGCCCGTACCCATGAAACGGTGACCCTCGGTGGCGTCGCCCGTCTCGATGCCCTGCACGCGCCCGCCGACATCCGGCGACCCATCGGCCACCGTGAACGGCACGACATGGCCGTCGAACAGGCACAGGATGCGCTTGATCGGCCGCACCCAGCGCAGCGCGCCAGATCCCCAGCGCATCGACTTGGGCCACGGAAAGCCGCGGATGATCTGGTCGACCATGCCGGGGATCAAGTCCGTCGTCGGCTGGCCCTTGCTGCTCAGCACCGCGAAGAAAACGCCGTCGCGCTCGACCAGCTGGTCCTTCGTCAGGCCGGTCTTCCTCAGGAAGCCCTCCAGCGCCTGTTCCGGCGCATTGGCCCGAGGTCCCTTGACCTCTTCCTCGCGGTCGGGCGTCGCCGTCGGCAGCCCCTCGACCACCAGCGTCAGCCGGCGCGGACCCGCGAAGGTCGTCAGCGCCTCATACGCCAGCCCCGCGGCCTTCAGCCACTCAGCCGCCATACGCTCCAGATCGCGCGCGGCCCCCTGCTGCATGCGGGCGGGAATTTCCTCGGAGAAGATTTCGAGAAGAAACTGGGCCATCAGACGCGCCCCCTTTCCTGTTCGACCCACTCGGTGGCGCAGGCCTTACACAGGTCCCTGATCCGGCCGATGTAGCTCTGGCGTTCGGCGACGGCGATGGCACCGCGGGCGTCCATCAGGTTGAACAGGTGGCTGGCCTTCAGCACCTGATCATAGGCGGGCAGGACCAGCGCCTGACCCTGCGGGCCCTGCATGGCCAGAAAGCGTTCGACCTCGGCGACCATGTCCTCGAACCGGCGCTTCAGGCCATCGACGTCATAGCCGTGGAAGTTTGCCTCACTCTGTTGGCGCTCGTTCTCGAGGAAGACCTCGCCATAGGTCAGGCCCTCCTTGGTAAACTTCAGATCATAGACGTTGTCGACGCCCTGGACGTACATGGCCAGACGCTCCAGCCCGTAGGTCAGCTCGCCCGAGACGACGTCGACCTCGATGCCGCCGACGCCTTGGAAATAGGTGAACTGGGTCACCTCCATGCCGTCGCACCAGACCTCCCAGCCCAGACCCCAGGCCCCGACGGTGGGGTTCTCCCAGTCGTCCTCGACGAAACGGATGTCGTGCAGTTTCGGATCGATGCCGATGGCGGCCAGCGAGCCGAGATAGAGGGCCTGAAGGTTGTCGGGGTTGGGCTTCAGGATGACCTGATACTGGTAATAGTGCTGCAGGCGGTTGGGGTTTTCGCCATAGCGGCCGTCACCGGGGCGGCGGCTGGGCTGGACATAGGCGGCCTTCCACGGGCGCGGGCCGAGGGCGCGCAGCACCGTCGCGGGATGCAGGGTCCCGGCCCCGACCTCGATGTCATAGGGCTGCAGAATGGCGCAGCCCTGATCGCCCCAGTATTTGTGGAGCGTCAGGATCAGGTCCTGGAAGGCCAAGGGCGTCTTGGGCGGTTCGGTGGTCACGAGAGGCATTTTGTCCGGGGAAGAAGGCGGCGGACCCTAGACGGGCGGCCGATTTGCGGCAAGGAGCCCGGACGCCGGGTTCATCACAACGGGCACAACGGACTCACGGCGGACACAACGGGTTCCGCGCAAGGCTTCGACCCCGTCGTGCTCGTTGTGACAAAGTTGTGCCCGTTGTGATGAACCCCCGCGTCCCGGCAAGGAACTCCGGCTTCGCCGGAAGGGACGGGGGACGGAATGTTAAGTGTCGGCCGTTAGCGTTCGCCCCATGAAGCTGATCGACCAGATGCGCCGACGCGCCGCGCGCTATCTCGATATCGAGACGGTGACTGTCGCGCCCGCGCACGGCGTCTTCTCGCTGAGTTTCGACGACATCCCGGCGACCGCCTGGACCGAGGCCGGGCCGATCCTGGCCGGGCATGGCGTCAAGGCCACCTACTATGTCTGTGGCGGGCTGGCGGGCGGGGTCAATATGGACCGCGACCAGTTCGAGGTTCGGCACCTGCAGGCCCTGCATGCGGCGGGACATGAGGTCGGCTGTCACACCTTCGGTCACACCAGTGCCCTGCGTATGGATGCCGGGGCCCTGCGGCTCAGTCTCGATGCCAATGCCGCCTGGGTGGCGGAGCGGCTGGACGGCTATCGTATGACCACCTTCGCCTGGCCGTTCGGCGACGCCACCGTGGCTGCCAAACGGGTGGTGCGCGAGCGGTTTGCGCTGGGCCGCGGTGTGCGCGACGGGATCAACGCCGGACGTGAGGACCGGGGCCTGATCAAGAGCATCGGCCTGGAGAGCCGGCGGTTGCCCGGCTATGATCTCGACCGTCTGATGGCCGAGACGGCGACGTCCAAAGGCTGGCTAACCGCCTATGGCCACGACGTTTCCGACCGGCCGACGGATTACGGCTGCACGCCGGATGATCTGGACCGGGTGCTGCGGTCGGCGAAGGCGGCAGGGTTGGAGATCGCGCCGGTCGGCGCGGCGTGGGCGACCGTCACTTCGTAGCGGGTGTAAAAACTCAGGCCGCCTGCGCCAGCCCCTGAGCCTTGCGCACATCCGCCCATTTGATCAGGGCGGCGCGGGGGAAGGCGACGATCCACGAACGGGCCGTATAGTCGCCAGCCTCGATCAGGGCGGCGCGGGTCGGCGAGGAGGTGGCGGCGCGCCGGGTGTGAATCTCGCCCGGGCCCTGATGCACCATGAAGGCCCCGTGCTTCAGCAGATTGAGCCGCAGATAGGCCAGTCGCGGGCTGATGGTTTCCAGCGGCGGATCATAGAACCAGCTGGAGCCGAGCATGCCGGCCATCTCGGGGCGGCGTTTGCAGATTTCGGCGGCGGTGGCCCAGGCGCGGTCCCAGCCGGCCTCGTTGAAGTCCGCCAGCTCGCGGCTTTCGGTATGCACCTCGAGCCACGGCTTCCAGGCCTGGGCGGCGGCACAGGCCGGGACCACCGACCAGCCCCAGCCCTCGCGGGCATGGCGCAGCACCCCACCCGGCCCCATGGGCGAGCTGAGGTCGATCATCTGGGTGCGGGCACCGGGCACGCTGAGCACCAGCGAGATGCGTACATCCTTGGCCCAGAAGTCGCGGTCATAGGGATCGGCGGCGACGGTCAGGAAGTCGGCGAGACGGCCGATCCATTCCGGGTAGAGCTCCAGCACCGCATCCGGCAGGTCGGCGGCGGGAACCCGCGCCGGCATCTCCAGCGCCCACAGGGCGACGAGGGCCCGGCGATGGTCGTCGGTCAGGGCGGTGCCGAAGGCCGCAGCCAGGGCCTCTTCTGCCCGATGGCCCGGCTGGTCAAAATCCCAATGCGGGGCCGAGGCGGCGGCCGCATCGGCGGCGGCTGCCTTGAGAGCGTGAAGCCGGGCGCGGTCATCGGCCGGGACCTTGTTCAAGACGGCTTCGAACGCGGCGATCCGGGCAGGCGAGAGCGTTTCCATAACGACAGTGTGCCACACACGGGTTTGCCGACCGTTAAGGCCGCTGTTGTCACCTAACGTATGACGGTCGCCCGAACCCACCAGTCGGGATGAAGCGCCGACAATTCCCGTTCGGCGGTCGCGGCGACAGCGGGGCTGTCGAACAGGGCAAAGACCGTGGCCCCCGAGCCGGACATCCGGGTCAGGCGAGCGCCGGGAAGACCGGCCGTCGCCGCCAGGGCCTCGCCGATCGCCGGGGCCAGGGCCACGGCAGGCGATTGCAGGTCGTTGCGCCGGGTCGCCAGCCAGTCGATCACGGATGGGACGCTCCAGTCCGTCGGCGGCGCGGGCCGATCCGCCTGCCCCTGAGAACAGGCGTCAAAGGCGCGATAGACCGCTCCGGTCGAGGACGGCACACCCGGATTGACCAGCAGGGTCGGCAGCGGCGGCAGTCGGCGCTCGAAGGTCAGGACGTCACCCCGCCCCTCGGCCCAGGCGGCGCGGGCGTGCAGACACATGGGGCCGTCGGCACCGAGCCCGGCCGCGATCTCCGCCAGCGCCGCATCGTCGAACGGCAGACCCAGCGCGTCCCGCGCCAGCTTCAGCACCGCGCCGGCGTCCGACGACCCGCCGCCCAGACCGGCGGCAACCGGCAATTGCTTGTCCAGAACGATGCGGAGACCCGGTTCGTCGATCCCCGCCACCGCGCCCAGCGCCCGCACCGCCCGCAGCGCCAGATTGTCTCCCTCGCCCTCAAGCGCGCCGGCAAAGGGGCCTGTAACCGTCAGCGACAGACGATCCGCCCGCTCGACCGACAGTCGGTCGCCGACCTCGGCAAAGGCGACCAGACTGGCCAGGGGGTGGTAGCCGTCGGCTTCAATCGGCCCGACGTGCAGGAACAGATTGACCTTGGCGGGGGCGAGCCGGGCGATCGTAGCCATGGCTCAGAACTGGCCGGAGGACACCGGCGGCGCGGCGGTCAGGCCGCTGACCAGCTTCTGCTCCACCTCGGCGCGACGTTCGGCGTCGGGGTCCAGCGTCAGCACCCGGTTCCACTGCCACTGGGCCTCGCGCCGGCGCCCGACCTGCCAGTAGGCGTCGCCCAGATGATCGTTGATCTCGGCATTAGCGGGCTCCTTGCCGACGGCCCCTTCCAGGGTCTCGACGGCGATATCGTACTGACCCTGACGGAACTGGGCCCAGCCGAGCGAGTCCTGGATGTTGCCGTTTTCAGGCTCAGCGGCGTGGGCGCGGGCCAGCATCTCGGCCCCCTGGTCGACGCGCCGCCCGGTATCGACCCACATATAGCCGAGGGAGTTGAGGATGGACGGACTGTTCGGTGCCGCTTGAAGTGCCGCCCAGAGTTCGGCCTCGGCCTCCTCAAACCGGCCGAGTTCGTTCAGCGTCAGACCGCGAATCTCGCGAACATCCGGATGAGGCCGCGCGGCGCTTGAACGGGGGTCATCGATGACGGCAAGTGCCTCCTGGTATCGACCCAGACTGACCAGCTGGGCAGTGAGGATCCTGAGAATCCGGGGGTCAACCGGCGCGGCGTCACGGGCCCCCTGAAAGGCGACCAGTGCCTCGGCATCACGATTCTCCCCGGCAAGGCTGATGCCGATTGAGCTCTGAGCCTCGGCATAACGGATCGGGTTATCCTGCCCGACCTGGGCGAAAGCCTCCCGCGCTTCCGCCTGCTGGGTTCCGACTGCGAGGGTCTGTCCGAGGAACATCCAGGTTTCATCATCCGGATGGAGGCTTGCCGCCATTCGCAGGAAGACGACGACCAGCGACCGGGCGTTAGGGTCGGATCCGAGGAAGATGGCCGCGAATCGCAGTCCCTGACCCGCAATTTCGGACGGAGAGGGCTCCGCTGGCGGACGGGTTCGAGCGAGCGTCCGGGCCTCGGCCGAGACGTCCGGCGCGTCGGGTACCGCCGCCGCCAGCACCCGCTCGAAATAGGCCTGGGCGTCGGCATTTCGGCCGCGCCGCTTCAGAAAGTCGGCAAAGTCCCGACCGAACAACCGGGTGGCGATGGGGATGGCCAGCAAGGTCTGATAGGCGGCCTCGGCCTCGGCGTAGCGGCGGCGGCGCTCAAGCAGCCGGGCTTGCTGGTGCAGCAAGACCAGGGTGGCGGGATCGTCGGCTGCCAGGGAGACCGGTGTCATGGCCGTGTCCCAGTCATTCGCCGCAGCGGCTATCGGGGCCATCAGAAAGCGCGCCGCCGTTCCGAACCCCTGGTCGAAGCCGCCAGCCTGGAGGATGGTCAGCCCGGAACGGGCGTCGCCGCTCGCCATTGCCTCGACGACCTTGGCCAGCCTTCCTGCCTCGGCGAGCGCCGGTTCATTCTGGATGGCGGGCGAGATCCTGACGATTGCGTCGAGATCTCCGGCCATCAGGCCGGCCCGGAAGGCATCGAACCCCACGACCGGCTGTTCCGGCACCAGTCTGTGGCTCCGGGCCAGCAGATCGGCACTCACGGCATTTTCGCCACGGGAGGCGGCCAGACGCCCGGACAGGTAAAGGCCATAGGCGGACTGGCCGGTCGCATCGACCGGCACCGGGGCCCAGACCTCGGGAATGGCGACGACGACGGGGGCCTCGGGTCCGACCACGGCCTCATCGGTCGGCACGATCAGAGGCGGCAGGCGTTCGCTCGGCTCGAGCGGCTCGAGCCCCGGGACAGGGACAGGCCCGATGATCGGCGCGTCCTGGGCGAACGCCGGAGCCGCCAGTGTCAGGACCGCGCAACCGGTCAGAAGAAGAGCGAGGCGGGAGGAGCGCATGATCGCGAACCTTCCCGCTTTATGCGGCGACGACAAGGCCTCTCGCCCGCCCCTAGGCGTTTTGCCGTCACATGTTCGGATAGTTGGGCCCGCCACCGCCCTCGGGCGTGGTCCAGACAATGTTCTGTGACGGATCCTTGATGTCGCAGGTTTTGCAGTGAACGCAGTTCTGGGCGTTGATCTGGAAGCGCGGGTTGGACGTGCCGTCCGCGTCGTACAGCACCTCGTACACGCCCGCGGGACAGTAGAGCCGGGCGGGCTCGCCGTATTCCGGCAGGTTCACACGGATGGGAATGGACGGGTCCAGCAGCTTCAGATGCGCCGGTTGCTCCTCGGCGTGGTTGGTGTTGGAGACGAACACCGAAGACAGTTTGTCGAACGACAGTTTTCCGTCCGGTTTCGGATAGGCGATGGGCCTGTGCTTCGCAGCCTTTTCGGTCGAGGCGGCATCGGTCTTGCCGTGCTTGAGAGTCCACGGCAGGTTGACGCGGAACAGAGACGAAAACCACATGTCGAACAGCCCCAGTGCCCCGCCGAGTGTGGTGCCGAATTTCGACAGATAGGGTTTGGCGTTGCGGACCTGTTTCAGCTCCTTGTAGACCCAGCTCTTCTCATAGGCGGTCTGGTATTCGACCAGCTGGTCGCCCGAGCGTCCCGCCTGCACCGCGTCATAGGCGGCGTCCGCGGCCAGCATGCCGGTCTTCATGGCATTGTGGCTGCCCTTGATGCGAGGGACGTTCACGAAACCGGCGGAACAGCCGATCAGGACCCCGCCGGGAAAGCTCAGCTTCGGCACTGATTGCCAGCCGCCCTCGGTGATGGCGCGCGCGCCGTACGAGATACGGGTCCCGCCCTCCAGATGTTCGCTGATCGCCGGATGGTGTTTGAAGCGCTGGAACTCGTCGAACGGCGACAGGAACGGGTTCTTGTAGTTCAGGTGCACGACGTAGCCGATGGACACATAGCGGTCGCCGAAATGGTACATGAAACTGCCGCCGCCGGTGAACTCATCCAGCGGCCAGCCGGTGGTGTGCTGGGCCAGGCCGGGGCGGTGCTTGTCGGCCGGCACCTGCCACAGTTCTTTGAGGCCGATGCCGTATTTCTGCGGCTGGGCGTCGTCGCACAGGTTGTGGCGGGCCATGATGGTCTCGGCCAGGGAGCCGCGCACGCCCTCGGCGATAAAGACGTATTTTCCGTGCAGCTCGATGCCGGGCTGGAAATCGTCGGTCGGCTTGCCATGCCGGTCGATGCCGAAGACGCCGGCGATGACGCCCTTTACCCGCCCCGAAGATTCATCCCAGACCACATGGCTGGCGGCCATGCCGGGATAGACCTCGACGCCCAGGGCCTCGGCCTGTTCGCCCAGCCAGCGCGCGACATTGGCGAGCGAAGCGATGTAGCAGCCGTCATTGTGCATGATCGGCGGCAACAGGGGCATCGGCAGCGAGACCTGCCCCATCGGCCCGAGGATCATGAACCGGTCCTCGGTCACCGCGGTCTCCAGCGGCGCGCCACGGGCCTTCCAGTCGGGGAAGAGTTCGCTCAGAGCGCGCGGGTCGATGACCGCGCCGGAGAGGATGTGTCCGCCGATCTCGGCCGACTTCTCCAGTACCGCGACGGTGATCTCCTTGCCGTCTTGTTCCGCCCGCTGTTTCAGGCGAATGGCGGCGGACAAGCCGGCAGGGCCGCCGCCGACGATGACGACGTCATACTCCATCACCTCGCGCTCGACCCCGGCGAGGGCCTCGGCCGGCGGCAGATTGTCGATCACGGCTTCCTGCCAGGCGTTTGTGGCGCCGCCTTCGATGGCATTATCGGCCATGGCCAGATTTCCTCGCGCTTGTTGGGATCATGCTGTTTTCCGCTTATCGGAAGGTGACGCAAGGGTGGTCAAGGACTATCCCTGTGCTCAGCACCATGAGCCCTCCGTCCCTCGACACCGCCAGCGCCGAAAGCCTGCTCGCCTTCTGGCGGGATGCGGGGGTCGATTCCTGCTATGAGGACGCCCCCGTTGACCGCACTCATGTGACCCCGCCACCCGCCGTCAAGGCGATGGTCAAAGCCACGGCCTCAGTGACCCCGATCGCTGTTACCGGCGACGCCCTGGCAGAGGCGCGACGGCTGGCGGCGGGCGCAGACACGCTGGAGGCCCTGGGCCGGGCCATCGCCGCCTTCGAGGGCTGCCCGCTGCGCAGCATGGGAGCGAAGCAGGCGGTCTTTTGTCGCGGCAATCCCGAGGCCGAGGTGCTGGTCATCGGCGAAGGACCCGGCGCGGAAGAGGACGAGCGTGGCCAGCCCTTCGTCGGCAAGGCCGGACGACTGCTGGACCGGATGTTGGCCGAGGCCGGGCTGGAAGGGCGCGTCTTCATCACCAACACCGTCTTCTGGCGGCCACCCGGCAACCGGACGCCGACGGCGGCAGAACAGGCGGTTTGTGCGCCCTTCGTCGAACGCGCCTTCGCCCTGCTGAAGCCGAAGGCGGTGCTGTTGCTGGGGGCGGCGTCCGCGAAATCGGTGCTGGCAACAGATGAGGGCATCATGCGGATGCGCGGCCAATGGCGGGAATGGCGGCTGGCAGAGGGCGCGGTCTCGGCCCCGGCCCTGCCGACCCTGCACCCCGCCTTCCTGTTGCGACAGCCCATCGCCAAGCGCGAGGTCTGGGCCGATCTGCTGTCGCTGGCGGCGCAAATCGAGCCCTGAGGTCAGGCTTGTTCACCCTTCCGACTCAAAACTGCCCCAAAAAGGGGTGAGACATTGAACTGGTCGGGGCCACGGTGCCTGTCTGGGCCATACGACCGAACGAACAGCGCGAACGGGGCCCAATCCAGACGGGCCTTTTGAACGCTCTCAGAGGGGCCGCTCTAGTGCGATTTAATTTCCGCCGCGCGATTATCGCGCCGACGTTGGCTCTGGCATTGTGCGCCCTGGCCGGCACAGTGCACGCTCAGGACGGAGACCGTCGCGCCCCGTCGACACTACTCAGCGCTGCGGACCGTCTCAGCTACACCACCGCCTTTGACGCCCTGCGCCGTGGCGATCTGGCCGCCGCCCGTGCCTCGGCTCTTGAAGCCAATGACCACGTCCTGCTGGGCCAGGTCGAATTCGAGCGGCTGTTCCACGCCGACCATACCGCCACCTACGAAGAGCTTTCGGCCTGGCTGGAGGCCTATTCCGACCTTCCCAGCGCCGAACGGGCCTGGAATCTGGCCTTGCGCCGCCGCCCTGACGGCGCGCCGGAACCGACACGGCCGGCCCGGATGGGCGGCGGTCGGACCTGGAATAGTATCGCGGCGGCCGGCGGCAACACCGAAGCCGATCCGATGAAGGCGGCGCGCGTCGCCCTGAACCGCGACGACTTGAGCGGCGCAATCACCATCGGTGACCAGCTTGGCGACTGGTGGACCGTCGGTCTGGCCCAGTACCGGCTCGGCGAATTCGCCGCCGCCAAGATCGCTTTCGAGCGCGTGCTGGACGATCCGACCGAAGATGGCTGGGCCCGTTCCGGGGCCGCCTTCTGGGCCGCGCGTGCCGCCGGGCGGTCAGGCCAGCAGGACCGGGTGCAGCCCCTGCTGAATCGGGCCGGCTCCTGGCCCGCGACCTTCTATGGCCAGATCGCCCTGCGCCAACTGGGCGAGGAACCGACGATCGAGAACCTGGGGCCGACCCCCTATACGGCCATCCGCCGGCAACGGACCACCTATCAGGTCGAGCAGCCGATCGGGGTCGCCGACGAGGAACTGGACGAATTCATCCGTCTGGAGCCCCGCGCCCGGCGAACCGTGGCCTTCTTCGAGGTCGGACGCCGCGCTGATGCACGCGAAGAGTTGCGGACCGGCCTGCGCGTCGCGGCCACCGACCGCGGCCGCCAGTTGTGGGCCGCCCTGGGCCGGGCGCTGGGCCCGCGGGTCACCGGGTCCGACGACTACGGGCGCCGCATCGACGCCAACCACTATGCGCAGCCGGTGATCGAGCCCGACGGCGGCTTCATCATCGAGCGCTCGCTGGTCTACGCCATCGCCCGCCGGGAAACCGGTTTCAACGCCCGCGCCCGATCCTCGGCCGGGGCCTATGGCCTGATGCAGGTGATGCCGACGACGGCCGCCGAGCTTACGGGCGACCGCGGCTTCGTCAGCGATCCCGAACGGCTGTACCAGCCCAACCTCAACGCCCGCCTCGGCCAGGCCTATGTGAACCGCGTCATGTCCCTGCCGGCGATCAACGGCGACCTGTTGCGCGCGGCCGCGTCCTACAATGCCGGGCCCGGACCCATGGTCATGGCCGTCCGCAAACTGGGCCATGATGCCGATCCGCTGCTGCTGATCGAGATCATCGATGTGCCCCAGGCCCGCGAATATGTTGAGAAGGTCGTGGCGGCCTACTGGATCTATCAGCGGATGAACGGTCTGCCGCTGAACACCCTCGACGCCGTGGCCTCGGGCGCGACACTGATTCCGTTGTCGCTGGATTATGTTGCCCCGCCGCCAGAGCCGGCACCACCGGTCGAGGTGGCCTCGGTTGTGGCCGCCGGTGCCGACTAGAGCATTTTCCGATCAGTCTGCATCGTACCCGGCGGCGGCGAAGTATTTGGCGCACTCCTGAGGCGAGTAGTTCTGGATGATGTCGGCGATGGCGTCCCAGAGCTGTGTGACGGTTC
>Ga0105054_10007503_pt1 | contig 14770 bp, 11 predicted proteins | sample BON02_FD_78091 | JGI IMG/M metagenome (GOLD analysis project Ga0105054, IMG submission 78091) | Freshwater microbial communities from Lake Bonney liftoff mats and glacier meltwater in Antarctica - BON-02 (megahit assembly) | ecosystem: Environmental > Aquatic > Freshwater > Ice > Glacier...
CCCTTGAGCGGCGTGGGGCTGCCCGCTGCGGGCGGCAGGATAGCTGCCGGGTTAGCGGCCTGATCGGCCATGGGACGCCCGTTTGTTGGTTGTGCGGGCTGACGATAGGGGATCGCCGGGCGGCGGCAAAGCACTCCTGTCGGCTCGGTTGACAGGTGCGCGCGGGCATGGTGGTTGAGCGGTCACGATGCGGGTCTGCAAAGGGGCGGGGGATGACGAAGACTGCGGAAATCGGACAACTGGCCGGGCTGGTCAATCTGGAGCGTTACCCCATCGCCGATCTGGAAAGCGCCGCAGGGCGCGCCGTGATCGAGCAGGGCCGTGCCCAGTTGGCCAGGCAGGGGCTTTGCCTGTTCCCGGAGTTCGTCGATGCCGGAGCGCTTGCGGCCATGATCGCGGAAGCCCAGGCACTGGAGCGCCATGTCCACCATGCCGAGACCTGGATCACCGGGGTTGAAGAGGCCGCGGAGCAGACGATCCACGAACCCACGCGCAATGCCTGCGGCGCCGTCGCCTACGACCTGCTGGCGCCGGGTTCGGCCATGCGCCGGCTTTACGAACTCGACCAGCTTGTCGGCCTGTTCCGGGGGCTTCTCGGTCTCGACGATTTCTATCGCTGCGCCGACCCGGTCAGTTCCTGCATGCCGATGTTCTATCGCGACGGCGACGAACTGGGCTGGCACTTCGATCCCAACGACGGCGTCGTCACCCTGCTGCTGCAGAAGCCGCAGGAAGGCGGCGTCTTCGAGTTCGTTCCCGGCATCGGGCGCAAACCCGCCGATTTCCATCCCTATCTCAAGGGCCGGCGTGAGGGTGTCGTGGTGCCGCCGAGCGAACCTGGCACCCTCGCGCTGTTCCGCGGCGAACGGTCGCTGCACCGGGTCAGCCCGGTCGCAGGCCCGGTGCCGCGCATCATGCTGACCATGAGTTTCCACAGCACCCCCGGCCACGTCTTTTCCAGGGCCAACCGCTACCGCTATTCCGGGCGCGACGTGGAAATCGCCCAGGCCTAGAGTTCGCCCGCCCCATCCCAAACGAGCCGGAGAGATCATGTCCACAGGCCCCAGCCTGCCTGTCGCGCCCTGGCGTATCGGCGTCGATGTCGGCGGCACCTTCACCGATCTGGTGCTGCACGACGATGCCGGCGCCTTGTTCGTCGCCAAGGTGCCCTCGACGCCCGACGATCCCGCGCGCGGCGTGATCGCCGCGGTCGAGCGGCTCGCCGGCCGTTTCGGGATGACCTCGGGTGAACTGCTCGCGGGCTGCGCGCTGTTCGTCCATGGCTCGACCGTGGCGACCAACACCATGCTGGAAGGCAAGGGCGCCCGCGTCGGTTTGATCACCACCGAAGGTTTCCGCGACAGCCTGGAGATCCGGCGCGGCAAGCGCGAGGACATGTGGGATCACCGCACACCGTTCGCGCCCGTGCTGGTGCCGCGTTACCTGCGCCTGGGCGTGGCCGGCCGGCTCGACCGCGACGGCAACGAGGTGACGCCGCTCGACCGTGACGGCGTGCTGGCTGCGGCCGAGACCTTCCGTGCCGAGGGGGTCGAGGCGGTCGCGGTCTGCCTGATGAACAGCTTTCTCGAAGGCGGCCACGAACAGCAGGTCGGCGCCATTCTGGGCGAGGCGCTCGACGTGCCCTGGATCAGCCTGTCGAGTGCGATTGCACCGATCATGGGCGAATACGAACGCGGCTCGACCACCGTGGTCAACGCCTGCCTTGCGCCACGCGTCGTGCCTTACCTGACCGCGCTCGACCGCGAGTTGACGGAGCTGGGACTGACCCATCCCATGCTGCTGGTGCAGTCCAATGGCGGCGCCGCCTCGGTCGCCCAGGTCGCCGACCGGCCGGTCAGCCTGGTGCTTTCAGGCCCGGCCGCCGCAGTCGGTGCACTGAACCTGGTCGCGGCCCAGACCGGCAGCAACAACCTGATTTCCATGGAGATCGGTGGCACGAGCTGCGATGTCGTGATGATGCAGGGCGGCGATGTCGCACTGTCGGACGATCTGCTGATCGCGGGCTACCACGTCGCCACGCCGGCCATCGATGTTCACACGGTGGGGGCGGGCGGCGGCACGATCGCCCATGTCGATTCAGGCGGCATGCTCCATGTCGGCCCCCAGGGGGCGGGCGCGGTGCCCGGGCCTGCCTGTTACGGCCTGGGTGGCACACGACCGACCGTGACCGATGCCCTGCTGGTGCTGGGCCGCCTGCGCCCGGGCGCCTATGCCGGTGGCGCCGTGAGTCTCGATCTCGAACTGGCGCGTGCGGCGCTGCAGGAACATGTCGCCACGCCCCTGGGCCTTGTCGTCGAAGAAGCAGCGGCGGGCATCGTGCGCCTGCTGGAACAGAACCTGCTGCATGCCGTGGAGAAGATCAGCATCGAACGCGGCCACGATCCCGCGCTCTGCATCCTGGTTGCCGCGGGTGGCGCCGGACCGATGCACGGCAGCGCCGTGGCCCGCCGCCTGGGCTGCAGCACGGTCCATGTGCCGCGCCAGGCGGGCGCCTTCTGCGCGCTCGGCATGCTCAACGCCGACATCCGGCGCGATGTCATGCGTGTGCTGATCGGCGATCTCGACAAGCTGGAGGACACGCGGGTTGAAACAGCCTGGCAGGCGCTCGACGCGGAAGCCGCCGCTGCCCTGTCCGCCGAAGGTTTTACCGGCGAGGCCGCCGCGCTGGAGCGCAGCGCCGACCTGCGATACCGCGGCCAGCAGTGGTCGATCCGCATCCCCGCGCCTGATTTCAACCGCGCCGCCATGCGCGCGGCGTTCGAGGCGACCCACCAGCGCATGTTCGGCCACATCCAGCCCGACGGAGAAATCGAACTCGCCGCGCTGCACGTCACCGGACGCGGCCTGATCCCGCGCATCGAACCGGCGCGCGACGGCAGGCCGATGCACAAACCCGAACCGGTCGAGGTGCGTCAGGCCTTCGCCGACGGCGAACGCGGCATGATGGCGACACCAGTCTATCGCGGCGCCGATCTGGCTGCGGGCATGACCCTGGAAGGCCCCCTGCTGGTCGAGGAAGACACCACCACGGTCTATGCCGGCCCGGACGACCGCCTGACGGTCGATCCCTGGGGCAACCACATGATCACGCTGGGCCGAAAGGCTCCGGGATAGCCTGCTACTGCTCCCGCGGGGCCGGGGCATGCACACGTTTCGACGTGTTCAGACGCCCTGCTTTCATTTCCTCATTCCTGCGAAAGCAGGAATCCAGACGCACCGGCATCCCGGCTCATGCACCGTCAGTGCGTCTGGATTCTCGCCTGCGCGAGAACGAGGAGACAGAAGGCGGGTTTGACCCGACGCCGCCGCCACAGGGGTTGGCCCCGTGGCCGTACGCCAGCGTCTAAAGCTTGTCTTCGGTGTCGATGATCAGCAGTTCGATGCCGCCGGTGGCGAAGTTGGGAACGTCGTTGGCAGTGGCCTTGCCTTCGGGCGAGGCCATGGAGGCGCGCAGGTCGGCCATGCTGGCAAAGGTCAGGCGGGCGACCAGGTAGAACGAGCGCTCGCTGCCCACGACCGTGACCTCGCCCTTGCTGATGCGCAGCTCCTTGAGATGCGGCATCTTCTGGGCAATGGGCGTGTGGATGTTGGCGTAGTAGTCGTCGAAGGCTGCCGGGTCATCGGGCTGGCCGTAGAGCACCAGTACATCCGCCATCGTTTGTATCCCCCCTTTGTGACCGGTCCTTTGCGACCGGCCGATTGCAGTGCGGTCATGCTAGCGGCACGATCTTTCGGTGGCGAGCCTGTCGCTGAAGGTTCAGATGCGCCGTTGCGCGCCTGCATCGCCCAGGACCTGATCGAGCAGCCAGTTGTTGAGGCGATGGACCGCACGCTCGCGGGCCGAGAACCGTCCGGGCCGGCGCAGGCTGCTGGCCAGGCCCGCCTGCTGGGCCTCGCAGATCGTGTTGTCCTCGTCGATTCCGGTGTCCCAGCGGTGGAAATAGGGTGCAGCGCCCTCGTCGAAGTTCTCCTGCTGCGTCGTGGCGCGCGGAAAACACTGGCCGACGCGCACCAGCGTGCGGTCGGGGCTGAGCGGATGGAAGGTCAGCCACCACATGCAGTCCTGGACGCAGGCAAACTGCGTGTTGGGATGCAGGGTGGTGAAGTAGGTCCCCGCGCGCGCCTCCTCCGACAGGCCCGGAACCGGCGGGAAGGGTGCCTGCTGCCCCGGCAACACGCCGATCGAGGCTTCGTCGAGTACCTGGATCGCGTCCCAGTGGCCTGATGTGTCGAGTTCGCGCGCGGCCTGCTGGCCCAGGGAAGCGCTGTGCACCGAGCCGGTGTGGTAGGCCTCCATGGCGTTTTCGGCGATCAGCTTCCAGTTGGCCTGCACCCGGTAGTCGCGCCGGCGCACACAGACGAAGTCCTCGAAGCCGTGGCTGCCAAGGCGCGTCGTCATGTCGCCGAAATAGACCGCCAGGGGCGGCGTTGCGGCGTCGTAGCAGACAAAGACGAAACCGGCCCAGATCTCGAAACGCAGGGGTGTCAGGCCCCACTCGGCGGTGTCGAAATCCGCGGTTTCATCCATGCCCGGTGCACCGCCCAGGCTGCCGTCCAGGCGGTAGCTCCAGGCGTGGTAGGGACAGACCAGGCGCAGGCAGGAACCACTGCCTTGCGCCAGGCGCGCACCGCGGTGGCGGCAACTGTTGGCGAAGGCGCCGAGTGTTCCGTCCTTGTTGCACAGCAGCAGGACCGGGCCGCCGACGGTTTCGACCGCCATGTAGCCGCCCCGGGGCACCTCGTCGACACGGCCGATAAACTGCCAGGCGCGGGTAAAGACCTGCTCCTTCTCGGCAGCGAAGAACTCGGGCGAGGTGTAGCACCACGCCGGCAGCGTCTGCGCTTCCAGAACCGGACGGCGGCAGGGCGCGTAATGCTCGGGGTCGAGGATGTCGGGGCTCATCTGCGCACTGTGGCGTCAGGGCGCGGCGGCATCAAGATACGGAATCAGGCCGCAAATCAGGCCATGTAGGCGCCGCCGTTGATCGAAAGGGTCGAACCGGTGATGAAGCCGGAGTTCTCCGCGGCCAGGAAGACGATGCAATGGCCGATCTCGTCGGCCTCGGCGATCCGTCCGACCGGGATGTTGGAGATGATGTGGTCCATCATCTCGTCGCTGACATGGGCGATCAGGTCGGTCCTGACGTAGCCCGGGCAGACCGCATTGACGGTGATGCCCTTGGATGCGTTTTCCAGGGCCAGCGCCTTGGTGAAACCCAGCATGCCGGCCTTGGCCGCAGCGTAGTTCACGACACCGAGCATGCCGGCCTGGCCGTTGATCGAGCTGATGTTGATGATGCGTCCGAAGTTGCGCGAACGCATGCCGGTCAGCACCGCATGGCTCATGTGGTAGCAGGAGGAGAGATCGACATCGATGACGCGCTGCCAGTTTTCCGGCGTCATCTTGTGGAGGAAGCCGTCCTTGCTGATGCCGGCATTGTTCACCAGCACATCGATCGGGCCGAGCTGTTCGACGACCTGGGCGACACCGGCGGCACAGGCCTCGTGGTCGGAGACATCCCACTTGAAGACAGCGATCCCGGTTTCGGCCGAGAAGGCGCGCGCGGCCTCGTCGTTGCCGGCGTAGTTGGCGGCAACCGTGTAACCGGCTTCCTGCAGGCTGGTGGAAATCGCTGCGCCGATACCGCGCGATCCTCCGGTCACCAGGGCGATTCGAGCCATGTCTTCACTCCTCGTCCGATGTCGCCAGGCGAGCCGGCGGTAGGCCGACCCATCCGATCCTTATGCCGAGATTACGACGCGCGTGTAACGAATCGCCCCGGCAGAGTCCAGAATGTCAAAAGGGTCATTTCGCGGCAAACTTGCGCGGAATCCTGACAATCAAACGGCTCTGGCGAAGGTCCGCTTCGGGTCCGATTGCGACATGCCCGAATGGCGTGCGATCAGCGTTCCACGCACATGGCGATGCCCATGCCGCCGCCGATGCACAGGGTCGCAAGACCCTTCTTGGCGTCGCGCCTGGCCATCTCGAACAGCAGCGTGTTGAGCACGCGTGCGCCCGAGGCGCCGATCGGGTGGCCGATGGCGATGGCGCCGCCGTTGACGTTGACCTTGGCCGGGTCGAAACCCAGTTCCTTCAGCACGGCGCAGGACTGGGCCGCGAAGGCCTCGTTGGATTCGATCAGATCGAGATCGTCGACGCTCCAGCCGGCCTTCTCCAGCGCCTTGCGGCTGGCCGGGATCGGGCCCGAACCCATGATCGCGGGATCGACGCCCACGCTCGCCCAGGAAACGATCCGCGCCATCGGCGTGATGCCGCGGCGGCTGGCTTCGGCGGCACTCATCAGCACGGTTGCGGCCGCGCCGTCGTTGATGCCGCTGGCGTTGCCGGCGGTCACGGTGCCGTCCTTCTCGAAGGCCGGGCGCAGCTTGGAGAGCATCTCCATCTCGACGCCCTGGCGGATGTATTCGTCGGCATCGACCACGACATCGCCCTTGCGGCCCTTGATCGTGACCGGGACGATCTCGTCCTTGAAGCGGCCGGCCTTCTGGGCGGCCTCGGCGCGGTTCTGCGAACCCAGGGCAAAGGCATCCTGCTGCTCGCGGGTGATCTGCCACTGGCGGGCGACGTTCTCGGCGGTGTTGCCCATGTGGTAGCCGTTGAAGGCGTCCCACAACCCGTCCTTGATCATGGTGTCGACCAGTTCGGCCGGGCCCATCTTGGTGCCGTTGCGCATGTGCATGCAGTGGGGCGCCTGACTCATGCTCTCCTGGCCGCCTGCGACGACGATGCTGGCATCGCCCTGCGCGATCTGCTGGAAACCCAGCGCGACTGCGCGCAGGCCCGAGCCGCAGAGCTGGTTCAGCGCCCAGGCCGGGCTTTCGACGGGAATGCCGGCGGCGATGGCGGCCTGGCGGGCGGGGTTCTGGCCTTCGCCGGCCTGCAGGACCTGACCCAGGATGACCTCGTCGACCTCGGCGGGCGCGACTCCGGCCCTGCGCATGGCGCCCTCGATGGCGACCTTGCCGAGTTCATGGGCGGGAAGGGCCGAAAGCGCGCCGTTGAAGGAACCGACCGGCGTACGTGCGGCACTGGCAATGACGATCTCGGTCATGGCGGGGTCTCCTGCATGCGTTGTGTTGGCTGTGGCTACATATAGCGCGCCGCCGACCATTTCGCATGTGCGAAAAGAATGCGGCCTTCAAACTCCGGTGAGCCAGTCCGTCAGCGGTTCCCACAGTGCCTCGCGTGCCCGGCTGCCCACGACCATGCCGATGTGGCCGGCGCGGGGTTCCAGCAGAATCGGGGCGGGCAGGGCGCGCGCCAGGGCATTGGCCGAGGCCGGCGGCACGATGCGGTCGCGGGTCGGCACGGCGACGAAGGACGGGACCGTCAGGTTTTCGGGCCGCATGACCTGCCCCGCGATGCTCCATAGCCCCTTGCCCGGAAGGTTCTCGCCGTACCAACCCTGAAAGCAGTCGCGCCCCGTGGGGGCAGCCAGCGCGACGCCGTCGTTGAGCCAGTCCTCCAGGGCGACAAAGGCATGGGTCGCCTCGGCATCCGGGTCCATGGAGGCAAAGCGGCGGAACTTGGCCTGCACCAGATTGGGCTGCAGCGTCGCGAACATGGCCTGCAGCAGGTCGATCGGCAGCGGCGGGCTCCCCCGGCGCACGGCGGTCGCCGCCGAGGCGCCCATTGCCATGAAGGCGCCCTGTCCGCCTTGGTCGGCGTGAAAGTCCCAGGGCGTGGCGAGCAGGGCAAGGCCAGAAACCTGTTTGGGGTAGAGCAGTGCGGCGGCCAGGGCCAGCAGACCGCCCATGCAGTATCCGACCAGCGGCACCGGTCCGCCGGCCAGGGCATTTGCCGCCGTCAGGGCGCCGGCCAGGCGCCGGGTGATGTAGGCCTCAAGCCCGAAATCGCGCTCATCGGCGCCGGGGTCGCCCCAGTCGATCAGCAGCGGGCGCAGGCCCTGCTCGCGCAGGTGATGCATCAGGCTGGCGCCGGGGCGCAGGTCCAGGATGTAGGAACGGTTGATCAGCGAAGGGGAAAAGAGCACCGGGCGGCCAGGGCCGCCGTAGTCGATCACCCGCGTCGCGCCCTCCTGCCAGAGCACGGCAAGGTCACGCCGGGGCCGCCGGTAGGGATGGTTCCGATAGGCCCGGATGCCGGCAAGGAAGCGGGCCAGACGCTCGTTGGCTTCGTGGGCTACCGCTGCCGAAAGGGCCTCAGGATCGGCCGCCGCGAGCGCTGTCTGGATCGCGCCCGCCGCGCTTTTTTGCGCTGCGTTCCAGGGCAGCAAGCCGCTCCTCGCAGAGGGCAAGGCGGCGAGCGAACTCATCCAGACGGCTGCCGAAGTCGCCAGATGCAGGCCCAGGGGGCGCGGTCCGCTGCGCGGTTGCGTCATGGCCGGTTGCCGCCGCCTGCAGGGGCGCCATCCAGGCCTGGGTCCAGTCCATCAGGGCGGGGTCGGCCGCGGCCGCCGCGACATGCTCCTGCCACAGATCGATGAAGTCCTGGGCGAGTTTGGCCAGATCGTCCTGTTCGCTCATGGGCGCCATTGTAACTCACCGGAAGGGTTTCCGTCGCGTCGTCACTTGGGCGGACCCTCCTTGATCTCCTCTTTCACCTGGGCGTAGGCAAGCAGGGAGAACAGTGCCGTGCCGCCCAGGATATTGCCGACCAGGGCCGGCAGGAAGAAACCGCCGACCATTCGGCCGAAGCCGATGTCGCCCGAGAACAGCAGCAGGAAGGCCTCCATGGAGCTGGCCACCACATGGGTCATTTCGCCAAAGGCGATGAGCCAGGTGAAGACGACGATCACCCAGAATTCGAAATGGCGCGCATTGGGCAGCATCCAGACGATGGCCGCGACCAGGAACCCGGCCGGAATCGCCCGTACCAGAAGCTCGAACGGCGACTTCTCGAAGACATGGGCGCCAAGCTCGCGATAGGCGGCCAGTTCCTCCTGGCTGGAGATGCCGACGAACTGGGCAAAACAGGCCGCCAGCAGCACGCCGACCAGATTGGCGGCCAGCACGATGCCCCACATCTTTGCCGTGCGTGCCAGCGCCTTGCGCGAAAAATCGGCCATCAGCGGCAGGATCACCGTGATGGTGTTCTCCGTGAAGAGCTGCATGCGCCCCAGGATCACCAGAAGGAACCCGACGCTGTAACCCAGCGAACTCACCGCGCCGCGCCAGGGTGCATCGGGCAGCGCCATGTGGAGCAGGCCCTGGGCGACGACCGACGTCGTCACCGCGATGCCCGCGGCCAGCCCGGACCACCACAGGGAGGACCATGGCCGGGCTAGTTCGCGTTCGCCGTCGGCGCGGATGATCTCGTAGATCGCTAGGGCATCGAAGGGCGTGGCCGAAGCCTCCTCGTGCTCAAGGTCGGGGCCTGGCGGTTTCGCGCTGTCGCGCATCCCTTCCTCCACTGGTTGCGGCCACGCAGGGCCTTTTGTGGCGCTGCAACAAGGCCTGTTCGCAGTGCAGCATCTTGTCCATAATGCCGCCGCACAGCATGCGGGGACGTCATGGCCCGGGCCAAGGACGCTGACGGCAACGACGCCGTCGTCATCAAGAAATACGCCAACCGTCGTCTCTACAACACCGCGACGAGCAGTTACGTGACGCTCGACCACCTCTCGCAGATGGTCAAGGACGGTGTCGAGTTCGTCGTCTTCGACGCCAAGTCGGGCGACGATATTACGCGTTCGGTCCTGACCCAGATCATCGTCGAGGAGGAATCCAAGGGCGCCAACCTGCTGCCCATCAGCTTCCTGCGCCAGTTGATCGGCTTTTACGGCGACAGCCTGCAGACCTTCGTGCCCCGTTATCTCGAGATGAGCATGGAGAACCTGGCCAAGAACCAGGAACAGGTGCGCGAAACCATGACCAAGGCCTTTGGCCAGATGTTCCCGATCCCGGCGCAGGCCAATGCCGGCGCCGTCGACGACATGGTCAAGAACAACATGGTCATGTTCCAGAAGGCCATGGAAATGTTCAATCCGTTGAACGCGACCAAGGGCGAAGGCGTTGCGGCAACCGATAACAATGCCGGGCGCGACGATCTCGATGCCTTGCGCGGCCAGATCGACGCCCTGAAGAAACAGCTCGACGAACTGGCCAAGCGCGGCGGCTGAACGACCGGCGGATCGACGCCGTGTCCTTTCTCCTGCTCAAGCTGATCGCCACACCGGCCCTTGTCGGCCTGGCAGGCTGGTCCTCGCGCCGCTGGGGACCGGCGGTCGGCGGCTGGTTTGCCGGCGTGCCGATCACCTCCGGCCCGATCTCGCTGTTCCTGGCCCTGGAATACGGCCCCGTCTTTGCGACCGACGCGGCGCTGGGAACGCTGTACGCCATGCCCGCCATTGCGGCCTACGGCATCGCCTATGTCGCGCTCGCGCGGCGCGGTGGCGGCTGGGTTGCCTGCCTGCTGGCCTCGCAGGGCGCCTACGGTGCGGTCTTCCTGGTGCTTCATCTCGTCCAGCCCTCGGCCCCCGCCGTGTTTGCCCTGGCGATCATCGGGGTCATTGCGGGCATCGCCAGCGTCGGCCTGCGCGACCGGCCGATGCTGGTCAGCATCTCCTCGAACCTGGTGCTGATGCTCCGGGTGGCCGTGGCCACGGCCATGGTGCTGCTCATCACCGCTGTTGCGCCCTGGCTCGGTCCGGGGCTGTCGGGGTTTGTCGCCACCATCCTGGTGGTCGCCGCCGTGCTGGCCGCGGCCGGCCACCGCGAACACGGCGCGCCCGGCGGCATCGCCGTGGTGCGCGGCCTGATGCTGGGCCAGATCTCGTTCCTGGGTTTCTACAGTGTGGTCTGGGGCCTGCTGCCCGTGCAGGGCGTGGCCGCGACCTACCTGCTGGCCCTGGCGGCCGCCGCCGTCATCGGCCTTTTGGTGGCGCACGGCCTGCGCGGCCGTCCGGCGCGGCGCTGAACCTTCAGGGCGCGGCCTGGGCCGCCGGGGCGGGCGGTTCGACCGGCGCGGAGGCGCGGCGTTCGACCAGGCGCTGGATCAGGATGTAGAGCAGCGGGATCAGGAAGACGCCGATCACCACCGCACTCAGCATGCCGCCCAGCACGACATTGCCGATCGCCCGCCGGCTGCCCGCACCAGCGCCCACGGCCACGGCCAAGGGAACGACACCCAGGATGAAGGAAAACGAGGTCATCAGGATGGCGCGGAAGCGCAGGCGCGCGGCATCGAGCGCGGCCTCCACGATCGGCCGGCCAGAGGCGCGCCGGTCGCGGGCGAACTCGGCGATCAGGATGGCGTTTTTCGAGGCCAGGCCGATCAGCAGGACGAGCCCGATCTGGGTGTAGACGTTGACCTCGCCGGGGCTGCCCAGAAGGCTGGTCAGGCCCAGCGCCCCGAGCACCGCGGCCGGTACCGAAAGGATGACCACGAAGGGCAGGCTCCAGCTCTCGTACTGGGCGACCAGGAAGAGATAGACGAAGACGATGGCGAGCACGAAGACCATGGTCATGGCGCCGGCCGCCTCGATCTCCTGCAGCGTCTGGCCCGACCACTCGAAGGCGAAACCCTCGGGCATGACGCTGGCGGCCAGTTCCTCCATGGCCGAGATCGCCTGGCCGGAACTGTAGCCGGCCGCCGGGTTGCCGTTGAGCGTGGCCGTGCGGAAGGTGTTGTAGCGGTCGAGCTGCTGGGGACCCAGCACCGTGCTGACGCTGACCAGCGTGGCCAGCGGCACCATGTCGCCGTCGCTTGTGCGCACATGCAGACGGCCGATGTCGGACGGGCTGGAGCGGAAGCGGCCCTCGGCCTGGACCATGACGCGGAAGACCCGGCCCAGCATGTTGAAGTCGTTGACGTAGTAGGAACCAAGGTTGGCCTGCAGCACCGCGAAGATATTGGCGACCGACACGCCGAGCGTCGCGGCCTTCTGGCGGTCGATGTCGAGGAAAAGCTGGGGGACATTGGCCCGGTAGGTGCTGAAGACGCCCTGCAGGTCATCGCGCTGGTTGGCGTTCCAGACCATGGCGCCGACCGCCTGGGCAAGCTCCTGGGGCGATTGCCCGGCGACATCCTGCAGCTTGAAGTCGAAGCCGCCGGTCGTGCCCAGGCCGGGGATCGGCGGCGGCACGAAGGCAAAGACATTGGCCGCCGTCAGGGCGCCAAGCTGGCCGCGGGTGCGCATCATGATGGCATCCAGCGCGAGTCCGGGCGCAGTCCGCTCGTCCCAGGGGTCGAGCACGACCACGCCCATGCCGACGTTGGACTGGGCCGCGCCGGAAAGCAGGCTGAAGCCGGGGATGGTGATGACGTCGGCGATGCCGGGGATCCCGTCCAGCACCTGCTGGACATCGGCCATGACCTGCTCGGTGCGTCCGAAGGCCGCGGCGTCGGGAAGCTGGACCTCGACGAAGAAGGCGCCGCGGTCCTCGCCGGGCAGGAACCCCTGGGGCAGGGTCTGCAGCAGCACGTAGGAGCCGCCATAGACCGCGGCCAGCACGATCAGGCCGATCGATGCGCGCCGCGCCATGGTGCCGACCAGGCCGACGTAACCGCTGCGCGTGCGCTCGAAGAGGCGGTTGAAGAGGCCGAGCGGCCCGCGCTGCGCCAGCGTGCCCGGACGCAGCAGCATGGCGCACAGCGCCGGTGAGAGCGTCAGGGCGTTGAACGAGGAGATGACGACGGCGATCGAGATGGTGACCGCGAACTGCTGGTAGATCTGCCCGGTCAGGCCGGGCAGGAAGGCGACGGGGACAAAGACCGCAAGCAGCACCAGCGTCGTGGCGATGACCGCTCCGGAAATCTGCAGCATCGCCTTGCGCGTGGCAGCGGCCGCGTCCAGACCCTCTTCGGCCATCAGGCGCTGGACGTTCTCGACCACGATGATGGCGTCGTCGACCACGACGCCGATCGCCAGGATCAGCGCAAAGAGCGAGATCGTGTTGGCCGAATAACCCATGGCGAGCAGGGCCGCGAAGGTGCCGATCAGCGAGACCGGGATGGCCAGCGCGGGGATCAGCGTCGCGCGCCAGTCCTGGAGGAAGAGATAGGTCACGAAGACGACGAGCAGGAAGGCCACGAACAGCGTCGTGACGACCTCCTCGATCGTGGTCTCGACGTAACGCGTGGTGTCATAAACGACCTTGTAGGCCAGATCGTCGGGGAAACGCGTGGCCAGCCGTTCCAGCTCGGCCTCGACTGCCGTGGCGACGTCGAGCGCGTTGGCGCCGGGCGACTGGTAGATCGCCAGGGCCGCAGCCGGCTGGCCGTTGAGCATGCCGTAGGAGGCGTAGCTCTGGGAACCGAGCTCGATGCGGGCGACGTCGCGCAGACGCACGTCGCCGCCCGAGGGATCGGCCCGCACGATGATGTCGCCGAATTCCTCGACCGTCGTCAGGCGGCCCTGTGCGGTGATGGAATACTGGAACTGCTGGCCCTGACTGATCGGCGGCGCGCCGATCTGGCCGGCCGTGGCCTGGATGTTCTGGGCGCTGATCGCCGCGACCACGTCGGCTGCGGTCAGCGACAGGGAAGTCAGGCGGTCGGGATCGAGCCAGATGCGCATGCCGTAGTCCATCGCGCCCATGACGGCGGCATCGCCGACGCCGGGCACACGCACCAGGGCGTCGCGCAGGTTGGTGGTGGCGTAATTGCTGAGAAAGATGCCGTCGTAGCTGCCCTGGGGCGAGAACAGGTCGATCAGCATCAGCATGTTGGTCGAGGCCTTCTTGACCGAGATGCCGCTGCGGCGGACTTCCTCGGGCAGCTTGGACTCGGCCAGCGCGACGCGGTTCTGCACGTTGACCGCGGCGATCTCGGGATCGGTGCCGATCGCGAAGGTCACGGTCAGGCTGTACATGCCCGAGCCGGTGCTGGTCGAGCGCATGTAGAGCATGCCGTCGACGCCGTTGATCTCGGCTTCGATCGGTGCTGCGACCGTGGCTTCGACAACCTCGGCGCTGGCGCCGGGGTAGGAGGCGGTGATCTTGACCTCGGGCGGCGAGATTTCGGGAAATTCCGAAACCGGCAGCACACCCAGTGCGATCAGCCCGCCCAGCACGATCAGGATGGAGATGACAAAAGCGAACTTGGGACGGTTGATGAAGAACAGGGAGAACATGGCGTTCAGTTCCCCGGGCTGCCGGCCTGCACCGCGTTGACCGGCACCCCGGCGCGCACCTTCTGAAGCCCCTGGACGATCACCGTGTCGCCGGGCGCCAGGCCGTTGGCGACGATGTAGTCGGTGCTGTTCTCACCCTCGATGGTGATGCGCGTCTGGGCGACCATGCCCTCGCCGTCGACGGTCAGCACGAAGGTGCCGTCGCGGTCCTCCTGCACGGCCGACTGGGGCACGGTCAGCACCTTGCGCGGCTCCTTGTCCTCCAGCGCCACGGTGACGAACTGGCCCGGCGAGAGAAGCTGTTCGGGATTGGGAAAGACGGCGCGGATGCTGACCGTGGCGGTGCGCCGGTCGACATTGCTGTCGACAAAATCGATGACGCCTGGATGGTCGTAGAAGTTGCCGTCTGGCAGGCGGATACGGGGCACGACGTCGGACTCGATGCCCGTGCTGGCGTCGAAGGCGGCGTCCAGGCCCATCTCGAGACGGGCGCGCCGGACCTCGATCATGACCGTCTCGCTGACCGCGAAGGTGACGTAGATCGGGTCCAGGCTGGTGATCTCGGCGAGCGGCCCGCTGCCGGTGTCGACGAGCGCGCCGACGCTGAACGCAGCCTGGCCGATGCGTCCGGAGATCGGTGCCAGGATCGAGGTGTAGCTGAATTCGATCTCGGCCAGGCGCAACTGAGC
>Ga0105054_10007507_pt1 | contig 14769 bp, 14 predicted proteins | sample BON02_FD_78091 | JGI IMG/M metagenome (GOLD analysis project Ga0105054, IMG submission 78091) | Freshwater microbial communities from Lake Bonney liftoff mats and glacier meltwater in Antarctica - BON-02 (megahit assembly) | ecosystem: Environmental > Aquatic > Freshwater > Ice > Glacier...
AGGCTCTTTTCTTTCAACAAGATACTCTTGTTTATTAAGAAATTAGCATTTGATGGCTTTTATCCACTACTAGTAGTTTTAAAAAAATCGATTTTTGTTGTTGTTTAAAAAAAAAAAAAAAAATCAATTTTTTTTATTTTTTAAAAAAAAAAAAAAAATATAATTTTTTTTTTTTAAAATAAAAAAAAATAAAAAAATTAGAATTCGATTTTGAATGATGAATATTTCAACGAGCTCCTTGGATGGTCGCGAGGTGCTCTATCCGGAGATCGACGTGGCACACACTGAAAGCTGGCTGTCTGTAGGAGATGGCCACGAAGTATTCTACGAGATATGCGGCAATCCCGCTGGTGTGCCTGTGGTGGTCGTGCATGGCGGACCTGGAGGTGGTTCCAACCCATATTACCGCCAGTTCTTCGACCCATCGTTTTACAGGATCGTCAACTTTGATCAACGAGGTTGCGGTAAGAGCAGACCGCATGCTAGTTTGCACGAGAACAACACTTGGAAGATCATCGGTGACATGGAGACTCTCAGAATGCACCTGGGCATCGAGAAATGGGCGCTTTTCGGGGGATCATGGGGAGCTTGTCTGAGTCTGGCTTATGCCCAAACGCATCCATCCCGTGTCCTGGCATTAGTATTAAGAGGGGTATTTACACTTCGAAAAGTAGAGCTCGAGTGGTTCTATCAAATCGGGGCGAATGGAAATGAGATGATATTCCCGGAGGCCTTCGAGGCTTTATGCGAACCAATTCCCGTGTCTGAGCAACGGGATATTATTGGTGCTTATTATAGGAGACTTACTGGATCAAACGATAAAGAACGGGTTGCTTGTGCACGGACATGGAGTGTGTATGAGATGACCACTTCAAGGTTGTTTGTTGATCCAGAGTACATAAGTCGCGCTGCTGATGATGATGCGTTTGCGTTAGCTTTTGCCAGGATTGAAACCCATTACTTTGTTCATGGAGGGTGGTTTGAGAAAGAAGACCAATTGGTCAAAGGAGCCAAGATACTTGAGGAGAGCAAAATTCCCGGTTTCATCGTTCAAGGACGTTACGATGTAAGTTGTATGTGCTTGAATGTCGCGTTATTAATGGCTTATGCTTTACTATTAGTGTGTTTGTCCTGCCAAAACGGCGTTTCAGGTGCATAAAGAATGGCCTAGCTCCAAATTAGTCATCGTACCAGATGCTGGTCACTCCGCTAAGGGTAAGTTTGTTCATTGTGATTCTTTGGTTTCTTATTAAAATTGAATTTGCAGAGGAAGGAATTATTAGTGAACTTGTCAAAGCGACCAATTCGCTCCGTGACATATTGAAAAAGGTTTGATTTTCAAAAGAACATACACTACTTTTCCAAAATGTATTAAAATTCAAATTAAGCAATTCTGAGAAATAATATGATCAAAGTAAACTCCTATTCTCGAAAACGGTGTTTTTTCAGTTTCAATGTAGAAATGAAATAGATAGAATACATTGCAAAAGTAACAGCAGTAATAAGAGCATATGTTTTTAATTGCCCATATCGATCTGGCAATGAGCACACTCGACCACCCACGGTAACTTTCCTGTCGATATGCTTGAAGTGCAACAACACCGCTCCCATCCTATTAGTTCCCATTCTGTATGATATGGTAGGAATAGTCACTTCAACAGCGGATGCATGATTGTATATCTTGAACTCGTGAGTATCAGCACTTAATATTAAATGCGGCTTCAAATGAAAAAATAAGTACTCCCGAGTTTCAAGAGGAAGGGACATAATACTAAGATGCGAAAGAACAACCACGTTGGTCAATGATGAGCAACAACTGGAAATGAAATCCCATGTTTCCTTGTATTTCGCTGTTTTCTTGCTAGATAGTGCAATGGTTTCTACACTAACGAATGTATTTCCATTCAGCTCTGTTACTTTGTTTGTTTTCCCAAATTGGAATTCGAATCTATTTATCTTTTCATCTGTGAAAGTGTCCCATCCTTCGCCGCCGACATCGTTATCTAAAATGGCACTTTGAGTTAGATTTCTATTTCCATTTACTATGACAATACTTGCCTCCAGGGATAGAAATAATTCTAGGACCTTTGAAGATTGAATTATATCTCTTTACGTAGCCATCAAACAAAGCTGGTGATGCCTGAGACCCTTCATCAAGGAGATCTCCCAATACTAAAACAATATCTGCATCAAAATATTTCGTCAACGCTGTGAATGCCTTTCTTATGTACCTATCCGAGTCAAATCGTGTTATATGTCCAGCAATTGAAGAAGGCTCGTGAAGAAATCCTTGCAACTGAGGGTCAGCAACTGCAAGCACGTTTAACGTGGACTCACGAACAACCGCATGCTCCAGCTCCCAAGTGAATTCAAATGATGATTCATCTTTACCAGTATGCAGCATTTTAGATGTGCAATCAGCAATCATTCTATCGGTTGAATATATTTCAGAGTCCAAGCAAAAGAGGAATATGATTATAAAGAAGAGCAAACCAATGATGTCAAGTACCATCTCATTGAAAAACCAACAACAAAAAAATGGAGAAAAAGGGGGGCTTTTCAAATAATTGACCAATCAGAGAGTTCCAGCAGTATATTGGGAAACTGAGGCATATTTGTATCTTTGCCAGCTCACTCGTGACTTCGCATTCAAATCATGAAGTTAGCAACAGCATTGACGTTTGCTACCTTAGCATCCGCAGAAGTATTCTTGAAGGAGGAGTTTGGTGATGCCGCATGGAGGGACAGATGGGTAGACTCCACTTGGAAAGGCGAACAGATGGGCGAGTTCGAATGGAGTGCTGGTAGTTTCCCAGGTGATGCTGAGGCAGATAAAGGAATGAGAGCCAAGGATAAAGCTCGTTTTTACGGTATTTCCAGTAAGCTCGCCAAGCCGTTCTCCAACGAAGGAAAGGACTTGGTGGTTCAGTTCAGCGTGAAAAACGAATTAAGAGAATCGTCCTTCTGTGGAGGTGGTTATATCAAGCTATTGGGATCTGACATCGACCAACCGTCATTCGGTGGTGACACTCCTTACTCTATCATGTTTGGACCTGACGTATGCGGGTATGATGTTTCAAGGATTCATCTAATCTTCAACTATAAAGATGAGAACTTGCTTAAGGAGGAAGATATCAAGCTTGAGTTCGCTGATAAAAACGAATTCACCCATTTGTATACGTTGCACCTTCGACCTGATAACACATACACGGTGTATTTTGATCTGGAGGAGAGATCCTCCGGGTCTCTACCTGAAGGTTGGGCGTTTCCAAAGAAGGAAGTTGATGATGCAAGTGATGTGAAACCATCTGAATGGGTGGACGAGAAGATGATGTTGGATCCTAGTGATGTGAAGCCGGAAGGCTATGATGACATCCCTGAGAAATTAGCGGACCCGGAGGCCGTCAAGCCTGAAGATTGGGATGATGAAGATGATGGAGAGTGGGAACCTCCTCTATTGGACAACCCCGAATTCAAAGGGCCATGGGTTCAGAAAACTATTGAAAACCCAGCATACAAAGGTGTCTGGAAGCCAAAACAAATTGCTAACCCGGCTTATGATGATAAGGTCTACGCTTTCAAAGATATTGGTGCAGTTGGATTTGAGCTGTGGTTGGTAGACAACGGATCCATCTTTGATAATATCTTTGTAGGTGATGATATCGAAGAAGCGAAATTATTTGCTGAATCTACCTTCAAGAAGAATATTGAGGCCGAAAAAGCCGCAAAGAAAATCCTTGACGATGCCAAAAAGGCAACTGACGATTCAGTGGATGATGGAGAAGTTTTGGAAGAGGAAGATGATGACGAAGATTTAGATGAAATTGATGATGAGCCAGCTGAAAAAGAAGAACTTTAAAATAATTTAATCTGGAAATCCATACACAGAAGAAACTTCATTTGGACTACATATTTTTATTGGTTGAAACCGGGAATTGAAGATTGTAGCTCTGTTGAAGGAATAGGTGCGACCATGCCCATGGCTTTGTAGGATACCCCCATTCCTTTAACAACGTCCCCGTCTTCATTGGAAGTTTCAGCCTCCACCAGTCGTTTAAAAGACTGAAATATTGATTGTTGTTTGTCTTCATTGTCGGTGCTTGATAACAAAGAAGCCACACGATGTTCAATTCCAAGGGCTCGAAGAAATTCTCCTTGGGTTACGGGACCAAGCAATTTCAACGAAGAATACTTTGGTGACTGTCCTTGTTTTACTGCCGTGTCGTTTTGGTGTGAATACGATTTAATAACAGAGCGCACCGCATGCTTTAAATAATCGAAATTCACGTCTGCTGAAAGATCTACTTGACCTGGATCTAACAACGGGTGTACGAACTCGTGGGATTTGATTCCCCTTAAACTACAAGTAGCCGCTTCATTATCTCCATAGTCAATGATGACACACCCACCTCCACATTTCATCAACAGCTTCGAGATGTCTTGGGCAAGAGCGGCACCAGCAGCACCAATTTCAATGCTGTCACCTGGAGAAGGTGCTTGACTCAAAGGCAATGAAATGCTCGAATCAATCAACACTTTTGAGGCAGGTGTGGCGTTCTCAGCTATCACGAAACGCAAACCAAGTTTGGCGTTGCCAATGTTACTCGAGGTGTCGTCCTCTTCACGAACAATATCAACCAGCTTCTCACGCCATTCATTTTCTTTAGTGAACTCGAATTGGTAAATAGGAAGAGCATCGAATAATTCTTGGGCCAAAATAATAACAGGAGAGTCATCTGGAACCTGATTAAAATCCCTCAGCCATTCTATTTTAACAGCTTCCTGTGGCAAACCAGAATTCTATTACGAAAAGAAATAAGCAACTTGGTGGCAACAAACGAGTGTCTATACTTACTTGCATGGGGCAGAGCATTTTAAGCTTCCCTTCTCGCATAGCTTGATCCCACTCCATAGGCATGGATTTCTTCGGCACTGTTCCGTTGATATGCCGGCAATTCAGTTTCTGCTGCTGGATGTCTCGCAGCGCATGACTTGTTTCCACCATGCACACCCCGCCACCTCCATGCAACGCTTTGCAGAAGTCTGGAAACCGGCTCACAGTTCGAATTATATCTGACATGAGAGTCCCTCTTCCAGGACCAAGTTCAACTAGCTTGACCTTCTCAGGACATCCAAGCGATTGCCATGTAGCAACACTCCAAATACCGAGCATCTCCCCAAAAACCTGGCTAATCTCCGGAGAAGTTGTGAAATCACCACTAGTTCCAAATACGTCCTGTCGCATGTAATATCCATGCACAGGATGTTCCAATGCTGAATTCATGAAATCCGATACCGTGATCGGCCCTCTCATCGTTATCCTCGCTTGAAGCTCAGCTAGAAGGGAGTTGGGGGCAGCATGAAGTTCAGGGAATTTTGGCATTTTAGAAAACTCGCTGTATTTTGGGAATTGAACTTCAATCTCTCCTCTTCCTGAGCTGCAAAATTGCCGTACAAAAAGTCGCCTCATCCTCCCTGGTGCTTTTTTCGAGTGGATTTCAAAAAAATTATTTGGTTAGTGAGAGATGAATCGAGTTTCCTTCTTTTCACGGAGATTCGCCTCTAGTTTTGGGCCGTATGAAAGTTCACATACAATGAGATTGGCAGTTGAAAATTCATGGTTGAACTATACCCGAAATTGCTTTATCGCCACAGTTGCTGGTGCAAGCATGTACAATGCGATCGACAAGAAAACGCCTGACACTCTTCTTCCCACCAAATTACTAATTGGTACGGGAATTGCTTATATGAACTACGGGACCTTTTTCTATGTAGGATCCCTGCTGCTTTTTGAGAATGTGACGGCTCTAGTAGTTTGCAATGCCTTCGGTAGCGGAGCTATTTCTTGTGCTTACACTGCTGCTAGTTATTTGTTCCTGAGGAATTGTGACGCTGATGTAGAAGCTTATCAACAATCAATTGAGAAAAAGAGATGATGTACATTATTTGTTCATATAGATCTAGAGAGAGATGTGATTAAACATCTGATCCTTCGTAAGGCCCTTCATTTTAAAAAAGCGGAAATTTGGAGTGTTGCTGTTTGTAAAAAATTTCATTTTGATTACTATTAAATACTTTAATAGCTACTTCATGGAAGGCGTTTGCAGGTGACATAGCTGTCAAGTCGAGGGATGCAATTAAATTACATCAGGAGAAATATAATGCGAATTCAGTGATTCCACATAATGTTCTTGCTTCTAATTACCTCATGGATTGCCATCAGGCTCTTTTCTTTCAACAAGATACTCTTATTTATTAAGAAATTAGCATTTGATGGCTTTTATTCACTACTAGTGGTGCTTTAAAAAAATCGATTTTTGTTGTGTTTAAATTAGTTTATAAAGAGCTATCTTAGTTATTTGTTTGTTCTGTTTCGATGATTAATAATCTGACACCAGAAACCTATCAGTTACTTGGTCACTGATCGTCTTAAAATAACACTCGGCTAATTTGACGGATTGCGACACCGGAAAATCACAGAACAATACTCCAAATGGTAATCCTTCAGGGTCTACTTTTGCACGACGCAACTTCGATGAAGAGGTAGGTTTCGCATTAATGTCATCGAAAAACAGTTTACCTCCTGGGTCCTTATTACTGAGATAACTCAGCGGATGCACTGCTGCTAAATGGCTTCGTTTACTAAACCACTTCAAAGATGGTGCACTGAGCGAATGCCCTCCAAGACCGTTAACGACTGAAAAACTAGCGCCAGGTTTTGCGAGTAACAGCGGAACAGGATCTTTTCCATCTTCGATTATTTTATTTTGACCGAGAAACGATATAGGACGTTTGAATGACGTTATTGTGTGGGTCCTTGTATAGTAATGTTCATGTCCCGATATGACTATAGCTCCGTGTTTTCTACAATGCTCATACGCTTCAACCAGCAGTGGCGATCTCATGACAGATGGAGGGGGGTCTAAAACCTAATTGCATAGAGATGTGAGGAGCATGCCAGGAGCAGAATTTCCATCTCGTTTGCGGGAACAAGTGATCTAGTTTATCTAAACTGCTGTCGAGGAAGCCGAGGTCTTTCTCCATGGCCTCATTCCGTCGGGAGATGTTGGATAAGACGAAAGAAATGCCCATATAATTGCAAGCTACTTGGGTGGCATTCTGAATTCCGTCAGTGCAACTTACATTCAGTGATTTCAAAATGCCAGCGCGAAGTTCCATGTACCCGGACCATATATTAGCTTTACTGGTTTCGTAATTTCCGGGGGAGAAAAAGTAAGGGAAATTAAGTCCCAAAATCTGATCAATCTGTGCTTGAAATGCATCTGGTTGGCTGGTATAGTCAAGATCGCCAGAGTGCAAAACCATATCAGCTTGTTCACGATGCACTAATGAAAGCACTTGTTGTGTAGCATCAGAAAGCGATGAATCAGCGAATATAGCAACTCTAGTCACTTGATGTCTTATGGACTGTTCAGTTGGGGGTTCTGAATAATTAATAGGTCTCATACCATGCACAAATTCCGGATTCGTATACACTGGTTCAACTGTCATGGTCATTGGTCCAAGTTCGCTCGCTTCCCTGCCTAAGAAAACGTATATAAAAACAAGTACACACAAGGAATTAACACAGAGAAGAAAACCTTTACTTCGAAGTCGCTCCGCCAGTGTTCGTCGAAACTTCCGGCCTCGCATCACGCGCTTGCCCTCCTCAGTGTTACGTCTCACTCGCATGACTCCTAAGTCATTGGCGGACATCCCGGTAATTCCGGTAGGCGATAAAGGGAGAGGACCATTTTCGAAAGTCATGCCAACGACGCGCGTGGCCGTGTGCAAAGCAATGTTCACCAACGCCGACTCCCAGTGTGAGGGGACCGTACCGCAATTGAAGACAACGTGATTTCAAAACGGAGGCTGCACTGCATCTTCTTGGTATGATGTTTGAATTTGTTTTTGAAATTTGTAGCACTATTATTATTAGCTGTTGCAAAAACTACTGAATTAATTCTAGCTTTACTCACGAAATAATAGGGCCTTGGTTGTTTGGGCGATATCTTGCTTTAAGGAATTGTGCATGCTTTTAGAAGCTTGTCAACCATTAATTTTCTTTTTCTTAAACTTTTGGATGTTTCTTCCAATAAGGTCTCATGTTCATTTTCATATTCAAAGTCGAGTTGAAGAAATGAATCGTTTGACAGTGGCAATCTTCGTCTCCTCAACCGCTTCAACTTTCTCTCCGCATTCCTTTTTTCCCGTTTGGACAACAAACTCATTGAATCACATAGTAATTTTGCATCAACACATAAAGCTGCTTGAACATAGTTGAAGAAGGAATCAATTTGAGTGAACATGAGGTTGCATGGACGTGAGACGTCGGATTGACAAGTCATCACTTGCAAGGCGAAACCATTTCCAGAAGACTGATCTGAGCACTTTCCTATGGTGCAATCTTTGTCACCGGTGCAATCTTCAGGGATTTTTAAAGCCGCACGTGCGTTGAAGATGTACCTCATCAAGCGACGAGGAGACATACTTCGTAGTGATTGCTGTGAAGAAACTATCTCCATCGAATGGCACATTGATGATAGAAATACAAAAAAGACTCCAAAAACAAGTTGCATAATGATAGAAGCTGATGGTTCAAGATAGAGGACAAAGAAATAGCCGTTACAAATGCGTGGTATTCAAATTTTTTATTACTAAGCAAAAGAATTCTTTCAGTCCTTTCACTAATAAACCTTTATTCATTTTTCAAGACCTCCAGTCTTTGACAAGATTCGGTTTCTGAGTCTTGATGTGGTTTATGAGTATACATGTAATTTGAAACTCATTTAGAAACAAGTTATTTGAAACTCATTTTGAGACACTTTAAATCCAAGTTTTTCCGTTATTAAGAATGAACCAAAAAGAACTTTAACATTGAAAATAAGCCCACAAGATACATATTGACATTTGATATGGAGTTTTGTATCTTTGATGCTGTTTCGCTTTCAAAATACTTTATAGCAATAATTTTTAGAATAATACGTGAAATAATGAAATTACGCATTGCATCCTATCATAAGGTTGTCCAACCGCGTTGTTGATCTTCTCTCCAGTAAAAGTCCTTGCTCTGCTACTAATTCAGGATCCCTCACCTCCAAAAACGAGTCCTGGTCTCTTGCGTTCTGCAATCGCTTGAGTCTTCTCTCGGCAATTCTTTTTTCTCTGTCAGTTGTCAGATTCTTCAGAGCATTGCACAACACTTCGGCATCCACGCATAATGTTGCTTGAATATAGTTGAAAAAACTGTCAACTTGGGTGAACATTAGATTGCATGGTCGTGCTAGATCAAGTTGACATGTCATTACTTGTATTCCGAATCCATTGACCGCTGACTCTCCTACACACTTTCCAATAGTGCATTCAGAATCATCTGCACAGTCCTCAGGGATGTTCAAGGCAGAACGGGCGCGGAAGACCAACTTCATTTCCTCACGCGCAGACCTACCTTGTATTAAACTCGTGCTTTGAATTGCTACTTCCTGGGCAGAACGGAGTTTCAGTGATTGACACATAAGTGTCATTGTTGCGAACGCAATATATGAAAGAAGATGCATCAATGATTCTGTTTGAATTGAACGATTTTGAAGAAACCCTCTTGGTATAAGAATATAGCCGTTGAGCCGAAAGTTGAATATGTAAACTTCTTCTCTTGGAAAACAGCTAGATTCATTTAATGCAACTACGTATTATATATAGGAGAGTGATAACTTTCACCTTTCGAAGTTGATAATTTGAAAAGACAACTTCTATTCTTGGAAAACAGTTAAAATCATTTTAATGCAACTACGTAGTAAGTAGTTTTAGATTTCATCTTTTCGAAGTTGAGTATTTCAAAAGTCAACTTCAATTCTATTGGAAAACAGTTCAATTCGTTTTAATGCAACTACCTCACATAGATTTCGCATAAGAGTTATTAGAAAGTTCACTTTTTCGTTCAGTGGTTCGATTGTTTTAATTTTAAAATGAATATTTGTAAGTTTATTTGGCTAGTAGTAAATTTAATTAAAAAATAGATTACATAAAATGAAGAAGAATACAATTTAGAGGGTAAAAGTGTCCCCGCTGTGAATATCGTGCAAGAATTGTCTGAAAGTCGGAGATTCTTCTAAGAGCGTCTGAGATGCAGTTGCTGCACTGTCAAGATAGTTTTCAATTTGAATTCTTCTGATTCGCAATCCCGAAGAATTTAACAAGAAAGTCTTCTTTGGTGGGAACCGCAGGAGTTGCATTTCAGAATATCCAGATATTTCTCGCCTCATTTGTCTGTCCAATTTATGAAGCTCGCTAAATCGGAAGTACTTTGAATACGTGGCATTAAGAATGACCAGAAATTTGACTTTATCATCCTTCACATGCATTTTGGGCACTGATATTTCAATGCGGCTCATGAACTTTGATGGGATTGGAGACAATGGGTCTTGCTTGCGTTCAGAATACGTCGAGGGCAAAAACCTCGCCATTTTCGGAAATACTGAAATCGCAAAAGTAGATTGCAATAAACCGGTTTGCTCAATTGCTGGTAAAAAACCAACCAACGGCACGACCTTATCCAGAACTGCAATTCAAAACATTAGCAGATTCGAAATTCACATTATTTGAAAACTTACCATCTACAAGCTCACCAATATCCAGAGAATCCAGCATTGAGATGTTCTTCAGAAGGAGATCCATATGTTGGAGCATCGGATCACAATACGGAAGAAGTCTATGAGCAAAAGGCGCCACTTTCGAAATATACTTGGCCACCTTTTTTAGATCAGCTTTTTCCAAGATAAGCTCGAACCCTTTCACGTCCAGGAAAAGAAGCAATTCATCCAAATATTCGATACATTCATCTGCTACATGTACAATATCGTCACTGTAAGGTAGGATTTTTTTCATGTGAGGTGCTAATTTGGTAATCTGCCCAGGTTTCAAATGGTCAGCGTGCTTCACAATTCGTTGAACCAGTTTAAGAATAGCTTCCAGATCTTCCGTCAAAAAGTATTTTCTATTGAGCATAATTTCGTCAATAAGAGGCGCAATTTCATCAATGCTTTCAACCATAAACGGGAAAAAAGGCATCAGGGTAGGCAAGTGAGGAAGAAAGTCCAGTGAATATGGAACAATTCGAAAAGCATTTTCTCTAACAGCTCCTATTTTGTCAAGGGTTTTGCCGATGTGTCTTATCGGCGCGAACCATGCTATAACCAAACTAAACACAACAAACATTGCCATCGAATGCTCTTTCAAACTCAGTATGTAATACAGCATCCACAAAGAAAGCACAATGTATACCATACTGTTGCCATACCCTAGGAAACCACGCACAATTCCTTGCGGTATGTCTCTCACGAACAGAAGTAGTAGGACATACAATCCATTGGCTCCTAATCTCAACATTACACCACTAAAAGTGTGTACTGAAAACGCCCCCCGCAGCATTTGTAACGAGTCTTTGTGCAGCAACTCAACCATGTCTTCTCCCTCTCATGTGGAACCAGATGCTGATTTAGACCGACCTCTTTTACTTCGCAAGTTGACTGCTAGTATGCTGGTTGGGCTTGATACTCCCTGTCGAATGAAGCGAAAGCATTCATTGTATGGTGTTCGTCGTTTCTCAGAAGTGAATGATGATTATCTCGATGACGATGAAGAAGATGTTTCAAGAGAAACTCCTCAGAATATATTTGATGAGAATGAAGGCTGTGATACTCCCGTAGGTATTGTTGAAGAAAAAAAGCAAATTCGAATGGAGGATCAACTTCAAGAAAAGAAACAAAATAAAAAAGCGAGGCCCATTCAAAACGCGAAACAGGACCAGGATGAAATTATTGATGACGAGGAAGAAAATTCAGCTAAACAACAAGATGAAAAAAGAAAGAAAAGAATCTCCAGGAGACAGTCTTGGAAAGATACAGGTGCTCTTGCTGGGGTCTCTTGGCGTGTTTTTTAACTTTTACATGTATACATATTTTCAAATGATTATCAAATAAATGTTGGCGCTCTTTCATACTCTAAATTCCATTTGGAATCATTGAATATGTCATTTGTAGCTATTCAATCAATTCGAGTCAGGCGAGTTTTTCTATCAACATCTTTGTAATTCGCGGAGGGAGAATTATTTTCTCTAATCGATTGTTGCAACACGATACTATTTTTGCATTTGCTATTAACTTTTTTACCGATGTATACAAACATCCGAAATTTATTGATTTCTCATAAGATCGCTGCTCCTAAATGGACCTCACGGACGATAGCCGTAAGGTTCATTTCTTTCAAAAACAAACATTTCTCGTGGTACCTATTTTGGTTGTTTTTAAACACAACAAAAATCGATTTTTTTAAAGCACCACTAGTAGTGGATAAAAGCCATCAAATGCTAATTTCTTAATAAACAAGAGTATCTTGTAGAAAGAAAAGAGCCTGATGGCAATCCGTGAGGAAATCAGACGCAAGAACATTATGTGTTTTTTTAAAATCATCAGTTTTTTTTCGTGTGTTTTATTTACTTGTTGGCTAGGAGATGGCAGATTACATCAAGGCGCTTCAGCTGTGGGGGTTTAAAGGCACTCTGAAACATTTCTATCGTTTCAGGCAGATCAAATTAGGGACTCAAGTAGGTATAGATGAGTTCGGTAATAAATACTGGGAAAACATGGAACTTCCTTACGGTACGTAACATCCTCCCTTTTCATTTCATTCTTAATTTTCGTAGGTCAACATCGATGGGTAGAACCTGCTGTATGGGATGCTCCTTCACTCTCAGATGCGAGTGTAGTACCGCCTACTTGGCATGGGTGGTTGCATCACACTCATGATACCATCCCTTCCTCATCCGTACCATCTCTAACAGGAAAGCAAATTGCAAAGCATTCACATGCACCTGCTGAGGATAAACATTATAACATGAAACACCGAAGGCCATGGAGACCAAACCCAACCCTCACTCGGCAAAGAGGTCATAATGTCGAACATCGATTTGCTAAACCCGGTGAAAACGATTTCTATGTTCAACCTGGTAGTTTGATGAGCCCAAGATTTGAAGCCACGGGTCCAAGAATTGAATCGTGGGGGGCTTCACCTGCAGAAACCACATCAGGAAACGATATTGCCAAAGCAAAGCTGGAACCGTGGGAGGAGTTCTACTTCAAAAGACAGGAAATGAACCAAAAGAGATGAGAAGTGGTATAGATAATAAAGAACTAAAATACATATTTAGAATCATCAAGTTATGTTTTAACGTATTATCGACGAAGCTACTATTTAGTCCGAGTCTCACAATTTCGTTTATTTGGTGTACGAAGTATATCATTTCATATTTTCAGAGAGAAGTCCGATATTCCATCCATTTATCATATATGTAGCGACCAGTAAGGAAATCTACCACGGTAGTTTTCCTGGTTTCAGTCTCAGTTTCCTCCAGGATCTTGTCTTTCAGGAATTCATCTTCCTCCTGCTTTCGAGTCCATAGCAGAACAAAAATAGCCAGCAGTGCGGAGATTGCGAATACGATATAGCGAAGAGGGCACATTGCTTAATATATATATAAGGAAGTTACGGATTTGGTAATCTTTCAATCAATTGGTGCCGTGTGCGATCAGCCAATAAGATGACATACGCCTCATTTCAAACAACTAGTGTACCTTACGCGAAACTGTAGTCATTTATCCGTTTGTGATATTAGCGGGTCGTTAACGATTACTATAGTAAATAGGTCGGAAAGGAAATTGTTATTTAAACAACAAAAATCGATTTTTTTAAAACTACTAGTGGATAAAAGCCATCAAATGCTAATTTCTTAATAAAAAAGAGAGTCTTGTTGAAAGAAAAGAGCCTGATAGCAATCTTTGAGGTAATCAGAAGCAAGAACATTATGTGGAATCACTGAATTCACATTATATTTCTCCTTTTTAAAACACAACAAAAATCGATTTTTTTAAATCAAAGCACTGCAAGTAGTGGATAAAAGCCATCAAATGCTAATTTCTTAATTAATAAACGAGAGTATCTTGTTGAAAGAAAAGGGCCTGATGGCAATCCGCGAGGTATTCAGAAGCAAGAACATTATGTGGAATCACTGAATTCACAATATATTTCTCCTGATGTAATTTAATTGCAACCCTCGACTTGACAACTATGTCGCCTACAAACGCGTTCTATGAAGTAGCCACTAAAGTATTTAAAAATACTGTATACATTGATGTCCCTCCCTCTCTCTGCATCACAAAATGATCTAGCAAACCTACCAAAAATCTCTGCAATAGTATCTTAGTATCCATACCCCATCCAGCACCAATGCCAATAATGAAAAGAATCAAAATATGACCAGGACCTGTCGCAAAATTTTGATACTTCAACTTCTTTAACTTCTCCTTAGAAACTAAAACCTCGTCAGGTGATGAGTTTTCATAAGATTTCGCAAATGGATCAACAAAGGAAACATCTATAACTAAATTGAAGTCCCGTCTGGAACTATTAACTGCAATAGAACCACGGAAATGAGCATCTAAGAATTTTCCGTGACCAGAAGAATTGCAATTGTACATCCATTCACCAACAGAATCCACCAAGTTAGCATATTGTTCAAAATGCCGAAGAACCTGAATAGTTCTGTTATGAGGAGAATAGCGTGTAGGATTTGAGCGACAACAAGCCAGATGCAAACCTCCTTCAAACAGAACCTTCTTGTCTTTTTTTTCACAAAATGGGCAAAACTCAATGTGTTTCAAACCGGGAATCGGTTGTCTAAACGTATGATTGAAGTACAACTGAAAATCATCATTA
>Ga0105054_10007511_pt1 | contig 14762 bp, 12 predicted proteins | sample BON02_FD_78091 | JGI IMG/M metagenome (GOLD analysis project Ga0105054, IMG submission 78091) | Freshwater microbial communities from Lake Bonney liftoff mats and glacier meltwater in Antarctica - BON-02 (megahit assembly) | ecosystem: Environmental > Aquatic > Freshwater > Ice > Glacier...
TACCACAGCTCATCGACGCTCAGCCGCCGTGAAATCAGCCCCTGCTGGACGGCGTAGGAAATCAGCAATTCAAGACAAGGCTGGTTGGCTTCTTTGCCAAAGGGCGCGGTGTCGACACCGCCTTTGGGACTGCCGGCGGCGCGGCGGCCTGCCTCCAGCATACGGTACAGTTCCACGACTGCCGCCGGGTTCGATTTCGCCAATTCGTCGGTCACCACCACCATGTGATTGACCGGCACCAATCCATGCTTGGCGTACCAGCGCTTGGCCTCTTCGTCCGGATTGGCGATGACGCTTTTCAGCCGCGCATCGTCCGGCATGGCGGCGCCGTAGATGGCAGCGTCCAATTCGCCGTCGAGCAGCATCTTGGTGATGTCCTTACCGCTACCGGCGCGGATCACGCTGGCCGGGTCTTTCGCCTCGGCGACGTGGCCGTCCTCGAAGGTCACCCACTGCACGCGGGACAGATCGACGCCATAGTCATTCTCGATGATACCGCGCACCCATCCGGCGGTGGTCTGGCTGTAGGACCGCACCCCGATGCGCTTGCCGCGCAGGTCGGACGGGGCCAGCTTGCCGCGCGCGCAATTATACAAGACGGTTCCGTGCTGAAAGCGCGCCAGCATGGCGGCCGGCAGCAGCGTCAGGCCCTTGTTGTGCTCCTTCGCCTGTAGATACGTGACCAGCGCCATTTCGCTGGCGTCATAGGCATGTTGCCGCACCATCGGCTTGAAGGCCGTGTGCATGGGCCTGGCCTCGACGAAATCGAGCTTGAGCGTGTCGGAGACGATCTCGCCGCGCTTGAGCGGCAGCGTATGTGGATAATCGCCGATGGCGATGCGCAAGGTGGTGAGGTCGGTCATGAGCAGGCTTTCCGTTCGCGGCACGGGTGGCCGCCAGACAGATGCCTACCTAGTTTATAGCGCCGATGTCGAAAAGGGGGGTGTCAGGCGCCGATTATGCGCAAGCTCTTGGCCTGCTGCCTGATCAGCGCGGTGAGTTGCTCCTTGGCGACCGTGCGCCCGAGGACAGGGCCCTGCCCGATGTCGCAACCCATCTCGGTCAAGGCCCGCAAATCCTGCGCATTGTCGACACCTTCGGCCACGGCATGGCGCCCGAAGCGGTGCGCTAGTTCGATCACGGCATTACAAAGCTTGCGTTTGTTCGTGTCATCCGCACACCCGGTGACGAAGCTGCTGTTGATCTTCAGTTCCACAAACAGAAATTCGCGTAACGTTCCAAGCGAACCGTGACCACTGCCGAAGCGGTCGATCGCCAGATGCACATTATAAATGCTGAGATGCGTTGCAATTTCGTGCGCAACCGGGATGTCGCGCAAAATCTGGTCCTCGCTAACCTCCAGAATCAGCCCAGGCCAACGGTCCGAAGGTGGCCGCTGTTCGCGCACGATGGCGGCGATCGACAGCTTCTGTAACGCGACCATCGGCACATTGATCGCAAGCTGAAGCGGATTGCCCGCTTGATTGAAGATTTCCCAATCCTTCAAGGCTTTCAGCAGTGCGCATTCGGCGAGCGCCAGCCGGCTAGCGTCGTCGGCCTCGACCAGAATACTGGCCGGCGGCAACACGCCGCGGATCGGGTGGACGACGCGCACCAAGCCCTCCGCGCCAATCATTTTTCCGCCGCGCAGTTCGAACTTTGGCTGATAACAGAGATCGATCCATCCAGCGCATAAGGCTTCGAACAGGCCGACGGCGGCATCCGGCGAACCGGCCGGTCTGCGCTCGATTCCTACCTGCTGCAGTACGCCGGGAATCACATCCGCGCGGAACGGCTTCTTCATCACCGGCAACATACGCAACTCGTATTTCTCGCCGACGCGTTTGATCTCTTCCAGCAAGACCACATCGCGCCCGCTCATCAACTGCACGGGGCCGCGATATTTCATTTCGCCTAGGCCGCGGATGACGTCGATCGCGTCCGAACGCTCAAGCGACACGTCGAGGAAGATCAGATCGGGCGTGCGCAGTTTCATGGCTTCGAGCGCGGACTGGGCGTCGCCACAGCCTTCGGTCATCACTAGGTGATCGCGCAGCGACCGCGAGATCAAACTGCGAATACCTTTTTCGTCATCGACGATCAGACAAAACGCGGTCGCAGGTTTCTTTGCGTCTGCGAGCGGTGCAATCGCACCGGCGGACTCTCTGTTCTGGACCGGCTGTTGAATCGACATTCGTTCAGTCTCTCAGTGCAAGACCTCAAAATAACTGGCGATCCGCCTACGCTAATTCGCAATCGATGGCGCACCGTAGCCGCGCGAAAGTTAGCATCGCGTTAGGTCGCCGCCGACTTTCATCTCCGTAGTACTACGGACGCCTGGCGACGGCTCCGGGTAGACAAATCGTAAGTATCGTCATGTATCGATGAGCGAGACAATCGAACCTCACATCATATTACCGCCGACGTGCGCGCAACCGGAGACAACCTTCATGCAAGTCTGTCAAATGACGTGGAATGAAAATTCCGGCTGGCTCGGTGCGCATGACGACGCAGCTCAGCTCGTCATTTATTTCGGCGCGCGCGAAACGCTGTCCAACGCCACGCGTTTCAGCGAACTCAAGTCGATGTTTCCGAAGAGCCATCTGGTCGGCTGCAGCACCGGCGGTCAAATTTCCGGCGACGATGTCAGCGACCACCAAATCGCGGCGGTCGCGATGCATTTCGACGCAACGCAATTGCGGCTGGCCCTCGAGCCGGTCGCCGCGCCGGAGGCCTCGCGCAGCGCCGGCGAAGCGCTTGGCCGCAAACTCAAAGCCGACGATCTTGCCGGCATCTTCATTCTGTCAGACGGACTCAACGTCAATGGCAGCGAATTGGTCGCCGGCATCGCACAGGTCGTCGGCGCCAAGGTGCCATTGACCGGCGGTCTTGCCGGCGACGGGCCGAACTTTATCGAGACCCTGGTCGGCGCCGACTGCGCCCCTCGCAGTCACACCGTCGCGGCCATCGGCTTTTACGGCGACGCCGTGCGCATCGGCCACGGCAGCGCCGGCGGCTGGGACGTATTCGGGCCCCATCGCAGCATCACCAAATCGGCCGGCAATGTCTTGTTCGAGCTCGATGGCGAGCCGGCGCTCGATCTCTACGAGCGCTATCTCGGCGAGGAAGAATCGAAGGGACTGCCCGGCACCGCGTTGTTGTTTCCTCTGCAAATTCATGACCCGAAATGCAAGGACGAAGTCGTGCGCACCGTGCTCGCCATCGACCGCGGCGCCCGTTCCATGACCTTTGCCGGCGATGTCCCGCAAGGCTGGGTCGCACAATTGATGCGCGGCAACTTCGATCATCTTGCGCAGGGCGCGGCAAGCGCGGCGCGCAGCGCGCAAACGATGATCGGCGAGCATGGCGGCAATAATGGCGTCGCGCTGATGGTGAGCTGCATCGGACGGCGGCTACTGATGGGCCAAAGCATTACCGATGAGATCGAAGTCGCGGGCAAGGAGCTTGGTCCGCGGTTGGTGCGGATTGGCTTCTACTCCTACGGCGAAATCTCACCGCATATATCGTCCGGTGCCTGCGGCCTGCACAACCAGACCATGACAGTCACCACAATCACCGAAGCTGCGGCGTAGCGCTTGCCGTGCATAAGCTGATTACGAGGCAGCTCGAAAAAGTCACAGGAGATGACGGGACCGTCGATGTCGCCCGGCTCGCCGAGTTGGTGAGTTGCGCCTATGAGGACCACGACCGCGACCGGCGTCGAACCGATCGGTCGATCGCGTTGATGGTCGATGAAGTCAGCAAGAGCCACGACCTGCTGATTGACGCCTTCGAAGTTGTGCCAGAAGGTCTGGTCCTGCTCGACGCCCAGAACCGTTTCGTCCTGTGGAATCGCCGCTATGCCGAACTCTATTCGGCCAGTTCCGATCAACTTGTGGTCGGCGGCAGTTTCGAAGCCGCGCTTCGCGCCGGGCTCAGCGAAAACCCAAATGCCGCCGAACGCGAAGAGGCTTGGCTCGCCGACCGCATGGCCAGGCTGGCGCAACCCTCCAGCAGCCACGAGCAGCGGCTTCCGCATAATCGTTGGGTCAGGATCGAGGAACGCCGCACCGGCAACGGCGGCAGCATCGGAATTCGCATCGACATCACCGAACTCAAGCGCCGCGAGGCCTCTTTCCGGCTGTTATTCGAGAGCAACCCGATCCCCATGTGGGTGGTCGAGCGAGCCAGCATGCGGTTTCTCGACGTGAATATCGCCGCCGTCAATCATTACGGTTATAGCCGCGAACGCTTTCTATCGATGACATTGCGCGATCTCAGAACGCCGGAGGACCGGGACAATGTGCAGATCGGTCCCGACAATCCGAAATCCGGCATGCGCCTACGGCATCACGTAACAGAGTCGGGTAACATCATCGACGTGTCGATTTACACCCAGTCGACGCAATACGACGGTCACGACGCTCTGGTGGTCGCCTCGGTCGACATTACGGCCCGCAAAAAGGCCGAAGACGAATTGCAGCGCACCAAAGCGTTCCTCGACACCGTGATCGACAATGTGCCGGTAATGATCATGGTGCGCGAGGCATTGCACGATAAACGTTTCGTACTGGTCAACCGCGCCTGGGAGGATTTTTTCAGCCAGAATCGCAAAGACGTCATCGGACGAAGAATCGCCGATGTTTTGCCGCCGACGATGATCGACCGACTTCTCACTGAAGATATCGAATTGCTGGCGAAAGGCAGCCTCAACGGCCGAGAATACACGATCTCAACCCCGGAGCACGGAACGCGCCAAACGATTATCAATCGGATCGTGGTCAAGGACGACGACGACAAGCCGCGCTATCTCGTGAGCGTGATGGACGACGTCACCGACCGCCTGAAGGCGAAAGAACAACTACTCGCGTCCAACGAAACGCTGCAGGCAATCATCAATTCGTCGCCGGTCGCGATCATCAGCGTCGAGCCCTCCGGCACGGTGCACATGTGGAACGAAGCGGCCGAAACGATCTTCGGTTACTCCGCCGACGAAGCCATCGGCCGCCGGATCGTCGACCTGATCGTCGCGCCGCACCAGCATGCGTCGTTCAGGGCCTTGGCAAATTCGACCATGGCGGGCAAAGGCAGTCGCGGCGTCGTTCAACAGCGCATGCGGCAGGACGGCACATTCGTCGATGTTAAGATCGCCACCGCCCCGGTATTCGCGGCCGACGGAACGGTGCGCGCCACCGTGATCGCGTTCGAAGATATCAGCAAGGCCAACTTGCTGGAGGACCAATTACGCCAAAGCCAGAAGATGGAAGCCATAGGCCAACTCACCGGCGGTCTGGCGCATGACTTCAACAACATTCTGGCAATCGTCATCGGCAATCTCGATCTGCTGCGCAGCGACGTCGAGGGCAACGCCGACGCTAGCGAGACACTCGACGAGGCGCTACAGGCGTCGCTGCAAGGCGCCGAACTTAACCGGCGTCTGCTCGCCTTTGCCCGCCGCCAACCGCTGCAACCGAAATATGTCGCAATCGACGAACTGATCGCCGGCCTGGTCAAGCTACTGTCGCGCACACTCGGCGCCCAGATCGAAATCGATGTGAGAACGCCGCATGGGCTGTGGCCGCTGCTGATTGATCCGGTTCAACTCGAGTCGGCGCTCACTAACCTGGCGGTCAATGCGCGCGACGCGATGCCGGAAGGCGGCCGGCTGGGGTTCAACGCCCGTAACTTGTCGGTCGATCAGGAATTAGCAGACAGCCATGACGACATGCCGGTCGGCGACTATGTCGTCGTCGAGGTGTCGGACACCGGCAGCGGCATGCCGCCGGAGGTGGTTGCCCATGTTTTCGAGCCGTTCTTCACCACCAAGGAAAAAGACCGTGGCACGGGACTCGGACTCAGCATGGTGTTTGGCTTCGTCAAGCAATCGGGCGGCTTTGTTCAGATCTATAGCGAGGTTGGCGTCGGCACCACGCTACGGCTTTATTTGCCGCGCGCCGAATTGGCCGCCACCGAGGCGCCGTCGATTGTCGCCGAGGCCGCACCGGGCGGCAACGAGAAGGTGCTGGCGGTCGAAGACAATGACCGGCTACGCAAGCTGCTGGTCAAGCAACTCCAATATCTCGGCTATCGCGTGTCCGAAGCGGCCGAGGCGAAAACCGCCATCGAACTCATCGAACGCGAGCCGGACATCGATTTGCTCCTGACGGACATCGTGCTGCCAGGCGGCAAGAACGGGCGGGAATTGGCCGCCGAAGCCGTGGGGTTGCGACCCGATTTGAAAGTGCTGTTCACCTCGGGCTTTCCGGAAGCCGCTTTCGGCGGCGACGGCGCCGTGCCGCTAGGCGAAGCGCTCCTGAGCAAGCCTTATCGCCGTGATGACCTGGCGCGGCGGTTGCGCGAAACCCTGGCCGGATAGCACGTCGCGCGAGCACGCCAAGCCGTCGGCGCCGGATCGGCACACCCGCAATTCACCGGGCGAATACCGGGCATCATCGATATCGATTATATAAATACCGGCGATAATCCTATCCTCGCCGCCTAAACCGGCCGGTGAACTCAATCCCCCGCCGGCAAAAGGGTATTGGGAGGAAAACCATGAACTTCTCACGCCGCTCAGTAGTGGCTGGCGTTGCCGCCGCGCCGCTGTTTTCAAAAAACCTGTTCGCAGCAGGTTATCCCGAAAAACCGATCACGCTGATCGTGCCGTTTCCACCGGGCGGGAGCACGACCGTTGTCGCTCGCAGTGTCTCCGACAAAATGGCGGACACATTGGGCCAATCGATCGTGGTCGAGAACCGCGGCGGCGCCGGCGGTACGATCGGAACCCGTTCGGCCGCGAAGGCCGCGCCAGACGGCTATACGATCGTGCTGAGTTACACTGGAACCTTCGCGATCGGACCGGCCATGTATGCCGATCCCGGATACGACCCGCCCAAGAGTTTCGTACCGATCGGCATGATTGGCGCGGCGCCGAGTGTGCTGGTGGTTCATCCCTCGCTCCCGGTTCATTCGGTGAAGGAATTGATCGAATTTGCAAAGAAGGAACCGCAGCCTTTGCAATACGGTTCCCCCGGTCTCGGCACGGTCAATCATCTTGCCGGCGAGCTGTTCGCGAGCGAAGCGGGCATCAAGCTTGCGCACATTCCCTATAAGGGCAATGGACCGGCATTGACCGATCTGCTCGGCGGTCACATCAAAATGATGTTCGTGCCGATCCCCGTCGCCATTGGAAACGTGAATTCCGGAAATATTCGTGCCCTTGGGACGTCGAGCGCAAAACGATCGTCACTTCTGCCCGACTTGGCGACGGTCGCAGAGCAAGGCGTTCCGGGATTCGACGTCGCGCTTCGCTATGGATTTGCCGCGCCGGCCGGAACGCCGCAGCCGATCATCGATCAATTGAACAAGATGCTCAACGGCGCTTTGGCGCTGGACGAAGTCAAAAAACGCCTTGCCACCGATGGCGTCGATGTCCTGCCGGGGACGCCGCAAGAATACGCCGCCGATCTCGACCGGGACGAAAAAAAGTGGGGCGCATTGGTGCGCAAACTGGGTTTGAAGGCGAAGTAGCCAGCCGCCTATAATGCGGGTATGAGTGCCGCGCTTCAAAATCGCTCGAAAAAAATCAACGGAAAGCCTCGTATGCCTGAACAAAAGACTGGACTGGTCATCACCGCCCATCCGGGCGATTTCGTCTGGCGCGCCGGCGGCGCGGTCGCGCTGCACGCCAAGAAGGGCTATCGCGTCAAGATCGTCTGCATGTCCTTCGGTGAGCGCGGCGAAAGCCAGTTCGCCTGGAAGGAAGCCGGCGCAACGCTGGAAAGCGTCAAGGCCGGGCGCAAGGACGAGGCCGAACGCGCCGCCGCCCTGCTCGGCGCCGAGATCGAATTCTTCGACTGTGGCGACTATCCGCTCAAGCTGACCGAAGAGCATTTCGACCGCATGGTCGACGTCTACCGCGAACTTAATCCGGCTTTCGTGCTCACGCACGCGCTTGAAGACCCGTATAATTTCGACCATCCAAACGCCTGCCATTTCGCGCAGGAGACGCGCGTGGTGGCGCAGGCAATGGGCCACAAGCCGGGCGCGCAGTACAAATACTCCGCCCCGCCTGTGTACCTGTTCGAGCCGCATCAGCCCGAGCAGTGCAATTACAAGCCAGATCTCATTCTCAAGATCGACGAGGTCTGGGAGCAAAAATACAAGGCGTTCCAGATTCTGGCGGCGCAGAAACATCTCTGGGGCTATTACGAACGCGTCGCGCTCAACCGCGGCATCCAGGGCTCGCGCAACACCGGCGTGCCGATGACTTACGGAGAGGCCTACCAGACCCTGTTCCCGCGTGTTGCGATGGAGTTGGGGTAATTTCTTGTTCCGGACGCGGCGCGGCGTGAGCGGAGCGAACGCTGCACCGCAGATCTGGGACCCCGCTTGCTAAGAAAAATGAACCGGGATCCCGGGTCTGCAGCGCATCACGAAACCGTGCTGCGCAGCGCCCGGGACACGGAACCAGAAACTCGGAGAACCATCCATGAAACCCGTCGTCGTCCGCAACATCAAACGCGCCGATCCCAACGCCATCGGCACCTTCGAGGCGCTCGGGGTTTCGACCGTGCATGAGGCGCTCGGGCGTTACGGCCTGATGAAGCCTTATATCCGGCCGATCTGGCCGGGGGCGTCGATCGCCGGCCCCGCTGTCACCATCCTGGCGCACCCCGGCGACAACTGGATGATCCATGTCGCGATCGAACAGTGCCGGCCCGGCGACATCGTCGTGCTCGGTTGCACCGCCGACAATACCGACGGCATGTTCGGCGATTTGCTCGCCACTTCGTTGAAGGCACGCGGCGTCAAAGGGCTGATCATCGACGCCGGCTGCCGTGACGTGGCAACGCTCAAGGAAATGGGCTTCCCGGTCTGGTCGCGCGCCATCTCGGCCAAGGGTACGGTCAAGGCCACGCTCGGGTCGGTCAACATTCCGGTGGTGTGCGCGGGCGTCAATGTCGAGCCGGGCGACGCGGTGGTGGCCGATGACGACGGCATCGTGATCGTGCCAAAGAAATACGCGGTCGAGACGGCGGCCAAGGCGCAGAAGCGCGCTGACGACGAGGAAGCCAAGCGCACGAAGCTTGCGTCCGGCACACTCGGACTCGACATGTATAATATGCGCGAGCCGCTGGCGAAGGCCGGGCTGATTTACGTCGACAATCCGGAAGACGTGTGAGCGGCCGGGCTCACGACACTTAAAATTTTAGCGATTCGGCAATGCCGGCATTTCGGTCGCCATCATCGCCGTCGTCAACGGGCTGGGCACGACGCTCAACACCAAGTTCACCAGCATCTCGACCCAGCTCAAGTAGCAGCCAGTCTTCGGGCCGAACGACAAGAAGCCGCCGGCGACGGCGGCTTCTTTTTTGTCGCGCGACTAGTTCGTCAGGCCCGGACCGCGGCGAAACTTGAGCGCGGTGATCAGGCCGAGCATCACGAAGATCACCAGCGCGGCGCCTTGCGCGACCGCGAACTGGAATTGCTGCGGCTCGGCGAACGGCGGGCCGACCATCGGCGCGGCCGGATTGATCAGTTTCACCTTCTGGAAGCTCTGCACGATCAGCACGAAAACATTCAGATAAAGCGAGATCACCGCCGTGACCGCATAGATCCAGCGCCAATGCCCGTACAGATGCTTGGCATAGCGCGCGTAAACGCAGATGACGAATACGATCATGGCAATGACGCCGGTCGCCGTGGCCGGCGTGAATTCCTTGGCCTGTGTGGACGACAGAAAAAACATAAAGCCGGTGACGCTGGTCAAAAGCGTCATCAGCAGAAACAACGCCGTGGTTTTTCCGAGCCGGTGCGAGCCGATCATGCCAAAGACGACGACGAAGCCGCTGGCAATGGCGATAAAGGTGATAACGACGTGAACGACGGTAAAAGCATAAACCGACATGCCGAGTATCATGGACGCCCCCTGTGAAAGTGGAGCGATTCTACAGTTGCGATTTTGACTTGGCTACGGCGGCGCCATGACACCTTGGTTGCAGATGGCTTTCCGGTTGTTTGCCGGCCTATTTTCCGGTTGGCCCGAACCGTTCGGTCTTTATCAATTTGGCAGAATGGCCGAGGTCGCGCAGGTCGCACGCCACGGTTTCGACCAGCGGCGTCGGCCCGCAGATGAAAATGCGCGCGCTTTCGGCCGGGCTATTGCCAACTTGCGCCAGCATCGCGCGGTCGATGCGGCGGGTTTGGCCGGCCCAGCCGGCGGGCTTTTCCCGCGTCAGCGTGTGGATCACCGCCACGCCCTGCCCAGCCAGCCGTTCCAATTCAGCGCGATAGATGATGTCGGCGAAGCTGCGCGAAGAAAACAACAGCCGTGCCGGGGTCTGGCTGCCGCTCGCCGCGCGCTGACGCAGCATCGCCATCAGCGGCACGATGCCGGAGCCACCGCCGACTAGAAACAGCGGGCCATCGAGCGCCTCGGTCCAGACGAAGTAACCGCCGATGGGGCCGCGCAATTCGAAAGTGTCGCCAGCGCGCGCCTCCCCCGCCAGATAAGACGACACCTCGCCATCGGGCAGCATCTCGACCGCCAGCATGAGTTCGCCCGCGCCGGGAGCGGAAGCGATCGAATAGCTGCGTTGCGCCTGATAGCCGTCCTCAGCGGTGAGACGAACATCAACGTGCTGACCGGCTTTATGACCGGGCCAGGCCGGAACGTCGAGAATGAGGGTTCGCACGCGCGGCGTCTCATCGATGACCGCGCGCACCGTTGCCGTCATCCAGTGGAGCCGCGGCGCGGCGACGGCGGCGTCAGTCACCATCGTAACGCTGTTCGCGCCAGGGATCGCCATAGATGTGGTAACCGTTCTCTTCCCAGAAGCCGGGCACTTCCGGGTCGACGAACTGGAGTTGCTGCACCCACTTGGCGCTTTTCCAGAAATAAAGATGCGGCACCAACAGCCGCGCCGGCCCGCCATGTTCTGGATCGAGCGGCTTGCCGTCATATTCCCACGCCACCATCGCCTTGCCGTCGAGCAAATCCTCTGCCGGGATATTGGTCGTGTAGCCGCCGTCGCAATGCGCCAGCACATAAGGCTGCGGCGGCTCATCGAGACCGCAGGCTTCCAGCAGGGTATCGATCGAGACGCCGCGCCAGTTGGTGTCGAGCTTCGACCAGGTGGTAACGCAGTGAATATCGACCGTGAGGTCGGTCTGCGGCAGCGCCTGGAACCGCTGCCAGGTCCATTCGCCGAGCGGCGTCGCGCCGTCGGACAGTGTCAGGCGCCAGTTGGACAGATCGGGCTGCGGCGTCGGCCCGGCCGAAAGCACTGGAAAGTCCTCAACCAGATGCTGGCCGGGCGGCACGCGTGCGTCACGGCTGCCGCCGCCGCGCCCGCGAAAGCCACGTGAAATCGGAGATGCGCTCATCGACTTCGTCCCAAGGGAATGAAGCCAGTGTCGCGCGCGCCGATGACAAAGACAATATGACGAAGGTTTAACCCCTCACCGGTTGGCGGCGCTCCAGGGCGCCAACCGCCGCTCGACCCATTTCAAGCCAGTGGTTAGCGAGACGCCCAGCACCATCAGCACGATCACCGGCACGAAGGTCTTGTCCATCTCGAACACGTTGGCGTACCGCGTGATCATGAAGCCGAGGCCGGAAATCGTGGTGTAGAATTCCGCGATCACCATGCCGACCAGCCCGCGGCCGATCGCCAGCCGGATGCCGGCGGCGATATAGGGCAGAGCGAACGGCAACAGCACGTCCTGCCAGACCCGCCACTCGCTCGAACGGAACGAACGCGCAACCTCGAGCATGTTCTTGTCGCATTCGCGCACACCCTGATAGGTGTTGATCAGGATGGGGAACACGGCGAACAGGAACACGACAATGATCTTGGCCTTCAGATAAATGCCGAACCACAAGACCAGGATTGGCACCAGCGCGACCATCGGCGTCGCGTAGAGCGCATTGATCGGTAAATCGAGCGCCCAATCCAGACGCCGAATGCGGGCCATCGCCACCGCCAGCGGAATGCCGACAACGACGGCGGAGATCAGGCCGTAGAACATCACCTCAAGGCTTTGACCCAGATAATACGGCAAATCGCCGGACAGCGTCAGATCGACAAAGGCAACGGCGATCTTTGACGGGTACGAAAAGAAGATCGGACTGACGAACGGCCCGACGATCTCCCAAACGATCAAAATCAGCGCCACGAATCCATAGCGATAGAACGCCGGCTGATCCCACCAGGCACCGATCCTTGGCTTGGCAGCCTTGGCGGGCGGCACTGCGACGACGCTGGTACGAATTTCGTTAGCAACGCTCATCGCCGTCGTATCCTCGAATTTCGGTTTCATTAAGTGAATGAATTAGCAGGCAGTCGCACGGACGCCGCCATTTGAGCGGCGGCGTCCGCTTCGTCTATTGCATCAGAACGCGGCGCTCGGGCAAACCGGCCCTTTCCACTCGCCAAGTTCTTTAAGCGCTTCCTTTGCGAAGGAGGCGTTGACTACATCGTCATACTTCGGGGTCTTGCCCTCCGGAATATTGCCAACCTTGGTCATCAAGCCGGCGGTGAAGTCGACCCGTTCCGGTCCGAGACCGGTGTTGGCGTCCCAGAGGCATTCCTTCACCATGAAGTCGAAGGCATCTTCCACGATCTTGGCCGGATAACCGGTGTGCTTGACCATGATCGGCAGCACCTTGGCCTTGTCGGAATACATCAAGCGCGTCGCTTCCATGTTAGCCTTGATATAGGCCTTGAGGGCCGCCGGCTTCTCCTTGATGACCTTGTCGGTCACAGCGGTGGTCAGATACAGCGTCTTGGGCTGCAGTTCCCACATGCGCGCGATCGCATGAATGCCCGGCACCTTGGACTGGGCGAACATTTCCTGCTCGACATGCAGAATGCCGGTATCGATCTGATCGGCCACCAACGCCGGCACGTCTTCGGTCGCGATGCTGACGAAGTTGACGTCCTTCGGGTCGATCTTGGCAGCGCGCAGCACGCCGCGGCTCAGAATGTCGGCAAAGCCGCCCGGCTGCTGAATGCCAATTCGCTTGCCCTTGAGGTCGGCCATGGTCGGCACATTGGCGCGGGCGACCATCGAGGCCTCGAACTTCGGCGTGTTGACGTAAATGACCCGGGCTGGAGAGCCCTTGGCGACACCGACGATAGCAAGCGCGCCGGGCGCCATCGCGATATCAACATTGCCGGCCAACATGGCGCGATAGACCTTGACGCCGCCATCAAGCGCGACCGTCTTCACCGAAACGCCATGCTTCTTGTATAGCCCAAGATCCTGGGCAATCAGTACCGACATATGCACAATATTGGGCGGTGATGTCGGCATGCCGATGGTGAGGTCTTCCGCTTTCGCGGTCGCCTGCAATGCGAGCGTTGCACCCGCCAAGACAGCAATAGTCGAAGTCAGTATCCGCATGTCGTCCTCCCAGTTTATTTTTTAGTATTCGGCCAAAACGGGCAGACGGCGGCTTTTCCGCCGATGGCGCGATCTTGCACGATCGATCCCATAATAACAACGAAACCCGCCTACGTAATCCCGCCGCTGGCAGAGAAACATTGTTCCCTTTGACCGCGCCGAACGGTTATGCCTAGTTCCCGGTCAATCAACTGCAATGGCCTGCAATCATGCCGAAATTCGCCGTCGAATATGGGAAAGATGGCCTGCCGCCGCCCGCGAGCGACGGCCGTCTCGACGCGCCGGCCTTTCACCGCAATCACGCGGCGATCTGGACGGCCATCGCCGGTTTTCTCGATGGGAAAATCGCAAATGGGCCGGCACATATTCTGGAAATCGGCAGCGGTACCGGGCAGCACATTACCGCCTTTGCGCAAAAATCGCCGGGCCTGATCTGGTGGCCGAGCGACATTGCGGCATCGCATCTCGACAGCATCGCCGCATGGCGAGGCGCGACCGGACTCGACAATCTGCGCGCGGCACAACGCGTCGATCTGCTGGACGAGACCTGGACGTGGCAAGGCGATACCGCCGCCGACACGCTGTCCGCCATTCTGTGCTTTAACGTGATTCACATCTCGCCCTGGCGCGTGGCGCAAAATCTGTTCGCCGGCGCCGGACGGCATCTGCGTGATGGTGGATATCTGTTTCTGTATGGACCCTATCAGCGCGATGGCCGACACACCGCGCCGAGCAACGCCGCCTTCGACGCCAGCCTACGCGCGCGCAATCCGGAATGGGGCGTACGCGACCTTGCCGACGTCACCGCGCTGGCACAAGACAACGGATTGACGCAGCCAGAAATCATAGACATGCCCGCCAACAATCTGGTGTTAATCTTCGAGCGCCGGTAACGGCGCCAATTGGATCAACCTTCGAGGCCCTATGACGACCAACCTGCCTCCGGAACCGATTTTCGACATCGCCCATCTCGGCCATCTTGAAATGTTGACGCCGACCTTCGACAAGAGCGTGCGCTTCTTCACCGATATTCTCGGGCTGACCATCAGCGCCGAAAAAGGCGACAGCGTTTTCCTGCGCGCCTATGACGATTACGAACTCTATTCGCTCAAACTGACCGCCTCGAAGACCAACGGCATGAAGCATGTCGCCTACCGCACACGCTCACCGCAGGCGCTGGAGCGGCGCGCCGCGGCGCTGAAAGGTTCCGGCTTCGACGTCGGCTGGACCGACGGCGACGTCGGGCATGGCAAGACCTTCGTGTGCAAGGACCCGGACGGTCACGTCATCGAACTCTACTACGACACCGAATGGTACGAAGCCCCGCCCGAATTGAAACCCGCGTTGAAGAA
>Ga0105054_10007515_pt1 | contig 14753 bp, 9 predicted proteins | sample BON02_FD_78091 | JGI IMG/M metagenome (GOLD analysis project Ga0105054, IMG submission 78091) | Freshwater microbial communities from Lake Bonney liftoff mats and glacier meltwater in Antarctica - BON-02 (megahit assembly) | ecosystem: Environmental > Aquatic > Freshwater > Ice > Glacier...
CCGCATTTCGACGCCATGCCAGTGACTGGTCAGAACCAGGTGCTGCCAGCGCGGGGGCGCGATGACGGAGGAGAGGAGAGCAGGCTACGGCGACACCGGCTACCATACCCAACTGGGTAAAGGTAAAGGCTTGCGCGAGTCCGAAGCCCCATAAAAGCACCCCGCTCAAACTGAAAAGACTGGGCAAGACAACAGTGGCGAAAGTAATCTTCATATTGGTCTGTAGCTCATGAGTTAGATCGAACAGGGTGACGATCTGGCTGAGATCTTGGTTCATTAACACGACCTGGGCCGTATCGGTGGCCAGCGTCGAAGCGCCGCGCAGTGAGATGGAGACGCTAGCACTCTTGAGCGCCACCGCATCATTGAGGCCATCGCCCACATAGCAGACCTTGCGCCCCTGGGCTTGAAAAGCCTGAACCAGTTGGGCTTTTTGCGCCGGTAGCGTTTCGGCATAATAACCATCCATGCCTAATTCCTCGGCCAGGCGTTGGGTTGGCACGGCATGATCGCCAGAAATAATATAGATCTCTTTGATGCCACGCTGCCGTAGATTCTGGATCAAGGCTTTGGCTTCGGGGCGTAGGGTCGGTTTCAGTTCAATCGCACCTACGATGCGCCGGTTTAGCGCTACCCAGACTAGCGAATGGCCCTGATCGTGCGCCGTTGCCTGCGTCACTTGCAGTTCTGGTGGAATAGCGATCGTCTCTGTCTGCATATAGCGGCTACTGCCCACATGGACCGCATGCTCCTGCAACTTGACCGCCAGCCCATAGCCGACTTGATAGCTTGCCTCATCAAGTGCAGGCAGTGCCAGGTCGCGCAGGATGGCTTCTTGCAGAATGGCCGTGGCGATGGGATGGCTCTGTTTTGCTTCGGCGGCAGCTGCCAACAGGAGCACCTTATCTTCGGAAAGAGCACCACAGGTGTGGATGCAACGAACGTGGGGCTGCTCTTGGGTCAGTGTACCGGTTTTGTCAAAAATGACTGTATCCACCTGGTTGAGCCGTTCAAACGTGCGCCCATCTTTGACCAAAATCCCCGCTTCGGTGGCAATGTGCAGGTAGCTAAGAATTGAGAGCGAAGTCGTAATCGTCCCTTTATACTTAAAGTGACTCTGCATAACGGCCAATGCGGCGGGGATGCCAAGCAGCGGTAGTGTGATGAGGCTCAGGATCATGACCGGGGCGACAGTTTGGTCCGAGATCGCTTCGATGCGCAGTTGCATCGCGGTTTTGGCATCGACGGTTTCCGCCAGCAGATGGGCAATTTGATCAGCGACCGTCGCAGCCCCAGCCTGCTCCACCTGCACATAGATCCGACCGCTCAGCACCGTCGTCATCGCAAAGACTTGTTCACCACTACCTTTATCGCTCGGGGTTGCTTCACCGGTCAGCACATGTTGATCAACCGTCGCCATGCCGCGTGCGATCTGACCATCCACGGGAATAATCTCGCCGGCGTTGACTACGATTAGATCGCCCGGTTGCAATTGGTCCAATGGGATGCGCGTATCGACCCCGTCGATCTCGACCCAGGCAAAGCGCGATTGTTGGCGAAATACATCAGCAAGTCTTTGCTTTGAATTGTTCTTAACTTTGGCCAGCACATACTTGTTAAAAGAAAAAAGGAAACTGCTAACACTTGCATAGAACAAGTTGCCAGTGACAATCAGGAGCGCGCGTTCGATGGTAGAGATGACATCCACTGTCATGCGGCGTTTTTCTGCCACGGCGCGCTGTGCTCGGCGATAGCTTAAGCCAGTGATGTAGATCGAGCTCGGCAGGCTCAAGAGCAGTAACGGTGGGAAAAAGAGGCTGCCAACGATCGACATGCCCAGCGAAGCAGCGGCAATCACCAGTTGACGCTGGCGTTCCTGCTCTGCCTTATTCTCCTCTAAATCTCTGACGTCAAGTTCGTTGCCTACTTCATCCTCTGGGGCCAGAATATCCAGGAGTGTTTCCGTCTTTGGCTGTTTCTGATATTTTTTTGCGCCGGCATAGAAATCTTTACTGGCACTGAAAAGTTTTGTCAGCCGCATCATGCCCCTGTCCTATAACCTTGCTCTGTTTGAAAACGCCTGCCATCTGATCTCGTCCGCTCTGCCCGCTTGGGCCTGTTTCAAGGGCGCCGCCGTGCGGATATCGCAACAATGATCGGCGTCGGTATCTTACAAATCATGGCGAGTATAGGATCTGAACGTGGCGCGATCGTGGAATGAATATGGCATAGTCGGTGCTGCGCACGAGATCTACATGGCACGAGGGAAAGTGATCGGTGGGCAGCTCCAAGAAATCCAGCTTGTCCATTTACTTTGTTTCTCATCATTTTGCCACCTTGTCGCTATACCGGCGTTGCCATTCACGCAGAATACGGCTCCGATTGGCGGCGCCCCAGGATGCATCCTGGCGTAATAAGTTTTCCTCGGGATTGGCGGGAAAGCCAGGCGGGCTGGCGGCGCCGGTCGCCATCCCGGTCAGCGGTGTCTGGCGGGCATAGAGCGGCATGACACTCTTACTCATCGCCCAATCCAGAAAGGTGCGCGCCGCTGGCTGAATAGGATCTTTGCGCACCAGCGCCGCGGCCGTGATCTCCCAGCCAGAGCCTTCGCGCGGGTAGATCATGCGGCTGTTGCCTAGCCCACCTACCGTACGCCCAATGCCAATTGGATAATTGCCGCTGTCCACCAAGCGACAGGTTTGGACTTCGTCCGCAGTATAGGTTGCAATATTTTTGTGCAATTCGTCCAGGTAGAGCCAAGCGTCCTGTTCATTGTAAAGTTCAAAGATCGTCAAAATTACCGTCAAGCCTGCGTTGGAGGTGTTGGGGTTGGGCATGACCAGGCTGCGCCGATAGATGGGGTTGATCAGCTCTTGCCATGTACGCGGGGTGGGCATCCCGCGGCGGGCGGCGGCATCGGCGTTGACACAGAACGCTGCCATCGAAAGATAAGCCCCAACCCAATAGGGCGGTGTGCGGGCATCGACAAAACGCGGATCCAGGCGTTCAATCCCGACCGGGGCATAGGGCTTGAGCAGATCGTTCCACTCGAAGAGCAGCAGATTTGTCAACCCGACACCCCAGAGCACATCCGCTTGGGGATCTGTTTGCTCGGCCAACAAACGTGTGGTCAGTTGGTCAATTGGCGCCTGCACCAAATTGACTTGAATTTCTGGAAAGACGAGATGGAAATCACGCAGATAGATCGCTGCTTCATCGGCCGGAAAGGCGGTATAGACGGTGATAATACCCGTCTCGCTGGCGTCTACCTCTTGGCGATCAGAGAGAAAAGCGCAGCCGCCTACGCAGCTCACAAGCACGAGGGCGCCTAACAATCGGCTCACCATGCCGCGCCATTGCCAATGACGCGTGGCCGCTGATGGGTCTACCCTGGGCGGATTATTTGTCCATTGCTCACAAATTTTATGGATTCGCCTCAGGCGTTGCAGCATCTGATTCTTCTTTCTCTGCCTCAGGCATAGCTTCTGGTGTTTTAGTCGCAAGTGCCGGCGGAAAGCCAACCGGAAAGCGCGTCGTTTTGTCGTAATGGGCGCCAGCCAAGTCCGTCGTGGTGAGGATACCCTGTGTATCCGTGTATACCATAATGGCGCCCGTCAGGTCGGCGCCTTCCAGCCGCACGCCATTGAAAAGCGCGTCTTGCAAATTGGCCGCGGTGAGATCTGCGTCGGTCAGCTTGGCGCCGCTGAGGACGGCATTGCGCAAATCTGCGCTCTTCAGATCGGCCAAGGTCAGATTGGCGCCCCGCAAACCGGCATTGAGGGTCGCGCCGACAAGATTAGCGCGCATGAGGTTGGCGCCCAGCAGTCGGGCGCCTGTCAGGTTGGCTCCATTCAGGTTGACCCCCCGCAAATCGGCGCCGCGCAGATTTGCCCCATCTTCGCGACTATCAGCCCGCCCCAAATTGGCGCCCGCTAAATTGGCGCCCGCCAGCCGTGCACCGGCCAGGTTGGCGCCTACTAATTGCGCGCCGCTTAGATCAACGCCCCACAACTTGGCACCGACCAGGCGCGCTTTGTTTAGAATAACGGCGGTCAGATTGACCTCGGTCAAATCGGCGCGCGTTAAGATAGCTTCCGTCAAATCAGCCCCCGAGAAGTCAGCGCCAGCCAACTGCGCGGCAGTCAAATTTGCCCGTTGCAAGATCGCACCGGTGAGCAGGGCATTGCGCAGATCGGCATAGACTAAATTGGCATTGGTCAATTCGGCGCCGGCTAGATTGGCGCCAGCCAGGTTCGCGCCTTGCAGCGAGCTATTAGTCAAAATCGCTCGATTTAAGTTTGCGCCGGCGAGATCCACCCCGTTCAAGTCGCGCCCTTGCAGATTCATGCCCCCACAGGCCGGTGGACAGCCATTGGGCAATTCTGTCATGCCACAACTGACGAGCAGTAACATCAACGTGAACAACGTACTCAATTTTAAAATTTGGCTTTTAGCTTTTAGATCTTGGATCTTGGCTTTCATTCCATCCTCTTGTCATCCTCCGACCGCAGGTCGGCCTTATCTCATCTTCCTACTGCACGCGCTGGCCGGTAAATTCGACCGTTTGGGTAAGGGTCGCTGTTGGCACGGTGGGTAGGGCAAAGAGATCGGTCGCATAGTGGGTGGTGTGATAAGCGCCCACGACTGTGCCATTACCGTCGATCTGCATCTGGTAATCTTTACGTATTACAGTGGCACCCGCGGTGTCTGTTGCCAGGTCGGTAAAGGTGAGCAACATCGCCTCTACTTGGCCGCGCACATTGACAAACCAGAGGCCGGAGTGTCCAGTTTGGCTATCGTGCGCGGCGCTGCTATCCGCAACGGGAACTGGTGCTTCGCTGACAAACCAGAGACCATTCGCCGCCAGGGTCAGGATCTGATAGCGCCCTCCGCCTTGTTCATCCTGCGTCGCGACAGCTTCATCGCCAACGGTTAGATAATAAATGCCTGCTAGATTGGATGTGGCCGTCACTGATATGCTTTCGGCGGCCGTAGCCGGTGGTGGGGTTGGGCTGGGCAACGGGATCGCAACCGCGGTGGGCAGCGGCTCAACCGGCTTTTCATGCACTGAGCGCGCGTCAAACCATTTATGGTAAAGCTTGTCATACGTGCCGTTGCTTTTGATCTCAGTCAAGGCGGCATCCAGTTGGTCCAACAGTGCTGTATCTGTCTGATTGACCACCAGACCACATTCGCTGTAGGTAAGCAAATTGCCCACCGTTTTCAGAGCCGCGTCTGGGTGGCTCAGTTGATATCCTAACCAATCTATCTCACTAACGATGGCGGCATTTAATTCGCCGGTTTCGACCTTGGCAAAAGCATCGTTGATGTTGCGTACAGGATGCATCAGGGCTGTGGTTTGAGTTTGTAAAAAATCTTGAGTCACCGACTCTTCGAGCACTCCGACGGTCATCTCTGGGGTCAGGTCGGCCAAACTGAAAGTGGTTGTCGTGGCGGTTTGGACAACCACTGTTAAGCCGGTGGCAAAGTAGGGTCTGGTAAAATGGACCTGTGCCTGCCGTTCTGGGGTGATCGAGAGACAGCCACTGCCCACATCATATAAGCGTGTCGCTACCCCTGGTAGAAGATAGCGCATTTCAGTTTTTGTGTAAGAAATAGGTAGGTCGGCCTGGGTCGCCAGTGCGTTGATCAGGTCAATATCAAACCCCGTTAGCGTGCCAGTTTCATCTTCCCAAATAAAGGGGGGTGTGATTGAAACTGCGACCACAACTGTCTCCAATTGTGCCAAAGCCTCCGGCGCGCGCTGGATCAGCGTTGCGCTGAAAGTGAGTAGCGCGATGAACACAAAAAAACAAACTCGTTGCCGAAGATTATTCCTCACAAATTGCTTCCTTATGGCCCATAAAATTTAGAATCCGTCATTCGATCACTTTGACTGTCATTCGATCACTTTGACAAAGTCTAAGCGTGGGGTGTAGGCGATTGTCCTGCTACTGGGCTTAATCGCTTACGCCCGATGCTGGAGTTATTGAATTGTGATGCCTGGATTTTGTACCGCTTGTCCCCAATAGAGCCAAAGATTGATCGCCACATAGAGCGGCGGGTAGCCCAAAATCAACCCCCAATGGATCGCGCGTGCAATCCGGGGATGGTTTCCTTGGTGCAAGAAACGAACAGTAAAGACAAAACCAAGCAGGATGCTCAGCAAACTATAATGCAAGAGCAGAAAGCGATCCAGATAAGTAAGATAGGCTACGCTAGGCAAGGTGCGCCACTGGATCGTGTGAAAGGCCACCAATGCGCTAAACAAGATTGCCACCAGCCAGAGTCGAAAGCCAAGCGCCTGTCCATCGATCAAGCAGACGAGCCAACCCAACAGCGCCAGCAAAACAAGCGGCACCATATATTTCCACACATAGGAACTTGCCTGACGCGCTAGGATCAACTCTACTTGAAAGCGGGAGCGTGTTGATTGATCGTGCGGGTAGACATACAACTGTTGCACGATCTGGGCTGTCTGTACCGTCCATTCGCGCGGGATGGCCTGGCTGTCGATGTAGCGACCTTTGGGGATGGTCTGCGTATAGGCTTGCTCAGAGTGCGTAACCGCTTGATTCAGGTCGATAAATTCGAGTAGAGCCGTATCGCTGTTCCCATTGGCCGGCTCCAATTTGATGCTGATCTCTTGTTGGTCAAAGGGAAAACGATGCAAGTCAAAGCTGGCGGCAAAGTCACCCACGGCACGGTAGCTTAGGTGAATATTGGTCTCCGGTTCAGCGCTATTGTCGTATGATTTAAACAAAAACTGTGCATTTTTCGAATTAACTAACACGAGTTGGGGGTCCCAGAGGGTGGCTGGGTCCAATGCCGTCACATCTTCACCTTCCGCAAGTGTTGGTTCCTGCCAGAAGAGATCAAGATAGAAGTCGCTGGTAAAGTCACCGCTTTGGTTACGAATGTTGCTTAGCGCATTGACAAAAAAATTGACTTTTAGCCGTTTGGCCACTGGTAGCCCCCCAGCCGTTGTCTGTGCCGATGCCCCTAGTGTCGCTGTTGTGGGGATGGTGAGCGATAACTGACTGCCGCCAGCCGCGACCTGAGATTCAGCGCCCGCCGGCCAGACCGTCTGGCCATCGGAGACGGCCCCACTGAGGTTCACATCTTGGAGGATGGTCTCTTTTTGCAGCACATTCAGTTCCTGCAAAACAGGGTCCAGTTGCAGGGTGCGCGTCACCAGTTGCGTTTGTAGATAGCGTGCATCCTGCAAATTGGCACCGCGCAAACTGGCCCCGTCCAAGCGGGCGCCAATCAATACTGCGCCGACCAGATTACTGTTCTGAAAATTGGCGGAAGCCAATTGGGCGCCCAACATACTGCTGCCGGCTAGATCGGCATCGGTTAGATTCGCACCCACGAGATTGGTCAAATTGAGCCAGGCGCCGGTCAGATCGGTTTGTACCAAGATTGCGCCACTCAGATCGGCACGGCTAAGCGAGGCGCCGGCCAAACTCGCCCCCGTCAGATTCGCGCCGGCCAGATCCGCATCGCTAAAATCCAAGCCGGCCAGGTTAACTCGCTGTAACTGGGCATTGGTCAGCTTGGCTTTGATAAAACCAGCGCCACTAACCAGGGTTTCCCGCAAATCAACCCCGGTCAAGTCGGCTTCGGTCAGGTTGGCGCCGCTTAGATCAGCGCCAGCTAGGATGCTGCCTTCCAGACGCGCCAACGAAAGATCAGCACCAATCAGGCGCGCATCGGTCAGATCCGCATCGCGCAAATTCGCCCTCGTCAGGTTAGCCCCCGAAAGATCGACCTCGCGCAAATTGGCGCCACTTAGATCGGAACTTTGCAGTTGCGCTTCAATCATTTGCGCTTTTTGCAGCACAATGTCATGCAGGTCGCGGGCCTGTAAATTGACCCCCACACAGTTCGGCGCACAGGTAATCGACCGCGTGATCAAGAAACGCACCAGGATCAGGCTGATCGCAATGCCACCAATCAAAAGTCCAATCACCAGCAAAAATCTTCGTACTACCATCGTCGCCTTTGTACTCTGCGCTGGTTCACAACCAGCATTGCTTATTCACAAATCTGTGCCGCATCATGCAACTGCGGTTAGCGTAGAACATACCAAAAGATGATGGCATTGACTGCAACCACCAGCACCGGATAGAGCAACCGCGCCATGTTGTTCACCCGTTGGGCCAGGTGATCCTGTGACCGATCATGCAGTAATTTGATCACCACGACGGTTGCGCTCAACAAGCCAATCGCACCATAGGCCAATAACATGTAGCGATCGGGAAAGGTAAGATAGAATGTACTGGGCTGATTTTGTTGCAAGAGAAAATTAAAGAGCACTGTCGTCATAAACAGAATGCATAGCACTAGCAGCCGATAACGTAATAAGTGGCTTTCCAGAAACAAGACCCCCCAGCAGAATGTTAGCAAGAGCATCAACTCAATGATCACGCGCCATACATAGCTGCTAGATTGGCGCGTAGCCGGCAGATCAACGCGGAATTGCGCCCAGCTGCTCTTGTCGTAGGGCAATACCCGGATCTGTTGTACGATCTGAAGATCGTTCACCGTCCAGGCTGGAATCTGAAAACCAGGCGCTAGATATTTGCCCTGGGCGACCGAATTTACAAGCGGCTGATCACTATAAATGGTGGGCGAGTCATCATCAATAAAATCAAAGAGCAGTTGGCTGCTGTCAAATTCCGACGATTCGACCTGAAAGGTGAAAACTTGGTCGTCAAAAGGAAATTTGCGCAGATCAAAGTCGTTGCGAAAGACGCCGACCAGCCGGTAACTTAAGCGCACATTGGTGCGGGGCTCCAGCGAATTGGCATAGCTGCGCCCCAGCAACTGATAGTTGAGCGAATTGATCGGTTCTAACAAGGGTTCCCACAAAGTCGTCTGATCCACATCCTCTATCCGTTTGCCCTCTAACGCTGGCTCATACCAGTAGAAGTCTAGATAGCAATCCAACTCGTAGGTGCCGGCTTCGTCATTAATATGGCTGATCGAATTAATGAAAAAATTGACTTTTACCCGCCGCAACTCATCTACCCCGGCCTCCTCTTCCGTTTCTGTCGGCTGGGCACCGACTGGCGTATCCTGCGCGCCCGGCGCGTCGGCTGGGCGCGCCTGTACGGTTATCGGCTTGAACGCTAGCAACAAGCAGAACAGTAGGCCACCTGTCAGCATAACCCCTATAACCCTGAACAAGCGCAGAAATCTCAAATTGGACCGTCCCATAAGCCTTCCAGCATTGTTCTTCATTGCTCCGGCGCCTCGCGCAAATCATCTAAATAAGCTTCGTTCGCCGTGCCCACCAATAGATTGAGTCGGCTCCGGTCCATCTCTGCACGTGTGAGTGGGAATTTGCCGGCCTGGCTAATTTCCTCACTGACATAGGTCAGATAAAAAGTTAAGAAACTGCCTAGTTGTACCTTGCTTTGCAGCACTTCGGGCGCCGAATAGAACAAAAGTGGCCGGCGCAATGGATACGTACCCGCTTGCATGTTAGTCAGATCTGGCTCTAGCCCATTCAACTTCACCAGCCGCACGGCGTTGCTCTGCTCGCGATAAAGCGTATAATTGATCAACCCAATCGCGTCAGGATTGTCCTGAACGTATTGCACAATCTCAACGGCATCCGTTAGAAAGCTGCTGTTGGGTGCTGTCTCCAACAAGCGGCTATTGCCCCCGAAGACGACATCGATAAATAAGATGAAGTTATCGGCGGTGATCTGGGGCAAAACATGCGCGATTTTACGTGCCGGCCAAGCGCGATTGACATCCGACCAGCGTTTGGCTTTGAAAATTTCCGCTAATTCCGTTAATGTCACATCTTTGGCGAACTCATTGGCTGGATTGACCACCACCACCAGCGCATCCGTGCCAACCGGGAAGACAAGGGGGGTACGCCCGATCTGCAGACAACTATCCAACTCTTCCTGCAAAATCGGGCGTGTGGCCGCGACGCTGTCGGTTGCTCCTCGACAAAAAGCTTGAAAGCCCTCACTGGTGCTCAGTTCCTCTAGTTTGATAAAGCCGGCGTAACCATCGGCCACAAAGCGTACATAGAGCCGGTTCGTCAGGTCCATTACCGTAGAGCTACCAGCGATGGTAATATCACCCGCCACCTGAAAAGAGTTGACTTCTGGCAGCGGGATGCGACCGGTGGTCACCGAAATTGGTGTTGACGGCAGGATGTTCGCGTTTTTTACGACGATCGGCGCATTGGCCAAAAAATCTTCGATCGCCGTTTCCTCCTGGTCAACTACGGTTTGGGTGTTATTCGCCGCAGATCCACAGGCGGCAAGCAGCAGGCAGAGGAGGAAAAGACAGCATGACAAGAGGATCAGAGGATGCCGACCTGCGGTCGGAGAAGACAGGATGACAAGGCGGTGCCGACCAGAGTCGGGTGATGGCTGGATGACTGGATAACATGCCTTATTTTCTTGTCTTTCCCCACCGGGATTAATCATGTGTGACTGTCCATTACTTTGCTGCTTCATACGGTGATTGTGTTCCAGCATTACCATGGTCGAGCGAACCTCTTCATCCTGTCACTTCTTCATCCCGCCATCTTGTCATCCTGCCATCTTGTCATCCTGTCATCTTGTCATCCTGTCATCCTGCCACCTTGCCATTACGCACCAAGCCATCCAGTGGACTGGGCCCAATGCGCGGGGTTGTGGCATCACCGATGGCGCGCCGCACCAATTTCTCGCGATCTTCGATCAGGTGATTCATGGCCGTTGCCAGCCGCGGGTTGGTTTCGGCCACCTCGATAAAGGGCATGCGTTGGACGAAGAGCGTCACTAGATCTTGCGTAACTTCAATTGCATAGGGGCTGGGCTGGTCGCGCAGCAGCAGCAATTCGCCAAAAAATTCACCGGCACCCAGTCGATCCACTTCGCGCCAGGGCGCGGTGGTGGGATCATCCGATGTGCGCAGTACGAGCCGTACTTCACCTTCGAGAATGATATAAAAGCCGCGAAAAAAGGCACCGGCCGGCAAAATCCACTCTTCGGCCCCAAACTGATGAAAGGCGGCGTTGCGGGCCAATTGTTCCACTACTGGTGCTGGGTAAGCGGCAAAAAAGGCGAGGGCCGAAAGCTGTTGGAGGCGCTGGGGGAAATCGTCGGCTTTGGTCAAGTCACTGCCAGAACGTTGATAGAGCAGCATGGTCTGATAGGGCACCGTGAGATTGGCGCGTTGGGCGGCATAATAGACGCGCGTCAAAATTTCATCGCGAATAAATTCGGTGCGCAGATAGTCGAGGACAAAGAGTTTAATTTCGTAGTTGATGGCATATTTATCATACGCATAACTATGCACGCGAATATGGGGTGCTGGGTCATGCACAACGCCAGGCGTGGCTAGGCAGGTATCCAACAAGATGCGTTTAATCTGATTCGGCGAATGGGCGTAGGCAAAGCAGACCTGAATCACTTCGGCGTGCAGTGGGTCTAGCAAGGTGAAATTCACTACCGCATCCTTGCCCATGAGCGCATTGGGCAGTACCACCACATCGCGCTCGCGTGTGCGCAGCCGCACCGCGCGCCAGTTCATCTCGATCACTTGTCCTTCAAATTGGGCGTAGCGCAGCCAATCACCAATCGCAAACGGTTTTTCAAAGGCTAACAACAAGCCCGCTGCCAGGCTGCTGAGCGTATCTTGTAGGGCAAAGCCAATCACAATCGAGCCGACGCCCAACGCGGCAAAGACTTGATCCATGGGCGCACCCCAGAGCGCGCCCATCACGTAAAAACCAACCCCAATCACGAGCGCCATGCGCAACAGCTCACCCCAGACGCGCGGTAGCTCGAATTGTCCTTTCTGGACAGTGCCGGGGGCGTGGACAAGCAACGTCAGCAGGCTAATGCAACTATACAGCAAGACCAGCCAGAAGAGCGTCTCGACCACGCGCACCAGCAGCAGGGTGGCGTCCATGCCCATGATATACTGCAAAATCAGCCGTAGGGTGAGCAACGGCAGCACCAAATTGCGGAAGTTGGCAATCGCGCCCGCCAGCCGCGACGATTGGCCATCTGGCCGCCGTTGCTGACGCTCGATCCACTCGCCCAGGAGTAGAATGAGCAAGGGTACGCCCACAATTAGGAGTAGCCCCCAACTGTATAAACTGCTTTGTGCTAGAATTGCGCGTAGCTGTTCCATACCTTATACCTTTCTATCATCATCCTATCGCGCCCTCCAGCACCCAAGCCGCCGGACGCGCCGCATCACGCCCGGTTTTGGTGTAGCGTTGGAACTTATATTGATCTTTTAGTTGATCATAGACCACCTGGGAGACCAGGATTGTATTAGGGGCGGCGTCCGCACCCAGTGCATCGACCACATGAACGGTTTCGCCCCACAGTTCCATGCTAAGCCGCGTCGTGCCGATCACACCAGCGGTGACAGCGCCAGCGTGAATGGCCAGGCCCAACTGCAGGGTGGCGCCATGTTTCTGATTAAAGCGTTGTACGATCTGTTGGGCGGTGAGGGCAAATGCTACCGCACGCCGGCTGTGATCAAGGTGGGGCCGCGACAGCGCGCAGATGCCCACGAATCGTTGCGGGCCAGCCGCAAACTTTTCCAGATCCTGGCGGGCAGCAGCTTCGTCCAAATCAGCCGTCAACTCTTGCAACAGTTGTGCCACCTCCGCCGCGGTTTTTTTGCTCGCCAGTGTATGCCACCCTGTCAGCCCAGCCGTGAGCAGACTGACGGCCGATGCCTGTTCCAGAAGTTGCGTTTCTCCCTTTTGCAGCCGCTGGGCGAGAATGGCTGGCAAAAAGGTAAGCCGTAAGTGATCTAGCTCTTGCTGCTTTTGGCCCAGGAGTGTGCTTTGTTGGCGGGCGCCTTGCAACAGTTCATTAAAACTGCTTGCCAATTCGCCCAATTCATCTTTGCTGGTCACCGGCAAGACCACGTCGAGCTGGCCGCTGCGCGCCTGGCGGGCGGCGGCGATCACCTGGTTCACCGGGCGTAAAAAGCCGCTGGCAATGAGCACTGCGCCAAATGCGCACAACACGATCATCAACACGGTAGCAATGAGCAAATTATTCTGAAAGGTATAGATCGGCGCAAAGGCTTCTGCTTGGTCGATTGTGACGACCAACCCCCATTGTAGCGTTTCTAGCGTCACTGGCTGATAAGCGGCCACCACCGCCTGTTGGCGGTAGTCAGTAGTTAGGCCAACGGCATCACGCCCTTGGGTAGATTCGCGCGCGGCGACGGAGTTAATTTTGTGGAAGAGAATGCTCGTGTCCAGCTTTTCAATCATGCCGATGGTGCGCTCTGGGATGCCGTTCGCCTGCAGTTGGGCCAAATAGGCCGCCGGATCTTCGATCAAAAAGCGCAAATTGCTGCGCAGCAACAGATCCTGGCCAACCACATAGATCTCGCCGGTCTGGCCCAAACCGGCCTGCTCCCATTCTGCGTTATAAGTCAAGATCTTGTTGACTTCGGCTAGCGAGATCCGCACAAGCATAATACCGACCAAGTGCGGGCCATTATAGAGCGGTATGCTCCAAAAGGAAGTAGGAATGCCATAGCCGGGGCGGTAGAGTTCAAAATCAACCAGTTGCACTGCGCCACGGTCCGAATTGGCGCGCGCCAGTTCAAAGGCGTCTGCCTCATTGCCCTGGCGATAGGGGCCATTGATCAAATTGCTGGCAAAGTCAGTTTGTTTGCTGGTGGTATAGACCACATCGCCAGTCTCGAAGTTGACCAGGATCAGATCATCAAAGCCCAGTTTCTGAACAATGTTGCGTAGACGTGGGTGATAATAGGCGTGCTGCTGGCTATAGTCACTGCCGTCCTTGACTTGGTCAAGCAATAATTTTTCGTCTTCGCTTTGATAAGGATTGGCGGCAATATAATGATATTGCAGATAGTGACCGGCCGGGTTGGCGGGACGATAAAGCGTATAGTCGGCTTGGCCGGGCAGATTGGCATATAATTTGGGAAAAAACTGCGCCGTATAAAATGTTTCCAATCCGGCTTTCATCTCGTCGGAAATGGGTTGATTGCGTAAGGCGCGAAAGCCGCGATTCAGCGCAATCATCGCCTCGATCACCATATCGTCCTGACCCAACACCTCCACTTGGTTGCGCATGGTATGGAAATACGCTTCTAATTGTTCAGCTTTGGTGCGCCGAATAGCAAGCATACCGTCAAAGACCTGCTCGGTGAGCATCGCGCGATTGTTGCGCCAGCCCAGAAAGCCAATCACCAGAATAGAAAGCAAGCTGATCAAGAGTAGGATTAGAACCAGCTTTGATTTGATGCTCAAGCCTTTATGCATACTTGTCTTCTCTCTGGACTGCACATTTCGATTGGTGAGATTGAACAATGGGAAGATGGGGAAATTGTTTCAGCAACATAGTCACTCAATCTCTCTCTTGCTTAATCTCTTACTTTGTCACCAATGGCCGGCATGATGGTTGTTGGCGTCGGTGTCAGCGTGTCGGTGTCAGCGTGTCGGTTACGACGGCGGTTGACGTTGGCACTGTTGTTGTGGTCAAGGTTGTTGTCAGCGGCGTCCTGCTCTTCCCAGCCATTAAATCGGGCAAAGGTAAGATCAGCGGCGCATTGTTTGGCACCAACATCGCTTGAATATTGGGCGCGAGCTTTTGCACATACTCATAGGTGATTAGGTTGGGATCCTGGGCCAGAGCAATCGCGATCAACTGTAAAGCTTCGGTTTGTGCCTGCGCCTTGACTCGAATTGCTTCCGCTTCGGCTTCGGCCTGGGCCGTGATTTTCAACCG
>Ga0105054_10007518_pt1 | contig 14749 bp, 17 predicted proteins | sample BON02_FD_78091 | JGI IMG/M metagenome (GOLD analysis project Ga0105054, IMG submission 78091) | Freshwater microbial communities from Lake Bonney liftoff mats and glacier meltwater in Antarctica - BON-02 (megahit assembly) | ecosystem: Environmental > Aquatic > Freshwater > Ice > Glacier...
CTAAAATTCAAATAATGTTTGAAGAAGCCGAAGAAGCCGAACGCATCTACGCCAGCTACATTTTGCGTGACCCTATTCTAGGTTATTCAAAAGAAGACCATGTAGCTCAATTCCGCTTCATCGCTAATCGCCGTGCCAAACAACTAGGTTTTGCCGAACCCTTCCCCGGCGCCGAAGCCGCCCTTCCTTGGTTGGATGAACAATCTAATATGAAGAAAGAGAAAAACTTCTTCGAGACGAAGGTTACGGAATATCAGACCGGTGGTGCACTTAATTGGGATTAGAATTTAAAGCCAGAATGAGTTGTATTCTGGCTTTTTTGTTACAAATCAATGGAGTCTGACCCCATTGATTTCGAGGCAGCAGAATATATTAAGCTGCATCAATCGACCCTTAGAAAAGTCGATTGCATGTCTAACATTGTAGAGAGAACGGTGGATACTTCGCTAATAACTAATGCTACATGGAAAGATAAATACGGAGCACATCCTAAAGCGTTAGTAGAGTACGTCAAAGAGCATTGGTTATGGTCATTTTTTGTAATGTTTGGCATCGTTACTGGCGTGTTCGGTCGCATCGCAGGTTGGTTCTAACAAGGGCGTCAATTAGGATGTCCACAAGATCGCGCCTATTACGCGGGCGTTAGCTTCTTATACTTCTAGATTATCGAGGATATAAATGACTGATATTATTGGCAATAGTGACGACAAGGATAGTCAAGTAATTCTTGGTGATGAAACCTCACATCAAGCGATGAGCTTTAAACTGGCACAAGCTTTCTATAGTGAAATTACTGGTAAAGCTGAAAAAATAAGCGAAAAATTTGTGAAATCGTTTATTTTAACAATCGAGAATGTTGATCAACTTCATCAGCGAATCATTCAATCAACTACACAGTACAATGTTGTGTCTGCGAATGTGTCATTTTCAGTTGAATATCAAAATGACTCTAGTGAGCGCTTTAGCTCGATTGAACGTTTCAAGACACATGCTGGCGCTAAAGGTCTTCCTGTAGAGGAGGTGGATATAAACTACAATTTTCTCTTCATTCTTCCTGGCACTCAAAAACCACAAGAGTATCGAATTAATATTAGGCTTATATCTAGGGTTGTAAAACTTGAAGACCTCAGAGAAAAAACAGAAGATATGCCGTTTTCAGTGCCCTTATGGCAATATGATAACGAGCTAACGTGCAGAGCATCAATTGACTTCATCGATATTACTGTTGCAAACGCATTTATGTCAGTAATTAAGACTTGGAATAATGCACTTGATGAAGTTGATACACACACCATAATAAAAAAGATAAGACCATACTCTAGATATTTGCCAGAGCTATTCAAGTACGGTTTATTAATTGCAGGAATTTATTATACTTTTGGAGTTGTAGATAAATATTTCATTTCCAGTGTGCCTAAAACAACAGCGATGTTCGTACTCATTGCCTATCTGTTCAATTTTATACTCTGGAAGATCGGTCTTTTTTTAGGTAGAAAAGCAGAATCTCACCTAGATCAACTATATGAGGTTTCATTTATTTCCTTTTCGGGTGCTGATAAAAGCTTGGCGAAACGTTGTGCCACAGCAAAGCGCATGAATACAATCTATAGTGTTTGTTATTTAGCTGGAACTTTTATACTTGGCGTTTTAGCTTCAAGTATGGCAAATATTGTATTTCAAAATTAACAAGCCGTTCCAGCTCACTAAAAAATAAAGGGGACAGATTCTGACCAATCCCCACGGGAAATCAATGAAATCAATGGGGTCAGAGTCGATAGATTCAATGCACTTCACCGCCCATGTTATCGCCGCCAAAAAATAAGCTATTTGGTGGATTAAGTGGGCGAGTGTTTGAGCGTAGCGAGTTTTCGCCCACGCCACCACATTGTTTATTTTTTGGAAATCAGGCGATAAGGGTGGCCTTTTCTTTGGTTCATTTCTTTTGGCCACGCAAAAGAAATGAACGCCCAGCGGCAGCGTTGAGTTTAGGAATCAATGGGGTCAGAGTCAATTGATTTAACTCCTTCTTCCCTGATGCCAAATCAAAGGGGTCAGAGTCGATTGATTTAATGCCCTTCAATGCCCATGTTATTGCCGCCGAAAACTAAACTATTTGGTGGATTAAGTGGGCAAGTGTTTGAGCGTAGCGAGTTTTCGCCCGCGCCACCACATAGTTTAGTTTTTGGAAATTAGGCGATAAGGGTGGCCTTTTCTTTGGTTCTGTTTCTTTTGGCCACGCAAAAGAAATGAACGCCCAGCGGCAGCGTTCAGACTTTTAATTAAAAAAACAAAATGTGATAACAACATGATCAATGGGGTCAGAGTTAATTGATTTAACTCCTCCTTCCCTGATGCCGACCATACCCTACCGCGGTTAGATGAACATTCTACTTCGAAACCAAGATCACAGAGTAGCAAACAGGTTGTCCAATGGATTGGGATTAAACAGAAAGCCAGAAATCTTAGTCCAAAAGTTACAATTTAGTTTGTGTTCAATAAGTCGATGTCCCCTGTTTTACGTATCGAAAGCTCTTTCTCTGCTACTTTTTTAAATAGACCAGACATGGCCTGTTCCACGATATATTGTCCCAATTGCTCTGGCTTTACTGTATCTATAGTCTCTGCCTGATGAAGAGTAGTTTCGCTCTGTTGATTGTCATCTGGCAGCGTTGTTGGCATTTGATCTTCTGTTTCTTTGGCTTGAAGTAATTTAGTATAAAGGTCGATAGCCCCATTGGCATGTAGTTTTTCGGTTATCGCGGGTAATAAAATTGTTTGTAGCGCTACCTCACTTTGTTCTTTCAAATAGTCGGTGGCGGATGAATTGCCCGTAGACAGCATTTTCTCAAGACTAGCCGTAGTCATATTCATCACGATATTTTTTAGGATAGGACCCGCGACTGGAATAGTATTTTCCGCAGCTTGATTAATTAAGGTTTGCAGTAGTGTTGCTTGTGGATTTATTTGCAGACCCCTAACGATACCCAAAGCAAGCCCAAAGGGTGGTGGCAATAAAATGCGTATCAGTGGGTCATCGAGATATCCGCCTTCCATCGCCAATTTTTCAATCACCAAATCAATTCCTCTTTCAAGCCGCTGGCCAAACTGACCAGCTACAAACTGTTGAAATTTTGCTTGTGTGGCTTGTTTAGTGTTGTCGATAAAAGAAGAACAGGAAGATAAAACCATTGATAGCAGAATAATTGCCGCAATACGACGCATAGATGTTTCCAAGAAAGTACTTGCCAATAACTACGATAATTACTGACGGGGAATAGGCTAATGTACAAATATGGCTATCGTGTTTAGTCTCTATTCATCCTAACCGGTGGAAATTTTACGCTATCTTTTTCGGAAACAATATCTTTCTGATTTATCTTATTATGCTTACGGAAGTAATCGGCTCAGCGTCGATCAATTTATTTTATTTATTTATCAACTTTAGTTGGCTTAAAAAGGTCAATAAATTAAGTGAGGTTATTTACATGATTCCATTGTCCATTCTAGAACTTGGCCGAGTTCGCCAAGGAGCTGATGGCCGAACAGCGCTAATTGAAGCTCGGTCACTTGCTCAGCATGCTGAGCGATTAGGTTACGGCCGCATTTGGGTGGCGGAGCATCATAATTCGGCTAGTGTTACCACAGCAGCTACATCCATTGTCATTGCTCATATAGCCGCTGGTACTACTCGCATCCGTGTCGGTGCCGGTGGCATTATGCTGCCTAATCATACGCCATATATCATAGCTGAACAGTTCGGCACATTAGAAGCTCTTTTCCCCGGTCGTATTGATCTTGGCTTGGGTCGCGCTCCGGGAACCGATCAAATGACTTTACGTGCCTTGCGTCGAGATCCGTCTAATGCTGAAAACTTCCCACAGGATGTACAAGAGTTGCAGGCTTTTCTTGGGCCCAAACAACCCAACCAACGAATAGAGGCGGTACCTGGTTCAGGAAGTAATGTGCCTATTTGGATACTAGGTTCTAGTCTATTTGGTGCAGGATTGGCGGCGAATTTAGGGTTGCCTTATGGTTTCGCCTCTCATTTTGCGCCAAAAGCGCTTGATCAGGCGTTAGATATCTACCGGACAAATTTCAAACCTTCGGCGCAGTTGGATAAACCCTACGCCATAGTTGGAGTCAATGTGATTGCGGCTGATACTGACGAGGAAGCACGTTATCTTGCAACATCACAGCAAATGTCTTTCACCGATCTTGTTCCTGGCACTCGCGGCTTAATGCAACCGCCAATTGAAAATATAGAAGCTTACTGGTCGCCTCAAGAAAAGGTTCACGCAGGACAGATGCTAGATTGTAGTGTCATCGGCAGTCGTGAGACCGTTCGCAACGGTTTGCTAAAACTTATCGAGCAAACGCAAGCAGACGAGTTAATGCTCGTCTCTGATATCTTTGATCCTGTAAAGCGACTACGTTCTATTGAAATTACAGCGCAGGCAATGGCTTAAGCACTCGCGAAATTTTTAGAACCAATGGCGTCAGTGTTGATCGATTCAAGACCCTTTATTCCCATGTTATCGCCGCCAAAAACTAACCTATTTGGTGAGTTGAAGTGGACGAGTGTTTGAGCATAGCGAGTTTTCGTCCACGCCCACTAAATAGTTTAGTTTTTGGATTAAAGGCGATAAGGGTGGCCTTAGTATGAAATGAACGCCCAGCGGCAGCGGACAAACCTTTAATCAAAAAAAACAAATCAAGATAACAAAAGTCCTAATTAGCTTTTAGGTCAATGTTCTTAGATTCAGGCTTTGTAATAAAGGCCTTACTTAATAGAATTCACCATTTTCAATATTGCATCTAATCGCTCTTGTGGGCGCCTCATTTCCAGCAAGTTTTGTTTGATCTCTGCAGGCATGGCAAACAAACCGTTTACCAAAAAACTAAACTCAACTGGTGACATATTTTGCCAATGATCCCCCGCTAGCATTTTTTGAAATTCATCATTGCCATGACTAATGGTCATTACGCGCTGCATGATCTTTTCATAACTTTGCCTTAATGAGCCTACTAAGTCGTCATCGTCAATCTGTTCATCTTCATATAACTCACAAGTCCATATATTAAAAGGTAAGGTCTGTCGCTCTTTTTGTAGCTTCAGTCGTGTTTCAAAGTTAACTATTATTGCCATGCGACCATCATCCGTCTCGTCAAGAAGCTCCACTGCTCCGGCAGAAAAAACAGCGCATGGCTTGTAGGTAGATTGATTGCTGCTGAGTATCTCTTCCTGAGTTTGATCTCGCGTCTTGGCGTGCACCACTTTTTCGGTATGACAAACTCCCATCATCACGTTGTGATCGATGCAGTATTTCACCATTTTTCGATAACGGGGCTCAAAAACATGTAATGGCATTGGCACGCCAGGGAAATTAACTGAATTGGGTATAGGAAAAAGCGCAACTTCTATCATAAGGTTAAAAGCTTTATATAGGTAAGTGAATTAATCGCTGTTACAGGCCAATAAGACCTCGCCAGTTTTTTGTCCAAGCAGCCTAATACCTTGTAGCTGCTCCTCGTTTAATCTGGCCAACTGAGAGTCTATTCCAGTTGATAAGTATAAAAGGCCTACCCGCCAATATCAATCGGCAACAATCAAAGGCGTCAGCTTCTGACCTCATTGATTTATTACTACACAAACGCATACTACGTTTTATCTGATGTTTTTCGCTAGTCTTGCTGGTAATATGACGTCCAACGCTTGTGACGGAAAGTAACACCCCCGACATAAGATTGGTCATACTCGCTTGTAAACTTTTTCTTCGTATTTGATGCATACAAGGGGTGACATCCGTAATTAACTGTTTCACAATACGCTCTATTTTCATAGCATTTCCTGATGAGTGATGTGTGGTAACTGATCTGATCACTTAATGTCATGAGAGCTCCTTATATTTTTATATTATTTTCTTGTTTTTTACTCTCTATTTCGTGGGGGTTAGCCAGACTCTTGTATCTTAAAATCGATGCCTTTTTAATGCAGTCAAGGACACAAGCATGAGCGAATTTCAAGGGATTTTCTTCTGGGGCTTCCTGATCGTCTTCGGTCTCGTGATGTACGGGCTTGCGCCCCAGTCCACAGACGAAGCCGGTTTCTTCGGTGGCTCCGACGCGCAGGGGCGCCCGCCCTCGGAGCGGGCCCTGATGATGAGCATATTCATCAGTTGGATCTTCGCCAAATCGGTCACCAATGCAGCCAATCTGGGCGCAACCTATGGCGTGGTTGGAGGCTTGGCGTATGCGGCATACTGGCTGTCGATCCCTATCGCCGGCTTGGTCATTTATCGCCTACGCACTCGTGAGGGTGCGACCAGCATGGTCTCATTCCTGATCGGCAAGTACGGCCGGGGCGCTGCAATGGCTTTCTCGCTGGCTATCCTGATCCGCTTGTTTAATGAAGTATGGAGTAATACCGCCGTGGTCGGTGGCTATTACGGCGCCAGTGGTTCTGGCGCATTCATCGGCTCCGCGCTGCTGTTCACCACTGCCGTACTATTCTATAGCCTGAAGGGTGGGCTGCGTAGCTCAATCTTCAGCGACGTGATCCAGGCCGTAGTCTTCATCCTCTTCCTCGGCCTTGTGCTCGCCTGGATTCTGCCTACGGACTCGCCCCGCGCGCTACTTTCTGAAGGCAGTTTTGCCCTCGACTCGGGCGCCGACTTGTTATTGGTGGCGCTGCTGCAGTCGCTGTCTTACCCGTTCCATGACCCGGTGCTGACCGATCGTGGCTTCATCACGCGCGAGAAGACCATGCTGCGCGCTTTCATTGTGGCTGGCGTGCTTGGCTTCATTGCCATTTTCGCCTTCAGTTTAGTGGGTGTACATGCGCGTCTGCAGGGCCTGGCCCCCAGTGGTAATATGCCTGCCGCGGTGGCACGCGGCCTGGGTTTTGCTGGATTCTTCGCGATGATCGTCGTGATGGTGAGTTCAGCTGGCTCAACACTCGATTCAACATTCACCTCGCTGTCCAAGTTGGTCGCACGCGAGTTGCCACTGCTGGCCAACCGATTGCCATCTTCGAAAGCAATGACGGTGGGTGCCCTGACAATGGTGATCTTTGCTCTGCTAGGCAATCTACCGATGATCGCTGGTACCAACATCCTCAAGGCGACGACCATCAGTGGCACTATGGTCATGGGCCTGGCGCCAATTTTCTTGTTCTCTGGCCGCGTCGGTTACTCGCCTTGGTCGTTTCACCTAGCTTTCTGGACTGGTATTGTCTTTGGCTTCATAGAGGCGTTTGGACTGGTTCCGCATGGATGGGTAATCGGCAGCGGTAAGTACGGCCTGCTGTTAGGTATTAACTTCTACGGGCTGTTGCTGTGCACCGCCGGTTTTTTTCTGCCGTTGGCGTTAGCAAACCGCACTGCGCGGGGTATTGAGAGTCGCAAATGAATCAACCCGTTTGCGTCTACCCGTTGCGACGGCATTAACGATATGCTTCAACGGCGACTTAAACTGGTTTAATATCTCCGACGCTGGGCTACCGAGATTAATCGACGCATACTCGTTCATGACGCTATCTTGGGCAAGGTACAGCATGTAAAAGAAATAATTGAGTACAAAATGTCGAAAAAACTTAGTACTCAATGCGACAGCGAAATAGTGAAACGTGAAGTCAAAAAAGGAACAAATAAAGACACCTTATTTTGGGGTTGTTCTACTTATCCTAAATGTCGTTCGACCACCATTTTTGAAAGTGAATAACAATCAATGGGACACTAGCCATTGACCAAACCGTATTAACAATCCTTTAACTATTTAAAGCACTAAATGGATAAGATTATCCTTAAAATATAGGCAAAGGAGATTAAACAACATACCATGGCACCACCCAAATCATTCTGATTCTGGGCATAAATCTAACTATAGGAATTAACATGAAACAAATTACCGTTGATAGCAACCCAAGTGAAGCCCATTTAAAAAAAATAGGTGCTGTTTACTGGCCAACATGGAAAAAAGAAGTTTCTGTATTCCCATGGGAATTCGTTACTACAGAAACAGCGCTTATTGTAGAAGGTGAATGTGTAATGACACCTGCAGATGGCAGCCCTTCGACTACTTTCAAAGCGGGTGACTTAGTAGTATTTCCATTAGGTTATAAAGGTACATGGGAAGTGAAAAAAGCACTTATAAAGCGCTTCAAACATAGCGAAGGTGATATTAAAAAACTTTTTTTTAACCGTTTGGCTAGATTGATAAATTTCACTAAATCAATCATGAAATAAAGTGCACTTCTATTATTCCCACAGCAACTAGAACCAAAGAAATCAATGAGATCAGTCTCGATTGATTTAATATCCTGCACTTCCCATTTTATCATCGTCAAAAAATAAACTATTTAATGGGTTAAGCGGTCATAGCTAAATCAGGTAATCGAATTGCAGTTTTCACTAAAACAGTGAATCATGCTAACCTATATACCCAATGCAATAGTAGTAGTTAGTCAAACAAACAGTTACTAATTTATACAGCAGTAGCCAGTTTATTGAACGACTCATACCCAAATAGTAGCTGACATTATAAAATATCGCCTTATTAAACTTTAAATAAGAAAACTACACTATGTCCCACTTTGACACAGAAATTGATACCTCAGGCTTAAACTGCCCCCTTCCATTGCTAAAAGCCAAAAAAGCACTCTCTACAATGCAAGCTGGAGAACGACTACGGTTGATTGCTACTGATCCCGGCGCATTTATTGATATTCCTGTTTATTGTGAAATATCCGTACACCAATTAATTGATTCGTCTGAAATAGAAGATAAGTTAATCTTTATCATTGAAAAAGGTGAAACCTAAGACTGATCAATTAATAGGGGAACCGTCTCTGATCAATCTCCACGAAATGGTTAATAGAAACAATCAACGTGTTAAAAACAAAAGGAGCTTTCACGGCATTTGGTGAACAGATCATTGACCACAAGTCACTCATCAAGAAATACTGTGAAATTAGCCACTATTTTGTACCCACATTTAATTGAACTCACGCCGTCAATGCATAAAGTTCGAAGAGTCAGTCTGAATGTGATGATAACAAGTTTAATCTCAGATACACGGTGTTCTGTTATAGGTTTAGGGCGTAATATTACTAGTAAAACGACTGAGAAATATCCAATAAAACGTAGTATGCGACTGTGTAGTCATCCTCATTTACAATGTGAAATGGGTACGATTTATGTGCTCATCGCTTAGTTAGCCATCAGCAGCACCCTATTATTTTGATTAACTGGTCTGATTTAGAGCCGCGAAAACAGCATCTCTTATTACGTGTTTCGGTAGCCATTAAAGGTTGTTATTTAACTGTACTTGAAGAAAGTCTTCCCTTGTATCGTAAAGAAACACTTGCCGTACATAGAGCCTTTATACAATACTTAAAATCATTGTTACTTGAACGTTGCCAGCCCATTATTGTGACCGATGGAGGCTTTTGAGTGCCTTGGTTTAGATTAATTGAATCATTAAATTAAGACAATGTCGGTCGTGTTAGAAGATGCCCAAAAAATTATTAAAACATATCGCAGTCGGATGCAAACAGAAAAAGACTTTAGAGACCAATTTTTAAAACTAAGGCGGTGCGATTGGTTTGCCGTTTATGATAACTACAGCAGTTGATGAGAGAGCCGATTAATGTGTAATGGCCGTAAATTTCGTGGCGGTCGTTCGATAACTGTCCCTATAAGCTGGAAAAATTGCCGAATCTATCGATAAGTGAGGTATTGTTTTTAAAGCCACTGTAATGGGCAACGCTGATTGCATTGCAATCAGCGTTTTGAACCAGATACATTAGTCAATATCTGCACCGCAGTATTAACCGCTTTTTTTTGCTAACCGATTTGAACACTAACGGATTACCCACAGCAATTCAATTAATCTTTCGGCCATTGAATCTTCTGTCGAGGCGCAACGTTTTATGATGCGTTTTAGCTTGAGACTGCACCAATCGTGTTAGCGAGTACGTAAAGTAGAGGTTATAGCTTGCGCCTCCAGTACTTCTTGGTAATTTACCGGTACATCTCCTGTTGATATAATTTTTAGTATATTTTTTATAAAGTAGTAACCCTCAATGTCCAAGCATCCAAGGTCTTGCGGTTTTCTTCGTTTGCATCGATAGGCCGTGTCCTTTAGTCGTTGAGATAGATTTTTCTTTAGATGTCGGTTTGCAGCTATGTGAACCTGAGCAACCACAGCTTGAACGTCTAGCTTGTTTAGGCTCGTGAGCGGCTTTTTCATTTCGTTCATGTGCCACTCTCGTCGACGTACTCACTAAGGCTAAGTGGGGCGCAGAAATAATTCTGGGTGCCATTTCTCCACAGCGGGTACATAACGACGGATTTGCAGATTCACTCATCTTACGAAGCGCACTGAAAGTTCCACATGATTCACATTGATAGTCATATAACGGCATCAAATATCTCCAGTTACGATGTTGAGCTTAAATCCGAACCTGGTATAACCAGTTTCAATGGCCCATCAGCATTGGGTCTAATATCAAAATCAAATATTTCTGTTGGGATCCATAGCGTTGCACAGGCATTAGGAATATCAACAATACCACTGATATGACCCTCTACTGGTGCCGTACCGAGTATTGAAAGTGCCTGCTCTCCGGTGTAACCAAATTTTTTCAGATACTCAATCGCATTCAAACAGGCTTGTTTGTATGCCATGTTGACATCGAGATAACCCTGTTTACCTTGATCATCGACTGAAATACCTTCGAAAATCATAAAGTCGCGGTAATTTGGGCTCAATGGGCTAGGTTGGAAAATAGGGTTTTTAACACCATATTTTTTAACGCCATCTTTAATCAGCGTCACTTTGATATCTAAGTACCCAGCCATTTCAATAGCGCCACAGAATGTAATTTCACCATCACCTTGTGAGAAGTGAAGGTCACCCATGGATAGGCCTCCATCTTTGACATAAACGGGGAAAAAGACCTTTGAACCTTTGGTCAGATTCTTAATGTCACAGTTACCGCCATGTTCACGAGGCGGCACTGTTCTAGCACCTTCTTTAGCTGCTGCGGATGCGGCATCACCTTTCAAACGACCCATTACAGCGGCCTTTTCATTGGGTGGTAAGGCTAGTGCTGGAACACGTTCTGGATCAGTGGCAATTAACTCAGCTTCGCGTTTATTCCACGTTTCCAATAACTCGCGAGATGGAAGGCAGCCAATTAATCCTGGATGCATAATCCCTGCAAATTTAACATTAGGTACATGTCGGGAAGTGGTGTAAATACCGTGGAAATCCCAAATTGATTTTCGTGCGTCAGGATAATAATCGGTTAAAAAACCACCGCCGTTGTTTTTAGCAAAAAGTGCGTTAAAGCCCCATTGTGAATCCTCGAACGTGCCCACATCGAGAATATCAACAACCATTAAATCGCCAGGTTCAGCACCTTCAACACCAATAGGGCCGCTGAGGTAATGAACTTGAAGCAAATCAACATCACGAATATCGTCAGCACTATCGTTGTTACCCACTTGGCCACCGGTCCAATCCATGCACTCGACACGAAATTCATCGCCCGGTTTGACCATCGAGATCATCGGAAGATCAGGATGCCAACGATTGTGAATTTGACCATCCTGCTCCGATGGTTTTTTATCTAAATCAAGCTTTACTAATGTTTTCATTTTTCTCTCCAGTTAATTGGAAAAAATCTGTATTGACAGGTGTTAGGATTAAAGCTGCATACCCTCTACAAAAAAATCAGTATCAGAAGCACTAATGACTTCTGCGTATTCTTACGTCCATGACCACCTAAACACATCATCGTGAACACCCGCCTTATTCACGTATTTAGGTCAAGCATATGTATACTCTAAGTGATCAAGATCCGTCAAATAGGATAGCATTCTTGCATCGATCCTCCTTTTAATTTTATCCGGTGTGCGTTATGCCTTAATCGTTCTAATATGGCATCAGCAAAAGTATTATCGCCAATCAATTGGTACCATTTATCGGTCGGTAATTAGCTAGAGTCAGTCTTTATTTTAATAACTAAAATCAAATGGCAGGTCGGTATTGATGAAATAATTAGGGTCAGTGTAAAAACTATTTAAGTATTTATACACTAACCCCAAATATCCCTTTTAAGGATGAATCGGAATGTAGCCTCGTTTGATTTCATCAATCAAAAACTTCACGCCCGTTTGTACGGTTTCAACACCAGGTAAAATTTCTGGACGCTTATGATGTTTACGCTCTAGAGTATCTAAAGTATTACCACACACATAAAAGCGAACACCATATTCTCTCAGGCTAGCAATACGCGGAGCAAACTTATTATCTTCTGCGAAGAACATCGGTACACCGGCGCCAAAGGCAATAATTTCAATATCAATCATCTCTTGGCCATAACGCTTTGTTAGATTATTAGAGATGTCCAATACCGCTTGATAATGTGAGGGATCAGCATCGCTGACCTGCATAATTATATGGGTATCCGCAAAAGGCTTGTCATCATTAAGTCCTACTTGTGCGTTAACAACACCCAAACTGGTAACTAAAGTCAGTGCAATAGACATCAACCAAATCATGATCTGCTTCATAATATCTCCAATTTAATAAATAACCTTAAGCCATTGTCGTCAATGTCGAGGTAAATAACAAACTAGCTATTTTATTCGACAACGGTTTTTAACAAATTCATGCACAAAAACAACTAAAAGTTGTTATATCACGATAGCATGGCGCTATTGCTGGCGTCTATGAAGTTTGAGTGTAAATCTTATGTGCTGTATACAGGTCAACAGTTTTTTAACCACTTGGTTATTCGTGAGCGTGTTTATGTTCATCTGTGTTGTTATTATCACTTATTATCATTCCCATGGAATCAACCGTATCGGGTGTAACAACCGCACCGAATTCAGTATGTCCATGACTTTTTTCATCGGAACCTTGCCAGCCAAGGACCAATAATAAAATAACGGCAGTGAAGGAAACAGATAAAAGCTTAAAACCTGGCATCATACTTTTTCTAGATAGATTTATGCTCGCGATACCAAGTGCTAAAAATAATCCAACTGTCGGCAAGGCCAAGTTTCTATGTAAAGGCTTTGCTGCCCTCATTAGTTGATTGAGCAAACCAGAAAAAGCAACTAATCAAAGCAATTATGATAAGAAATATCATTATTTTCATTGAGGATAAAAGTTGAAACCAATTACCCATACTATTTTTAGTTTTTTGTTGTTTATTCACTTAGTGAACCTGTTTAGATTGATTAAAATGACAATTACTACACTCATGCCGATAATATCATCTAACTCTTTGAACGAGCGATTTCGTTCACATATATCGTTTTCTACTACAAGACTAATCCTTATTCTCTGTCTGCTTCATGACCTTAGTATTACAATTTTGTAATACTAAGGTCATTTCAATGGCAGGATTGATTAGGTAATCATGTCGTTAATTTCCAAAACTTTTTAGATTCTGTTAAAACACCCTAGAGTTAATGACACAGGTATACATTCAAGAATATGAAACTATTAATTGTTGAAGATGAGATAAAAACGGGTGAATACCTTAAACAAGGGTTAACAGAAGCGGGTTATGTTGTTGACTTACTCCATAACGGGCTAGATGGTTACCATCGTGCCATGACCGAGTCTTATGATTTACTGATTTTGGACGTCATGCTACCTGATATAGATGGCTGGAAAATTCTAAAATCGTTACGTGAAGCCAATAGAGATATACCAGTACTCTTTCTCACCGCACGAGATAGTGTCGAGGATAGAGTCAAAGGTCTTGAACTCGGTGCTGATGATTATCTAGTCAAACCCTTTGCCTTTGCCGAGCTACTTGCACGAGTGCGCACTCTTATGCGACGAGGGGCAAACTTACTGAGTCAATTAACGTTAAACATTGCTGATCTGAAACTAGATTTGGCTCGACACCGTGTTAGCAGATCGGGTCAGCGCATTCAGCTCACTGCAAAAGAATTTTTACTTTTGGAGCTGCTGGTTCGTCACCAAGGAGAGGTTTTGCCCCGCTCATTGATTGCATCTCAAGTCTGGGATATGAATTTCGATTGTGACACTAATGTTATTGATGTCGCCATTCGTCGATTACGCGGTAAGATTGATGACGATTTTGAATTTAAACTGATTCACACTGTGCGAGGTATGGGCTATATGATCGACGTGCCTGAGAGTAACTCATAAATGAAACTCCCTATCTCTCTTAACTTACGACTTACTTTGTTATTGAGCATCGTTGCCACCCTGGTATTTCTGTCCTTCGGTTGGATAATGGAAAGTTCAATCCAAAAACACTTCGAATTGGGCGATATTAAAGAACTTAAGTTGATTGCCAATGCTGTCGAGAAGCCGCTCATTTCACTACAAGCCAATCATAATCTAGTACAACTTAAACAAAGATTTGATGATATTCTGATAGGTCATCACAACCCATTGTTACGTATTATCGATAGTTCAGGAAAACTGTTATATAACAGTCCACAACAAGACCTGTCACTGGTTCCGTTGCCACCTTTTGAACTACCCTCGCAGGCTAATATACAACAGTGGAACAACGCTAAACATAGTTATCTTATTCTTATTAAACAGATAGTAGGGAAAAACAAAATTCCTTATACCGTGATCATCGCCGTAGCCACTGATTTTCATCGCCACTTTCTAACAAACTTCCGTATTACCTTATGGTTTATGGTCCTATCCGGCATCATCGTGATGGGACTGATGAGTTGGTTAGTAG
>Ga0105054_10007521_pt1 | contig 14746 bp, 18 predicted proteins | sample BON02_FD_78091 | JGI IMG/M metagenome (GOLD analysis project Ga0105054, IMG submission 78091) | Freshwater microbial communities from Lake Bonney liftoff mats and glacier meltwater in Antarctica - BON-02 (megahit assembly) | ecosystem: Environmental > Aquatic > Freshwater > Ice > Glacier...
GGGCGGTGTGCTGGTGTGGGGGGTGTGGTGTGGGGGGGGGTGGTGGGGGTGGTGTGGGTGGGGGTGGGGGTGGGGGGGGGTGTGGGGGGGGTGGTGGGGGTGGGGGGGGGAGTTGCCATACGAGCGCCAGGGCACCAAGACAGGAGGAAAAAGGTTGCATAAACTGCATGGTGTAGAGCGCGCAGCATCTTCAACCCTGCCTCCATTTCGCCTGATCCCCAGGTCGCCAGAGGTTGGAGGAGCGAGCAGGGGGAGGGATCCCGATACGCGAAATAAATTTGGCAATCGTCTTTCTCCTTCTTGCCGGCGTGCTGTTGCTGTCCGCACACGCAATCATGCAATCAAGCCATTGGCCCCGCTAACCCACGCTTGCGAGTGCGAGCCAGGAAGAACACCATTGAAGCATTGGGGGAGGGAAAAGACTCACCTGGGAAGCAAGAAGCGGCAGCCCCGCCATGGCCGTTGCCGAATTGATGTCCTGGGAGGCATCGGCGCTGTATTTAATGTATGTTTTGTATGTGTGGTCGTGAGGAGAGAGGTGAAGATTGGGTCCAAGCCCGCGCGTCGCAATCATCGCCGAAACGACGTCGTTCGTTGACATGCTTGTTGGCCCACCTCTGAACGTCTGTGATGCGTACCAAAGGCCAGCAAGCACGCCACGACAAGCCTGACAGACAATCCCCTCAAGCTTTGTCCGCATAGGCATCCGCGTAGCTAGCTAATTGACCACACGTCGCATCAAATGGGCCTTGCGGCTTCGTTTGTGCCCCAGCAGCCTCTACTCTAATCAACGTTGCTTTACCCAAGACTCATTCACTTCTATCCGTACGTCCTCCTTCCTTTCTACACAGGAACAAATGGCCGGGGGGACGACTCCTTGAGTTCCTCAGAACTCCGTCGTCGCTATTTGCTAGAGCCCAAAGATGGAGGCATCGAAGACAGCTCCCTCACGGCAAGCCAGCTCAGGGCTCGGTACGGCATCCAAGGCCGCACCCACGGCAACAACAGCGACGCAGGTGTGTCTCCTACGATGCTTGCGATGTTGGTGGTGGCATGTGGCGTCCTGGTGGCCGTTGTGTCGGTGGCCGGCAAGGAAATGCTGCCTTCGTAGAAGATTGCCAGGAGAGGTGCCAGGGAAGGAAACCGCAACATACGCTGAATGAAGCAATAGAAACAGTAGTTAGAACACGCAAGACCAGAGTAGCGTGTTGTATTGTACTCATCTGTTTTACTTCTTGAGTTTCTTCTTCTCTGGTCTCGCTCCTGACTCCTCCTGACTGTTGTTGTTACTTTTTTTCCCGCACGCTCCGCGAATAGTCAGTCAATCAAGTGTTCAATGAGAGAAGGCAGAGTTGGTGAGAAGAACACTACATCGCTTCTCCTCCTCATCATTTGCTGAAACGGGCCAACGCCGTTGTACTCGCACTTCACGCCCCTTCACCACAACCACACCACTTTTTCATCCCCTCCTACGCCGACCCGTCCTTCTTTCTCAGGCAGCTTTGTGCGGAGTGTAGATGTTCCTGTCAAAGCAGAATAAAACAGAATGACGATGTATTTTCAACCACTTAACTGTCTGCCGTTGTCATTGTTTCTTCTTTAATTCATGTGGATCAGGGGCTCTTTTTCTGATATAGTTCCAGCGTGTTCTTTCTTTTACCTTTCCCTTCCTCGCTTGCAATTGCTCACTTGACTGCCTTTCTTATTCCTCTCTCTCTATTTTGTTTCGTCTCCTCCCCTCTCATTCATCAGCGTTTACGTCGCCCCAAGAAGAAGTCGCTACCCTCTACCGAAGTGCCGTTCTTGAGTGCCTGCCAACGAGTGTGGCACGACTCAATGATTTGTACGGCCTCGGTGGCCGAAGAGGGAATCTCCGAGATGAGGGAATTGAGACCCTTCCCCTCCGCCGTCTTGTAGTACTTGAGCCATTGCACCAGCCGCATGATTGTGCCTGCGGGGAAGGTGTTGGGGGCGGAGGAGGTGAAAGCGAGGGGTGAGGTGAGCAATGGACACAAACAATCTTGGGACCAGAGGGGGTATTGACAACCCAAACACCTCCTAACTACTGTCCCCTTCTAACTACTGTCCGATGCCTTCTTACCTGGCTTGACGTTCTCCAAAGAAGCAAGGTCGTGGATCGAGCCGGCCTCATCCTCGCGGATCACAATGATTTTTGAATCGGATTCGCCGCTGTCAATCAAGCGCAGTGCACCCAGAACCTAAACAAAGTAAAGGGCAGACGTTGACATGTAAGTCATGGGGCCGTGACTTTTTAGCCTTGACGATCAGAACGCCCACAAACCCAACCCTTCCTTACCTTGACTTTGACAGCGGTGCCGATCGGCAGAGGACCGGAACCCACTTCGATAATGTCCAAGGGGTCGTTGTCCCCTCCATACCCTCCCTCCACAGTCGCTGGGTCTTCCCACGTCTGAGGCAACAGGCCGTAGTTGAATGGCGGGCTCCCGTACATGTAAAAGCGCACCGAGCCGTCGTCGTGCGTGTCTTGCTTGATGGGATTGCCTGGGAAGAACGGGGTGATTGTTATTACAAAAAGGGTGAGTGGGAGCGCGGAGAAATGTTCCACTCTTTGTTCGTCAACGCCCACCTACCTGGCAATTTCTTCTGTACTTCCAGCTTGGCGGTGGTGTACATAGGGATCTCAATCACTGCCGTGTAGGCATCTTGGGAGGCCTTGAGCGGAAGGTCGTGCCAGGGGGAGATGGTTTTTCCTTGCTGCTTCAGGTAGACGGTGAAGTCCTTCGTGCCATACTGACCCTCCACGCCGGTCCCGGAAGCCACAGGTGCCTCGACGATCGGCTGGCTCCAAGGCACCCACCGCTTCGTCTCGGCGTTCTGGTAGTAATCCACTACGATCGCCCAACCCGTCGGCACCATGAAGCCAGGTGGCACGCAATTGGCCGCCACCACGTCCGTGGGCATGGGCAAGCTGCACGGCACGGCACCGTTGCGGGCCAGCAGGCGCATCTTACTTCCCGAGATGGAGATAAAGTCATCCTGTGTTTGAGGTCACACGGAAGGGAAATGGTGTATTGTGGTGTGAGCATATCAAAGCCTTTTTGACTATCAAACAAACAAAGGAAAGACTCGCGCCCAACCCGCACGTACCGGGCGCTTGGGGTCCGGCGTCTTCATGGTGTGGTCCCGCTTGTCGTACTTGACTTGTTGAAAGGCCACGAGCTCCATCTCACCCAATCCAGGGGAAGTCTGCAGGACGTAGCGGCCGTGGTCCGGGTGGTACAGGTCGTCTTCCTTAAACGTGGCAGCCTCGGCAGAGCCTTTCATGCCCGCGGGGTCTCGTCCCACGACGAAAAAGCCCGCACCAGCGTTTCGGCGGGACTTGGCGTGGAAAATGACTTCGGTCGGCCCGGCGTAAATCATGGGCGCGGGCCAAATGGCCATCACGGTGGTCTTGGGGTCCAGCATGCCTTCGTTCAAGACGGCCACGTGCTGTTTGACCCGAACGTCCAACGGCACGTCATCTTTCTTCGTCCAGCCGCCCAGCGGAGAAAGCCAGAGGACCGGATTCTTGTACCCTACAACAGGCGGGAAGGGAGGAAGGGAGAGAACGGGTGGGAAATAAATGAGAAGTAGGGGGAAAAAAGCAATCGGCCCGCCCACTTCCCTATGACCAAGTGCAGCACCAAATACGTACGTACCTTTGGCAATCAGCTTCTCTCGGGCGGTCTTCATCAAGTAGGCATGGCCCGCGTGCGTGGGGTTCCGCGTCTGGAAAGCAAAGACGGCATCAGCGCCCCTCCGCACAAACTCGTCCACCAATTCCTTGGCCGTCAATCGATATTGGTCCAGCCCGTCGTTATATTTGATGCGGCCCAAGAGCTCCACTTCCCCGCCCAACAGCCAGTCCCCACCCGAGTAGATGTGCTTGATGTAAGGGTGGCCAGGGTCAATCACCCCAAAGGTGCGCGTCACAATTTCCTCCTTCCGATTTTTGTAGATTTCCGGGTTGCGCAAAATGGCCACCACCACACCGTCCTTGGTAGTGAGCGCTACCGCAGGCTTGCCGGACTTCTCCACGCCAAACTTGGTGAAATCGGTGATGGGCAGGACGATGGGAATGGACATGGAGACACGGTTGCGCGTAGTGTAGCCTGTTTTTGTTTGTGTGGTGTTGGAATAACACAGGTTGAGGATATGTGAGAAGAAGAAAGAAAAGACAAGCGACTCGAGTGCCCCCACCAGTCAAGGATCGAGTCTTACCATTCCATTCGGTGGGCGTTTCCAGGGCTCCTTTATGGCCCGTCACGTTGTAGGGGTCTACCAGCAAGCTGTTGTGGTGCAGGGTCTGCACCAGCGCGCCCTCACGCATGAAGCCCTTGAGCGGCGCAGCCCACCCCTCGCCAATGGTCTGCAGCCAGTTCAGGTCGATGTCGGTCAAGAGGACACGGGGAAGCGTTGCGGCCTCGGCTTTCTTGGCGTTCAACTGTGTTGGTATGGGGTTACGAACGGATGGGTCAGTGCCCCGAGACCACCCAAATGCAAAGCCAGGCTCTCTTCCTTCCCTTTCACTTCGTTCATTTATTTACCTGGGAAGAAGGCACGTGCAGGTCCACAACCTCGCCTCCGTCCGGGAGAGGCAGGCCCTTCGGGTAGACGTCGCCGCCTTCCAGAACGCCCTCCGCCCGGAGCTTCTGCATAAAGACCGCGACGCACTCCTCGATCGTCATCTTGTAATTGGGCAGTAAAATCTCGGGCTCCAAGGGCGGCTCGTAGGGCGCGTCGACCCCCGTGAAACCCTTGATCTCCCCGGCAGCGACCTGGGAAAGGTGTATGACGCAGAGAAAGGGCAAATAGGTCAGAACTTCCGAGGCCAGCTAATTTTGCAATACCTAAGGGACTCTCGCCCCCACCTTTTTGTAGAGGCCTTTGGGGTCACGGTCTTGCACCACGTCCAAAGGCACGTCCATAAACACCTCCATGAAGCTCAGGCCCTGGTCCTCGTGGCGCTTGCGGGCGATGTCACGGTCCTCTCGGTAAGGGGACACCAGGCTGACAATGGTGACGGTGCCTGCGTCATTCATAAGGCACGCCAGCTCTCCCACGCGACGGACGCTCTCGGCCCGGTCCGAGGCACTGAAGCCCAGGTCCTGGGAAAGGAACGTGGGAATGAGTGTGTACGTTAGAAAAACAGAATGGAGTGCGCACAACTGAGCGAGACGAGGAGGGACGTACGTACCCGGTTGAGGCCCGTGCGGATGTTGTCACCGTCCAAGCGGTAGACGTGCTTCCCGTGCTTTAAAACAAGCTCTTCCTCGAGGGCCTTGGCGATGGTACTCTTGCCGCTGCCAGAGAGGCCCGTCATCCACAGCGTGATGCCCTTTTGCCCAACCGCCGCGTAACGCTTCTTTCGTGGGAGGTGACAGGCTTCTTGAGACCCGCCTTCGCCCGCAGCGGCACACTCAATGATGTGAGGCGGGGTCAGCGACAGCCGCTGGGCGCGCACCCCCCCCAGGTCAAGGTTGGCCAAGTCCATCGTGGGGCATTGCATGTTCTCAGTCCGCGAAAGGACGTAAATGATGGCCAGGAGCACCGTCCTAAGGTGATGGGAGGAGGGACCATGGTGGTAAGAAAATATGTACCAAGCCCGAATCATGCCTTTTTCTAACTATGTACCAGCCACACATCCCCCTCCATGTGTAGCGACTTACAGTCCAATGCAGAAAGGCATGCGCCGCTTGAGAGCGACGTCGTCCTCTGCGTAGGAGGCCGGGCCGCTACCCATGGCTGGCACCGTTTCCGGCAAGCCGCCCGCCGCTTGCTGGGCCTCTTCCTGAGACAAGGCGGCATACTTCCACACCGCCATGCTGCCTCTGTGTGGGTTGTGTATGGGGAGGAATATGAATGAGTAATGAATGAGGCGGACAGCCCTCTCCGTATTGTTCTTTCTACAAGGAGGAAGGCGTGAGAACAGAATGCTCGCACGAATGCCTCCTTGCCGAGTACCACACACACACCAGGACCAGGACGTGACCTGCGTGCGTCGATGGGGACCAGTGATTGGGCAGGTGGGTTGCGTAAGGGGGAGGAAAGCTCTGCAGAATTTGAGCTCGCCGGTTCAGCGATGACTGATGATAAGTCCGTTGTTCAACAGGGGCCACAATGGCGACAACACGCTGAGCATTCAATGCGCTAGGGCAAACCTCATGACTGGGCAGCAGGTAGTTGTTTATTGTTGCAATGTAGCTCAACAAGGAAAAGAAGGAGAGACACTCCCAGCACCAGCTTTTCGACCTCCCCTCTTCCCCCAACAACCTCCTCTCCCCCCAACAACTCAAACAAAACGATAAAGCAAACAACTAATTTAAGAACAAGAGGCAAGTTTTATCTTTCAGCTTCATTTTGAGGCTTGTTGCTTTGGTTTTTTAACTGTCTTTCTGTTCGACTTAAAAAATGGTTTTCGGGGAGGCGGAGGAGCGGGAAAGGCAGGGGAAGGAGTAAAAAGATGCAGCGGCATCGAATATAATGAATAAAATGTAGAAGTGCGGCGTGAAGGATGACTGTGCCGGTGACGAATGTTAAACTAGACGCGTGTTGACTCCTTCTCCCTCTCTCTCTTCCTCTCTCATCAGCCGGAGGCCCGTGCCCCAGTTTTTTTGCTTGCTCTCTATCTCTCTCTCTAACTGTTTCCCTCCGTTCTTTCCCGTGGTCAATCCTGCTTGCTCCTGCCACGATTGGTATCTTCAACGAGCTCAACAAGAGACGGAAAAAGGGGGAAAAGGTGTTCAAAATTCAATTAATCAGCGCACAGTTGAGGGGGGAAAGGGCGGATTGCGGACGAGGGCCGAACACTGCCTGAGAAAGCCCCACACAATAAAGACACACAAACACCACACACACACACATACAGAATTACCAATCATTTGCCCATGCCCGTCCAGGTGTCGATCTTGCTTTTTCAGACGGGGGCATTTGTACAGTTGTTGTTCACTTCCCGCTCTGGGGGACGGGCAGGCGGAGAAAGAGGCCAGGCCAGATTACGTCTTGCTTTGCTACTTTTTATTCTTCTATTTCTGTGGGTCTGTGGAGGGGTGGAGTTTGAATATGAGGATGTGCGTGTGAGTGATTATGAAGCGGAGATAGCTACGTCTTCTGATTCATACATGTCCCTTGCCCCTTCCATCCCCGAGCCCCCCTTCTTCCCTCAGCTCGTACCTGTCTTCTTTATAGTTTTCGATTTGAATTACTTGGCGGTGGTGGCACGGGCCCCAACAAATCCTCCATTTCGTCCTCAAATCTCCTTGAGCTGCTCCCCCCGCTGCCCCCGCCGCCCCCGCTGGGTATGCCAAAGTCGAAGCCGTCGTCCCCCCCCATGTCCATCTCCGATTCCAAGCCGTCCAGGTCGGCCGCCATCAGGTCCTCCTCCTCCATGTCCTGCTCGTAGGCGTAGGACGGGCCTGAGGGGGCACCGCCACCGCCTGCCGAGGGTCCCGGCCCGCCCAGGAGCCCGTCGTTGGCGCTTCCGCTGTCTTGGTCCTCGTCGGCGTCGATGTCCTCCAGCGCCACCTTTGAGGCGCGCAGCTGGCTGTCGATGACGTCGAACTTGCCCTGCAGGCGCTCGTTGGCCTTGCACTCGGCGATGAGGTCGTCGCGCTTGCGCTTGAGCGCGGACTTGAGCTCGGAGATGTCGAAGAGGTTGGCCATGTCGCCCTCGTAGACGCGGTCCAGCTCCTGGCGCAGGTAGAAGGGGAACTCGTCGATGAAGGGCATCAGGAAGAAGCAGTTGAACTTCATGGCCACCGAGCGCGCGAAGTGCTCGCGCCAGGACCGGATGATGTGCTGCACCAGCGCCGACACCACGGCGTTGGTGCGGTTGGAGTTGCGCACGCAGGCCGCCTCCTCCATCAGCTGCAGCAGGTCGCGGTTGTCCTGGTTGAAGCCATCCGAGCCGCTGGGCGACAGCGCCGTGGCCTCGTCCCAGTGGTCCACGCCCTGCTTGCCGGCGCCCAGGCCCAGCCCCTGGTGCTGCTGCTGGGCCGCCTTCTGCGCCTTGTCCGAGCGCCGCGACGAGGGCGGGGTGGTGGCCACGGTCTGCATGGTGTAGACGGAAATGGAGTGGGTCTGGGGCAGGGAGCGCTGGAGCGCGCCCGCGCTGCGCTCGTGCAGGTCCCAGGTGACGAAGCGCGTCAGGGCCTTGAGGTCGTCGCGGCAGCGCACCAGGCAGTCGTCCACGGTCTGGTGCACGAAATTCTCGTAGATGCGGCGCACGATCTCCTGGAACGGCCGGTGGTGCGTCTCCTCCAGCCCCTTCCCGTTCCGCTGCAGCATGAACTCCGTGATGGGGTACAGCCGCTTCATGATGTGCGTCGTGCGGTGCCGCAGCGCCTCCAGCATCGGCTCGAACGAGCACCGCGCCTGGGGGGGAAGGGAGGAAGGGGAGAGAGAGAGGGCTCGATGAGAAATGGTATCGAGGCAATCCTTGGGACAAGCAAAAATGGAAAGATTTAAAAAAAAACGCGAGACCCTAGCCCCACCATCCCAACCCAAGCAAGCGCCACCCACCTTCTCCACGGCGATGACGCAGGCCGCGCGCATGAAGTTGACGCCGTCGTGCATGTCCCCCACACCGGCGGCGTTGGCGATCTCGTCCTCGGTGATGACGGGCGTCTTCATCAGGCGCACGGCCAGCGTGAACTCCCGCAAGGCGCGGTGGTACTGGGCGCCTCCGAAGAGCCGGTGGTGCGCGTTGCCCACCTCGTCGTCCATGATGCGCTCCCACCGCTCGGCCGGCACGTCCTTGGCGTCCAGGAAGGAGCCGCCGCGCAGCTGCTCCGTCTCCAGCGTCTCGCCGTACTGGGCGGGCGAGGCCTGGATGGTGCCCTGGATGACCGAGCCCAGCGAGCGCAGGAAGAACTCCCGGAAGTGGTTGGCCGTCTTCTTCAGGAAGTCCATGGACAGCGCCTCCAGCTCCTGGTTCGTCTGGCCCAGCTTCATCTCGGCCGACCGCAGCTCGCCCTGTGGGGGAGAAAGGGAGCGGGATGCGGGGAGAAAACATAAGTCGGCCAGTAATTCATTCACACGCGCTTATTTTTGGACCTGCTGCAAGCCCAGGAGTTCAGTCAGTGGTCTGGTCCCGCCATTTCCTTCCCATCTTCTTACCTGCAAGAGAGGGACGATCTTGGCGACGTTCCGGCGGTAGCACTCCTCCACGCGTTTCTCAAGGAAGCGCCGTAGCCGGCTCACACCTGTCGATGGGGAGGGTTGAGGAAGGATGGGGAAAGATGCATGCTTAGCACACAGCCAATCTCTTCGTCTGCCACCTTCCGTGCGGAACGGCGAACACAGCAAGGTCTATCTATGACGCAAAACGGCACGCATGCACTTACCGACGCGCTGGATGAGGGGGGCCGCGCCGACGCTGCCCAGGCGGGCCTCGATGCGAGCGTGGTCGTACTTCTCCACCTTCTTGACGGCCTCCACGAAGACCTCGTTGCTGATGAAGGCCGAGTCCTTGCCCATGCCCACGCGGCCGCAGGGCACGCTGGTGTAGAAGGGGCCGCCCAGCATCTGCGGGTACAACTTCTGGATCAGCGGCGCGCGCAAGAAGTCCTCCAAATCCTCGCTGGTCCCAAACTGAGGCAGCTTCGTGTCGAACTGTTGAGAGAAAAGGCGGGGAGAAAGGGGGATATGATGCGTGAGAGAAAGTTTGTGCCGTCCTACATGTCATGGTCGTCTCTAGTACATCGCTTTCTTCCCTTCCCTTCCCCTTGACCCTCCCTTCACTCTCATCGTCCCTGCCAGCCGACCTCCTCACCTTGGTGGTGACGAGTACGGTGCGTCGGAGGTCCGGGTCGGCCTGCATGACGACGTTGCGAGTGGTGGAGTGCTTCCAGTCCGTGGTGTCCTCCACGCACAGGATCAGGTAGTCTTGGCATTTCATCTTCTCCAGCACCAAGTGCTCCGCCTCCTTGGACGCCTGGATGGAAGGTTGGATTGAGAGGGGGGAGTCAGTCGATCCGAGAAGCTGGGTCCCCGACCAGGCGCACGCGTGCACGGGGAGGCCCTCCCCCCACCAGGCCGGCTGCGTGTTGGGAACGCACCTGTTGCAGCTGTCTTTGCTGCTCGTTCATGTGGCGGAGCTTGGCGGGGGCACTCAGGAGGCCCGGCGTGTCGATGACGATCATGTTGGGGCAGAAGCGGTACTCCACGCGGACCATGATCTCGCGCGGGTCGAAGCACCGCAGCTCGTCGTTCTCCAGGCGCTTGTTCTCCCCTTCGATGTATTGCTGTCGGGTGGGTGGATTGAGAGGTGCGGGAAAGGAAAAGTGAGTGTTAGCGATTCCTTCCTCCTCACCCCCAACTGCACCCCCACCAAGCTCTCCTCCATCCCAACCCCTCCCCGTCGCCTTCCGAATCTGTGAGCCCGTGGCAGCCTTACCTGGATCTCCTTGAGCGAGCGCGCCTCCTCCTTGCCGTTGTCCAGGGTCAGAAAGCAGTGGGGCTGACTGCAGCGCGGGTTGTACTGCATGCGCAGGGCGATGGGCCGCCGCGTCTTGGTGCCGCCCCCCACCTGGTTGAACTGAAAGCCCATGAGGGCCTCGATGAGCGCGCTCTTGCCGCCCGTCTGCTGGCCCACGATCAGGATGGCCGTGGCGTCGAAGGGCTTTTGGAAGTCCTGCGCCAGGCTGTGCAGCAGGTTGTACGCCTCGTACAGCTGCTCCTTCTGCTGCTTGCGGTTCGCCTTGCTGCTGCGGTGGTACGGCTGCGGGAGGGGCGGGAAAGGGATGAAGCGGGGTTAGTTGACTACTTGGGGACTCGGGAGACCGCGGCTGCAGCTACGACGAGTGAACGCGCACTGCATTTTATCATACGTCAACTGCATTCCTTTTCGCCTTATCTGTCCCTTCCTACCTTGGGAGTGCCCGCGAAGCTGTAAATGTCGTCTGCCATGGACGACGCGGAGGAAGGCGGCCGGAGACTCAAGGAGGAAGCTAATGGGAGTGCCAGGAGGCACAGGAGGCAGGCAAGGGTCGCGCCAAGGAGCACCCCGCCGCCCCCACCTGGCCGCCGCTCCCTTTTCATGCTGTCGTGGTACCACGACATGCTCTTGCTACTGGTGCGTATGCGGAAGTCGCTACGCTTTCGCAAGCTCTTTTTGTCGGTCTAAATTCGATCTGAGAGTTGGGCGGAAGGGGAAAAGGGAGAGGCGTGTGAGCGTGGAAACCCGGCATGGATCCGACAGCGTCGCGCACAGCAACCCGCCGAGGCAATCCCCAGCGCCTGCATACACAACTTGGCAAATGCAGGGGAGGACGAGACGTACCGTGCAGTAAGACGCGACGAAGGGGCTTGGTGTCGGTCGAGGAGAGGGAATGTGAAGGCCTCGAGGAGAATGGGAGCAACCTAGGACGACCACACCATCAGAGCGATGGTGGCAGCCTCTCCTTTCCGTGTCTTGCTTGCCCAGTGGCACCTGTGGGGGATTGGGAGGGTCGGTGGGCACAAGGGTTTTGAATTAGAGCCATGACTAGGCAAGGAAAGACATGAGGACAGGCCAACCCCTCTCGTGTGATGAAGGAGGAGCCAGGCAGAAAAAAGGGCGGGGAGCCCCCGTGCGAGCCCCCGAGGGCCTCGCAAAGACCACCGCCACAGCCCAACCCTTCCTGCACGCTAGGAAAGATGTCACGGCCACCAGCGCGGCGGTCTGGTCGTCGTCTTTGCATGTGTCAAATCAGGGGTCTCACGCTTGCCCGCGAAAAGCATGCAGCAGCGAAAAGCATGGGAGGGAGGCGAGGCGCGGGGCTTTTTCGTTTTCTCTTGGCGAGTCGGCGGCAACCGACAAGTCTCTCCACACGGCAAGTCTCCGTAGCATAGTGGAGGTTCCTGCGGCAAGCGTGACCAAACTGGGGCCAAAAGGGCCACGGCACGGCCGGCAAAAGCCACGACCTTAATTGAAAAGAAGAAGCGCGAAAAGCCCAACCCGACGATGGCGCGTAGTAAGAGGCATCGAGGCCCATTTGAATTTTAGGGGCGGGGCGGCAAGCCACCCCCTTTTTTGGGGACCGTCCATCACGGACGGACGGCATTAACATGGCCTCTTTTCGTTTATCGAATGGCTTGCAATCATGAGACTAGTGTAAAATGGAAGACCCCAACAACAACAAGACTTGTCTTGTCTTGTCTTGTCTTGTGATTTTAGAGTGTACCCTCTGGGAGGGCTTTTTCTGGCGCATGCCGAAGCAGGCCTACACTGTACCGTGCAGAGCATACACCCCCGTGGGCAGGGTGATTAGGTCTTATGCACTTGAACCATCTCGGGGCGTTGTGCGGCTCTTACACATGTATTGAAAATGTGCCTGTCCGAGCACGCGTGTTGCCTGCCCTATTATGGCGCGAGCAGATGCAGGCGCTGAGGCGCTGAGAGAGCAAAAGAGCAGAATCGCTTGATTTTTTCCTTCTCTGCTTTCTTTAATTTTGTTTTGGTGTGCTGGGGGCGTACATACGAAACGCGCTTGGGCACCCCCCCTCGTGTTGTCCCGCAGCATGCATGCAGTCATCTCACTAATTTCAGTCATGTTGCCATTAAGGTCCGAGCCTCTTGGTCTTGTCATGCATCTAGCCGAAGACGTTGAACTTGCTCTTCTGCTCGGTGGTTGCCTGTGAGTTTTGATGGGAGTGAGAAGTGATGGCGTGTCAGTTAAGCAGCGGAAATGAAGAGGGAGACGTTTGAGTACGCATTTTTCCAAAGCCTAGCTTGCTCGCTCCTCGCGTTTTCAAACAGGTGTAGCCCCCCTCCGTCCGCCCTTTACTTCGCATCGCTCACCTTCTTCTCGTACTGGCCGTACTGCGACTCGTAGACGGTGTCATACATGCCCAGCTCCACCTCCAAGCCCGGCCCGGTGGGGTGCGTCTGGCATGTGAGCACGAAGCCATTATTGGACTGCTCGGCGGAAAGCCCGTGGATTGCCTCCTGTGATTGAGCCAAGGGGAAAGGGGAGAAGGGAATGGTGAATGGCTTGCGAGGAGGAAGCAACGATGCCACGAGCGATTGGCCGTGCCCCACACGCCACAGGGGTCCCCCCTCGCGCAAGTTCATGCCGCAGCTTGGAATGGCAAAAGCAGAAAGCTACTGGCAAGAGGGCAAGAGGTAAGACTGCACAATTACATGCTTACCTTTTTCGAGCCCGGCATGGCGATAATACGGCCCGCGCACGTGGTGCAGATTCCGTTGCGGCACGAGCAAGGCACGTCCCATTCCTTTGTGTTGAAGGGGAGTATAAGTGTGTGGTGAGAACAAAAGTACACTTTGTGCTGCTACCCCTCAGTTTCTTGTGGATGAAAGCAGTGCCCACTCTCCCCTCGCCCTCTGCTCTGATCGAGGCCCCCCTTATCCCTTGGAATTGCCTCTTTGGGGCAGCAACTTACCTTCAGGGCGGCCTCCAAGATAGGGGTATCCTCACAAACGGTCAGCACCTTGGTCTCCCCCAGATACGTCATCTTCACCTCCCAGGACCTGTGTTCAAAGCGGGCGTTTGTTTTAAGAAGGAAAGGCTGTTGGTGAGACAAAGCGATGAATTGTGCCTACGCACGCTTGACAAGGACAAAAGGACGGTCCAGCAAGGGGACGAATCAGAGAGCACGATCGAGAGCACTGACAAGGGGAGAGGAGAGCAGCATCGCAGGGTTTCCTTGAAAATAAAATCCAACCCAGAAATGGTCAGTACACGGGAAACTCTGAATTTGCAAGCCCTTCGCAGGACTTCCTTTCTTACTTTACTTGCCATGCCTCGGGAACGTGGCTAGCTGGCTCGAGATATGCTACTTACTTGGTAGGGTCGAGTTGGCCTTCCAGCTCGAGCGGCACCACCTTGAGAGCCGAGACCCTATTTTAAAGAGGAGATGGAAGGATGAGCTTGCAGTGGTGGCTTGCGTGGGGCAACGACACAGGGTCCTGGCCTAGCAGGAGGGCTTACCTTTGGACTCCCTTGGCCCCAGGCAAGGGGAGGACGAAGGCTTGCGAGACGCTAAAGCTGCAGCCGCACACCAACGCAGCAAAGGTAAAGACACGCATGATGGCTTTCTTCTTGGAGGGTTTCTTTTTGTGTTGTGTGGGTTGTGCGAGGAAGAGAGAGGGAAGCAATGAGTGCAGCAAGGACAGGATCTAACATCACACACGACGGCCGATTGTGGTGACCTCCCCCACCACCACCCGCTCGTCTTTGATCGACACAAAGCATGTGGCGGGACCTCGACCGTGCCGCAAACCAGCAAGCAGTCGCCAGCGTAGGCTTGTGGAGGTCCCTGGCGCAGCCTTTTTACTGCATTTGGTTCATCAAGAGGATCTTGGACGGCAACAAGGGGCTCGGCACGGGTGAGGCAGAACTTCCGTCCACAATGCACCATCTCAATGCTCTTTCAACCCCATGCACACGCTCATCCACACGGCCTTGTCACACGTACAGGAGCGCCGCTGCGTTGGGTCCCACTCTTGCGTGTCGGCTACCGCTTGCAGCCACTGCCCCAACTCCTTCCTTCCGTAAGGCGCGCATCATCATCACTCCATCATCATCATGTCCTTCGGCGCGACACCCAATGCCTTTGCGTTTGGGGGCCTCAAACCAGCGGTGTCAGCCTCTCCTTTTGGTGCTGCTCCGGGCGCAGCCCCGTCAGCGTTTGGCGCGGCGCCCTCGCCCTTCGGCACGACCCAAGGGGGTGGATTGTTTGGCGCAGGCGGCGGGGCCTTCTCACAGCAGCAGCAGCAGCAGCA
>Ga0105054_10007527_pt1 | contig 14737 bp, 20 predicted proteins | sample BON02_FD_78091 | JGI IMG/M metagenome (GOLD analysis project Ga0105054, IMG submission 78091) | Freshwater microbial communities from Lake Bonney liftoff mats and glacier meltwater in Antarctica - BON-02 (megahit assembly) | ecosystem: Environmental > Aquatic > Freshwater > Ice > Glacier...
ACCTGCTGAGGCTGCTGCTGCTGCTGCGTCGTCTGCTGCTGCTGCTGCTGCTGCTGCTGCTGCTGCTGCTGCTGCTGCTGATTCCACTGATCATTATAGTTCTGCATATATGTATATATGTATATATATATATATATATATATATATCATATGTGGGAAGGTAACGGTGATGATGGTTAGTTCATGCGTGTGTGTGTGTGAGAGAGTGTGAATATAAATGCATGTATGTGTGTGGTGTTTGCGTGGTGATGGTTGTTATTTCGTATTTCGTTTGTGCATGACGCGTTTGCGTCACTCAACAGAACAGACAACCTTCCTTGGAATCTCTGATATGCTTACTGGGAGGAAAAGTTTCAGTTGCAGTGTGTGAGAGAGCGCGCAGGCGCACGCGCGTCAGAGTGTGTGTGTGCACGCGTTTGTTTGTTTGTCTGTTTGTCTGCTTGCGTGTACTTGTGCGTGTTCTTTTCTGCGTGTGCTCGCGCACATGGCACTTGCTGCGCCTCGCGGCGGTAGTAGCACGTCTAGTTTTACACGTGCAGGTCTGTTGCACAGATTTTTCACATTTATCTCTTTTGAAGCTGGCTTGAATATATTTCACACAGGGTTACCTGCTGCGCCTGCTGCTGTGGCGGTGGCTTGTTGGAAGGGTCGGGCGCGCTCCACGTGCTCGTTGCTTGATTCCATGTAGCCCCTGCGACACATGTACAGAGATACATCAGATCATTCATCAGATATGCATATATGGCGAGAATGTTGCATGTATATACATTGAAATGTTTGTAGCACACATGACACCTATCTAAAACCAACAGGATATGTATATACATTGAAATGTTTGTTGCACAATGTAGCCCCTGTTATACGTATACAGAGTTACATCAGATTTTTATGTATGGCGAGAATGTGCATGTATGTACATTTTGATGTCGATAGCACATATGACACCTATCTAAAATTGAGAAATTGTACAAATAATCTTCTGCAATACCTATGTAATACCATCGGTGGAGACGCAAGTGGTGACCTGCGTCATTCCACTCATCACATATGTATACACATACGTATATTCATATATATACAAGCACATACATATTCATGAAATATTGTCGGCAATAGCAAAGTGATAGTTTCAAAATTCCACGTATCATATATGTATACATTTATAGGCACACACGTACACATAATATGGGCAGAGACCCACCTGCCTATCACTTAATTCCACTGAGTGTATTCTTTGAAATATACACAGATACAGTCTGACGTACATGAACACACATAAAGTACATTCGGCAGACCCAGGCGCAATTTAGGGAGCACGAGGAGAGTTTGTTGCAGTGTGTTGTGTAGTGTGGTGCAGCGTGTTGCAGTGTGTTGTTTGGTGGTGTAAACATCAAATACCGTCGGCAGAGACCCAGGTGCCTGTGGCTTGATTCCACGTGGCGCCTGCAAATGAGAATCAAGTATACGTGAGACATGTGAAGTGTGTGAGAATGTCTCCTTCATGCAAGTGACATGAATCAAGGATACAAGGCCTGTGGTTGGCTTCATATTTGTTCACACGTGGTCCCTGGGATTGAGCAGTAGAGAAAATAGAAAAGGAACACCACAAAGCACACAACAGAAGTGACGATTCCTAGTTGGTGTCTATGTCTTTTGGCTAATGCACAATGTAATACACTGCAATACACTGCAACACAGGGCAGAACACTGCAACAAATGGCACCTGAGTTGTTCTGGACTTGCTGCTGCTGCTGCGGCTGCTGGCCCTGCGGCGGCTGACCCTGTGCCTGCTGCCCGGCCTGTTGTCCTTGCTGCCAATTCTGGTGAGTATATATGTGTATGTGGTAAGTTTTGTTGTAAGTGTAAGAGAAAACATCCGTGCCACACACAAAACGTGCATTTTTGTGTGTACCTGGTTGGGCTGCTGCTGAGTGGCGGCGGAATAGTCATACGTTTGCCCACCCTGAGCCGGGGTTTGAGCGCCCTGTAATTCCCCCCCGCCAAAAAAATGAATGCGTGTGCGTGTTTAGCTCACAGCGAGTGCAATCGTAAAAGTGCGTGCTTGTCAGAGAGCGAGAAGCTGAGCGAGCGAGCAAGAAAGGAGAGGGCAGAGAAAAAGAGATGCTGAGAAAAGGATGAGAGGGAAAGAGAAAGCACAATTGTGTGTATTTGGTGCTGTGGGGAATGTGTGCATTTGGTGCTGTGGGTTCATGCAATAAGGCATCGTTCCTGTGTATCTATGTGTGCGTGTGTGTGTGTGAGTGGTGACGTAGAAAATACCTGAGCGTTTGCAGCAACTGCAGCACCAGTAGCGCCAGCAGGCGCCTGCATGCGTGTGCGTAAAAGAGCGAGGGAGCGAGCGGGCGGGTGTATGTAGGTGTGCATGCGCACGCGTGTACCGCGTGTTGTGAGGGGGAGAGACGTTTAATCTTGACGTTAGATTATGCCCTCATATAAACACCACACACACACGTAAAAATACAAACGCAAACACTAACACACCACACACACAACCCAACACAGATGTGAATATAAAATGGGGTTGCGGAAGAAGGGAAGAACACTGATGACAGCGTGAACATATATACGTAATGTATACATATTCATATTGCATTTGCCCATGTATGTACATAAAGATGCATATATGCATATGTACATGCATCTACATGTGAGTGTCCGTGAAGCATATATGAACGCATGTGTGTGTGTGTGTGTGTGCGTTCGAATGCAGCATACGTATACACACAGCACACGCACACAGATATGAATAAAACATATGTATATTCATGCATATATATACATATTTATATGAATATTAAAAACATACATATACAATCGCACATACATGTATGCATATGTATATTTTACATTTGAATGTATGCATGTGCACCTGAGCATATCCTTGTTGCGGCTGTGACCACTGCTGTTGCGGTTGCGAAGTATTCGCAGCGGCGGCGGCGCCTGGCTCTGCGGCCTGAGGTACGACAGACATATCAAAAGACAACTATACAAATCAAGACAAATCAAGAGAGATTTGTGTAAATCGAAAGAGACCTACCAGATCAAAAGAGAGCTACCAAAGTGACCATTGTAAACCAAAAGAGATCTACGGAACAAAACTACCGACTATCTATACAAATTTGTCTTACCTGCGGTACGGGAAAAATATGCCCCAAAGAGACCGGTAAATGCGAAAAGAAACCAATCAGAAATTATTCGCTATTATTCCCGACCCTCTCCTGCTCATTGTTGCGGCACTATGTACATCTCATGTCCAAAAGAGACCAACACATTCAAAAAAAGACCCCAAACAGAGACCGATCAAAGACACCCACTTATGCCAAATTCACCCCCTTTTACCTGATTCCCTCCTGCCCATGGCTGCAGCACTATTTGCAATATGTCGAAACAAGACCTACACTTGCATGCGAAAAGAGACTGACCAAAGAGTCCTTTTCCTTGACATATCTGATTCCCTCCTACCCATGGCTGCAGCGCTGCATATCCCATACGTCAAAAAGAGACCTACACATGCAGAAAGAGACCTATTAAAGAGACCTACTCCTTCGAAAAGACGTATTTCATAACATACCTGATTCGCTCCTGCCCAAGGCTGTGGCGCTACGTACCCCCCCTGCTCCGATGCGCCATTCCACGTGTTGTTGGTTGCGCCCCCCCTGATTTTTTTGTGCGTGTGTATGTGTGTGTGAGAGTGTTTATGTCTTGCCATCATTGTTAGGATTCAGAATATTTGCGAGGGTGTATGGATTGCAATACTAATGAGAAAAATATTGCCGTTTTTGTGAGGTGTAGTGCGTAGACACAAATATGGCGATATTTTCAATAAACAAAGCCATATTTGTCACAATATCGCCATATGCGTGTGAAAATGGAGAATAATTACAAATGCTGTCGTGCTCAATGCTCACACGTGCATTGTTGTGTGAGGGAGATGCTTGTCGGTATGTAAGTCTATGTGAGAGCCAAAGAGAGCAGAGGAGATGCACGTATACATATATACGCGTATCTTAGTATATGTACATATAGCCCTCTATCCACCTCGAAATATGCATACGCGTGTCAAATCACTACATCCATATCATATCAACTGAGAGCGCACCATGAATTGCTGTTATTCTGCGAAGCGTCAGGCTGCTGCACGGCAGGCTGGCCGGTGCCGTAAGCCATCTGTTGTGCTTGCTGGTAGACATTCTCAAAAGTCAGCTTCAATGTAATGTTGTATAGCAAATTGAACAGCGAGCTGACTTTTTGAAGGAGATTTCACCAGCTGCATGCGCTGCTTCATGTATTCAGCCTTGCGGCGTTCGTGTTCACGCATGAACTCGTCGTCACGCTCGCGCTCGCGACGCTCCTTTTCGCGCTGGATTAGGCACGTGCGACACGAGTAAGAGCATACTACATATGTCAGATCGCGCCCATTTCCAAAAAAAAAAAGGAGGGGAAAGCCAGCAGGGGAAAAAGCCAGTGCGAAATGGATTACACATGGAGGAGAGAGAGAGACACTCACACACACTAACCTGAGCCTCGCGTGCCTTGCGTGCTTGTTCGGCGTCGCGCTCAATTCGCTCGCGGCGCATTTGCTCTTGGCGCTGTTTCTCGTTGTCACGCAGACGCTCAAGCTCCTTGCGCTCGTCTTCACGTTGCGTCTTGAGACGTGCTATCTCGCGTTCTTGCTGCCTGACGCGCTCTGACTCGCGTTCTTTCTCCATAACGAGCATTCGCTCGCGCTCGTTGATCGGGGCTGATCCAGTTCCCATTCGACCTGGTGGCGGCATGCCAGCAGGACCACCGGGTCCCATTGGCCCGCCGGGCCCGCGATTCATGCCACCTTGCCCTCCCGATCCCCCTTGTCCTGAAAACACAAATTGAAACGTGAGTTACACAAATTGAAACGTGAGTTGCTTTTATATGCCATCTCTCATGCACCTGCACACTTCCATACAGTATGCAGGGCATAGACGCTTGATCGAACACTCGACGTGTGCAGTTGCATTGCTAGAGAAGCAAGCCTACCTGGGGGTCCAGTGTAGGGCGGCGGCCCAGGGCCCATCGAACTACCCATCGAGCTACCCATCGGAGGTGCGATACCCATAGGACCGCCAGTGTAAGGAGGCTGCCCGGGCGGCGGCGGTCCGCGTCCGCCAGGCCCCATGGGGCCTCCTGTCATGTGTGATGTGGCGCATCCATCATATGTGTGCCATGACACATTCATATGATTGGCATGATGATATGTGCACATTCATATGTGTGGCATGATGATATGTGTGACATGATGCATGTTTTTGACATGATGCATGTGTGTGACGTGCTGTAAATATGCGACATGATGAATGTAACTGTGTGACACGATGCATGTAAATGTGTGACATGATGCAGGTACATGTATGACATCATTCATTCAAATGTGTGACAAGATAAAGTTGTCAGATGTGACACATATGTGTGCCATGACGCATCTATGTGTGCCATGATGCATATGTGTGACGTGGCCCATTCATGTGTGGCGTGATGCAAATGTACCAGGACCCATGCCGGGACCATTTGAGCTAAACGGCGGCGCACTACGAGAATCAGGCATCGGTGGTCCTCCTCTTCCCATGTTCGTACCCGGCATGCTACCTCTTCCCATACCGGGGGGAGCGCCAGGTCCCATGCCACCAGGGCCGCTAGGACCACTGGACATGCCGCCTCGCCCAGGCATACCCATGGGCGGAGGACCGGAGAATGATGATGAACTTCCCGAGAATGATGATGGACCTCCCGAGAATGACGATGGACCTCCTCCCCCAGGACCTCCACCGTACGATGGAGGTCCTCCTGCGTGATAATGAATGTAGACAGCAATCGTTTGATCAGCAGATGTTCACGTAAACAGCCGCCTAGACGGACTGCACCAGAGAGACAGAGGAGTCATCATCGAGCGAAGCACAGACAAAAAAGTGAGGCAAACTACAACTAATGCAGCACAGGGGTCTACTTGAAAGAGAGCAAAGTGTCGCACCTGGAGGACCCGGCGGACCGCCACGACCACCTGGGCCAGGCCCACCGCGGCCTCCCGGAGGACCAGGCATATTGTTGTTGCCACCTCCTCCTCCATAAGATGAGCCCGGAGGCCCTGAGCCACGGCCAGACATGGCCGCAAAGATCTGTTGAGCCATTGCATTCATCCCCCCGGATCCTGCCCCCCCTGGCCCTCCCATACCAGGCCCACCTGTCAAGAAAGTGAGAGGTAAGGAGAAAGTGAGAACGGAAATATACGTGAGCGAGCGATTGCAGAGGAGATTGAGCGAGGGTGAGATCCAGAGGCACACACAGCGAGGGCGAAAGATACATCAAGCGACAGGTCAAGCAAGAGAGCAAGAGAGAGAGAAAGACAGATAAACATACAGATAGACAGACCAGTAGACAGACAGACAGACAGGTACACAAACCCAGAGAAACGCTTACACAGACATAGATACAGATACAGACACAGACGCACAGAAAAACAGACACACACCGCCCATGCTCGGCCCATTGCCGCCGAAGGGCGGTCCACCAGCATTATAACCTTTGTTGTTGTTGTCCCGTCCTGGAGGGCCTGCTCCGCATTTATTCGACATAGGGAGGGAGGGGAGGGACAATCAAACACAAGTCAGGACAGGAAGGGATGTCGAATAATGGCCACGTGTTCGACACTTCTGGCCAATCTGGATCTTGCCAACCACGTATCTACGTAGTGTTGTATATATGCATGGTAATATATGTAATGTAGTGTACATATATATGTATATATGTGTATACAAATATAAATATATATATCACGGAATACATATTCTATGTACATAGTAAACGTATCTCATATATATCTGTGAACCTCTGTCCCCACCCGCTCTCTCTCGAATCTCACTCACTCGTCATTTTGACACAGACACTGACACATGAACAACAAACGAACAAGGAAAATGCACAGAAGCACAAGCACCGACCACAGAAAAACAGAATTGCTCCGTCGACACTTACGGAGACACAGTGATCTCTATGTCTATGTCTGTGTCTGTGTCTGTGTGTAAGTTTGTCTGTCTATCTGTTGTCTGTGTGTCTTTCTGTCTCTTTCTTTGTGTGTCACTCTCTGCATCTGTGTGTGTCACTGTATGCCTGTCAGTGTCTTTACCTCTCTCTCTCTCTCTGTGTGTTAGACCAGTCTGTCTGTCTCCCAGACCATCTCACTCTCTCTTTCGATCTCTCATGCCCTCTCTCGCGCGCACGCGTTCTCTTTTTCATCGTCTCTCTCTCTTTTTCTGTTGCTCTCTCTCTCCCTCTCACATCTCTTTCTCTCTGTGTGTTGTGTGTTGGTGTGCGTATATGTGTTTGTATTTGTGTGTGTGGATTGGATATTTGTGTGTGTATGTATGTATGTGCGTGCGGTTATCTCTCACCATCTCTTTTACTCCCCCCTCCCTCCCTCTCCCGTTTGTGTGTGAGTGTCTCTCCCTTTCTCTCTTTCTCTCACGATCTGTTTCTGTGTGTCTCTCTCTTCCCCTCTCTTTCTCTCGCTCTCGCTTTCTCTCGCCCTCTCTTTCGTTTTCTCTATCTATAGCTGTGTCTCTCTTGCTCTCATTACGTCAGCAACAGCAGTAGTACTACACGAGGTATAATAGAGTGTTCTGTAGATTTAAATAAAAGCAGTCACTTGATTTCACGTGAGTACATGTATATAGTGCATAATAGGGTGTCAGAATGCCCTTGACATTCTATTCCATAATAAGATACACGTATTTGCACACCCTATAAGATACACATATTTGCACACCCTACACATAGCACCTCCACAATCATACAGACTAGGCAGTAAAATAGCAATCAAATCAGTACTAACTATCAAACATGCTCAAATAAAATGCATGCACAAGCAATATTATCCGCTTTCACACGTCCTGATAATGATGTTCACAACACACATGACAAAAAAAAAAAAAAAAGTCAGCTGCCGTGTCTGCATGCATATCCATATATAAGTCACAACCTCGCGGGCCTCCCGGACCACCCCTTCCCATCATGCCACCACCACCACCACCGCGCCCCTGCTCATAGAAGATGTATAATTCTCAAAAGACCGATCTCTTGACTAAACCTTATCCAGTTTTCGATCTGCCTCTCTGAATCTCGTCCATATCTCCCATCTCTGTCACGTCTTCCTGTGGGGTGGCAAGAAGGGATACGCTCCCTGAATTGCCAGGTCTTTCTCTTTTGAATAAGAGCCCCATTTGAGAAGGGTTCTTCTGTGCAAAAGAAACCCAAATATTTAGGTAAGCCTCCAAATCGTAGCCACCCTGTACGTCTCTCTGCTCTCTCTCTTTGTTCCGTTCTGTATTTCTCGCTGTGTACATATAAGAGCGTTTTTTGTCCATCGTTCACATCAAAGTCCGTTCACATGACATGAATGTATCAATGCTGTATGTGAATATTCACTCAGATTGTGCTCGTGTTGTGTGTGTGTGTGCTTGCGCGCGCGCGCTTGTGTGTGTGTGTGTAGATGTTTGCTTGCGTGTGTGTAGATGTTTGTGTGTATGCATGCAGATAGTATGCATTTTAATATATGCGTATGTGTCTCTGTATGAGTGGGTGTGCGTGTTTGTGTGTATGTTTACAATAGCACGAATGTATGCTAGATGTGTACAGGTGTTAAGAACGAGTTATGAAACACTTCAGGGTTCGTGCGCCGAAATTATCATATCTACACCTACAGTGATCACATCTACACATAACTGTAGGTGTAGATAAAAATACGAAGAATCATGTAGATACAGAAATAAATATGGCGGAAGATGTAGTGTAGAAACGAATTGTATGGATAAAGGTAAAGTAGATAATATACACCTAGTCGATATAAATGCTGAAATTTCCGATCTTTGTTGCTTAGGGTTTCAGTAATAGCGCATGTACGTTCTGAAAATGGCGAAACATTCAATTTGCATGTACAAGATGTATTTAAGCATTGAAATATGTATGTGTAAAGAGTATTCGAAGCAAGAGGTATGTTTGCGTGCATGTATGAATACACGCATATATGGATGGATTTATGCAAATTTGAACCTTGTACCGATGGCCGCAAGCACGTCATTTCAGTGTTTGTGTGTAAACATGTAAGCGAATAAATTTGTACTCATGTATGTAAGCTTGTTTGTATGTTTGTTTGTAATTATGTGTGTGTAGATGCATGTCTGAATGTCGTCTATATGTTAGTTTGTATGTTTGAATGTTTGTTTGTGTATATGCATATTTGTTTGTATGTATATATGTATATACGTAAGCCAAAAAAAAGACAAGTACGTGCATGTGTTTATTCGTATGAAAATTGTTTGTATGTATGCATGTGCGAATGTTTGTGTGTGCAAGTTTGTATGTATATATATGTGTGTCTGTGTGTATATATGGTTGTATAGATGTATGTATGTATGTGTGGATAAATGTATCTTGTTTGCAAGGTGCATGTATGTATGTATGTACGTAAGCTAAGAAAAAGGCAAGTATGTGCATGCATTCAGGAGTTATGAAGTATGTTTGTATGTATGGTTTTGAAATATGTGTGTATGTATGTACGTATGTATGTGTATGCAAAAACATATGTTTATATGTATGTATGTATATATATATGTATAAATTGACGAAAGTATCTTGTTTGCAAGGTGCATGTTTGTATATATGTACGTAAGCGTTTGTATGTATGTACGTAAGCGAAAAATAAAGCAAGCATGTGCATGTGTGTGTTCGTTCAAAGTTTGCATGTGTATATTCGTTCAAAGTTTTTGCGTTTGTATGTATGCATGTGTATGCAAGTATGTATTTATATATATATGTATGTATAGATGCACAAATGGATGTATTGATTGATCAATATATGTTGATTGCAAGGCGCATTTATATATGTATGTTTGCGGTAGATAGATAGGTAGGTATGTACGTTCATATGTATGTTTATTTTGTGTTTGTATGAAAGTATGGATCTACAGATGTGTACGTTTGATGTTATGTAAATGTGTGTATGGGTGCGCGTTCGTGTGGCTGTGTGTATGCGTATATGCATTTCTATAAGCGCGTGTGGATGTGTATATATGCATGTGCATGTGCGTGTGTGCAATTTTGTGTATGTGCACCTTTGTGTATGCGTGCCTGTGTGTACGTGTACGTGTACGTGTGCGTGTGCGTGTGTGCGGGTATGTTCCTGTGTGTGGTGGTATGTGTTCCTGTGATGTGTGTTCCTGTGTACATGTTCCTGTGTGTGTGTACGTGTATGCCTGTGTGTGTGCGCGCCTGTGTGTGTCAGTATTATGTGTGAGTGTGTGTGTGTGTGTGCACGTGTGCTTGCGCGAGAGAGACAGGAAAACAGATACAAAAACAAAGAAACAGCCACAACAAAAGGAAAAATGACACTTATATCCACATCAACCAACATTGACATCCACAGCCACAGGCGTCATGGCTCAAACACATCAGGCGCCAGCGCCAAACAAACAGCAATACACACGATGTAGAAACACACACACACAAATATGTATATTCGCAGACACAATCTCCCAGACACAGGTACACAGACAGGACCAAACCAACCGATAGAAAGGACCAAGCACAGACAAAGAAAAAGACAGACGCAGACACACACACAAAGATGCAGACAATGACGTAGATACCAACACAAGCACTCACACAGGCGCGCCCCCCCTGGGTATTGAAACGGACGCAGTCAACAATGCAAACCACGCACTACAGACACTGAAACACACAGACACGGATAAAGACACAGCTCTCAAGAACTTCACAGGTGCAGATGCACACATTCAGACCCAGACATAGACCGACACGTACACCAACATTGACACCAACACCGACTTTGACTCGACCTCACTAATGCAGTCTACCACTCGCTGAGATAGACACGAAGACCCCAGGACACTGACAGTGACAACGACGAGTAAACAGAGCTCAACACACAGAAACAATGCAGAGAAACAAGGCACAGAAACAAGACGATCGATCAGAATGTGCAAACTTTGACCCCTTTGGAGCACACACGCAAACAAAAACAAAGTGCGTGCATGTATGCTTGCAAATATTTACATGCACACACAACCTAACATCGAGGGGGAGGAATGCATTAGGGTCGGGGACGTGTGATTGTGAGCATGGTACTGGTGGGGGGTTGGGAGACGACAGTTTTCAAAGTGTGCGTCTGATTTGTTATTGTTTTCCTCTTTTGGTGTGATATCTGCACCCATGTACTCCATTTATCACTCTTACACTCCCTATTGGCTCTCAATACATTCTTTAGCGACACGCAGTCAACGCCACTACTCCTGGTGACCAGCCCCCCCGCACAAACAGCGATTGCATGAGTTCGCACTGAGGCACGAGCACGGGCTCTCGCACGCCCAACTCACCGGTGGGCCGCCTCTGTTCATTCTTGCGCGCTCCGAATCAAGTGCGAGCAAACCGTGCTGCTTGTCTGTGTTGTGTTGCGAGAGACAGGGATACGCGTGCAAGTATTGGAATAAGTCAGAATCTCACAAGCATCTCGTGTAATGAACACCTATCGCCTTGCCGCCTCGCGTGGGCCCCCAGCCTCGTTTCCACGCGCGCGTCCGCATCCCTAGCCACCTGACGTTGGAGGTTCTCGGATGCTCGAAGAGAGAAAGCCGCTCGGCAGCGCACACACACCACGCTCAAGGCACACCCCTACAAGCTTCTCACCTTGGATCCCCTGTGTCAAGCCCCTTGTATACCCTTAGCGAGTGCCTGCACCTGACAGAGGTGTTTCGGGTGATGAGGACGAGGATCCCAGCCGCATAAATATGAAATCATTGAAATATTTGATGATATGTGGACGGAGTGTGAATTTCAGAGTCATATCAATGATAACTAAAATTATATCATATACGAAACGAGCCCACGAGAAAATTTGTGAGGTATCTAAGTTCTTGTGCACCATTGAGTTTAGTTTAGTCTTTTTGAGTTTTGTTTCTATTGTTTTTTTTATTTCTTTAAAAAAAATGATTTTTTTCGCCACCAAAATCTATCAATATTTCGCGCCAATTTGCTTTTGAGGGCCGAGAGGGAAGCACTATGTCCTTCATGACACGACTTGCGCGAGCGGTCCATGCGTTGCGCGAACTCTCAGATATATCCCTCGACGACCTGTCGGACGACGATTTGGGAAGCAAGCTTGCGCAGGTCCGTTGACTCGATGGGTTTTTGCACTCTAGTGCAAAGGGAGATGGTGCCTTCGACACAGGGAGCAGAGAGCCAGGGAAGTGCGGCATCTGTCACTTCTCAACATGCGAAGCCACATTGTCAATTGCTCCTCACCCATTGCGTCGATGTCGCGTCTTTGTGCCCCACTGAAGCCGCTGGCCCTTTCCAGGTGGACAGGGACCTCGAGGGCGAGGGCGATGAGGCAGACTCGCGGGCAGAGCTTGCGCGCATGTCAGAACAGGTAATTTTTATGCGTCACGAGCGGTGAGGATGCTGTGGCTCCCTCTGTCTTGCCCGAATCGCATTGTGTTCTCATCTGGGCTGGGGAGTGAGTCTCACGAATGTGTACTTGGCAGGATGTTGCAGAGGCGCAGGAAAAGTGGGAGCACGCGAGCGAGGCTCTCGTAGAGACTTGCAGGCGATGCAGTGGGTCCCAGCAGGCGCGTGCTGTGCAAACTGCGCACTTGATGCTCCGGCTGGGCCTCGAAGGTGCAGCGCCAGGGCTGCTGCAACCAGCAGCAGGGGAACAGACGACGGCAGAAAAGGGAGTGCTGAAGCTGATCAGTCTACTCGCTCCCCTCTGCCGCCAAAACTGCATGGACAGCGTCGGTAAGCTGCAGTTGCTGGCCGATGGCGAATGTGCGGGATCTAGCGAGGAGCTCCTCTCTCTGACATCTACCCTATTTATGTGCACGCGCTTCGTGACCGACGCATGCAACTGCGTGATCGTGAGCCCCGAGGACTGGGGTGTTGCAAAATGCAGCTCACTACACAGCATATTGCCGCTGCTCGAGTGTAGTCTGCCAACGCTTGATGCTGCGCTGGTGCTGAACAGCGTGGCGCGCCAATTGCAGGTGATTTCTTGTTTCTTTCTCATTTTTTTGTAGTTTTTTGGTGTGCACTCTTGCTTACGTGTGTACTCGATCTAAATCAGATGACAGACGAGGGCAGACAAGTGGTCGAGACATTGATGATTGTCCACCAGGACGCGATGGCCTGCGTGCAGGGCCTCTCAGAGTGGCTGGCAGAGGGTTATCTCAAGGCCCTTCCCGAGAACATCCAATCGGCATCCGGCTTTCCACCTGGCACGCAACTGCTGGCCGAGCGCACAGCTTTCGGCCGTGTATTGTCCCTGCTGGCCTCCCTTGCCAGGTCCCACACGGTGGACATACGGCCCGGCATTATCAACGTGGTCTACAAAGGTCTGATCAGGGTGCTTGAAAGAGCAGCGCTCCTTATGCCCTCAGCAGGCTTTTGGACTGCATGCTTTGATGGGCAGGCCCTGGCGAACGCGATGCTCCAGAAAGCTGAAGCGTCCCTTCACGAGCTCTTTGCATTACACGGTGACCCCAATCTCACCCCATCTCGTCTCTCGCTGTGTCCCTGTTCGCATGGGCTGACGACCTGTTGCTCTGTGATACAAAGTTAAAGGACTGACGAATCAGATTGTGTGTGAAAACAGACGAGAACGGTGCAAAACAGATCAAGCTGATCCGTTTTTTTATCTCCCATCTGAGCTCGCTTTTGAGGCATGCGCCTCATGCGCTGGTGCCATCCGAAACATTGCCGGCAGCGCTCACTCTATTTGCCAGAATCAAATCCCTCGTGCAGCCGTGCCGCCCTTGCCATTCGTTGCACCAGCAATTAGCATCCAGCAGTCGTCACGAACTGAGCACACACGTGTCGCCACTGCTTGATGCCCTTGTGCACTCGCTCCTCACTTCGACGTTACTGCAACCCGCGTCTCGCCTTCTATTTATCCAGCAGCTCTGCCAGCCGAGCCACATTCGTGGTGCTGCACAGTCTCCAGCGCATCAGTTGGATGCTGCTGTGGAGGCGGAGGCGGAAGCAGATGCAGTGGCCTGTGATGATGCTGCTGGGCGCTTGGCGTTGGCGCAGTCGGCATTGAATCATGTGGGCACGCACACCGAGGATGTACAGCAGGCATTTGTGAGCTGTCTCCCTCATCTTTTCGACCTCTTGCAATCCGCTGCGCCCCATTGCCTTTTGCTGTCATCTGCCGGAACCAAGAGCGAACGAATTAGCAGTGGACTGGACACCGCGGAACCGCCGCAGGAGGAGGAGGCTGACTTGCTTTTCCGCTGCTCGGTCATGATGGGTGCGTTATTGAGCGTTGTGTCCGGCAAGCTTCGTTCAGAGGCGCTACGTACTATTGTGTCACAGGTCCTTTCTGTTCTTATTGCCTTTCCTTCCACTGTGATGTCCATAGACTTTCTTGTGAGTGTGTGGCTACGGGGCTCACACGCACATGTTCATCTGCACTTTAGCTAGGTCTGTGATATGAAGGTGTATTTGATAATCAAGTCTTGGAATTGAAAAGGTCTCATTGTGATGTGTGCACTGTGACAGGTGATGACGGGGGGCGCCGGAGAGCTAGCACGAGAGGTTGCCTTGCATATTTGGGGTCTGCAACTGCGATATCTTTTGCCATCTGCTGCTGTCGCGCAGCACTCACAGCAGCTAATAC
>Ga0105054_10007543_pt1 | contig 14720 bp, 5 predicted proteins | sample BON02_FD_78091 | JGI IMG/M metagenome (GOLD analysis project Ga0105054, IMG submission 78091) | Freshwater microbial communities from Lake Bonney liftoff mats and glacier meltwater in Antarctica - BON-02 (megahit assembly) | ecosystem: Environmental > Aquatic > Freshwater > Ice > Glacier...
AGTAGATGATATATAAAAAGAGTCTCTTCGTTACCGTTTTAATGTTGTTTTCCCTTTTTGCGGGACTGTACGCCCAGCAAGACGCCCAATTTACCCAGTATATGTACAATACTATGAGCGTAAACCCGGCATACGCGGGTTCTAGGGGACAATTAAGTATTGCTGGATTATACCGATCTCAATGGGTTGGTTTGGAAGGCGCTCCTAAAACGCAGACATTAAACTTACATTCGCCTATAAGGAATAGTAGATTAGGGTATGGAATTTCTATTATCAATGACAATATTGGAGACGGTGTGGTTCAGGAAACTCAGTTCGATGCGGTATTGTCATATACTGTTGATGTTGCTTTGGACGCCAAATTATCGTTTGGATTGAAGGTCGGAGGCAATATGTTGAATTTGGATTTCAACGGATTGAACAATTTTGATTCGGAAAATATTCAAGGCGATAATATTGATAATAAATTTTCTCCCAATTTTGGGGTAGGGGTGTATTATCACACAGATAAATTTTATGCCGGACTTTCTGCACCTAACCTAGTGGAGACACAGTATTTTGACAATTCGCAAAGAGATCCTAATTCGGTACAATTCCTTTCCGCGGAACGGATGAATTTTTATCTGATTACAGGTTATGTGTTTGACTTAAACAATAATTTTAAGTTTAAGCCTGCGCTATTGACCAAGGTAGTTGGTGGTGCCCCCTTGCAAATAGATTTGTCCGCCAGTTTCCTGTTTAATGACAAATTTAGTTTTGGCGCAGCCTATAGGTTCGATGCGGCAATAAGTGGTATGGTAGGTTTTCAGTTGAGTGATCAGTTCATGATTGGGCTGGCATATGATAGAGAAACCACTGAGTTGGGAGGAACTCAATTTAATGATGGGTCTTTTGAAATATTTTTAAGATTTGAATTGGTAAAATCGTTCCAAAGAATGGTATCACCGCGTTTCTTTTAAAAAAAATAAAATGATAAAAAGAATTTTTTTGCTGACGGTATTATTTTCTGTCATTGGTAATGTTGTCATTGCCCAGGATAGATTGGTAAACAAGGCAGATGAAAAATATAGGGATTACTCTTTTAGTCCGGCAATTGATATATATAAGCGTGTATTGGACAAGGGCTATACGTCAGCAGATTTATTAATGAAACTTGGAAATTCTTATTATTTTAATGCAGAATACAAGGAGGCTTCCGAAATCTATAAAAGACTATTAAACGAATATAAAGAGGGTATAGGCCCAGAATACTATTTTAGATATGCCCAGACCCTAAGATCAATGGGGGATTATGATTTATCCAAAGATGTAATGGCTCAGTTTTCCCAAATGACGTCTGAGGATGTTAGGGCCAATCTTTATATGAAGGAAAGGGATTATTTGGCTGAAATAGAAGAAAATTCAGGTAGATATGAAATTGGTAAGTTCGAATTTAATTCAAGATATTCAGATTTTGCCCCCACCTTTTATAAGCAGGGGTTGATATTTTCTTCGGATAGGGATACAGGTAATTTGGCACGATATAGACATACATGGAATTCCAAAGATTTCTTGGATCTCTATAAGATAAATGTTGACAGTACCTCCGAGAATAAGGTGGTTAAATTTGGGGATGAAATCAATACCAGATTTCATGAATCCACCTCGGTTTTTACCAAAGATGGCAATACGCTTTTTTTTACTAGGAATAATCTTTTTGATGGCAAAACCGTAAAGGACAAAAAGGGGGTTGTACGTCTAAAAATATTTAAGGCGACTAAAGAAAATGGAGTATGGACCCAAATTGAAGAGCTTCCCTTTAACAGTGAATCCTATTCAATAGCACATCCTACACTTAGTCCAGATGAGAATCTATTGTATTTTGCATCAGATATGCCAGGTTCATATGGAGAGTCGGATATCTTTAAAGTGGCTATAAATAGTGATGGTACTTATGGGACCCCTGTAAATTTGGGGGATATTATTAATACGGAAGCTCGCGAAACTTTCCCGTACGTTACAAGTGAGAATATATTATATTTTTCATCGGATGGTCATCCAGGCTTGGGTGGATTGGATATTTTTGCTACCAAAATCTCCAACAGCCAATACATCGGCTCAGTTTTAAACGTGGGAAAACCCGTGAATGGTGTATTGGATGATTTTACGTTCATTATGAACGAGGAAACCAGAAATGGATACTTTGCTTCAAACCGTGAGAATGGAGTGGGAGAGGATGATATATATAGTTTTGTAGAGACCAAAAAATTGGAATTCGATTGTATTAAACCAATTACAGGTACCGTTAGGGATAAAATATCCAATGAAGTGTTGGTGGGTGCTACAGTTAAGGTTATCGATGAAAACAATGAGGAATTGGCTTCTGTAATTACAGATTCTAATGGCAACTATAGCATTGCAATAGATTGTAATAAAGGTAATTTTGTAAGGGCAACTATGCAAGGATATGTGCCTTCTGAGGAGTATTTAAATTTATCGGACAGTAAACCAATAATTATCGATTTTTACCTTGAAAGAGATACTGTGACAGCAGGTTATGGGGATGATTTGGCGAAATTATTACAGTTAAGCACCATCTATTTCGATTTTGATAAATATAATGTAAGGCGCGACGCTGAAATTGAGATTCAAAAAGTAATTGCCGCCATGGAAAAGTATCCTAGTTTAAAACTTAAGGTTACTTCCCATACCGATAGTCAGGGGGATGATTCCTATAATTTGTGGCTTTCCCAAAAAAGAGCGGAATCTACAGTGGCCTATATGATTTCTAAAGGAATTGCGAAAGAGCGTCTTCAAGGTGAAGGTTTTGGTGAAACTCGTTTGGTAAATAAATGTATGAATGGCGTAAAATGTACTAAGGAAGAACACCAATTTAACCGTAGATCGGAATTCTTGATTTTGGAATAGTTGCCAAATTCTCAAATTATATCGAAATGCAGTTGCGGAAGCAACTGCATTTTTGTTTGTTAAATTATACCAGTCCTAGTATTATATAAGTGGAATAGTATTGGTTAACTTTTCTTCTCCTATGGTTAAATTTTCCTTTTAAGGGATTAATTTAAAAACATTATTCCTTAGATATTACATTCCCACTAAGAAAAATTATCGTTTTGTTGTACAAATTTTGAGGGTTTATAATGCTTAATACGCCTTATACCATGGTTTTTTTGGGTTTTACAACATTATGTTTTAAATGTTTCCACGATTTGATATTTTCAACCATTAATAAAGTCGTTTTTTATTTGAATGATAATGTGGAATTATCTAAAACGTTTTATTTCTATGAGTTTTTTATTGATTGAAAAAATTAAGAGTATATAACTGTTGTACCCGTGCGCTTGAATCATAAATTAAAACGTTTTATTCTAGTAGTGTTTTTTTTGGTAGTCGGTTTCCCTGCACTAGCACAGGTAACCGGTGATTATAGATCAAAGGCATCGGGCAATTGGAGCAGTTCAAGTACTTGGCAAATCTATAATGGAGTTGCATGGGTCAATGCCACATCATATCCTGGACAAAACAGTAATGTAGGCACGGTAACCATTGGTAGTGGCAATAATGTATCCTTGAATGTTAATATTACTTCTTATACGATAGACAAGCTTATTATTGGAAACCAATCTGGCGGAAGTGATACCTTATCATTGCCTAATAATGGGGATTTAACTGTTAATATAATGTTGGTCGCGGTTCAAAGTGATGGAATTCTTACATGGGACGGTAATGCAGATTTACATTTGCCCTCAGACGCTATAATTTACAACAATGGAGGACAGATCGACACCGATAAGAATTGTAATAATTCCCAAAGAATTTTTCTAGGGACTAGAGAGTTTTCGTCCTGTAAAGGTAACGGAAGTTATGAATACTCTTTTGATGATATAGAAGAGGCCTTGCCTCCCCCTACTAGTAATGGGGATATTACCGAATGTGCAGCCAATCCAATACAGACACTTACCGCCTCTGCAACCCCTCCTTCTGGTGCCTAAGTGGTATGGTATACTGCTACTAGTGGAGGTTCTCCAGTGTCTCCAACCTTAAATACGGTAGGAAATGTTACTTATTACGGAGAAAGTGTGGACAATTCAGATTCCAGTCGCAGAAGCCTTTTTAGAACTGCCGTAAAACTAACCATTCGCCCAAGGCCAACGATTTCGGTCACCAGTTCTCCTAGCTGTGTTTTTAGGCTATTTTCGCCTACTACATACCAATTGCAGGTAACTGTTAGCTCGGGAACGGTAACAAGTACAGCAGGCACCGTCACTAATACCTCTGGTAATGTGTGGGCCATAACCAATGTGCCTTCAGGAACCAATATTGTGGTAGCGGTAACAGATGCCAATGGTTGTACCAATCAACTACCTGTGACCGCACCTAACTGCGCTTGTCCAGTGGTAAGTGCACCTACCAGCGGAGGTAATAAGTCTTATTGTACTGGAGATGCCGTGCCCAGCATAACTGCATCTGTAGGTGTGGGCCAGACAGTGGACTGGTACAATTCTGCCAGTGGAGGAACATTACTATTACTGGGCAATACAACTTACACCCCTGCCGGCCCTGGTACTTTTTATGCAGAGGCAAGGAATACGACAACCAATTGCCTTAGTGGGGCTAGAACAGCAATAATCGTCACCCAAGATACACCTTCAACAGCCCTTATAGGTCCAGATCAATTTGTTTTTACCGGAGGTAATGCTATTTTTACAGTAACTACAACTAATGCAGATACGTATCAATGGCAGGTAAGTACAGATGGGGGTACGGTTTTCAACAACATTTCAAACGGTGCGGAGTACGCAGGTACTCAGTCTACAGCCTTAACGGTTAAGTCGGCTGGAGCAAATAAAAATGGATATAGATATCGTGTTTTGGCTTCAAAATCGGGCTCTAGTTGTCCAGCTACATTTTCATCCTCAGCATTGTTGACGGTTAAGGTGAAAACCGTTATCACCAATAGGAGAATAACCTATAGGGTTGATTTGTAACAGTGTTTTTTGAGACTTTATAATAAAACCGTTTCTACCGTATTGGCATTTCTATTTTGAATATTTCAAAGCCTTGTTTCTAGGGGAGTTATCGTCCAAATACACTGAAAAATTAATCAATTTTCAAACCTTTTAATTATCTAAACAGCAGAATACATACTATTCATGGTGGCTTAGGTTCCTTACACAACAATTTTTAGGTATCCGGCATCTTCCTGTATATTTTTAAGCTCGATTTTACTTGTTTTACTAGAGTTGAAAAACTTGAAACACTAAAAAGTAATAGAAAAAGCCATTATTATCAAAGTTACAGACAAGCATAGAGACAGTTCAAAAACATTTGCGTGTAAACTTGCGAGCGTCAATGCCGTGGCTTTAATCCAAAAAATATTTGAAATGGATGGAGTTAGGCCCTTTAGATTCTTCAAGGGGTTAGTACCATCACTACATTTTAAAGGTATTTTCACCTTCTGTTTAATATCATTTCTATTTTTAGGGATATCCAATGGTTTTGGACAAACAACAGTAACTTCCCAGGTTTCCAATGACAATGATGATGCTGAGGAGCGCGTATCCAATGGAGATATGGATAGGGGTAGCTCGGATTTGGAACTTATAAGAGACGGGAGTAACGATCAGTTGGTTGGTATAAGATTCCGGAATATCAACGTTCCACAAGGAGCAACTATAGTTAGTGCTAATATTCAGTTTACTGCAGATGAAACAGATTCTGGTTCAACATCTCTTGTAATCCGTGGACAAGACACAAATAATGCAGGAAATTTTTCGAATAATGATGACGACATATCGGACAGAACATTGACCACTGCTTCTGTTGCTTGGAACAATATTCCAGCATGGAATTCCGTTGGTCAGGCTGGGCCTAACCAACAGACTCCTAACTTAGGTTCCGTTGTACAGGAAATTGTAGATAGAGGTGGTTGGAGTAGCGGAAATTCCATAGTTTTTGTAATTACTGGTTCGGGTCAACGTACTGCCGAATCGCGTGATGGTAGTTCTTCAGGCGCGCCGGTACTAACCATTGTTTATACCACAGCTCCTGTAATTATTGTAGACGATGTTACTGTTAACGAAGGAGACGGAACAGCTACCTTTACAGTAACCCATACCGGTGCCAATACAGTTGGTGTTTTTACTGTTGATTATGCAACCGTAAATGGCTCGGCCACTTCGGGCAGTGATTATACAGCAACAACTGGCACCTTAATTTTTACGGGTACTTCGGGGGTTACAAGATCGATAGTTGTAAATATTCTCGAAGATACGACGGTTGAAAATTTGGAAAATTTTTCCATTCAATTCACGGCTAGATCTAACCCATCCGTTATTATTACGGATACGGGTACTGGGTCTATAATTGATAATGATGCCAAAATAATCACCAATGGGCTAACTGAAAATAGTTGTAGTGGTGCTTTTTTCGACTCTGGAGGAACTGGAAATTATTCAAATAATGAAAACCGGACCTATACGCTTTATCCAGATACCATTAATACGGATTTGAGATTGGATTTTAGCAGTTTTGATGTTGAATCAGGGTATGATTTTCTATATATTTATGATGGGACGTCAACATCTGCCACTTTAATAGGTCAATATCACAATGGCAATCCGCCCCCTACATCAATAATAGCAACTAACGCCTCGGGGTGTTTGACTTTTAGATTTACGTCTGACTACAGTGTAAATGGAGCAGGCTGGGAAGCCTTAATTTCATGCCTTCCAAGAGGGCCACGAATGAATATTGAAGATGTTTCGGTAAACGAAGGAGCAGGTACTGCAACTTTTACCGTTACCCATAATGGTCCAAATGCATCCGGTCCCTTTACCGTCACTTATGGTACGGTGAATGGTAGCGCTACTTCTGGGGCTGACTATACAACATCTTCTGGAATTTTAAATTTTAATGGGACATCAGGTGATACTGAAACTTTTACCGTTGCCATACTTGATGATGGAATAATTGAAAGTCCTGAAACCTTTACTGTACAGTTAACGGGCTCATCCGATGGTAGTGTAAATCTTACAGATACCGCTACGGCAACAATTATTGATAATGACGGTATAATAATGACAGATGGGGCCACTGTAAATACGTGTAGCGCCACATTCCTAGATCCAGGCGGGATAAATAATTATAGTAATAATCAGGATGTAGTGTATACCATATGTCCCGATATTGTTGACAATTATATTAGTTTGGATTTTACTGGTTTTGATGTTGCCAATGGAGACCTTTTATCTGTCTATGAAGGGACAACAACAGGTGGTACCTTAATAGGACAGTATAATAATAACAATGTGCCGGATATTATTGAATCTACCCATAGTTCTGGCTGTTTAACTTTTAGGTTTACTTCCAACGGTTCTAATACGGCAGAGGGTTGGGAAGCAGTTGTGAACTGTTATCCCGAGGGTCCAAAAATAGTCATAGATGACATTTCTTTTGATGAAGATGTGGGTAATGCGGTCTTTACGGTTAGACAGACACGTGCACGTCATGGTTATAGCGTCTTGTTTGGGTTTGTACATGTGCCTTTCACCGTAAATTTTGAAACCGTAAATGGTTCTGCCTTGGCAGGTAGTGATTATACTGCCACAACAGGGACATTGACCTTTAATGGTCAGTTAGGTAATGTCCAAACTATTTCTGTCCCAATAGCTAATGACGGTATCCCGGAAAATGCTGAAGAGTTTACCATTAGATTTACCGGTGCAACTGCATCATATGGGACGATAAATTATGCCGATACCGGAACAGGTACCATTAATACCCAGATACTTGCCAATGACCCATTGACATTGTTTCAGGAGTTTGACGGATATTTCGATTACTCCACTACTGGAGGTACCTTAAGAACGGAAAGTAATGGTGGCAACGCCTGTGCTATAACTAACTCTTCTTCCAATACACTGGTTTCACCCATCCCGGCCACGGCAACAGTGGAAAGGGCTTATTTGTATTGGGCACATTCTAATACGGTGCGGGATCCGGATGTAACATTTGAAGGCCAGAACGTTTCGGCGAACTATTTATATCAGACCACACTTACCAATAGAAATTTTTATGGCTATGTCAGTGATGTAACGAGTATTGTACAAGGGATTGCCAATCCTTCAACCAACACTTACGATTTTAGTGATTTGGATATTGACAATACAGGTAATTATTGTTCAACCGCTACCGTGCTAGGAGGATGGACATTAATCGTGTTTTATGAAGACCCCTCGTTACCTGCTGTGAATATTAACTTATATCAAGGTTTTGATGGTTTGAGTAATTCGGGTACCTCTTTTACCTTGGATTCGTTCTTTGCCATAGCGGGTTCAGGAGCAAAGGCCTCATTTTTATCATGGGAGGGAGATTCAACATTGGACGGAAACAGTTCAGGTTCCACTAACCCGGAAGAACTTTCCATAACCAATCAATCAGGAACCACTTATGTGCTTTCGGGCGACGGAGGCCAAACTGGGAACAACGTCTACAATTCCACAATATATGACAATACGGTTGGGCCTGTGTATAATACTTCAAATTCTTATGGTGTAGATTTGGATACCTATGACATATCAACTTATATTTTACCATCGGACACTCAGGTTACAGCCAATGTAGATGTGGGTCAGGATTTTGTAATCTCCGCGGCAGTGGTTATTAAGGTCCCATCCAATTTAATTGCAGGTCGGGTATATGAAGATGTGAATTATCCTGGCGGACCCGGTCGAGACAGGTTGTCTTCGGGTGGCTTGGGGGTCTCAGGTGCTGTGGTGGAGCTTTTTGATTCCTCCGGTAACTTTGTTCAAAGAAAGACTACCGATATCACCGGGTACTATTCTTTTGGTGGAATGGCCGACGGCGATTATCGTATAAAAGCCGTTAATTCTACTGTGCGTTCCAATAGGGGAGGCCTCAATTGCTCTACCTGTTATCCGGTACAAACTTTTAGGAAGTATCGCGGCCCTTCTTCCTTGATAGATGTAACGGACGAAGTTGGAGGGGCGTATCCCACTGCACAGCAAGATGTGGCCTTGGGTGTTCTAAATAATGCCCAAAGTGTATCAACCGTCTCCGTTGCTGGTGATGGGGTAGTAGGCATAGATTTTGGTTTCAATTTTAATGCCATTGTAAATACCAACGAATTTGGACAGGGTTCCTTGGAACAATTTATTGTCAATTCAAATAATTTAAATGAAACAGGTCTGGACATAGAGGCCAATTCCATATTTAACCCGGCAGCAGGGGAAGATACCTCAATATTTATGATACCTCCAACGGTAGATGCATTGGGTAGAACGGCAGATACTAACTTTGCCAGTGGTTATTTTGATATTTTCATTACAGATGCGTACCAACTTTCTACAATAACTGGCACCAATACGATTATTGACGGTAGGACGCAAACCGCTTATTCCGGGGATAGTAATTCCGGAACTATAGGAGATGGTGGAAGTAATGTGGGAATTTCTGCAACTTCCCTGCCTATTTATGAATTACCGGAGATTCAAGTTCGAGGCGATTCCAAAGAATTATTCAGGTTGGAAGGAAATAGTGCGACACTACGAAATTTGGCGGTATACACGGATGATAATTCGGCTGTTGAAGTAAATTTAGGGACGGCATTTCTATATGAAAATGTGTTAGGGGTAAATGCACTTGGCATAAAATCCGGTAATTTGGAATATGCCGTGGAAATTAATGACGGGGCAACCAATGTTGGACGTAATTATTTAAGCGGGTCCAATCTTGCAGCCGTCCATCTCAATGGCGGAAGCACAACTGTGATGGAATATAATCACTTTTACAGAAATGGGGCAAACGATACTTGTTCAGATAATATTTTAATAGAAGATGGAAGTGGGATTACAATTAGATACAATCTAATCAATGAGGCCGCAGGAATAGGGATTGAAGGGGTTGACTATGCAGCTGGACTTATGGTTACAGAAAATACCATTACCAATAACGGTATAAATAATACGGCCTGTGGCGGGGGTATATATGATGATTCCGGAATCCGTTTAAAGGCAGCCGATGCTACTGTTTATAGGAATGTAATCCACAGTAACCAAGGGGAAGGCATGGTGGTAGCGGACAATGTTTCGGGAATATTTATTTCCCAGAATTCTATGTATAACAACGGGCAGAGAACTCCATCTTTAGGAATAGACTTGGATCAAACGGCAAACAATGGTGATGGGATTACCCTAAACGATAATGGAGATGGGGATATTGGCCCCAACGATTTATTGAATTTTCCCATTATTTCAGCGGCCTTTGCTACGGGAACAAATTTAGTTGTCGAAGGTTGGTCTAGGCCAGGGGCAAGCATAGAATTGTTTTTATCGGATATAAATGAGGGAAGTGCCATAGCAGGCGATAATCAATTGGGTATGACTACAGATTATGGGGAGGGTCAGACCTATTTGGCCACTCTGGTAGAAGGTAGTGGGGCCGATACGGCTATAGGTGCCTCTTCTTATACGGATTTGGATGGAAATACGGACAATACAAATAGATTTAAATTTACTATTCCGCTTCCGCCAGGGGTGGTAAAAGGCAATTTTATAACATCTACCGCCACCTTGTCCAACTCTACTTCTGAGTTTTCTCCGCAAAGTATTATAAAGACTTACAATGTTATCACCAATAGAAGAATAACATATAGGGTAAAAAAGGATTAAATTTATCATGCCATTCAATAAGGTCATGTATCGGTTTCAATGTAATGTGCTGTTGAATAAGGTTAAAAATTGATACTTTTATTATTTGAGATATTGTTATTTTAATTGTTGACCATTATATTATTGAAGTACACAACATTTCCAAAATTTATATTTTATCTTGGAATACATTTGTTACGTTAATCTCCTAGGATTAGCGCTACATAATGAAAACAAGAATTTTCATTCGAAAAAGGATACTTATTCTTTTTATGGTGTTCTTCAGTTGCTACCAAATGATTGGGCAGCAAACCTATTTGGATAATTTTAATACCGTTTCTTATTCCAACAACAATGGGACCAACAATTTTTCTTCTAATTGGACCGAAACCAATGATGACAATGATCCAGATAAGGGCAATATTAGAATCAACAGTAATGTATTACGCTTTAGGAGATTGTCTGATGAGACAATTCAGAGGAATTTAAATTTATCGGGGGCATCCATTGTTACGCTTACCTTTAATTATGATGGTTCTAGTAGAGGTGGGGAAACCTTATTGGTACAATTGTGGAATGGATCCTCTTGGCAAACGGTCTCAACCTTAAATAGCAATGGTACAGGTACTATTTCATATTCTCTAACTGCAAGTCAAATATCGGCATCTTCCTCCATTCGCTTTATTACTGGAAGCGGGGATTGGGACAAGGATGATTACTATTACATAGATAATGTTCAGTTCACTGCCACTTTTGGGCCTATTATGACCATTAACAATGTAACTGTCAATGAAAATGCCGGAACAGCAACCTTCACGGTAACGCACACCGGTTCTAATGCAGCAGGAGCCTTTACGATAAACTACGCCACTGCTAACGGCAGTGCCACCTCTGGGAGCGATTATACGGCCAAAACAGGTACTTTAAGTTTTACAGGGGCCTCCGGCGTTACAAGAACAATAGTGATAAATATATTAGATGACGTCATTGTAGAGGATTTGGAAACATATACCATCAATTTCACGGCTAAATCCAACGCCACAGTGGATATTACGGCAATTGGCACAGGGACCATATTGGATAATGACGCCTTAATTATAACCAATGGCGCAACCACCAATACCTGTAATGCTGTTTTCTTTGATTCGGGAAGTTTTGGTGGCAGTTATGGTAATAATGAAAATAGGGTTCATACTATTTGCCCTGATATTACAAATAATTATATTAGTGTAGATTTTACGAGTTTTGATGTAGCCATTGGTGATGTTCTTTATGTTTATGCAGGCGCTACGGCAACAGGGACACCCATTGGTGTCTATGATAACAATAATATTCCTACCTCAATCGATTCACCTTATGGTGCCGCTGGCTGTTTAACCTTTAAATTTACTTCCAATAGTAGTGGAACAGGAACTGGGTGGCAGGCTGCTGTAAGATGTATGGTTGAAGGGCCTAAAATAGTAATAAATGATATTTCTTTTGATGAAACAGTAGGTAATGCCGTTTTTACGGTCACGCAAACACGTGTTCGCCATGGATATACATTTTTGTTCAGCTTTATTCATGCGCCGTTTACTGTTAATTTTGAAACGGTAAATGGTTCAGCTTTGGCTGGGAGCGATTATACGGCAACCTCGGGGACTTTGACCTTTAATGGTCAGTTGGGCAATGTACAGACTATTTCAGTGCCCATAGCCAACGACGGTATACCTGAGAATGCCGAAGAGTTTACGATCAGGTTTACTGGGGCATCAGCGGCATACGGGACTATCAATTATTCGGACACTGGAACCGGGACAATCAATACCCAGATTTTGGCCAATGACCCTTTGACACTTTTTCAGGAGTTTGATGGCTATTATGATTATTCTTCTACAGGTGGTACCTTAAGAACTCAAAGCAACAGTGGTAACGCATGTGCTATAACTACTTCATCGTCCAATACTCTAGTTTCTCCAATACCCGCTACGGCTACAATAGAAAGAGCCTATTTGTACTGGGCGCATTCAAATAGTGTTCGTGACCAAAATGTAACTTTTGAAGGCCAAAATGTTTCTGCAAATTATTTGTATCAGACCACGCTAACCAATAGAAACTTTTATGGCTATGTCAGCGATGTAACTAATATTGTTAAAGGTATTCCCAACCCATCAACCAATACCTATGATTTTAGTGACCTGAATATAGATAATACCGGAAACTACTGTTCCACGGCAACTGTACTTGGGGGCTGGACCTTGATCGTATTTTATGAAGATGCCTCATTGCCTGCAGTAAACATTAACTTATACCAAGGTTTTGATGGTCTAAGCAATGCCGGTACCTCATTTACTTTGGATTCTTTCTATGCCATTGCAGGTTCTGGGGCCAAAGCCACATTTTTGTCTTGGGAGGGAGACCCTAACCTGGACGGTTCAAGTTCTGGTTCTACCAATCCGGAGCGACTTTCGGTAACAAATCAATCTGGGACTACTTATATACTTTCAGGGGACGGAGGTCAAACCGGGAACAATGCTTACAATTCCACTATTTATGACAATACCGTATCGCCTATTTATAATACTTCAAATTCTCATGGTGTTGATTTGGATACCTATGATATTTCAAGTTATATTCTGTCGTCGGACAGCCAAGTTACGGCAAATGTCAATGTGGGACAGGATTTTGTGATTTCCGCTGCTGTGGTGCTTAAGGTGCCGTCCAATTTAATAGCAGGGACAGTTTTTGAGGATATGAATTATCCTGGTGGACCAGGTCGGAATAAACTAACTGCCGGTAGTCTGGGAGTTTCGGGTGCCATAGTGGAACTTTTTAATTCTTCAGGAACCTTTATACAGCGTAAAACTACCGATATTAATGGCTACTATTCCTTTAGGGGAATGGCCGATGGGGCGTATCGTATAAAAGCCGTCAATTCAACAGTAAAATCCAATAGGGGCGGACTCAATTGCTCCACCTGTTATCCAGTGCAAACTTTCAGAAAGTATCGCGGTCCATCTTCATTGATAGAGGTAACTGGAGAAGTAGGAGGCGCCAATCCCAGTGCACAACAAGATGTATCTCTGGGCGTAATAATTAGCGCCCAGAGTGTGTCCACGGTCTCCGTGGCAGGTGACGGGGTAGTAGGCATAGATTTTGGCTTCAACTTTAATACGATTGTCAATACCAACCCAATTGGACAAGGCTCCCTGGGACAATTCATTGTCAATTCCAATAACTTAAATGAAACAGGTTTGGATATTGAAGCAAACTCAATTTTTGACCCAGCGGCTGGGGACGACACTTCGATATTTATGATTCCCCCAACCTCAGATCCATTGGGTAGAACGGCCGATGCTAATTTTGTTGGTGGTTATTTTAATATAGCAATATCAGATGTATATACGCTATCCGCAATAACAGGTGCCAATACAAATATAGATGGACGCACACAAACCGCATATTCCGGAAATACCAATAATGGGACAGTTGGATCTGGAGGTTCTGCAGTAGGTGCCAATGCCGTAGTACTTCCTAATTATGACCTACCTGAGATTCAAATTCAACGCAATGCTGGAGATGTTTTTCGATTACAGGGCATTAATGATTTTATCCGAAATGTTGCAGTTTATGCAAATTCTAATGCAGGAATAAGAGTTGAAAGTGGGTCTGCAACGATAATGTCCAATCTGTTGGGTGTTAATGCGGTAGGAATAGCTTCAGGCAACATTAATACTGGAGTTAGAGTTAATGGGGGTACCGCACAAATTGATGCGAATTACATAAGTAGTAGTACCAACGAGGGTATTTTGATCAATGGTGGATCATCTACATTGATTCAGAACAACCATATTACCGAGAATGGTAATGCCGCCTGTTCTGATAACATAAGGATTCAAAGTGGATCAGGTATAATTATAAGAAGAAATTTAATAGATAGAGCGGCATCCTTAGGCATTGATGGTCAGGGTATTGCAGGTTCTATTGCAATTTCAGAGAATACTATTCGCAATTCAGGTTTAAACGGTGGAAATTGCAGTGGACGCATTGAAAATGTTGGAATAAAGCTCGACG
>Ga0105054_10007549_pt1 | contig 14716 bp, 8 predicted proteins | sample BON02_FD_78091 | JGI IMG/M metagenome (GOLD analysis project Ga0105054, IMG submission 78091) | Freshwater microbial communities from Lake Bonney liftoff mats and glacier meltwater in Antarctica - BON-02 (megahit assembly) | ecosystem: Environmental > Aquatic > Freshwater > Ice > Glacier...
CAAAGAAAAGCAAGCAGGAATTCCAGCGTCGTTTTATTGAAGAGCAACTTGAAGAAAATAGACTTGCTGAGGAGGCAGAGCGATACGCAGAAGAGATGCATGCAAATCTAGATCGTCAACAGATATTTGAAAGAGCCGAAATGGAACGTAACTTGGCACTTGACAAACGACATCAAGATCTCTCGGTTCTCCAAGCGAATCAGGAGTTGAGCCAAATTAGAAAGAATCGCGATCATGCTATCCTTCTAACCGACCACTATGAAGCTCTGCGTGAAAAGTCGCATGTTGAAGAAAGTGCTTTATTAGCAGAATCCAGGCATGGGTACATTGTTCGTCAAGAGTGGAAGGGTATGCGACCAGAGGAGCTAAGCGAGATCCGTCAAGGTCAGAGTCAGCAACGAGCAGATAACGTTTGTCGTGATATGGAAGAGAAAGAGTACGAATCGAAGGAGGCATCGCATCACGAGTATATCAGACAAAGTGCAGTAAGCAATGCGCGTCAAAACGAATTGGACAGGAAGCAGCGGGCAATAGAAATGCAAGAATTTTTGAAGAAGCAACAGCATCATCGCAAAATGCATACTGCAATGAATCGAGACGATGAGTACTCGGTTCAACCCGTCTACTATCCATTCGGAAAATCACTCAACTAATATATAAAAAATTCAAATTTCAGTAATTTAAAATTAAACTACGTTTCAATATTCCTGCGTTTCTTTTAGCCCAAAAACTGGCAAAAAAGTAATACCAAAACCAGATATTTCATGAATTTTGAACACAACAATTTTTGCATTTGAAAGGAGCCTCCCAGTTGCTACCAATATTTTCTACTGGAAATGGTACAAGTCGTTTAGTATCAGAAAGGATGGATCTCCCAATTACCTGAATTAATTATGGTAAAGACTGCTGGTGAAGCTTCGGTGTTTGCAGCCGGCCTGGTATTTGGCACGGCCTCCTCAATCCTATCCAAACAGCTATTCACATTGACCGTCGCCTACGATGATGGTGAGGACAAATTGTTCGAAAAACCTTTGTTTCAAACTGCCTTGATGTTCGTCGGCATGGCTCTTGCGCTACCGTTGCATTTCTTCATGGAATCCAGAAAGAAAGACGTCAGCGAAGACTATTTGGCTCTTGATGAAGACCAAGCTGGAGAAAGGTTTGTATTAACCTTTCGAACCTTCATGTTTCTTTTCATTCCAGCAATGTTTGATCTCGTCGCCACTGCACTGGCCTACATCGGATTAGTCCTAATTGAAGTCAGTATCTTTCAACTGATGAAGTGCACTGTGATCGTTTTTGTCGCCGTTTTGAAGTCTACTGTTCTCAAGCATAGAGTTTATTCCTACCAGTGGTTTGGTGTTCTTCTCAACATGGTGGCAGTAACTTGCGCTGCATCAAGTGCGTTTTTTCAGAATAATGATGACGACGACAAACCTGATGGAGGTGGTTCCACGGGCTTCGGGTTGCTGATGGTCGTATTAAGTTGTTTAGTTCAAAGCGCACAATATGTTTTTGAAGAATATGTTATGGGCGATGGAGCCGGCAGCATGCCTATCCCTCCTCTCATAGTTGTTGGCATTGAAGGTGTTTGGGGTTTGATTTTGAGCGTCGTTCTAGTTCTTCCTTTGGCATCCGTGATTCCTGGTAAGGATTGCTCGCTAAGCGAAGGTCCTGATTGTGTCGGTGTTTATGAAAATACCGCAGACTCGTTTGATATGATGGGGAAATCTTCAATTATCACATGGCTGATCGTCATCTACGTATTCGTCATTACCGGATATAACGTAAGCGCGATTTACGTGACTGCTTTATTGTCGGCATTATGGCACTCGATCCTCGACAGTTTCCGACCAATGGCTGTTTTCATCACCTCTTTAGGTCTTTATCTTATGACTAACGGCAGCATCGGCGAAGAATGGGTAGTTTCGAGCTGGTTGCAAGTTGCTGGTCTCGTTATGTTGGTATTTGGGACCATGGTTTATAACGCCAATATTAAACTATACAGTTGGTTTGACTATTCAGATACGAGTTCTTTCATGATGCAGGCATCTCCTTTCTCCTCACCATTTATTCGTTCGAATTCAATGGATGCGAGACGACGAGTGAACGAAACTGCTGAAAATCGGGCTCGAGTCAATTCTCTGAATTAGATTGCTCTAATAAAATGAAGTAAAAAGAGAAAAATCTATCTTACTTGTGATATGTCAAGTGCATGAATCACAGCCCTTTACCGTAGTAGAATAAAATAATAAACTATCTTACAAGCGAATGGAACACCAGTTCTTGTCACCTCTGTGATTCTCCAATAAATCGAAGTAAAACAACCTTATTTCTGAATACAATATCTGTACTTGTTGTCTGTTAAGTACAAGTCTCGGCAATTCCAGCCAAACGACTCGAGCGCGTGAACGAATTCTACACCGTCCTCCAACGTCGAGCTCCCTACGGAGGCAGCAAAGATGGAAGCGATGATATCATTTGTGCTCGCATCCTCTCGAAGCGCGACGCAAAGAATCTGCTCATTGGAAATCACAGCGCACTTCAATTCAGTACACCGACGAAGCAGAGATTCATTTTCTAACACATTTTTCGGCAACGAGCACCCAACTATGTAGGTGGACTTCGCAAACATCTTTTCAGCTTCGTTAATACTTTTTATACTCAGAGGTTTACCAAGTTGGTATAAACAAATGGCTTCCCTTAATCTGGATTCGTTCAACGTATCGAGTAGTAGGGATCGCACAGCCAGGTAGTTGCTCAACAAATGAACCAAAGTAAGAATCACAAATGCTGCAGCACCTAGCCACCATCGATCGTGCTTTTGACTATCTACAAAATTTGCTAGCCATAGCCCCGTAATCATACCAACAAGGTTTACAAATGTTTCCTGTGAGCCTTCTTTTGCTTGTACATCTGCAATGTTGGCGTTGATTGCAAAGTGATTCGTTATTACAGCTCGAGTGGCTCCTGCTGCAACTCCGCACATCGATTTAAGGACATTGGCACTGCAAAAAGTCATGGTAAAACACTCACGGGAAGACCCGCATATAGCTTTTGAACAAATTTCCAAGGTCAATGCTACATCGACAGAGGCATCAGCAAATAACCGCCAATATTTAACATCCAAGTCAAATCGACCAACATAGGCAAACAAAAGTCCCCCGATCATCCCCGCGCCATCCCTGTAAACCCATTGCGTGGTGGCAGCAAGAGCGTTAGCGTTTTCTACTCCCACACCAAAACCTTGAAGGATCACTTGTGTCGAAAGGACGCCTCGCAAATAGGAGCACAGACCCTGAATAGAATCATACATTTGAAAAGTTGTATAACCAGGGCGCACCGTCCCCGGATATCCATCAGGAACAAATACCGATAAAAGTTGAGTCAGAACGGTGTCACTCATTCTGCCCTGGTCTAGTTGAGTAGCTTGAATACGACCGTTGCTGATACTGACTTTTCGAGTGTGTGTACCTTTCCACAATTCATTCACTGTAATATCATCGCCTTCATTCTTGTCCTTCCGCTGGTTTCCAGTCGTTCTCCGCATTTTTGAATTGAAAGATTCTTGAAAGAAGTAAAAAAATATAATTGATGGATCGATATTGCAGGTCCTTCGCCGCTGCTTACAACGGAAGGGATGAAAATGGATTCGGGGAAATTGTCAAGCTACGAGGCGATGTTGCATATGACGTGAGCATGGCACATGCTACCTGCATGAACATGGGACTGAGTGACGGCATGAGTCATTGGTGCTGGAAGCATCTCGAAGCTGAAACCTGCATAGCGCAAGGAAGACTGAAGGATGCATTGGTTCCACAAACAGAAGCTTTCGATAAATTTATTGACGAGTATCGTAATGAAGGGGGGTGGCTCATTCCTTGTCTGAAAACAATGGTCTCTGATACATTGGATTTGGCCAAGCGTATAGAGGCCACAGTTCCGGCATCCAACGGAAGCGCTCTCAAAGAAGCAAAGCGGTTATTTGAGAGTTGCTTTAGATTTACAATCATGGGAAGGGCTTCCACTGCAGATTCTTTTCGTAAACGGGGGGTCGCATTGTATCTCGTGAATAGCTTGTTCCGCGTGTTCTTCGCACTTAAGAGTCTTCAATTATGCAGAAATGTGATTAAAACGGTCTACATGCCAACTTTCCCTGAGATGGATACTTTCACCATTGCGCAGAGAGTGACCTATCATTATTACCTAGGACGAATTCTGATTCTGGAAGACAAAGTGGAGGAAGCGAGGGAGGCGTTTCAATATGCTCTTGAACACTGCCACAAAAAAGCTTCCAAAAACATCAATTTGCTGCTTCAATTTCTCATACCAATCAATCTATTTTATGGGAAATCTCCACTCCCTGGACTAATACAGAATCATGGTCTGGACCATTTACAAGAGTTGGTCACGTCTGTCAAAAACGGGAATGTATTATGTTTGGAACAAATGCTAGAGCGTTTCCAAGATTTATTCATTTCCCAAGGACTCTTTTTGACGTTACAGAATTTAAAGTTGGTTTCGTATCGCAATTTGTTTAGGTCTGTTGTTCTCCTCTATCAAGAAACCGCTCCTGAAAAAATGAAAACTCGAGTGGCTCTCAATTTGTTTATCCAGCCCTTTATTCTATTCGGCGAGAAATCTGCTTTTAAATTGATGAATGTTACGGATATTGCCACATCGGAAACATTGGTGAAAGAACAAGTTCGCTGTATATTGTCCAACCTCATTTTCAAAAAATACATCAAAGGATACATTTCTCATGAAAAAGAGATTCTTGTCATCAGCCCTAAAGATCCTTTTCCAAAGTTAAATACATTAGTTGAAAACAATTAAAATAGTGGATTTTCCAAGTCGAATAGAGTAGCTAAAAATACTTTTACTTGGGCAATTGATATCGTTCTGGAAGCGTCTGCAAGGCCGCCGCATTTCTCGATTTTATTTTCACCTGCTTGGAGCCATCATCAATATCTGCAGGTTTGTAATAATGAGGCGCAATCTCTACTAACCATTCTGGTTTAATCTCAATTACTTGTCTCATATATTCTTGTTTCGTAAATTGCAATTGATGATACACGACCCATTTAGGCTGCGGATCCTCCTTAAACAAACTGCTAGACGGATGCATATGAACTGTATGCTGATTCTTCACTGTCTTGTAAGAATTTCCGTCTTTCGCTGTGAATTTAGCCGTATGATAAAAATATCCAGCTGTGATTGCCTTCCTAATATTTTCAGATTCGTCACTTGAAAGCTTCTCTAGCTCCACTCGATCACAAAGACCAGATAGTTGATCTCTAATATCTCTGGCTTTCCTCATGCTCTTAATCTGAATGTAGTTCTCATAGCACCAGTTGGTACTGAAATTAGTATCCTTCCATTGCTCATAAACATTTCTCAGAGACATATGATCTCCAAACGCGCCTTTGCCTCTCCCGAAATTTAATCTGGCTGTTTCTGCATGCACTGCTTTCTCAGGTGGACGATAGAAAACCGCCGCACCAATGTCCAACATAGCGCAAATACTAAGCACTTCCTCCACACATCCATATCTTTCAGCTGCTAAAAGTGTCTTGGCCAGCATTGGATCTGTAGGGAATTCAGCCATGCGCCTTCCTAGTTTCGTGAGTTGACCCTTATCGTTCAATGCACCTAATGCATACAATTGCTCCAGACTCCTAATTAATGTTTCTGCTGGTGGAGGATCCATAAAGTCGAAATGGATTAAATCGTTGATACCGAGACTATAAAGTTGCAACACCACGGATGATAAATTGGTTCGCTGAATTTCAGGAACAGTGTTTTCGTCCAGTTCATACTTAAAAGACCACGCTGTGAATAAACGGAAACATTTCCCTGCAGCCGTTCGTCCTGCTCTTCCTGCCCTCTGATTGGCCCCTGCTTGTGACACAGGTGTTACTACAAGAGAGTCAACCCCAGTTTTGGGATTGTAACTAGTTTGTTTACAAAACCCAACATCAATCACAAACCGAATGCCATCGATCGTTAAAGACGTTTCTGCAATATTCGTTGCTATGACAACCTTGCGTGCTCCAAGAGGGGTAGGAAAAAACACCTTGGCTTGCTCTTCACTAGGCAATGAAGCATATATCGGACATATCACAAGTTCTTTGATCTTGCTGCCAAGGCCTCTTGTTTTCAACAGAAGCGCATCTCTAACATTTTCAATCTCCTCCTGACCGGTTAAGAATATCAGTATATCACCTGGAACTGGTTGATTCACGTGGATCTGTAAAGTAGCTGCCACAGTAGCTTCCAAGTAATCAGCCTCAGGCGCTTTCGTGTAAAATATTTCAACAGGAAACATTCGACCAGGCACGTTAAAAATAGGGGCATTGTTAAAATACTCGGAAAATTTTTGTGCATCAAGAGTCGCACTGGAAACGATGAGTCTTAAATCTGGTCTGTAACGAGACACATCTTTTAGCAAACCAAACAAGATATCAGTGGCCAATGTTCTCTCATGAGCTTCATCAATCATCATGCAACTGTATGCTGCAAGATCAGGAGCCGTAAGGAACTCTCGCATGAGCATCCCATCTGTCATATATTTGATTTTAGTTTTTTCTGAAGTACAATCTTCAAATCGAATAGAATATCCACACTCATGTCCTAGTTTCACACCCATTTCTTGCGACACTCTAGCAGCAACACTCATTGCCGCCACTCGGCGTGGTTGCGTACATCCAATTTTACCCAATTCAGTCCAGCCCTCTTCATGCAGATACTGTGGAATTTGGGTGGTTTTCCCAGACCCAGTTTCAGCCACCACAATTATTACTTGATTATCTCTTATCGCTTGCAGCAACTCTGTTCTATATTGGTACATTGGGAGAGTTTTGCGCAGTTCCGACATCGATAGTGATCTATCTACTTCAGTGGGTTTCATATCTTCGTCAACCTTAGGCTTATTCATCATTTCATGGGCAATGAATTCAATTTCATCATCGAGTACCAGCTCGTAGTCATCTTGCATGCTGTGACTCTGCTTGCTAATCACCGCTGTTTCCCTTTGATGTTCTTCCCATAGATCTTGTTCACTCTTTTCTCTTGTTTCTTCCACATATCTTGCACTTAGTAACTGATTTCGTTTTTCTTGGTCTATTTTACCATCTTCTGTCACGTAGGATCCCGGAACTGCGTAGAGTTCACCTTTTGCCTTTTTCTCCAACTCACGCCGATTCTCCACTAAGTTTTTCAATTCTTTCCTTGCTTGTAAATCTCGTTCCTCGCGTTTCGACAATTTCACACCTTGAAAGAGATATTCTTCATCTCTAATGGTGGCATCTAAAAGTTTTAATTCTCTCTCTTCTCGTTTTTTCAAATACGAAAAGCGTGATTGTTGACGCAATTCTTCCACTGTAAATTGGTTTCGTAATGACTTGCTTTCATTGATGTCTTGATCCTCTTTCGCTTTTAGTTTCTCAGCTTCCTTTTCATTATGACGATTCTTAATTCGTTCCGCTTCTACTTGCGCTTCTTCTCCAGTACCAATAAACTCTTTATATTCACGAAGTTGTTTTTCATATTCAGTTTCCACCAATTCTTCACGCTCCTTTTTCTTCTTCTTACTTTTCTTCTTCTTTGAATCATCATCCACAAGCATCGTATAGGATTCAGACTCCCGTACCATATCAGCATTTGACTTCACAGCCGTGTTAGCCTTATTCTTCTTCTTACCAACTCGCACTAGTAAATCCCTCGCAAACTGCGAGGTCTTTTCAGAGACAGGGAGGTCATATTCTTTGAATTTATCCAATACTTGGTCTACACTACGACATCGTTTACCCAGTGCGAGAACGTATTCTTCAACGGCTCTGTCGCTATAACCAAGTGCCTCATAGAGTTGATCCCCGATCCACATCTTGTCCTCGTCCATTTCAATTTTCAACCAAAAATCAAGCACAAATGAGGGTAGGTCCCCATTTATTATTTTTGAATTTGCATGATATGTTCGTAACAGCAATTATCTCAATATGAACGTTATTAACGTTACTAACATGTTAGTGTCAGTGTTACTAACAACCAGGTGTTGTTGGTGCTGTGTTGTGTCCTAACCTAATTGAGAATACCCGCGATGTGTTAACCATACTGTATCATTGTGAATTTGCCAAATTCAATTTGGAGCGAAAGAAAATAATATTTGAGGAAATGTTGAAAAAGGAAGTTGTTTTCGAACCCGTTTTTTCAATCTATTGTAAATAGCAGCAAAGTTCTGTTGAATCCACTTAAAGAATAGAAAGAGATGCCTTCCAGCGAGGAGCGGAGGAAGTGGGATGGCGACAAAATGGAAGCTTTTCGACACGGTTCCATACATCGAGTGAAGCTTGTGAACTTTATGAGCTACAGTAGCTGCGAGATATTTCCAGGACCAAGGCTTAACATGGTTATTGGCCCTAATGGATCAGGTAAGAGCTCTATCGTGTGCGCCCTTGCTCTTGGTCTGGGAGGCTCCCCGAAGTTACTTTCAAGGGCTGACAATCTGAAGGGCTTTGTGCAAAACGGGCAGAAAAGCGCGATGATTGAAATCGAATTGGTGGACAAGACGGAAAAGAAGTTCCAAATTGTTAGAAGGTTGTTCAATAGTGAAGACAACAAATCTAAATGGACTTGGAACGGGGAACCTATTGGGGAGAAATCAGTTCAATCTAAACTGAAAGAAGAATACCAAACCCAAGTGGATAATCTGTGTCAGTTCTTGCCGCAGGATAAAGTTGCTTATTTCAGCCGATTGAACAACCAAGAGCTTTTGAAAGAAACTATTCGTGCTGCACTTGGTCAAGAATGGGTAGACGAGCAAGACAAGCTGATACAAACTCAAAACAGAATAAATGAATCCGCTAATTCTGCTGCTGCCCAAAAGAAAAGACTAGAAGACTTGGATGATCGCCTCAAACTGATGGAGACTCAAGTTGAGATTTATCAAAAAAGAGAGGAGATCAAGAATGATGTGAGATTGCACGAGGGCAAATTTCAATATCTTAAGTATTCGCGTGAGAAGCAGGAGTATGGAGAGCGAAAGCAAGCGTTCAAGGTATGTGCTGAACAGTGGAAAGTAGTACAAGAGAAGTTGAAGCCCCTTGATGAGCGTGCAAAGTACGCAAAAATTGAACTGGACAAAGTGTCGAGCTCTCAAACTGATTTAAAACTGTCATCTTTCGAATCTGCTTTTAACAAGGCTCAAATTCACCGATCAAAACTGGCGAGTAAGCTAGGCGATAAGGTTTCAGCAATTGACAACGAATTCAATCAAAAAATGGAGGGCGAACTTTACTTGAGAGATGCCGAAACAGAATTAGGCAAAACAAAGCTTGTAAAAGACAAATTCGAGCGAGAAAATGCTCAACTAAGTCCTACGGGATTACGCGAGTTAAAGAAGCGGATTAGAACACTCAACGAACCAGTGAACCGGTTGGATGAGAAATGCAGTTTAGCCCAACATGAGATCAAAACGCAATTACTTGCAAAGGAATCATGCGAAAAAAAACTCTTTAATATTCAGAGACTTGCCAACGACAAGGAGAATCGCTTCGGCAAGATCCGCGACGGCAGAGAGCGAGACAAGCTTCAAGGTGCATGGAAGAGGATCCAAGAGCGACTTGCTGATAGTGGCAGCAACGACGAGGTATACCTTCCGTTGCTAGAAATCGAAATAGATGATGCTCTTGTATGTCACCAGTTTGAACATTCAGTTTCGATGAACAATTTAACCACTTTCGTGACCAAATCTAGACTTGCTCAACAGATCCTCAACGAAATTAATGGAGTAAATGTGATGCGCATCGTGGAATCTCGTCCCGAGGAATCCCCTGTTTCCAGTGCTCTCAAAAGCAAATACAGTATCAAAGGTCGTATGAGTGAACTCATCAAAGCTCCGCGATTGGTAGTCATGGCGCTGGAGAACATGGCTGCCATAGACAAGGTATTGTGCGGCACCAGCAGGACAGATGATGGCATGAAAGACGCCGACTTGAGCGACCTGGTGGGATATCGTCTTCTAACTGAAAGAACCGAATACGCCGTGAAGCGCTCCAAATATGGTGAGAAGAAAATCAGTTCGCAAAATGGGAATCTGAAGAGTCGTACTGGCACTTTCTCAGTTCAAAAGGACTATGACTCACAGGGAAAACGAACAGCTTTGGAGAGTGAGTTAGCCACTGCGACGAACAAATTGGCACAAGCCAAAGAAACGGAATCGGCGCTTCGCCAAAAGTTCTTTGATGCCAAAGAAATTCTTGGAGAAGCGATGGCAGAGAAAACTGAACTGACGAAGCTACTCACGAAGCAACAAATGCTTCAGAGGGCCGTTACACAAGCCGCTGAAAATGTTATGAAGGCGAAGACTTCGATGAACAAGGATGTTACCCATAGTATTCGTAAGCATATTGACGTATACATGTCCTCGAAGGCCGATATCCTCCAGTCTATTTCTGAAACGGTGAAGCAATCTGTCAAATTTACTGAATCTCAGTCTGAATGGCTCAAGTCCAAGCTCTTGATCTCCAAAGCTCAAGCCATTTATGACGAGGCTGCTGATGCTGCACGCGAAGCACGTGCCCAAGAGAATCTTCTCAAGAAACAAGTTTCTCATCTTGATAGTGAGACTAAGGAGTGTAAGAATCGCGTCAAGGCGAGTTTGGCAAAATTCAAGGCGATGATGCCGGATGCGATTGACGATGGTCCTGTCTCAGTTGCACTCAGTAATCTCTCGGACGTTATGGAGGATATTCATGCTCAACTCACCATCCTCAAAACCAAACTGGAGCGAATGGTAGACGATCCCAACATCATATTGAGCTTCTCTAAGTTGAAAGCCGAAGCCGACGACCTTCGGCCTCAAGTATCTAACAGCGAAAGTATTCAAGCAGCGGAGCGAGCACAATTTGAAAACGAGCGGGAGATATGGATGACCAAGATCACCGAGCTTATCTCCAAGATAAACATCAAGTACATGGAAAGCTTTCTTGCTATACAAGCCCGGGGGTTTTCCTGTGATGGCGAAGTAGTACCATTGAAAGATATAGACAATCTGGCCCAATTCGGAGTGGGTATTAATGTGCGCTTTCGTAGGGATGCCCCTCTCCAACGTCTCTCGGTCAACACTCAGTCGGGAGGGGAGCGGTCTCTGTGCACGTTCATGTACATGCTTTCGTTGAATGAACTATCTTATTGCCCCTTTCGAGTGGTGGACGAAATCAACCAAGGGATGGACGAAGAAAAGGAGAGGATTTCCTACTACCAATTGGTGAAGCAATCATGCGGAGATATTGAGAAGGCACAATACTTTCTTATCACTCCCAAACTTCTGCTGGGTCTTGAATACCACCAAGACACCACGATACATGTCATTTACAACGGAGTCGGGGCTCTACCTCAGCAGGATTTCGATTTCCAGACCATAACAGAAAACAAGAAGAGACACCTTGCTGAAACTTCAGTCCAAACAAGGAAGCGCGCCAAGGTCTAAGATAATAAATACAATAATTCAAAGGCATTCTTCGTTAATGATTTAAAGACGTATATTATTTACCAAGTCCTTGAGGCAGGGCGCCTCCGTACCCACTGACGATTCCCTTTTGCATCACGCTTTGAGAGCCGACGTCGTCCTTCGAAGATGGTTTAGCCCATTCAACCTTGAGGATCAAGTGATCGTAACCATAACCGTTCAACTTGACCATGGCGCGTTCGGCAGGTTCTCTATCGTGATAACTAATATACGCAAATCCTCTTGATTGCTGTGTTTCTCGATCTTTTGCAAGATACACTCTCTGAACTTTTCCGAACTGACTGAAGAGATCTCTCAAATCATCTTCATTCGTATCTTCTGAAATATTTGTAACACGCAGAGTATTTTGTTCACTGTCGTCGCCAAATCTAGACCCGCCTCCGCCTCCACCACCTTCCCTCATGTGCATTGGAATGTACTTGCCTCCTGGAGCAGCCGGAGCTACACCACTTGCATCAGCCATTTTGGACAATGCGGTGCCGGTTCGAAGGCCTCCCATCTTCGGAGCAGTATCAAGACCCACTTGCGAGGCAATTCCAGCTTTCTTCTCTTCCATTTGTTGATTGAATTTACGACGCATTGCTCCCGCTCTTAGTCTCTTCATGACTTCCTCTTCTTCGCGTTTGGCGGCTTTGGCCTCATCTCCTGGGTTTTCAATATAAATATCATCACGGCTCACAATTGTGGTTTCTTCCTCAGGACCTGGAGGACATCCAGCGCTTACTCCGAATTTGGCCCATTCCCTACGATCTTTAATCGATCGAGGCACCTTCTTCCTCTTCACGACGACACGAATTCTTTGAGTCACTTTCTGTCGTTCGCCGTCCACCTCACGATAAGATACCACTGTCTTAATGCCCTTTTCGTCTACTTTCACACTAGTTTCAGGTAAATCTGCCAAGTCAACCTCATCATCATCATCTCCCCATCCTTTCGTCCGTGAATCCATCTCACTGTTAACACCACTCAAATAATTCGCTACAATTTAAGCTAGAAAGCTATCTTTTTTTAAAACCATCGCTCATCACATTGAATTCAAGAACGATGCTCCAAAATTTGCAATGTGCCGATTGCTCCAAGAAAGGAGGTGATCCTGTTGCGTTGACAGCGGAAGAAATTCAAGCCTACATGGAGCAAATATGCCCTTCTTGGATCGACTCTAAAGATGCCATATCGAGGAGTTTCGTTGCAAAAGATTTTAAATGCGCAATGGATTTCATCAACAAGGTTGCAGAAGTGGCAGAGAGTCAAGGTCATCATCCGGATATCAGAATTTTTGGATACAGAAATGTAGAAATTAAGATTTCCACCTTTTCTCTGAAAACGTTGAGCAAGAATGACTTCATTCTTGCGGCAAAGTTGGATCACCTCCCAATAGAATATTCCCCCAAATTCCTGAAAGAGCATCCAGATATACGAGCAGGGCGAATTTTAAATTAAAATAATAGAAACCGCAATTTTATGGTTCTCCACTATTGTATATATTAATTATTATAGTTCCTTTACCGGGAGACTGGATGTCTTCAACCTGCAAAGAACAACGAAGGACTCATATGGAGTTTGAAAATAACTAGCGCATTCCAAATAGTCTTGAGCTGATTTCAAATAAGCTAATGCTGCGTTTTGGGAGCTAGAAATAACAATATGTGTAGGAGTATGAGTTCGATATCTAGTCTTCAAAAACGGAATCGGATCCGAAAAGAAAACGTCCTCTTCTTCGACCCCCGTTCTAAACTGCATATTCATTGATGAAACATTTTCTAACGCCGAGATCGCAGGTGAACAATCTAAAAACGTCATGGAGTTCGCAGATGTTCCATGCATGTGGCTCCAGTACGGCGTTGCATGACACTTAGTTAAAAAATCTACTTGCCTCACATTGCTTTCAGCTGCTAGAAAATCCAATACATATAAAGGTGCCGATTGATGCCATCGGGAAAGATAATAGGCTACCACAATATTAAGAGCCACGCTAGTGTTACGAAACCACATCCATGCGTTGGATTGGCTCAATATTTTAAGACCTATACCGCTTAGAACACATACCATAGGTATCAATGGCAGAACAAACCTCAGTTCTTTATGACCGGAGATACTGAGAATAAAAAGACCCCATATCACAAACTGAACCATCACTTTGCCTCCAGTAGACCCCCACGCACTTCTGCAACCAACCATGAAACTAGGCAACCACGTGCCAATAACAACTGGAAGGCCTTGAGTGAAGTACCAGTGCCAAGATTGCAGCCCGTACTCACTTCCAACATCGTCCAGTATGTTGACTTTCATAAAATTCCACGGAACCATTGTTACTTTGCCATATCCGACGTAATCAATGCATACCATGAGTGCAACTGATACAACTCCTATGCAGAATACCTCCAAGGTGAAATCCAACCTGTCTGGTATTCCTCGCAACTCGAAGAGCAAATGTCGACTTCCCAGAAACACCCAAAACACGCCAGCAGAAGGTCTCACAATAACAGATAATGCAGCAAATACCAGACTACGAATCCTATGAATAGCATTTCCATTGTTAATCGGAGGCCAATAATAAAAAGCAGCCGAAACGACAACGGTTTCGAACGAGTTGGAATACGTTCTTGTTGCACAATAGAAGAAAAACCAATCAAATATCAACACAAACGAAGCTTCAAAACCTGCATTGAATCGAGACGCTATTTTATATACCAAGATATCCACCACAGAGACAAGACCGGCCATTAATAGTCGAGGACCATATGCTATCATCCATCTACTGTCAAGGTTGAGAAATGCCAGAACACGGTAAAAGCAGGCAAAAATAAATGGATGAAAGTATCCACGGATCATAACTTCCTCCCGCCATTCCCAAGAGCTAAAACTAGTTCAAAAATTCCAAATAAACATTGTGCCAAAATGAATCAACGTACCGGTGGCATTTATTCAGATTGTTAAAAGCAACACAATAGGCGATCTCGAGACATTGCCAATACTCATCAGGGTCGAAATAGGAGTGAACGAATAACCCATTAAACACCCGGAATACAACCAGCAAAACCACCTGTCGCCAACGCATCGCAATACATAAGGGGGTCGTATCGACATTGCACAATTTGAATCATTTGAAATTGTAGTTCTATTCACTGCAGCTATCTAGAGACTCTTTCAGGATTATTAAGGAGCTGATACACTGGATGATACCTTACA
>Ga0105054_10007552_pt1 | contig 14715 bp, 17 predicted proteins | sample BON02_FD_78091 | JGI IMG/M metagenome (GOLD analysis project Ga0105054, IMG submission 78091) | Freshwater microbial communities from Lake Bonney liftoff mats and glacier meltwater in Antarctica - BON-02 (megahit assembly) | ecosystem: Environmental > Aquatic > Freshwater > Ice > Glacier...
AGATCAGCGAACTGGCGTTCGTCCAGCATTGAGCTTTCATCGACAAAGCCGATGTCGAGCGGTTCCTCGCGCCGTTTCCAGCCAGTGATGAAATCCGACCCGCGCAGCCCGGCGGCGGCGAGGGCGGCGGGGACCGAGGCGTGAGTCTGATAGGACATATGGGCCCGGTCGAGGGCGATATCAGTCAGCCCTTCGATGACCGGGCGCGCGCCTTGGCCCGCGAGCCATTCGGCAACTTTCTCATATTCCGGGTCATAGACCGGGGTGTAGAGGATACGGTGGATCGTCGTTGCGGGCACGCCTTGGTTGCGCAGGACGGAGGCTGCCTTGTTCGTCGGCGCGAGGATGGCGAGCGAGCGTCGGTCGCGTCGTTTGCGCCCCTCCCAATCGCCCGACACGATATCGACCCCGGCCTGCTTGAGCGCGCGGTAGAGGGCGGCGAGCAGCATGGTTTTGCCCGACCCGGCCTTGCCGATCACGGCGAGGACCGAGCTTGTGTCGGTCTGCGGCGGGGTCAGCAGGGAATCGTCGAGGTCCACCCCCGCCTGTCGCAGCGCCATGGTCACGGCATCCCAGGCCTCGGCCTGATCGGGAGAGAAAGTGAGGGCGGGCGCGTTCATGCGCCAACCCTATCCTTGGGCGTAGATGGGGGCCAGAGGTGGCGACATTGTCTAGGCGCTCAACCGCATTTCGACGGGGTGGCCAAAGGAACGGGCAAACCATGCCTCTGACAGGTCAGAGGACAGGCCGGCGCGCGCCATCACCCGCGCCCGGTCGGCGGGGTTATAGGCCCAGAGGCCGACGCTGATCTGATCGCGTCCATGTCCCTGCGCCCCAAGCACCGCAGGAGATGATCCGATCATCCGGTAAATCCGCACCATCCGCGCATCGAAAACACCGACAAAATGGGTGAGGTCAAAGGCGCGCATCAATTCGCCCCCGCCCAGCATCAGCGCGGCGGCGACCCGGCTTTCGCTGTCCTGCGCCAGACAGAAACGGGTGCATTCCCAGATGAACGGGCTGCGGATCGCGACCCCGTCGGTCAGGTGCAGGAAATGGTCATTGACCATGGTCTGCCCGGTGGTGGGCAGGAACCGCATCGAGCCGCCGTGCCGTCCGTCGGGCCGTTCCCAGATCACATAGAGCGGCGACATCCGGTCATAGGCGTCACGCTCCCACCCTTTGTCATCAATCTCGACCTCCCAGCCGAGCCTTGTGCCGAATTGTTCGGCGCGGTCACGAAACATGCTGTCGCGCAGCACGCAATAAGCGTCGAGGTCGTCAGCATAAAGATAGCGCAGCATCCGGCATTCCCCTGTCCCAAAGCACTGTCCTGATGGATGCGGACGCTAGGGGAGGGATGGTTAACGGCCCCATAAGGCACCGATTCTTTTTGGTTTCCGAGGGGTTAACGCCACCTAGCGTGAGGGGGCAACGCTGCGCTGGGCCGGTTCGCGCCCGGGCCAGTCACCGGGCGCACCGCGCGCGGCGGCGCCGACCACGATCAGCCCCTCGGTTATGGCGCGGGCGACGGCATGGGTGGTGTTCATCGCGCCCAGTTTGAACCGTGCGCTTTCGATATAGGCGCGCAGCGTGTGCTCCGAAATCGTGAGCATATCCGCGACCTGCCCCCGGCTGTAGCCCATGGCAAGAAAGGTGAGCGCGTCGACCTCGCGTGGCGAGAGGTTGCGCACCGGTTCTGCGGTGCGGTTCTTTTCAAACTCCAGCGCCTTGAGATTGAAGTAATGCGAGATCAGGATCAGTTCGCGCTGATGGCTGCGGGTGAATTCGGCCCAGACCGCGTCACTACAGTTTTGCGAGACGGTGAAGAGCGCGAATTGCCCGTTCGGCCCCCGGATCGGGATCGAAAAGCCCTGATTGCCGACCCCGTGCGCGATGGCATCGGCCTGAAAGGCGCGGGCCTGTTTGCTGGACCAGTCGAGCCGTTTCCAGTCGACCGGATGGAACCGCTGGAAACAGCCGATGACGACCGGGTCCACGCGCAGATAGTCCTGATCGACATAATGCTGGACCCAGACCGGAGGATAGGTGCCGCAGCCGTATTGCTCTCCGTCCGAACTGACCCAATGATAAACGATATGATCAACGCTGTAATGGTCGCGCAGATCCAGAATCAGCTTCTGGATATCGGCAAGCCCCTCAGCACGTTCTACCCGCCCCAGATACGCCTCGAGATCCAGCACTGTCCCCATGCACCGTGACCGGTGTCCCTTCGGCCATCTGCATGATCTCGGCCACCGCAACGCTTGCGGTAACGTCCAGCTGCCCGGCAAGCAGCGGCAGATCGTTGGCCTGCGCAAAGGCGCGCAAGTCGGCGAGAACATCGATGATCCACTTCTGTCCCATGGCGACAGTCCTCCCCAAACGTTAACGAATGATTAACAACCTAGAGTAGCATGGGAGTGGTTACGGATATATTCACCAACTTGCCCTCCCCAGATATGGGGAGGCGCTGATTTGTAACCAATTGATCTGAATAGGCGCGGTTTTTGCCTACCGCCGGACGCCCTGAAACGCCGCAGACGCCGCCCATCCTGCCGTGATCGCGATGCAGAGCGAGAGGATGCCGTAGGCGAGCGGCATTTCATGCGCGAGGTTGAAAAGCCAGCGTTCGATCCCGACTTTTTGCACCGCAATCACCGACTCGTAGGCATCAACCACAGCCCCGTCGCGGGTCAGGAAAATCCGGGTCGCGTAATTGCCTTCGATCAGATTGGCGGGCAGCGAGATCTCGGTGCGAAACAAGGTTTCTTCTTCGAAATCGACGGTGTTTTCGCGGACTTGATAAAGCCCCTCATCGCTGCGGATGCGGATCAGCGCGTCGGTGAAGTCTGCGGTGTTGTCCACATTCGCACCCACGGAACGGATGGCGCGCGGGATCGAGATGCGCTGACGCAGATCCTCGGTCTGGGTGAGGATCTGATCCAGTGGGCCGGATGTGGCGACGGCATAGAACGACGGTGCGGCATCCACTTCGACTGCGTCGGTATTGATCCAGATGCCCATCCACCGTTCCTTGTGGCGCACGGTGACCGGAGTCAGCGGGCCTGAGACGGTGATGATGACCTCGAGCGGTTCGCCAAGCGTTGCGGGGCGGTCGCGCTTTACCGCGCCAAAGATCAGAATGTCGGATCCGTCAAAGGTTGCGGTGATCGCCACCGCCTCGCTCGACAGGCCGAGCACGATTTCTTCGGCCTTGGCAGGCAGGGCGAGGCAACACAAGAGGGCGAGGAGCAGGCGCATCAGGTGACGTCGGCCGAGTAAAGCTCGGACGGGCGCAGCAAGAGGTCAAAGGCGAGCTGGATGCAGACTGCGAGTACCAGAAGCGCAAGCAGGATGCGCAACTGTTCCGCCTTCATCTTGCTGCCGATCCGGGTGCCGATCTGCGCGCCAACAACCCCGCCAATGATGAGCATCACGGCAAGAACGATATCGACCGTGTAATTGGTCGTCGCGTGCAGCAACGTGGTGAATCCGGTGACAAAGATGATCTGAAACAGGGATGTCCCGATCACCACCTTGGTTGGCATCCCGAGCAGATAGATCATCGCGGGCACCATGATGAACCCGCCGCCGACACCCATGACGGCAGCCAGCACGCCCACGAAAAGCCCGACAACCAGCGGGGGAATGACCGAAATATAGAGCCCCGACACCCGGAACTTCATCTTGAGCGGCAGATTGTGGACCCAGTTGTGTTTGCGCCTGACGGCCGCCCCGCCCGTGCGACGCGCGCGCAGCAGGGCGCGCAGGCTTTCCCACAGCATCAGCCCGCCGACGATGCCGAGGAACACGACATAGCAAAGCTTGACCAGCAAATCGACCTGCCCCTGCGCCTTGAGCAGGTTGAAAAGCATGACGCCGAGCCCCGACCCGACAAGACCGCCGGCAAGCAGAACCGACCCCATCGGTATGTCCACTGTCTTGCGTTTGAGATGTGCCAGCAGCGCCGAAAACGAGGATGCGACGATCTGATTGGCCGAGGTCGCAACGGCGACGGCGGGCGGGATTCCGGCGATGAACAGCAGCGGTGTGATCAGAAATCCGCCGCCGACACCGAACATGCCGGACAGAATGCCCACCAGCCCGCCCAACCCCAGAAGGAGGAAAGCGTTCACCGAAACTTCGGCAATGGGGAGATAAATCTGCATGGAGCCGTCCTGCTGGCGTCATTGTCCTTGAAAGCACCGATATCCGGGGAATTCCAGCCCTTCTGCGGCACGGCCGGTCAGGCGTGGTTCAGATGTCGCGCAAATAGCGCCGCAGCACGGTTTCGAGTTTGGCCGCGCCGATTGGCGCCATGGCTTTGGTATGTTCATGGCTGATGTTTTCGTCGCTCAAACCCGCTGCCATGTTGGTGATGGTCGAGATGGCCGCGGTGCGCAGGCCAAGGAAGCGGGCGAGGATCACTTCGGGTACGGTGGACATGCCGACGGCATCGGCGCCCAGCAGACGGATGGCCCGGATCTCGGCCGGGGTTTCGAAGGAGGGGCCGGAATACCAGGCATAGACCCCTTCGGCCATGTCGGTGCCGGTGGTCTGCGCCGCGGCAATCAGGCCTGCGCGCATGGCGGGGTCATAGGCGTCTTTCATCGGGACGAAACGTGCGTCCGACGCCTCGCCGATCAGGGGGTTGAGGCCCGAGAAATTGATATGGTCGTTCAGACACATGATGGAACCGGTCGGCATGTCGGGCCGCATCGATCCGGCGGCGTTGGTGGCAATGACCGCCCCGGCCCCCAGCGCCTTCAAAACTTCGAGGGGCAGGCGCATGACCGCCGGATTGCCATCCTCGTAATAATGCGCCCGCCCGCCAAAGACGGCGACGCGGACCCCTTCGAGATTGCCGATCACCAGATTGGGGTTATGGCCCGAGACGCCGGCATGCGGAAAGCCGGGCAGGTCGTCATAAGGGATGGCGACCCCGTCCACCGCATGCGCCAGATGCCCAAGCCCCGAGCCAAGGATCAGGCCCAGCCGCACCGGTGCCGTGCCTGCGCGCGACTGGATGAGCGTGGCGAGTTCAGCGCTCTTTGACATAGGGTTCGCCTCCGGCGCGGGGTGGGATCGCCTTGCCGACAAAACCGGCAAGAATGATCACGGTCAGGATGTAGGGCAGCGCGTCGAGCAATTGCCCCTGCACCTTGAGGCCGATCGCACCTTCGACAAGGTCGGGGCGCAGGGCGAGAGCCTGCAGAAAGCCAAAGAGCAGGCAGGCATAGAGCGCATACCATGGCCGCCATTTGGCAAAGATGAGTGCGGCCAGCGCGATATAGCCACGACCGGCGGTCATATCCTTGACAAATCCTGCCTGTAGACCGGTGGCGAGATAGGCTCCTGCAAGTCCGCAAAGCACGCCGCAGATTGCCACAGCCGCAAAACGCAGGCGCACGACCGAGACACCGGCGGTATCAACAGCCGCCGGATTCTCGCCCACCGCCCGCAGCCGCAGGCCGAAACGGGTGCGAAACAGCACCCACCAGGACAGCGGCACCATCAGCATGGCGACATAGACCATGATCGAATGGCCCGAAATAACCTCGTAATAGAGCGGGCCGATCACCGGCACGTCACGCAGCGCATCGGCAAAGGGCAGGGTGATCGGATTGAACCGCGCCGGGCCGACCAGAGACGGAGTGCGCCCGCCTTGGGCAAACCAGCTTTGCGCGATGAGCACGGTGAGGCCGGCCGCCAGAAAATTGATCGCCACGCCGGAAATCAGTTGATTGCCGCGAAAGGTGATCGAGGCGATGCCGTGAATCGCCGACAGAAACAGCGAGGCCCCGATGCCGGCCAGGAGGCCGATCCAGACATTGCCGCTGATCGCCGCGATTGCGGCGGCCATCAGGGCCGCGGCCAGCATCTTGCCCTCGAGTCCGATGTCGAAGATCCCGGCGCGTTCGGAAAAGAGGCCCGCGAGGCAGGCGAGCAGCAGCGGAGTGGCAAAGCGGATCGAAGAGTCCAGCACTTGCAGCAGGGTCAGCAGGTCCATTGTCTTACTCCGCCGCCGCAGCAGGTTTTGGCGTTGCTGCCGGTTTGCGGCGCAGCGCGAGGAATATCCGTTCGAGCGGCATCCGCACCATATTGTCCAATGCACCGGTAAACAGGATCACAAGCGCCTGAATCACAAGGATAAGCTGGATCGGGATATTGGTCTGCAACGAGAGCATGGCACCGCCCTGATAGAGCACGCCAAAGAGGATCGCGGCCATCAGCACCCCCACCGGATGCGACCGGCCCATCAGCGCGACGGCTATACCGATGAACCCGGCCCCTTCGACCGCGTTCAGGACCAGCCGCTCTGCCTCGCCCATCACGTTGTTCAGCGCCATCATCCCGGCGAGCCCGCCGGAAATGGCCATCGTGATCATGATGATCCGGGTCGGGTTGATGCCCGCGTATTTCGCCGCCGATTCCGATTGCCCGAAGGCGCGGATTTCATAGCCGAGCCTTGTGCGCCAGATCAGCAGCCAGACGCCAAGGCAGGCGAGCAGTGCCACGAGGAAACTGATATTCGCAGGCGCGCCGCGCGAGAACTCGATCCCGATGAGGCCGAGCATGTCATGGAAGGTGGGCAGATGGACCGCTTCGGGGAAACGCCCGGTCGCGGGTTCCATGCTGCCCACCGGTTTGAGTTGATTGACCAACAGGTAGTTCAGCAGCGCCGCGGCGATGAAATTGAACATGATCGTGGTGATGACGATATGGCTGCCGCGTTTGGCCTGCAGAAATGCAGGAACTGAGGCCCAGGCGGCGCCAAAGATCGCCGCACCCACAATCGCCCCGAGCAGCGCCAATGACCAATGCGGCCAAGGGATATAGAGACAGACCAATGCCACACCCAGACCGCCGAGCATTGCCTGCCCTTCACCGCCGATGTTGAAGATGCGCGCCTGAAAGGCGACCGAGACGGCCAGTCCGGTAAAGATGAAATTGGTCGCATAATAGAGCGTGTAGCCCCAGGCATATTTCGACCCCATCGCCCCTTCGATCATGATGCCGAGGGCGGTGATCGGGTTTTCGCCGATGGCGAGGATCACCAGCGCCGAAAGGATCGCGGCCAGCAGAAGCGAGATCAGCGGAATAAGGACCACATCGGCCCATTGCGGCATCTTTTCCATCAGGCGGCCTCTCCCCTGATACCGGCCATCAGCAGACCGAGGTCTTTGGCATTGGTCTGATCGGGCATGCGTTCACCCATGATTTCGCCGTCGAACATCACGGCGATCCGGTCCGAAAGTGACATGATTTCATCCAGTTCGACCGAGACGAGCAGGATCGCCTTGCCCTGATCGCGCAGCGCCACGATCTGTTTGTGGATAAACTCGATTGCCCCGATATCGACCCCGCGGGTGGGCTGCCCGATCAGCAACAGGTCGAAATTACGCTCGATCTCGCGGGCTACGACCAGTTTCTGCTGATTGCCGCCGGAAAAATTCCTGGCCGTCAGCATCGGGTTGGGTGGGCGCACGTCGAAACGGGCCATCTTGGTCTCGGTATCGGCGCGAATGGCTGCATTGTCCATGAAGAGGCGGGATTTTTGATATTTCGGGTCGTGGTGATAGCCGAAAGCCACGTTCTCCCATGCCTGAAAATTCATGATCAGCCCGTCGTGCTGCCGGTCTTCTGGCACATGCGCGATGCCGCGCGCGCGCCGGGACTGGCCGTCGGACTTGGGGCCGGTCAGTGCGATGGGCTGGCCGTTGAGTGTCACGGTGCCGGTGCCGGTCTGATAACCACCCAACACTTCGAGCAATTCGGACTGGCCGTTGCCGGCAACCCCGGCGATCCCCAGAATCTCGCCGGCGCGCACATCAAACGAGATGCCCTTGAGGCGCAGCACGCCTTTGTCGTCTGTGACGCGCAGATCGCGCACCTGCAGAACTGTAGCACCCGGGCTTGCCGGGCCCTTCTGGACATGCAGCAGAACCTTGCGGCCAACCATGAGTTCGGCGAGTGCTGGGGGCGAGGTGTCGGCGGTCTTGACGGTGGCGGTCATTTCGCCGCGCCGCATCACGCTTACTGTGTCAGTGATCTCCATGATTTCACGCAGTTTATGCGTGATGAGGACGATCGTCTTGCCCTCGCGCTTGAGGTTTTCGAGGATTCGGAACAGGTGGTCGGCCTCGGAAGGCGTCAGCACCCCGGTGGGTTCGTCCAGAATGAGGACATCGGCGCGCCGGTAGAGCGCCTTGAGAATTTCGACCCGCTGCTGCATGCCCACGCCTAGATCCTCGATCATCGTGTCGGGATCGACGTGGAGTTCGTATTCGGCGGCGAGTTGTTTCAACTGCGCCCGTGCCTTGGCCAAGGAGGGACGCAGAAGCGCGCCGTCCTCTGCACCCAGCACCACATTTTCCAACACGGTGAAATTCTCGACCAGTTTGAAATGTTGGAATACCATACCGATTCCGGCACGGATGGCGGATTGGCTGTCAGGGATCTGGGTCAGTTTGCCATTGATGAAAATCTCGCCCGAGTCTGCTTTGTAGAACCCGTAAAGGATCGACATCAGCGTGGATTTTCCGGCGCCGTTTTCGCCGATGATGCCGTGGATCGTGCCGGGCATCACCCGGATGGCGATATTCTTGTTGGCCTGCACGGGGCCAAAGGCCTTGGATATGCCCTTGAGTTCGATGGCAGGGATTTGTTCATTCATCCGGGCACCTGCGGCTGGCTATGAACGGGGCCACGCCGTCGTTTTGGCGCAGCCCCGAAATATAACGTTCTGTCAGTGGATTAGAACGTAAGAGCAGGACAGGTTTCGTCCGTGGTATAATCATGCACCGCCAGCGTTCCGGCACTGATTTCGGCTGCGGCAGCGTCGACGGCTGTGCGCATCTCGTCGGTGATCAGGTCCGCGTTGAACTCGTCCAGCGCATAGCCCACGCCGCCGTTGGCGATGCCCATCACGTTGAAGCCGGTCTCGACCATGTCGCCTGCGGTAAATGCGTCAAAAACGGCATTATCGACGCGCTTGAGCATCGAGGTCAGCACTTCGCCCGGGTGCATGTAGTTCTGGTTGGCGTCCACACCGATCGAGAGGATGTCCTGATCGGCTGCGGTTTGCAGAACGCCGACACCGGTGCCGCCGGCAGCCGCATAGATAACGTCAGCGCCTTGCGAGATTTGCGCCATGGTCAGTTCCGACCCCTTGACCGGGTCATTCCATGCGGTGGGGGTGGTGCCGGTCATGTTGGCAACCACGGTTGCATCCGGGTTGACCGCCAGAACGCCCTGCGCATAACCGCAGCCGAATTTGCGGATCAGCGGAATATCCATGCCGCCGATGAATCCAACGGTGCCCGATTCCGATGCCATCGCGGCCAGCATGCCGACCAGATAAGAGCCCTCATGTTCGTTGAACACGACGGAGCGGACGTTGGGCGCCTCCACGACCATGTCGATGATCACGAATTTGGTGTCGGGATAATCACCTGCAACTTCGCCCAGCGGCGTGGCCCAGGAAAAGCCGGCCATGACGATCGGGTTGTTACCCATCTCGGCAAACTGGCGGATCGCCTGTTCGCGCTGTGCGTCCGACTGGATCTCGGCCTCGGCGTAGGTGGCGCCGTTCTCGTCCGCCCAACGCTGCGCACCGTTATAGGCGGATTCGTTGAAGGATTTGTCGAACTTGCCGCCAAGATCATAGATGATGGCGGGATCGGCCAATGCGGCACCGGCCGATAGGGCCAGCACCGAAGCGCCGAGGAATTTTTTCATGAGGGTCATTCAGTTCTCCCAGATACTGTTTTTTTGGAGGTAATCCGTCTGTTGCGCCGTCCACCCCGCAAGCGAGCCGACCACAAGTCGGATCATCGGCAAATAAGGCCTTGCGCCGCGCGAAGGGTCAACAGGATTCTGGAAAGATTCTGCTGTCTGGAGACGCAACTGCCAAAGGATTGACCATCTGACGCATGGTCAACCGATGTCGAGCGGTTTTGACAGGATCAGGGCCGCGACCGCTGGCCCCGGTCCGGTGGCATAATAACCCGGCCTGCGCCCGGTCTGGGCATAGCCCATGCTGAGATAGAGCGCGCGTGCCGGGGTGTTATCCTCGGCCACTTCGAGGAACATCTGCCGCGCGCCCGCCGCTGTGGCCTGAGCCTCCAACGCCTGCAGCGCTGCGCGGGCCAGTCCCTGTCGTTGATGCGCAGGATCGGTGGCGATGGTGAGCACTTCGGCTTCGTCCAGCGTGACCCGGCCCAACGCAAAGCCACGGGTGTCGCCGGTCAGGAACACGCCTTTTGCGGCCAAAAGCCCGGCAAATTCTTCAGCCGCCCATGGCCGGGTGGTGCGGAACGCTCTTGCGTGGGTGCGCGCAAGGTCGGCGCCGAGCGGTGTCACGGCAGGATCACCGGCGCCGGATCGCGCGGTGGTGCCGCATCGGCGGGTCGCACATAGAGGGGCGCGGGGCGCGGGTTTGGCTGCTGCCAGGTTGCTGCGGTGATGCGGCCGATGGCGCGAATGCCCTGACTCGGCGGGACGCTGACCATGGCAGCGGGGCGGGGCACCAAGGATGGTACGCTATCGCCCCGATCCCCAAGCGTCTGCACATAGGCCATGTCCTGCGGTGCAGGCAGATGGACCGTCACCGGACGCGGCAGATCATGCGCCGCTGCTGCAAAGGCCGAGACGCCGACGGCGGGGATACCCAGCCCCAGCGCCAGACCCCGCGCCGCCGCCACAGAAATGCGGATACCGGTGAAATTGCCGGGGCCGACACCTACGCCAATGGCCGCAACGTCAGACCAACCAAGCCCCTGATCAGTCAGCATTTCGGTCAGCATCGGCAGCAGATGCTCTGCCTGACCTTTGGCCATTTCGTCAATCCGCAGGCTGAGTTCCTGCGGACCGGACAGCAGAACGGCCGCACAATGCGCGGCCGCTGTATCAAAGGCCAGAATGACCTGCCCGGACATGGATCAGGCGGCGACGGGCCGCACCTCGAGCACTTCGGGGATGTAATGCCGCAGCAGGTTCTCGATCCCCATCTTGAGCGTCAGGGTCGAGGAGGGGCAACCGGCACAGGCACCCTGCATATGCAGATAGACCACGCCGCGGTCAAAACCGTGAAATGTGATGTCGCCGCCATCCTGCGCCACGGCAGGGCGGACGCGCGTATCCAGCAATTCCTTGATCTGATTTACAATCGCAGCGTCCTCGCCCGTATGTTCCGCATGGCCAGAGCTAGCCTGCACGCCTTCAAGGACGGGTTTGCCAGATTGATAATGCTCCATAACCGCACCCAGAATCGCAGGCTTCACATGATCCCATGCGACGCCCTCACCCTTGGTCACGGTGATGAAATCAATGCCCAGAAATACCCCGGTCACGCCACCAACACCAAAGATCCGCGACGCCAGCGGCGATGTCTGGGCTGCCTCGGGATTGGGAAAATCAGCGGTGCCGACTTCGAGCACATTCTGGCCCGGAAGGAACTTGAGCGTCGCCGGGTTCGGCGTGGATTCTGTCTGGATGAACATGAGAAGCGGACCTTTTCTGTCAGGATTCAGATATGCGCCCGCAAAGGCCCGGAGTCAAGGATTGGAGCGATTCTAAACTGCTGATTCCCAGAGACGCAAAGGGCCGGCCCTGTGCGGACCGGTCCTTGAAGCGACGAACGACCTTCAGATCAACGCTGGTTCAGTTCGAAACGCTGGGTCGCCACCGTCTCGCCGTCGATGGTCAGCAGGGCCACGACATTGCCCAGCGGTGCGGTGCCGACATTGACCTGCACGTCGCCGTTGGCACCTGCATAGACCGGCACCGTCCCGAGCAATTCGCCGAGCGAACCGCCACGGTAGTCATAGACCTCGACCACGCCATCGGAGGCGGCGCGGATGGTGCCAAGGTCAAGGCGGCTGGACGTGTCCTGTACCCGTTCGACCGAGAAATAGTTGACGTCAGCGGCGGCCAGTGTGGCCGAACCAACCAGAGCGGAGAGAGCGATTGCGATGATTTTCGTGGACATGATGTGGTTTCCTATTGGTTGAATGTTGTCTCGTTTTGATCCGCGGCGGCAGCTTGTCCGCCTTTGGTGAACAACATCTGGGAAGCTTGGAATCGAAAGAAACCCTCTGAAATATCACGAAAAATCGTGCGGAATGTGATCGGAGACGCCCCTTGTATCCGGGGGGGTGGCCCCCGTATGCCGACTTTGGTGAGGCTGCGAACAGGGCCCTTTGCAACAGTGCACAGAAGTCCTGCTGCAGGTTGCAGCAATTCCGCACCGCGACGTGATCGCAATATTCCGTCGCAGGAAATTGCGGCGATTTTTTCGCAGATGCCTCGCGGCGCCGTGATGGATCACGTCAGGTTTCTGACCGTCAGCTCGGTATACGCGAGGAAATTGACGCAGATATGCGATATCGCACCGGCCCCGACGGTGCCTGTGCGCAGACGTGATGTCATCCAGATGGCCCCCAGAACCGCGGCCCCGGCCATCAGCGTCAACGGGCCGCCGGTAATGCTCACCCCGGCGGCCGTGAGGAGCGCCAGATGCCAGCCGGTAAAAAGCGTCCATGCGAGGATGACTGCATTGCGGCGGGGCTCCGGCAGGATCGCGCGGCGCCAGAACAGCTCTTCCAGCGTGCCATTGCAGAGCGCGCCGAGCGCCAGTCCCAGCAGGATCAGCGGGGTGAGGGGTGCCTCGCGCAGGGCGAGGGTAGCGATGACGAGCAGGATGGCGACGGGCAGGACCAGCAGCGCCCCGATCACCGGGCCGGGCCAGCGTGGTGTGAGCCAAACGCGCAGGGTGGCGGGGTCGTGGCGCGACAAGAGCAATATGAGCAAGCCCAGCCAGTAGAGGATATTGCCGAGCGCATAGCCGGTCAAAGGCGGCATGATCCGGGTCAGGGCATAGAACATGAGGCCCAGAAAAGGGATGGCAATCAAGGCGATACGCGCCAGAGAGCGGTCCATCAGGTTATGAGTTCCAGCCGTTCCTTGGACATGTCGCCAGGTACGATGGTGATCGGGATCGGCAGCGATCCCGAGGCGCGCGAGAGTTGTGTGACGAGTGGCCCCGGCCCTTTGTTATCGGTCCCGGCGCCGAGAACCAGCACGCCGATGGCGGGGTCGTCGCGGATTTGCGCCATGATTTCCGGGACGGCGTCGCCTTCGCGGATCACCAGCTCGGGGTTCACCCCCTGTTTGTCGCGCATCCATTTGGCAAAGACCTCGAAATGCACTTCGATCCGCTCGCGCGCCTCTTCCCGCATGATTTCACCGACGCCGGCCCAGTGGTTGAATTCATCCGGTGGTATGATCGACAGGATCTGTACACCACCCCCGGTATGCGCGGCGCGCATCGCGGCGAAGCGCATCGCATTCAGGCATTCGCGGCTGTCATCCAGCACGACAAGAAACTTGCGCATCCGGGTCTCCCTTGTCCCTTGGCGATATTGGCCGAAGGGACGCACCGCCGCAATGGAATCGTGCAATGGGATGTAAGGGGTTGATCTGAAACGCAAAGGCGCGCGTCTGGGCGGGTTCACCCGGACGCGCGCGCCGGGCCGGTGGGACGGTCCGGCCGGGTCGATATCCGGGGCATCACAGTCTGACCAGACATCTGTGGACGGGCAATCCAACGGGTCAAGTGTTTGGAAAACCTCGGATTTCGATAGGATAAACTGAGTCGGATTCAATTCTGTGACAAAGCTTCAATCCTCGGTCAGCAGCGCATTCAGGTCAAAGCGGGTGTTTGACATTGCTATGCCGCCATCGGGGGTGCGCGGCCATTCCGCTACGGGCCGGTCGCGGTATAGCTCGACGCCGTTCTGGTCGGGGTCGCGCAGGTAGATGGCCTCGCTCACCCCGTGGTCGGCGGCGCCGTCAATCTCGATTCCGGCGGCCAGAACCCGCTGCAGAACCTGTGCCAGCGCCCTGCGGTCGGGGTAGAGAAAGGCGGTGTGATAGAGCCCGGTATGCCCCGGCGGCGGTGGCGTCGCCCCCAGACTTTCCCATGTATTCAAGCCGATATGGTGGTGATAGCCGCCCGCAGACAGGAAGGCGGCGGAGGGGCCGTAGCGGGTGACAAGCTCGAAACCCAGCACATTGGTATAAAATCCGATGGCACGATCGAGGTCGGCCACCTTGAGGTGGACATGGCCGATGCGGGTGGCGGGCGGGGCGAGGTTGGACATGGTCGGGTTCCTTTTGCTGGCCACAAGATAAGGCCAGGCAGCCTCGCACGAAATGGGCATTTGTGAAGGGGGATGGTGCGTCTTTGCGGGCCGCTGTCTGTCGGTATTGGGGTCCGGCGTGGCTTTGCCCCGAATCGTGGTTAATTTCGTTGTTTTGCTGGGAAATCGGGGTGCGGTATTGCGTCGGTATTCTAACGGTATTCCAACGGTGCGAAAATCGCGGTCTGACCGGTTAACGCTGCGTGCGCAGGATTAACGCGTGAAGCCTGCAAACTACCGTCTTACGGGCGTAAGGTGGGTTTCAACCCACCCTCCCTAGCTGCGCAGCAGTCCGACAATCTCGTAGGTCTGTTTCAGGATCGGCCCGGCAATCGCGCGGGCCTTTTCGGCGCCTTGTCCCAGAATCCGGTCAATCTCGGCGGGGTCGGCCATCAGCCGCGCCATTTCGCCGGAGATGGGTGCGAGCCGGTCCACCGCCAGATCGGCCAGCAGCGGTTTGAAAGTGCCCCAGCCTGTGCCGCCATGGACCGCCATCACCGCCTCCGGG
>Ga0105054_10007555_pt1 | contig 14710 bp, 15 predicted proteins | sample BON02_FD_78091 | JGI IMG/M metagenome (GOLD analysis project Ga0105054, IMG submission 78091) | Freshwater microbial communities from Lake Bonney liftoff mats and glacier meltwater in Antarctica - BON-02 (megahit assembly) | ecosystem: Environmental > Aquatic > Freshwater > Ice > Glacier...
GCTGTTGTATAATATTACAACAAAACACTAATATAATACTAGAATGTCTCGTTCCATTGCAAACACTATTTTAACTGTTTTGTAGTGTTTCGTCCAAAAAGACTGTTTTGTAGTGAAAGTAGTGAAAATACATTTCGGGAGCTGTTGTATAACAAAACACTACTTTCACTAATATTGTTGTAAATAACTTCCAAACAACTATTCTACTATATTTTACTACTTTTCGCTATTAGAGCTATTAGAGCTACATTTCACTAATATACATCTCGAGAGCTACCAAAAACTATTCTACTACTTTTCACTAATATTAGTAATATTAGTAATTTACGCCATTTGCATTTGTGTTAATAAGTCGCTTAATTCTTCTTCGTTGGATAACTCGAAGATCCAAGACAAGGTATACATAGCATGTTTGTGAGCGAACACTGATAGTGTTACAGTTATACCAGAATTATTCAATATATTTTGTAATTTATCATTTGACATAGTATCTATCCTTCCAATGTCAATACCGTTTATAGACAATATTCTATACATGGATTGTAACATGTCGTCTGACAAATCGTTACTAAAATAGTCAGGATTTTTTAGTTCTTCTAAAGCTTCATTTATAGGCATGGTCTTATATACGCCTAACTTTTTAAGTTTTTCTAATTTGGCCGTTATCATAGATAGAAAATTGTCAGATAAGCGTTGACCTGTGTATGGATTATTTCTAGATAATATAAGATCTGTATATATATCGGATTGGAAACACCAGATAGCACCTGTAGAATCTCTATAACTGCTAACGTCTAAATTATTATATCCCATAGGATCTATATCAAAATCTGATCTATTTCTACAAACCATATTGGGCGGTTTTCCTATCAGCTCACTGATATTAGTTATTTCTCCTAACATAATAGTTTTTTGTCTTCTAAGAGAAGCTATTATGGCTTTCTGAGGGTCTGATCTGGCTATAGTATCAATACTTGAACATACTGTCTGTTTATCGTCATCGTCCACACCTAACGATATAGCTAACGCTTTTAGTCTTATGTTTACATTCGTATTTGCAATATTGGAACATGTTTTCTTCCAATAAGGTATTTTATACGCTTTATCTATCATTTGAAGTGTGACCTTTCCTAACGTTTTTACAATTCTATATTGTTCTAAATCCATATACACACCTCTATTTAAAATAAGTGCTAACATGAAAGATAGTTCTTGAAGAATATAAGCATTATCTCTATTATTAAACATTTTTATTAATAGTTGATTAGACATTAGATAATTAGGACTGATCTTATTAACTAAATAAGAAAATGCTCTAGCATTATAAAAAGATATAGCATTTTTAATACTAGCAATGTCTTTGTAAAACTTGTCAGATCTAGCTAAAATAACAATCTCATTTTCTTCGACGTTTATTGGTATCTGATCAGTATTAGACATATCATATCTATTCATCAATATAGCAGGAATTCTGATATATGATGAAATATTATTGGCTTGTAAATTAGAATATACTACACCTACATCTAATTTATTTTTGGGAAAATATGCTCTTATCCACTGAGATACAGACATATCTTCTGGACTATTTTTATAATTCTTTAACTGTGTATTAGATCCGGCCAACAATAACATATATATTATATTGTCTCTCAAAGGTTCATTGTTTATCTTAACAAAAACGTAAGATATGATATGTATATCTCCGTAAGAATCTAATTGTAAATACAAATTAGGATTTCCTTCCATGCGGAGACAGAAAGATATAGGTGCTAAATAGGTATTGTCAATAGTACGATCTATCAATACTTTTAATGTATCATTTAAGTCTAAAAATCCATCGTATAGAGCTCTATATATTAGATATGTCTCTGTAACGCTAATTTTATCAACAAACAATTCAGGACTCAATTTTCGTTTCTTCTTGCTATCTAAAATAGATAACAATGTAGATGTCAGATTACTTCTATCCATATTGATCTTTTAAAAATCTAATAAAATGGATAGCGCAAACGGAAACCCATTTTTATCTCAAGGCCAAATACCCTTACCTAATAAACAGGTTGGTGATCTACATGTAATAGAGGTTTTTATTGTACTGTTAGTTATATGGGTGTTAGTAGATTTATGGGTTATTTTCTTTAGGAACTTGGCAAGGAAGACTTTCGGTCTCGATGAGAGAAATACATTACATATGTTTGCATATGCCCTAGCTGTAACTGGTATATTAATAGGTTTTATTATATTAGCAGGTCAGGTTTTCCAAGAATCCCTTATAAATATAGGAGCTATCCCTACACAATTAGATCCTAAGAAAATAGTTGGAGGAAATGCTGTCGATGTAGAATTAGATCAAGGCTTGAACCCTACCTCTTTTGGACTAAGTAATAGTATATTACAAGAGATACCAGAAAATACTAATACCAATACTATGATTCAAGATCCGCCTAGACCTAATATTTTGGACGATATGGATACACAACAAGATGATGAAATCAATGATGTATTAAACTTTATTGACAGTAGAAATAATCATTGGACTGGCACAAAAGACATCATCGGAAATAACGATAAAAAGAAGAAGAAGAAGAAACGTAAAAATTGATTAAGTATATAATCTCTCTTTTCTATAAAATGGATCCTCAGCTTGAATTTAGCAATGCCAAAATGGCGATGGATAGCATCCTAGATGCTATCAGGATAGGAGACAAGGAAGATATAGTCAAATATCTTGGCACAATCGCTCTAGAATATATACCTGCCGAAGAACAAGTATTATTATTGGATGTCTTGCTACATCAAGTGTATACTTTCGGAGAATCTAGTTTCGTAGATTTGTTGTTTAATTATTTCGACGACGTTAATAGCACCTCTACTAATATACCAACTTTGTCGCTATATTTGATGAGGAGTGGTCTAAAAGAGCACATATTATCTTTCATAGGGTCTACTATTACAGCAACTTTTGAGTTGACTGTACAAGGGATTAATGCGGCTCCAATTTCACCATTATCTTACGAAGGATGTGTCAACGCTGAGAAGGTTTTTGGTAAACCCAGCTACGAAACGTTGTTAAAATTAGATAATTATTTATTTACAGATCCACAGGGCCTTAACAAGTATATCTATAAATATGTTAAACGAGAAACCAGTGAATTGGAGCCTGTTAAGGATAAACCCTCCTGGATTGTTAACGGTGCAGAAGACGATTCTATACCATTACAATCTGATTTAGATATACCCAAATATCCCGATGTATCGATAATGTCTCCCGACGAGTTTACCGAACTCTCTATAAAGGAAATGATCAATCAAGGAGTAGAAGAAGTAGAACATGATGACAAATTTGCTTATCAAATGTTGGCATCACATTATGCTATTTCAACCTTAGAACATAAATTAATCAGAGTTAACGATTATAACGAGAATGTTTTATTGAAACAATCTGTTAATGCTACATATAAGCCCATCGTTGTAGATACAAAAAATGACGATATATTATTCTTAATATATGGTCCTAATAATACTAGTTTTGATCAAAAAGTAGAACCTATACCTGACGGTACAGTTTGTGAGAGATATGGTGGCTGTAGAATGTTATTATGTAACTGTTCAGAAGCAGAAAATAATCACGACGATGGTGATATTCAAGACTATGACGAATTTGGTGTTCCTGATGTAGATTGGTATACAGGTAAATGTCAAGAATGCGGTGGAGGGATAGAATTTAGGCACTATGCTATTAGAAAGCCGTTGAAAATGGGAGGTTGGGTAGGATGTTTTTGCGGCATCGAATGCATTCAGAAGAACATGAAATATAGTGATATGATTGTGACGACATTAATCGAACGTATGTCTGTATACTTAAACGATAAAGGTATACAAGATCGAAGATATTCGGATAAAAATCAAAATATTAATACAGACTAAACAAAATATATAAACTTATATATTATATAGGAATGTATTCTTAATGTAAAATGTCCAAATTGCTAAAGATAGAAAACCTGTATCATGAGAATACAGAAGCCGAGATTGATCAACTCAACCAGAAAGGTCAATATCCAGTAGCTTATCATAAATGTGAGCTTATTTTGATAGAATGGGCTGATGGCATCGAATGGTTTAATGATAATAAATGGTACAAAGACGATGTAGATAAATTGGAATCTGAAGATACATTGATTGATATGAACTTGAAAGGTAAGGATAAAGGTAAGGGTAAGCTAATCGAAGACAAGAAGAAGCCTAGTCTAAGGTTAATGGACCTATTTTCTGTAGCTGCCTACTATACAAATAATTTCTACAGAGCATTTCATATCCAGTATAAGCTTCTCAATTCGTCATATACTAACGAATTATCTAATATGGACAGACTTAAAAGTAATATACATTTCTCTATAGATAAGATTAAAGATAGACTCGACTTCTTCCCACAAGATATTATTCTTAAGCTCAATAATCCTGAACGAAAGAAAAGAAAATTGGTAACATTGACTATGACTACATGTAAAAGATTTGATCTCTTTGAAAGAACATTTAATTCTTTCCTCAATGCGTGTAAGGATATCGAACTGATTGATAGGTTTTTGATAATTGATGATAATAGTAGCGAAGAGGATAGACATAAGATGGAACATATGTATCCTTTCGTTGAGATGGTTAAGAAAAATGAAGACAACAAAGGACATCCGATTTCTATGAATATGATTAAAGACATGGTAGAAACACCATATTGTCTTCATTTAGAAGACGATCACGAATTCTTCTGTCACCGTAATTATATCAAGCCTTCTATGAGAATAATGCTAGAGAATGATGATATTAGACAAGTACTATTTAATGAAAACTATGGCGAAATTCCTAGCGATTTACCCAATATCGGTGGAGGTGAGATAATGAAAACTAAGTCTGGTAAGAAATTTAGAGTACATGTACATTATCCAATGGGAACTCCAGAATACGACCAATATATGGCAACACTCGGAAGACAAAGTAACACACACTGGCCACATTTCTCGTTTAGGCCTAGTCTGTTTAGAACTGATATTTGGAAACTGATAGGTGAGTATCAAATGGAAAGAGAATTTGAGAGGAGTTATGCTAATCGTTATGTTGCCAACGGTTTTAGATCTGCTTTCTTGATCGGTCTACATCATATTCATATTGGTAGAACATCACACGACCTTAAAGCCGGTAAGAATGTAGATAACGCTTACACTCTGAATGATACACGTCAATGGGGATACTAGAGAAAATATAATATTTTTCTAGGAGATATTTGTATTAATTAATACCAATATTAATCAGTCTGATGATATACACTGATACTAGTATCGTCGAGTGTAATGCCTAATGTTTCAACATATAAATATATCTTCCTACTACCACAACTACATCTATGATCGCCATAAAACCATTTACTACAATCATCACACCATATACTCTGTGCTTCAGATATTATATTGTCAAAAAATCCTGGATCATATTTAGAACTATCTATTATGAATTGATGACATCTTCCTACATAGAAGTTATTCAGCCTATTATTACCATAAAATAATTCTAATGTCTTCTTATAATATTTGTACTTCTTCACTTTAGGCTCTTCTCCTTCTTTGATACTATACACATGTAGCTTATCCTCAGATAGTTCTCTGCACTTCTCTTTAATTTCATTTTTATATAACGCTAAAACGTACTGTCTAATCTCTACCTTTCGATTGAATGTATATGGTATAGGATACCAATCTATCAAGAACTGATATCTCTGACCATCCTGAAACTCTGACAAATCCGTCTTTTTTAATTATATTAGTTAATATAATATCAATTCCACTTTAGCGCATCCACTTTAGCAATTCCACTTTAGCGCATCCACTTTAACATTTGACGTTAAAGTGTAATCTATTCTCTGGCTTGCATGGTACTATCAACCTGAGATATTCCTTAGCTTCATGTTTATTGAGAAGTCCTTTATAAAGGATATCACCTTTGCCAAGACGTTGTTCTGGATCTTCTATTTGTAATAGATATTTACCATCTTCGTTTTCATCTTTGATAATACTACTAAATATAATACCATCATAAACTTTTCTCTCCAAAGCATAATATTTCGTCAATACTTCATGCCACTTATTACGCCATTCTGTTAGAACATCTCTAACTGGAACAAATTCGACAGGAACGTTGATAGACCAATTCCATGTATCTTCAGGATCATTGTCAGAAGTATTCCAGATAAACTTCATAAAAGCTAACATACCATCAACTCTCTCATCGTTAGAAAGATTAGGAAAGTAATCAAAATAGGGTCTATATCTTTCTTCTTCGATCCATGAAGGAACAGTTGGAATATCAGAAACTGCCATTGTGTCTTGTTAGGAAATAGTAGACGAGATATATTTTTATATCTCGGTAACATTATTAGAATATCATTTTTAAAGATGCCAGAAATTACATTATTGAAGTATGTATTAATTAAACAAACATTGTCCAAGATGAATAGAGGTAATAGACCGTATCTAAAAGGTAAAATACATCTTTTAGCGGCTATACTGTATGCATATATATGTCCGTTGATATTACTGTATGTTCCTGAAAAACTATTAGTGGTTATATATGCATATTTATTCTGTACCATTTTACATTTCTCGACTAGTGCTCTACTTCACATACCCATTTGGTCAGAGAATTGGTTACCAACTATTAGAAAAATAGATCATATAGCTATTTATATTAATATCGTGGCTACATATTGGGTATATATTAATACCATCATACCAGATGTAGGAATATATATGCTAATTTGTCTATATGGTGGAACAATATTAGGTATATTGTCACGTCTCTTATATACTAATGCGCCAAATTATATTATAGCTATTCCTTATATCATGGTGGGCTGGTCAGCATTATTTGATGTTAGCTGTATATTTAATATTATGAATAGAAGTCCGGATGTATTTATATATTCTGTCCTGGGAGCTATATGTTATACTTCAGGCGCTATAGTGTACATACTCAAGCGTCCCAATCTCATACCAGGTGTTTTAGAGTTTCATGAATTATTCCATTTAATGACTACTATAGCTACTATATTATCAACTTATACTATCTTTTGTCATGTTATACCTTATAGTGAAATTGTTACATTATAAGATATAGTAATACATAAAAATGTCAGAGGCAGAAGATTTATATGTGTGGATATTAACTCATGGTAGTTTCATAGGTGATACTACGACACTCGAAATATACAGAGATAAGATGACTGCTATACGAGATATGCGTACGTTTCGACCATTCAAAGAGAATAAGCATTCTACAGAAGAATATCCTATTATATCTCCAGAAGATAAAGATAATGATAATAATGAAGAATGGATGAATGAAAAATATTTTGTATTCAAGTTTAAACTGACCAAATACAAGGTCAAATGATATACAAGGTCAAATGATATACAAGGTCAAATGATATACAAGGTCAAATGATATACAAGGTCAAATGATATATTAATTAATATATCCACTTTAGCACTTCCACTTTAGCACTTCCACTTTAGCACTTCCACTTTAGCACTTCCACTTTAGCACTTCCACTTTCTTTAGCCTATAGCAATATACACTTTAGCATATCCTCTTTCTTTAGGCTATAGAAATATTCTCTCTATGATTTCTCAAACTTCTCAAAGTTTGCAACGCTCAGATTACCTTCTTTAGCTAAAACGATAACTATACCTCCTGTAATATCGTTACCTAACGATTTAGTTACTCTCTTATTTCTAACTTTAGATTCGTCATCGTAGTATACAACATAGTTATCTATCTCTTTCTTATTCACATGTTTACCTCCGATATGAGAAACTATCTCTTTCAGATCAGGTTCTCCATTGTTAAGAACAATAACTACAGGTTTAAGCTTCCTACCAGCATTGATCAGACAACCTTCCACTTTGGCCATTTTTTGTCTCTTAAGATATGCAGTTTTATTCATCTGTTTCTTCATCTCAAGAGCTTTCTTCCGATTCATGTCAGGATTATCTTGTAAGAATTGATTAACTCGCGGATCACCAGCCATTTTGGGAGCCATAGCTGCCAGATCAGGATTGCTGGACATAACATCGCTTAATTGACCCATAAGTTCTTCGTTACCCATGATTTCTTCTATTTTCTTACCAATATCTCCAGAGTTCAATTTACTCATAGCGTCACCTATATTAACACTATTACTACTTTTTTCTCCTGTATTTAAGTTCGGGTCCGCCATGATTAATTTATAGATAATATTATGTATCTATAAATGGCGTCCTGTACTTTATGTGTTAACGATGATGCGATCTTGGAACATGAGTTTAAAGTTTCTCAAGTTGTAGGTATCATGTTACCATATTATAGAGAGATTAATAACTATCTACCGTCTCCTGTATCTAGATCTAATTATACCCCTTATCATTTATTCTGTTTAAAGAATAATATAGCCCCTTTCATAAATTCAATCGATAATACATATTATATCGGATTTTCTACACGAGAAAATAAAAATGTGATGTCAGCAACTATGGATATCTATAAAGGAGGTAATAAAGTCATACTAAACGATGATATTTCACGTTTAATAAATAGACATCTATACAGTTTTATAGATCTATATCCATATTGCCTAGTCTATGATATTTCACACGATGAATATCCAGAACAATGGTTAAAAACTATTTTGCCAAAATTAGAATGTGGTATGTATAAAGACGGATCAATATTTGTAGATTTCGATGGAGTTGCCAATTTTAGTTCTAGATGGCAAGATATACACGACAAAATAAATAACACGTTAAAAGATTATTATAATAGAGGTGTTATATCGCTAGATGGAGTTAACAATATAGACGATTTTATAGATAGGTGGAATTTAGTCAAACTTAGAAACGGGTTGTATGAGCCTAAATGGGAATATCGTTTCGCTGCCGATAACGTTTCTTTCCTTTATGGCCAGATGGATGACAAAAATAGTAATAATGCTAAAGCAATGTTATACATAGGAGAAGATAGTGACATTGATACACATGAAGGGTGGTTAATAAAAACAGTTGATACTTATAAAGAGGTAGTCGATATTATCGAAAGTATATTCTCAAACTGAATTATATACAAGATTATTAAATATGACAAAAGATAAACGTAAAATTGTGATCGCCAAAAAAATGTGCGACGATAGTTCATCTTGCAACTGTTCAGGATCTACAGGTACGTGCTCTACGTGCAAATCTAGATGTACTGAAAGTTCTACTAATACCATTACCTGTACTGAGACGTGTACATTGAGTGACAGTTCATGTAGTTCATCGTCTAGTGGTTGTTCAATCGCGCAACCCAGAATACTGATAGTAGAAGCTAAATCTTCTTCTTCTTCTAGTTCTGATTGTGGAGGATGTGGAAAATGTGGCAGTTGCAAGAAGAAATACAAAAAGAAAGGAAAATGTCACACATCATATAGCAGTTATGGCTGTTCAAGTAACGGATGTTCCACTAACGATTGTTGTGATAATAGAGGTAAATGTACATCTGCTGTCAACGCATTATATGATTTTTGCGCGATCGTTAGACCTGTACGTAATCTAGCTCTAATAAACGGAAACACTTGTGGCGATATTAAGATCGCAGTAGCTATCAATTGTAACGTTGTGACACTACAGTGGGAAGGCTTTACCGGTCAGACTGATAGTTCGGGTATTGCATATTTATATATAAATCAATCTTTTCGAGGTCTTCCTAAGAAGAGTGTATATGGATCTTATATGGTGAACTTTAAAGGTGGCGATGCTCTATCTATAGTTGAAGTCACTTCAGACAATAATAACGTGTTAAGGTGGTATTTGAATAGTAGTAGGACATCTAACAACGTAAGTAACGGTGAAAGTTTTACAGTATATCCTGGATCTATTTCTTTCATTATAGCTTCCGATCCTTGTCACTAATAGATACAAATAAATAGATACAAATAAATAGATACAAATAAATAGATGCAAATAAATAGATACAAATAAATAGATGTATATAAATTTATATACACTTATATACACTCAGTCTGTTTTTGGATCGAATTTAATCCATCTATTCCAAACAATTATAAAACCTATAATAAATCCTATTATAGCCACGATCAATAAAATCAGCATTACAATCATTATATCGTGATTTTTCTTTTTCTTTTTTGGAGTTACATCTTGATTATTTTGTGGCTGTTGTATAGGAGCAGCCGGATACTCAGGTGTATTAGAATAAGGATATGGTTCTTCCGATGAAGCCATTTTTATTTAAAGGTAGATAAAATATTGTACAATATTCTTTTTATTAGTCTAACAAAATAACGTATATATTCGGTATTATAACATTCATATACAAGATGGGTAGCTCGATAGCTGAAAATTATGTCAATCAGACGATAAATGTTATGACTAATAGCATAACCACTTCGACTAATCAATGTTCTACAAATGTAACTACTGGCCAATATAATATTATTAGGGGAGGTACCAGTATTGGTTGTAATGTTACCGTGAGTGCAAATATAGAAACGCAGGTAGATATGAGCTGTTATGCCAGTACGGATGTACAAAATAATGTTTCCAATGATTTATCTCAAGCTGCCAAATTACAAGCTTCAGCTATTAATCAGCAGTTTGAACTTCTAACATATTCGGATGCTATTAACATCTCAAATTCTTATATTAATTTATCAAACACGATGAGTACTGCCTTTTACAATTCGTGTATTACTGATATTACCACTAATCAAACTAATGTTATCGACTGTCAAGGTTCTACTGACATGACAGTTGATGTTAGTTTTGACGATACTACACAGTTATCACAAAATTGCGTATTTAACAATTCGAATGTAGTTAATATCAGTAATAAGATTAAACAGAGTGTAAAAGCTTCCGCTACAGCGGAGATAAAGAATTATATAGCCGGCGTTATAACTGCTATAATAGGGCTATTACTAATTGTGGGACTAGTATTATTCTTATTATTACTGGTATTTAAGTCTACTGGTGGTAAAAAGGAACCTCCACCTGTGCAACAAGGACAAGGTGGTGGTGAAGATTTATTGGCATTAGCAGCAATGTCGCAAGCTCCTCCTACAGGTTCGACAGGAGAATATCCTGCTATGGCTCCTCCTACAGGTTCGTCGGGATATTCTCCCAGTCAACAAACTATTAACCAAGGTAAAGATCTAGTTAACAGTTTAGGTAATTCTTTTCTTAATAGTCCTTCAGTTAGTAAATATACATCAACGCCACAGGGACAGCAAACTGCATCATTTCTATCACAGGCTGCTGGTGAATATGGAGATGCTGCTCTTAAATCGCTGTTTAGTTCCAGTTAAAATATTGAAATATAAATTTATATTTCATAAGTTAATAAGGTAGATCGATAGAACAAATTAATAGAACGAATTAATAGAATATATCAAACACCATATTTATTTCCTTAGGAACACCGTCATTATTGCTATATTTCATTAATGCTGTTAAGCTGGGTGGAACGAGTGATGTACCAGGAGCTTTCCCTGAAAATACAATAGGATTAGAAGACTTAATCTTAAGATTATAAACACGGGGTATGCTCATATCGATCAGTGATCCTGCAGGATATGTATTAACTGCATTAGTTTCCAATGTAAGCTGATATATCGGTCCTGCTAACGTGTCTTTAGCTATGACAAATCTGAATTCCTCTTGATTACCTCCTCCTGTTATTCTTAACATATAACCTACTTTAATATTAGTATATACTGAAGCGCTTACTTCAACAATATTTTGGCCAGCAGTTAGTTCGGCTGTACTTGTTCCTATTACAGTGTTAGGAGCACTAAAAAAATCAAACGTGTCTAATAAATTCTCCGAACCAGGATTAATAGTCAGCGTCATTATACGAATAACAAAAGGGAGCGAATTTATACCAAATGTTTGAACAGTGCCTGGAGGGCAAGCTGGGAAAGCGCCTGTAATTCCATATGTGAGCATGCTTCCTCCAGTTTGAGACTTATCCACTTCGATGAACATACCTGGAATTTGATATGTATTGACAACTTCAATACTGTTGGTATCGATTGTATGCGTTAAATCGTGCGGACAAACAGTTGGTGGCGTTTCTTGATATCCATATGTAAACACATCTACATTTTCTGTTATGCAAAACACCTTGTATGAACTAAGATTTATCTGAGTAGCCATCTTTTGTTTTATATATAAATAGAATTCTTATATATAAAAATGCAAGCAAGTACATCTGGAAATATCAACTATGTTAGTGTGGTTAACAGCACTACTACACCTTTAGGATCGAGTGGCGTTTTCACAGGATCTTCAGAAGAAGTTATTATATATAAATCGGTAGTAGTGTCTCTATTTACTGATTCAAGTTCTGCAACGAATGGATTATCCGTCCAATTCAGTCCAGATGGGACTAATTGGGACTTCGTTTTTAATTTTAATACAACAGGAGGTACACCTTTCAGTATAATATTACAAGTGGTAGAGGCTTATATGCGAATAGTATATACTAATGGAACATCTGCTCAATCTATTTTTCGACTACAGACTATTCTAGTTTCTAGCCAAGATGCACCCAATTCTAGTTTCCCCGCTTCTACAATTACACCAACGCCAGTCAATATCGTTAGTCCGGTTGATGCTTTCGGTGATCTGTCTGTCACAGAGAAGACCCCTTCTACTATTATGTCATTTATTTATAATATTAACGGTAGTATCGCCACTTCCACAGTTACAGGAACGGCTACCATCACACAAAGTAATTCTATGGGAAATCTAATTACAGCGGCTTCAGCAGGTACAGCATTATTACAAAGTACAGGTCTAACTAAATATTTACCTGGTACTGGATTGAGAATATATGCAACTGGAATTTTTAATTCTGGCGTATCAGGTACTACTCAGTTATTAGGAGCTGGTAATACAGATAATGGTTATTATTTTGGATACAATGGTACGACCTTTTCAATATTGCATCGAAGTGGAGGAGTAAATAATTATATTCCTCAATCTTCCTGGAATGTAGATACTATGGATGGTAACGGTCCCAGTAAAATGATATTAAATCCTCAAACTGGTAATGTATACATTACACAGTTACAATGGTTGGCTTACGGTGGTATTAAATTTTTCATCGAAGATCCTATAACTTCACTACCGGTATTAGTTCATATTATCAGATATCCAAATGCTAATACAGCTGTAAGTTTAGCCCAACCTGCATTCTACGGAAGAGTTAGTCTAACCAATGGGGCAACTTCCACAGCTATGACACTCAGAGTAGCATGTGTAGCTATATATTTGGAAGGAAATCCTCTATTGAGACCTGGAATTAAATATTCCAGTTTAAATAGTGCTAGTGTAGGTAGTTCTGTACTGCAAAGTATATTGACTATCAGAAATAGAACCACATTTGCAGGTATAAATAACTACACACCTATAATGATTGATTTGCTTTCAATATCATCAGAAGGAAATAAGCCTGTACGTTTCGATGTTATTAGAAATGCTACTAACGCTTTTGTTTATACTGACGTTAATAATAATAGAAGTGTGGTTGAGTTTTCAACCACACTAGCTACTATAACTACAGGAGTTAATACGGCTACTATCTACACTTTTTATATAGGAAAATCTGACAGTCAGGTTATAGAATTGACTTCTGACTTATTATCGTTGTATCCTGGTGAAAGTTTTACTATAGCTGCATTGACTACTAACGCCACTAATGAAAATGGAGCCAGTTTTTCCTGGAGAGAATTGTTCTAAAGAATTATGCTAAAGAGGTATTCTAAAGAGGTATATTAATTAATATACATCATATTTATTGACTCATTAAGTACCAACCGTCTGTAGCCGTTATCGTCGAACTTGATAATGCCAGTAACTGTAACGCCCCTCCCCTAGTGTTTATAACAGCTGTGGCTGATGGTGTACCAGCTCCACTGGAATAAAACATATCAGTACCTGTAGGATTAATAGTAATTAGTTCAGTACCTCCATTAGCTGTTCCTGTCTCATCCTTGAGATATAACATTTTACCATATCCGTAACTAGCTACTGATATCAGATTTACAGTTGCTGGTGCTACTTGAATACCTATATAACAACTACCATCATGATTAATCGGAGTTACAGGGGAGCGTTGGAGATCTAACGTTAGACATGTAGATGACCCAGCCGGACCCGTAAATCCTGTAACCCCGGTCGCGCCAGTCGGTCCTATGTCTCCAGTTGAGCCTGTTGGACCTGTTTGACCTGTAGAGCCAGTACTTCCTGTAAACCCCGTTGGGCCAGTACTTCCTGTAAACCCTGTTGGGCCTGTAAATCCAGCTAAACCAGTTGGTCCTGTATGTCCTGTATATCCTGTTGGTCCTGTACTTCCTGTTACACCAGTCGGTCCTGTATAACCTGTAAATCCAGCGAAACCCGTTGGTCCTGTATAACCTGTAAATCCAGCGAAACCCGTTGGTCCTGTATAACCTGTACTTCCTGTTACACCAGTCGGTCCTGTACTTCCAGTTACACCAGTTGGTCCTGTATAACCTGTACTTCCAGTTACACCAGTTGGTCCTGTATAACCTGTACTTCCTGTTACACCAGTTGGTCCTGTATAACCTGTACTTCCTGTTACACCAGTTGGTCCTGTATAA
>Ga0105054_10007560_pt1 | contig 14703 bp, 10 predicted proteins | sample BON02_FD_78091 | JGI IMG/M metagenome (GOLD analysis project Ga0105054, IMG submission 78091) | Freshwater microbial communities from Lake Bonney liftoff mats and glacier meltwater in Antarctica - BON-02 (megahit assembly) | ecosystem: Environmental > Aquatic > Freshwater > Ice > Glacier...
AAAAAAACTAATCAGATCATTGCGGAGAATGGCGATATTTCTGTGAACCTATCTACCATATAGGACGCTTCGAGACCCAAAAGTAAGAAAAGTAAAAAAGAGAATTAAAAACTAAAGCGTTACAACAGGATTGTTACTACAACAGGATTACAACAGGATGTTGTATGACCTCGGTGAGAAAGTGATAAGGTATAGAAATGAGCGCAAAGAAAAGAAGAGATCTAAACCTGCAATTACTCGGGCAGAGCAGCAAAGGGAATTTGAAAAAAAATCCCGGAGTCAACAGCAACGTGCCCGTGAAGCGATGAGTGTGGAGGACGTCAGGGCTATGGCTCTGGAGATCAAGGAAAGAGCAAAAAAAATGATTCTTATAGAGCGACAAGAAGAGCTAAGAATTAGAAAAATCGTGGAAGAAGAAATACAAAAGGAAATGGATGTTTTATCGGAAGATGGGTTTTCATTGAGGTATGAATCTCGTCTACGACTGACAAAATGGAGAGATAGCACAGAGTTGTATCGAGTAACAAATATAGAGGTCCCTGTAAAGCACTTTATTTTAGTGCATGACCGTCTCAGCGGTACAGAATTTGAAAACGAATCGATAGTGGCTTCCTGCGGCGATGGGACTGTACGAATATGTGAGAATAGAAGCACTTTTGTGTGTGGTCGAAGCGCTGACTCTTCTCCTGCAACTTGTACATTAAATATTCCTCAAGGTATATTCCCGTCCACGCAATTGCTCTACGGTTGTGGTGATGGCTCTATTCGAACAGGATGGGGACCTTTCCACTTATTATACCGCAGTTCGTTGTTGGTGGGCGATGATTGTCCGCATAATGAGAGTAGCCAATGGGCTGAATTCGAACTTGGTTGTCATCATGAAGATGTGGTTTATGGAATGCTTCTTTCTAATCAATTATTATTTTCCTGGTCAGGTGATGGCACTGTCAAACGCTGGGATTTGAAGACAGGTGATCTCATGTTCACTTACGCAGCTCATCGAGGCGGAGTATCTAAGTGCATAGTGTCAAATGATGGAAAATACTTAGTCACTGCTGGCGGTGCATCTGATCCAACTATTCGGTTGTGGGACGCCAAGGCCACAGCGACAACTTTGGAACCATATTATCCTCTCATGTGCTATGAATGTGAAGCAGTGGCACGGACAGCAAAGTACGACAATGATGAGAAGAAAACACTTATCCATCAAGAAAAACTATTTGAAACTCCTATTCCCATAGGCCGACGGAAGAATATGATTCAACGAGAAATTGAACAGAAACGAGAAGAAGAATACGCCGAGCTCCTCTCCAACCGTGAACGATTCCGAGCTGAACTCCAGTCAATGAAAGAAAGTTTCTCTGGCCATCATTTGGGAGCGATTAGTATATTCCACGACCATAAACGACCAAGTTCACGATCACACAGTGATTGGATCAATGGTATGTCATTGAACGACACCAACACTTTACTCGCTTCTTGCTCCTCTGATAAATCAGCTTCTCTATGGTCATTTCCTTCCGGAGAGCTGTTGCATACGTTTGTGAGTGAGGACTGGGTTACTTGTTGTGCCCTTGGTAAAATCACAATTGACAACAATATATTCGATTGCTTGGTAACTGGTGGCGCTGATGCTCAAATTGATATCTGGGACATTGGCTGTCGATGTAAAATAAAGACACTTCGCGGTCATTCAGACGCAATTTCTAATGTCATGCATCACTCTAACTTTATTTATTCTAGCTCGCTCGATGGCACCATTCGTACATGGAATATGGGATCAGGTCCCCCGCGCGCTCCAGATGTTCCCTTGGAAACAGATTCCTCTGAAACCTCAGTTACAATTAAATGGTCCATGCCAGTTCAAAATGGAGGCACTATATCATGTTTCATTATTCAAATAAAATCAACAGCGAATTTCGAAGAGTGTGCCTCAGTGAGCATCCATCGGACTAACAAAGCCGTTACTTTCAAAGAGCGTATCTATGGATTGCATCCGGGAACATTATACACGTTTAGAGTAGCTGCTTCCAATGAATTTGGCATTGGCGATTATAGTTCTCCGTCACTGGGCAGACGCTGTTTACCAACCATGCCTGCGCGTGTTGACACCCCTCTTATTATCGATACCACAGCGAGTGGCTTGTTAGTAGTATGGATTGCACCTGATTCTATGGGTGCACATATAAGCCACTTTGTAGTAAAATACCGTGGAGGCACAAGGTACCGACAATTTGAAGATAGCCCAGATTTAATAGTGACATGGCAAGACGGGAAATCGCTGGCAGAAAAGGAAGATGCAAAGCTACAGGCAGAAATAGAAAGTATAACCTGTTGGATTCGTACCAACCGACGCTTGCCACCTAAAAAAGTAGCTCCTAAACGGACAAGGTTACTGCTTTTGGAACAAATGCATCAAAAGCGGAGTGCTTTAAGTCGTGATGGGGGGAAAATAGAAATGAATTGCATCGTACAACATCTGGAGCCGGGAATGGCATTTCAAGTCTCCATCGCAGCTGTAAATAAAATTGGAATAGGGTCTTTTTCTCCGCCCTGTTGTTCTGAGGAAACGAAACCCAGTGCACCTAGTAAAATGGATGCACCTCAAGTATGCGGAGTGGGGATGGAGCATATTAAAATGCAATGGCAGTCTCCGAATGATAACGGATCCATTATCCAAGGATTCACTATGAGATATTCAAAGTGGCATTTAATGGACGAATACATTTGCTGTATGAATCTTGAGCAGCATGCCTCCGAAGCAATATCTACGTTCTTATCTGATGATACCTTTATTCACGAGCAAATTGCAGGAATAGTTAAGGCAAAAGAAGATATCACCAAAGAGTCTATTGTCGGCCTGAAAAATCATAGGCGACTTAATGAGAAAGAGTTTCAAGTCCTGCAAGCCGTGTATATCGCGCTTTACTTAAACCACGAGGTCAAGCAGCATACACCAACTCGGGAAGACTTTGACAGACTAACAAGGCACGTCGATGTTTTCTTAAATCGCCTCGAGGATTTCCATGCAGGAATTGCACAAGTAGCTAAACTGAAATGTCATGCAGTGAAACCGTTGCCTCTGGATTTTGTTAAGCTGATTTTCGAAATATCCAATGATGAAATTAAACTTGATGTCTGTAAATGTCTGAAAACGTGGCTTGATCGAATCGTCGACTATGATCAACAATCCTATATACCGAAGATCTATCCAGCCGCCAAAACGATGTTTGTCAACCAATCAAGACGTTGCGAAATTGAAAGTCAAATGAAAACATTACACACTGAGCAGTATACAGCTACCATCGAAAATTTGGAGTCTGGGGAGGCATATTGTTTCCAAATAGGTGCTCATAATGCGTGTGGTTCAAGTCGTTTTTCAGATATATCACAGCCCCAGATCGTGAAGAAAGGGCCACCTACTTCACCGCAACACGTTGAACTATGCAATTCCACTACTCACTCCATGGACATTGTGTGGAACCCGCCTGTAAACATTCATGGTTCACCGCTCACCGGGTATCGGATCCAACATAAAATACTGAATGGAACGTATCATCCACTAACTACTGTTCCAGGAGATCAACACCAGTTTACCATGAAAGATCTCGAACCACAAACGGTGTATAAAATCAGAATTTTCTCGGTTAATGATTTTGGAGAAAGTGATGGAGTGCAAAGTGATTCATTCGCTACTCTTCCTCGACGGGCACCAGATCGTTGTGTTCCGGAAGTACTCGACGTAAGCGCAGACAGTTTTCAGTTGAAATGGCAACTCCCGTTATATGACGGAGGAGCTCCAATTTTAAAATTCCACGTAAACGTCGATGAAGGGAAGCCTCTCGTGGTTCACTTTGAAGGATCCGTTGGCCCTATCTATGCCACAGTGAGCGACGGTATTAAACCAGATACCGAGTATGTCTGCACGATCACCGCCGAAAATTCAATAGGAATGAGTCCTCCATCCAAAGGCATTAAAGTAAAAACGAAATAAATATGACTTAAATTAACGTTTTCCCAAAGCGAATCCGATGAGGAGCCCAAGGCCCAAAGCCATCATGATGACAGGAAGATTTTCAACACTTCTGATTGAAGATTCACCACACTGGCAATTGTCACCACATTTGCAATTTGCTGCGTAGCTCGTTAGCGGTTTCATTCAACAACAAGCATGTACTTACGACCACAAGAGCAACCTTTCTTGTTGCAGGCAACTCCACAGGAGCAGTTATCGCCACATTTGCAATTCGCTAATAAGACACAGCAATTAAAACCAACGTTCATCATTTCGATATTCACCTACCTCCACAAGTACATTTCTTATTCTTGCACGCTGTCATGTATTCCAGAAGTAATTAGTGAAGAAAGATCTGAATTCTGGAGTTTCCTTCCATCAGTCATATTTTTCTACCGTATTTTTTAATACTTGTACTTGTACGATGGTGCCTAGTACTTGTACGATGGTACAGTTGTGGCATGGTTTCAGTGATAGATGAATGACATACGCTCTGCATAAATAAACTTCTTTATTATAAATAATTGGAGTCAGCTATTGAGCTTTTAAATTTAAACAGGACCATTTACCCATGGGTGTTTTGCTAGCATATGAGCTCCGTGTCTTCGCAGATTATTGGGGCGGTTCTTTCTCCACATGCTAAATACATAGTCAACGGCATAGCCAGTCACTGAATTATGATCCAATTCGTCGCCACCGTCCAGCTTCCGACACTCCATGGCTTCTCGAGGGCCATTTGTGATGAGAACACCACTAATTTGAATATATAAGTTCACAATATCACCCAGTAATGATTTCCCATTCATGTTATATGCTTCCATTTCGATTGCCAAATTCTTTCGTTGAGCTAATGTGGAACGCGGCATGTTTCCATACACGCAATAATGAGTGAGGTATGTTGGCAGCGATTTCGGATGAGGCACTTCAAGCAAAATTGGGTTGCGTTTCAAATCCATCCATTTGATATACTCGAGTTCATCTAGGTCTGGGAGTTCAAATATGGAGTTGCCTGTTAGCTGTAAACCATAAATGGGAAATAGGTTCCCAAAGTCCCGGAGGCTCAATCCTCCAATGTAATCGAGTGAAGTCAAATAGTTGTGAGCAAGATTGATATCCATGTCATTATTGTTCATGTCAAGGTGGCTTCTTTTACCCTTTTCCCGAAGCTCATGGTAAATTTTCTCGCTGTCGTCGATTTCCGAATTGAGCAAGTTGAAACTTAAGTCTAAATACTTCAACTTTGGCAAATGAACTCGGTGGATGACATTCCCGTGCACGTCTTTCTTGATGGCTTTTTCCACTATTCGAAATGGCATTCTTGCAAGTTTATTATTCGCCAAATTTAACGAGGTGAGAGTATCAGCGCATTCTACAAGCCATGATTCATATTCAGGTATTGCTGTCCATCCCATGTTGGAACAATCCATAACCTCCACTCCCGGACGACATTGACATTCTTCTCTGCGAACATGAAGAGGTCTTTCATCTTCACCAACATCGGGATGCAGAAGCGGGTTGCCGAAATCGATGTTATGTTCATGCTTTTCTTCCTTCAATGGCTCTCTTGATATGTCCAAAGCAGCCTTGGTATCGCGAATACATGTCAGCGGCAATAGTACCAGTGTTGCTAACTTCATGGTCTTATGGCTTTGATACGTGATTCTTGAACTAAACTATTATTAAAGATCGATTTCATCAACTGAAATAGCCAATTCAGCTTCCTTTTCAAATGGAATATTAACCGGAATAAGTCTCAATAAGAAATAAAGAATCAGATTAATGAGGATATGGTACAGTTGACGTCAGCTGTACATGTGTCCATATATTTTCGACTGAATTAGTGAATCGAATAATTGAATATTTGTGGCAAGACCAACCTTTTAACCAACGAATAATTCAGCTTGAGTGGCAATGCGAGCCAAACAATTGAATTTTCTTTTCAGAATCGAAAAGTCTAGGGTAGACCATATCTGCTAGAATCATGACCAATGATGGAAGGAGTATTGTTTTATCAGGAGCGTTGGTGGCACTCTGTTGCATTCTCGACTACCTCTGGAGTTTTTCAGAGTTTCCTTCCAAGGGCGATCCTGCAGAAGCATTCGCGGAGGTATCTGGGTCGTATCATGTCTCCAGGTACTTGTTGAGCTTCTTGGGCGTTTTATACGTCGCGTTATCGGGAGCCACGTCGGTAGTTATGAGCATTCCTATTTTAAACAAGTTTGTTCAACAGTTTTTAAATAGTTTGGTAGTTTTGGGGTGCGTGCTTCTTGCGTTGGTTTTTGGATCGAACATTGAGGGTAGAAACTATTTCTATGAGACTTCTCAGTGGACTGGGCCGCATTGGAATCGCGTGGTCTATTTGCAAAGTGTAGCCACACTTACGATAATACACCAGGCGCGGGTCAAAGTCGCCAAACCTTATACCAAGGTATTCGAAAAACATATTTGTCACTGGCGAATATTTTGCGCCGGGTTATCGCTTCTCGTTCTTGCGTTTGTTTTGGCCCAAATTTCAATTGCTTTCTACACATTGGGGCCTAAGGTGTCGGTTTTTGGCAGTATTCCGGAATCGCATCAATCTTTCCTTGAATGGCACACACCTGGAGACTCTGTCAAACTTGGGGACCAAATACTCGTGGAGTGGGGCGTTGATGTAGGGATAAAGATTTCTGATATAGGGTCGAAAAAGATCATTTTTCAATCTCAATCTCCTGCATCGGCATTTATTATTGGGGCACTCAGTGGTGAAGGAACTACGATGACAGCAACAAACGAAAATGAGATGGGAGTGTTTCACATAGTAGATACACCTGGACTTTTGTCTACAGAGCAAATAGTGGAGACTGTGGATGCATCAACTGACCGAATTCAATTTACTGGATTCCTCTATTATGAACCCGTCAACTTGCTGGGGAATTCAATGAGCCGAACTCCCTTTTCTATCGAATTCACAGTTTTAAAAGCAGTCAACGACAGTGTTAGACATCTGCATTTCTCTGTTGTAATAGGAAATAATGTAGATCGAACGTATCTGATTCTCGCAAGTGGTAAAAGTGAACGCATCTTTGGTGTTGGCGGCTCATACAGTTACATGGACTTGACGAATGCCGTCATTCCGATCATCTCTAGGGAGCAAGGCATTGGTCGCGGCGTAGCCCCGATTAGTTTCGTATTGGATTTGAGTATAGCAGGTGCTGGGGGCTCAGCCACACAAACCACCTATACGGCGATTCCTCATTTTACCACTTCTGAGTCTCGAAGCATGTACTTGAATTCTTCCGAGTTGAGTATCATGGATCTTCGTGATGGGGTGTCGATTGAGATAAACGGAACTAGTATATCTGGAGGTATTCTCACTGCCTCTTCGATATTAGATCTTGTCACAGAATATTCCAAGACAGTGTCAGGAATCATGAGACCACTTCCTGCGTGGACTTCCGGCGGGGCCATAGTAGGTCTTCAAGGAGGCAGAGATATTGTTCAAAGGAAATTAGAGAGACTCATAGATGCCAACGTTTCTATTGCTGCGATATGGCTTCAAGATTGGACAGGGGAAAGAGAGACGTCATTTGGGTTGCGACTGAATTGGAGCTGGGAGGTGAATCAGACCATGTATCCAAAATGGTGGGAATGGATCCAGGAACTTCATGTGACTCACAACATTAACGTCTTGTCCTATATCAATCCTTATCTTTCTGTGGACTCATCTGTGTATATCGCTGCTGAACAAGCCAATTGTTTGATCATGAAGGACAACATGGTGCTACATCAATGGAGCGCTACTCCTGAATTCAAATTTGCCACTATCGACCTTTTGAAAGATGAATGCCAAGCGTGGTATGCCAAGTTGATTCGAACGAACATGATTGGTGATACGGGCAGTAATTCTACGTTTCGTTCTGGTGTGATGGGTTGGATGGCTGATTTTGGGGAATCATTACCATGTTCTATTTCTTCCTCTCGCGCACACAATGAATTTCCAGTTCGCTGGGCTGAAACGAACAGATTAGCGATTGACGGTGACGACTATTCCAAGTCTAATGTTGTGTTTTTCACGAGGTCCGCTGGCATTAAAACACCTGGCTACTCTACACTCCAATGGATGGGAGACCAATTGACATCTTGGGATCAGTTTGATGGTCTACACAGCGCGCTCATAGGCCAACTTGCATTAGGCCTGAGTGGCTTCACCAACATACATTCAGATGTTGGTGGATACACCATGATCGACAAGTATAATTTGAAGTACCTCCGATCAGATGAACTGCTAGTTCGTTGGATGGAGTATAGTTGTTTTGCGGACAGCGTGTTTAGAACGCATGAAGGGTTACTCCCAGATGCTAGTTCTCAAATCTGGGATGAAAATGTAATCCATCACTTCGCGAAGTTTGCGAATGTTCACAAGGCACTTGGAAGTTTAAGACTTAGAGTGACTGATACGCAACCTGGTGCTCCTGTTATGAGAGCAACCTGGTTGCATTTTCCTCAGCAAACCGTCACTCATTCGCTTAAAACTCAGTTCCTACTGGGCGGAGAGGATATAATTGTGTGCCCTGCTCTTCGAGCTGGTATTTCGCAAGTGAACTGCTACTTACCAACGAATTCGACCTATTTTCATATGTTTACGAACCAGACTTTTTCAGGACTAGCGGGACAATATGTGAAATGCAGTGCCTCTCTGGGAAATCCTTGTGTCCTATACACCGACACCGAAAGGGAGTTGGCAAGCGAGATTCAAAAAATGTTAATATAAAATATATCTTATTACAAAGATGCCTTCATGGTCGATGGATCTACGAGTACTTCGACAATGGCAGCGCATTGACTGTGATCCATGTATCTAGCAGTAGGATAACCTGTATCTAACATGTATTTAATTGGAGATGAAAGTATTGAATACGAGTCCCCATGAGCTTCATTCAGTGCTCTAGTTGCAATGTTATCAACATCCTTCAATGTCAAGCCTTTTACATAAGAAGGAATCTTGAGATCTATCCCTAGTTGTTTCACGGCAGCTACAAAACGGTCAGCAAGAAGTCTAGGACTCGCCGAACTGGAACCAAGTTCTGCAGCTACCGCCATTTCAGCAAAAACTCGCTCACATGAATCTCGATAAAAATCCAAAACATTCGAGAGCACCATAGCATTTGCCAATCCTATATCGTTTTTAGAATAGAGTAAGACTGGACAAAAAATTCAACGTACCATGAGGAGTTTTAAACAAAGCTCCCAGCTGATGAGCGATAGCATGTACATATCCCACATTTGCTCTTGTAAATGCAACTCCTGCATCAAACGAGGCTTGAAGCAAATGTCCACGAGCTTCCAGGTCAAGTGGATCCTCATAACTCGGTTTCAAATACTTAAAAATATTCTTAATAGCAGAAAGGGAACGTTCACCGGTGAGAGTGCTTCTCCATGGGGATATATACGACTCGACTGCATGAGTCAATGCGTCCATTCCAGTTGCAGCAGTGATTGCAGGAGGCAATTTGGTAAGGAGTGTCGGGTCAAGGATAGCCACGTGAGGACAGACGTTTGGATCAATGACAGTGTATTTCTTCTGTTCCTTAGGGAACGAAATAACTGCGGCAATTGTAGTTTCTGAACCAGTACCAGCAGTGGTTGGAACAGCTATGAACGGAGGAAGTGTGGTCAATACGGTTAGGGTACCCATGAAGTCTTTCGATGACTTGGATGGGTTCGTTGCCCGGATTGCAATGAGCTTGGCACAATCCATGACGGAACCTCCTCCTACACAAATAACCCCATTGCATTTATTCTTCAGATAGATTTCAAAACCTTCGTCGCATATATCCACTGTAGGATCAGGCATCACCTTGTCGAATATCACAACGTTTACTCCAGCTTCTTTCAATGATTCAAGTCCCGTATCCAATAACCCAAGCTTGCTCACGATAGCATCAGTAACTACAAGAACAGTTGTCACTTTCATCTCTTTACATAGTGCACCCAACTCCGTGGTGCTGCCAACCACTCGAGGAATCGGGATAGGGAGTACGCGGGATACAACAAACCCGACCATGGATTTAGCTCTTGCAATGATTGGCATCGTATTAGTACTTTTGTAATTCGTGTTTTGCTTGATCTTCTTTTCTTGTGCGACGTTTTTACGCAAAATCTTTTTGTTTGCGCTTCCCTACGAACGCATTTTGTTTTTTATGACCCATACAATATCGTAGCGACGAAAAGAAACTTGTGGTGCGGAGAGAACGTAAAAAGTACTGTAAATGTACCGTTAAAATGCGATTGAATGTTGGGAGTAGGACTGGTATTGACCGTAATAATAAGGAACAACTAGGAAGAATCGTTTCAAATCGAAACCATTCATATCATAGTAGTAGGGCAGCAACCCTAATACATGATAACTAGTGAAAGCAATAGGAGAAGTCTTGAGACAAGGAATGTATTGTTGTCCTCAGTAATATCACATCGAAAAGCTAAAGGAGAAAACAAAGAATAAGTTAAGGAGAAAACAAAGAATAAGTTAAGATGTCACAGATGCTTAACATCAACGGGTCTGACGACCCCTCTTATCGTTACAAAATGCCCAAACTTGTTGGAAAGATTGAAGGGCGCGGTAATGGCATCAAAACTGTGATTGTGAATGCCTCGGATATCGCCCAATCGCTTGCTCGTTCCTCCAATCAAGTAACCAAGTTTTTTGGTTGTGAGTTTGGAGCTATGAGCAGATATGAAGAGAAAGCCGATCGTGCTGTGATTAACGGTGCTTTTGAAACCAAAGATCTTCAAGAAGCTCTTTTCAAATACATCGAAAAGTTTGTATTGTGCCCCAGTTGTGGAAATCCAGAGACCGTGCAGGAAGTAAAAGGCAAGAAAAAATCTGGGCTTATCATGTTGAACTGTGGTGCTTGTGGAGCCATCAGTGAAGCTGACAATGCACATAAGCTGTGTAATGCCATTCTGAAGGAAGCCTTAGAATTGCCTTCATCCAAGAAATCAAAGAAGGGCAAGAAGAAAGAAGGCGACCAGATAAGTACTGGCGATGCTTCTACTGACGGAGGTGCTTCTGAGGAGAAAAGTGCGAAGAAGTCCAAAAAAGACAAAAAGGAAAAGAAAGAGAAGAAAGAGAAAAAGGAAAAGAAAGAGAAAAAAGAAAAGAAAGAAAAGAAGAAAAAGAGTAAAGTGGAGGATGAAGACGACTTCAGTTCGGATGATGATGAAACCAACAACATATCGGCGATTATCAAATCCGCTGAAAACATGTCGATCCAAGATGTCATGGCTATTGATGAATGTTCTTCTGCTGTACGTGCTCTCATCGGTGCCGGAACTCCAACCAATGACGAGGTTGCGAAGAAAGTTCTTGAGCTAGTTGGCGAGAAAGGTCTTCGAAAGATTGACGGAGTTGCTATTTTGTTCTTTGGGGCGGTATCTGATCAACCACCCTCCAAACTATCTGCTTACCTTGAAGCCCTTGCACTCTTTTGCCAAGACGCCGTATCCCAACGAGAGGTGCTTGCTTGTGTTGAAGAAACTGTGGAACTGGCAGAAACGGAAGTCAAGAAAACAACCGCTATCAAGATTGTTCCTCTCATTATCAAGGCTCTTTATGATGAAGACTGTTTGGACGAGGATGTCATTAAGAAATGGCATTCTGGTGCTGTCGATTGTCTGCACCCACGTACCGTGGTGAGCGATGAAACTATCAAGGCAGTGAAAGCTAGTGCTACCCCAATAGTAGCATGGCTCGATACTGTTGATTCTGAGGAGGAAGAGGACGACGAGGATAACATGGATCCAACCAGCGTCTTCGGGGCTCCAATGAAGCAGGACGATAGCGAATCCGACACCGATTCAGATTAAATAAGGGATATTTTCTTAATAATTTAATGCAAGTTTTTTAAACGAATAAACTTTTGGATTTCGTCTGAAAACCATTTGAGTGTCTCGATGGTACTATATTGTAGACTAATGAACTCTCCTCGAAGCAAGTGTAGTTGGTCTTTCAGCAAACTGATTTGTTCCAGAAAAATACTTTGTGGTACACACATCTGAAACATCGACTCGGGGGGATTGGGAACATTGTTCAGGAAAAGTAGAGATCTTAGAGAACTAATCAACTCGTCTTTCTAGAATTACTTTCATCATTTTTTCCTGTTTTTATGAAACACTTACAATACTTTCTGATTCCATTGGAGGTTTAGCAGTCTGAGAATGAAGGAGCTGAAAACGAAGAATGAAAAATTGAATATAAGCGCATATTTCCAACCTACCTTTTCTATTTTCTCCTCTAAAGTTTTCCGTTCAATACTCCAATCGAACGCTGCATCTCGGAGTCTAGTTTTCAATAATTCATTTTCAGTTCGCCACTCCATTTCTATTGCTGCGTGTCGCTTTCTTTCCAAGGTTGCCTCCTTCTGGTATTTTCTTCTGTCCCATTCTACGTTTATCCCATCCCTCAATGATTCCATCCAAAATTTTCGAATCAAAATTATCATCAGAATTTCTGTGAGATGTTATCCGAGACGGAGGCAATATCTGAACGGTTTCTAACCACTTGCGATAAATGCAATTCAGAATATCCCGCTCTCGATACAGATTGCCTGAAAAAGAACTTACAGCTAGCTCGGGCCTGTGTTGAGCTCGGAAATAGCCTCGTGCTTGAAGAGGGACCGAGGACAACGATGAGAGAGAAACAAGCGGCGGACCTATCAAGTAAAATAAATGATTTGATGGAACCAAACATATAATGTAGTCTAATTAATTTTTATGGAAAGAATTATTCACTTGGATCTTCGATCATTTGCATGAGCTTATCAGCGTACTTTGGAGAATAATACTCAACAATTTCAGCTGGATAGCACGCGTTGATTGCTTGGATGGATTCAGTTAAGTCACCGCCAACAGTTTCGCTGAGTTCTTGTACCATTTGAAGACCCCCACTTTGCACAAACGAGCGTTTTGCCTGTTTATCATTCGGTAATACCTTAGCGAACTGCGCAATAATGTATTTGACTATATTGGTAGGAGCTTCTCGCATAAGAGGCTCAAGCACACCAAGAGCGGTGCATTTTTTAAGAATTGCTTTGAGAGCTCGTTTCGCTTTAGTCTTCAAGTCCTCGGAACTGTCGTGTGACATGTATACTGCAAGGAGTCGTCTCAGTACATCTGCATCAGCAATGGCTTGTGCGTGGTCTGGAGTATGGCGTCCCACTTGACCTAAAGACCAGCATGCTGCAGCCTTGATGTGGTCCTCGGGTTCATGAATCAGTGCATCTTTGAGAGGCTCAATACCCTTGGAAACGACAACCGCGAGTGCAAGTGTCTCAGAAAATGCAGAGATGTAGCCTAGTGCCATGATACCAGGAAGTCGAATATTACCTTTGGAATGAGCCACAAAGTCAACCAATGCTGCTGCTCCGCCTGCATTCACAATCAACTTTGCCAACTCCGGGGTGTGCTTGGCAATTTCCCTAATGCAAGTTGCGGCATTCTTTTGAACGTATACATCTTCGTCTTGTAGGCATGTTAAAATGTTAGGAAAGATTTCAGCCTCTACGACCATTTCAGCAAGATCAACCGAATGCTTGGCCATTTGTGCTAACGCACCACAAGCTTGTCGTTTCAGTTTGGCGTCGTTGTGGCAAATCAACGGTGCGAGATACGGCACTGCACCACAATCAACCACCGCTTGTGCAAGCTCAGGAGAATGCTTACAAATATCTGATAGAGCTGAAGCACAGATCCGCTTCAATGTGATCTCAGGTTCCTGTAAACATAGAATCAAGAGAGGCACTGCTCCAGAATCAACCACTGCATTCGATAGCTCTGCAGTATGACCAGCAATGTATCCGATAGCCCAGGCTGCTGATTCTTTAACGCTTGGATCAAATTCTTCTAAACAATTGCAGAGTGATTCGAGCGAACCTGCATCGACTACAGCATGAGCCAACTCGGGCGAATGTTTCGCAACAGATCGGAGCACGAACGCAGCTGCTTTCTTGTAGAATCGATTTTGCTCGGACAATGAGAATACTAATTGAGGCAGAATCTCATTGGCCACCACAGCCTCAGCCAAGTCATCGGATACATTGGCGAGTCTTCCAAGCGCTAACGCTGCCGTTTGTTGGATGCTTGGCACGTTGTCAAGTAGCAGCGGTCGAAGCAGCTGCATAACTCCTGCGTTTTGCATCACTTCTATGTTTTGTGGGCGCTGTGCCATCTCCGCTACCTGCTGTGCAAACGTATTGCGAGCTTTTTGGTATTCTTCGAATGCTGCGATGATTTGTGACATGTTTACAAGGTGTTGCTCAAGCTTGTATGGCTGTTCTTATGTATGTGTGTGAGTAAACGGCGTTGGGTTTAGTAAGCTCTTTGTCTCCTTCCTCTCGTTACAGACTGTGTTTACTATGACAGTTCTTCCCTCCTTGTATTATTCGATTTGTCGTTCTCAACGGATTCATTTTTCGAACATTTAAACTTCAATATTTCTCTAGTGTCTCTATGCAACAAAATAAATTTTAAATGTCATGTTCTTAAATTGTCAACGGACAAAAACAACGATATAAATAAAAAATGTTTTGCGCTTTAGTTTTTAATTCTCTTTTTTACTTTTCTTACTTTTGGGTCTCGAAGCGTCCTATATGGTAGATAGGTTCACAGAAATATCGCCATTCTCCGCAATGATCTGATTAGTTTTTTTG
>Ga0105054_10007563_pt1 | contig 14697 bp, 12 predicted proteins | sample BON02_FD_78091 | JGI IMG/M metagenome (GOLD analysis project Ga0105054, IMG submission 78091) | Freshwater microbial communities from Lake Bonney liftoff mats and glacier meltwater in Antarctica - BON-02 (megahit assembly) | ecosystem: Environmental > Aquatic > Freshwater > Ice > Glacier...
CCCCTTGCGACTTCTGCTTAACAGGTCGGGACGCGGCACGTTGCGTACAAGCGTCTCGTGCGGTTTCAGTTGGCCGGCAGCGAGCCCATGTAGGCCAGCAGGTCGTTGATCTGCCCGGGGTCGAGTTCGAACTGCGGCATGTCCGGGTGTCCCGTCATGATGCCCTCGCCCAGCGCCTCCTCCAGGCTTTCGAGCGGCCATTTGTTCTGGAAGTCGCGGAAATGCGGCGCGGCGGCAAGCGGGCTGTCGCCGGTCGGCCCCACGGCGTGGCAGCGCGAGCAGTTCTCCTGCGCAAAGGCCTGTCCGGCAGCGATGTCGCCGTCGGCCTGTGCGGGTGCAGCGCCAGCCAGCAGGCCGGCAAGGGCCAGCGCAAACTTCTTCATGGTACGGCCCTTCCGCCGGAAGCATCGATGATCGTGCCGGTGATATAGGAAGCCTCGTCCGAAAGCAGCCAGAGAACCGCATGGCTGATCTCGCGCACCTGGCCGATGCGGCCCATCGGCATGCTGGCAACAACATTCTCGAGCCATTCCGGGCTGTCCTGGCGGGCCTTCCGGATCATGTCGGTTTCGGTCACGCCGGGGCGCACGGCGTTGACGCGGATGCCGGCCGAACCGGCCTCGCGCGCCAGCCCGGTGGTGATGACGTCGACCGCACCCTTGGAGGCGGCATAGTCGATGAAGGCGCCGACACCGCCGGTGCGCGCGGCCGCCGAGGAGAGGTTGACGATTGAACCGCCCTTGCCGCCATGGTGCGTCGACATCCGCCGCACCGCCGCCTGGGAGCAATAGAACAGGCCGAAGACGTTGACCTCGAAAGTCTTGACCAGATCGTCGGGCGCGATCTCCTCGAACGGTCCCTGGCTGTAGCCGACGCCGGCGTTGTTCACCAGGCCGTCGAGCCGCCCGAGTTTGTGATCAATCTCGGCAAACAGGCGCTCGACCTCCTCCGGCAGGGAGACATCGGCCTGGAAGGCCGCGGCCTTGCCGCCGGCGGCTTCGATGGTCTCGACCACCTCGTGCGCACCGGCCTCGTGGCGTGTGTAGTTCACCGCCACCGTGTAGCCGCGTTCCGCCGCCAGCAGCGCGGTGTCGCGCCCGATGCCCCGGCTCGCGCCGGTAACCAGAAGGATCTTCGCCATGCCGTTCTCCTTGTTGTGGCCCATCAGACCACGGCGCGGCGACCGCCGCCAACGGCCCATTGACGACGGCCGGCAAGCGACCCGATGCTGATCGTCGTTTCTCTTTCGGAGCCCGCGCCATGGCGCACCCCATCCGTGCCGAGGACTTCATTGATCTGGAGCGTTATCCCATCGACGCGCCGGGTTCGCCCGCCCATGCCGCCATGATGGCAACGCTGCACGCGGCGCTGGGCAGCGACGGCTGCGCCGTGCTCAAGGGTTTCGTGCGGCCCGAACAGATCGGCGCGCTGGCGGTCGAGGCCGACCGTGTCGCGCCCGCTGCGCATCGCTCGTTCAACCGGACCAACGCCTACTTCACGGTCGATGACCCCACGCTGGCGCCCGAACACCCCAAACGCCGCTATTACGACCGCTCCAACGCCTTCGTGCCGGCCGACAACCTGGGGCCGGAATCGATCCTGCGGGCGATCTACGCCTGGCCGGCGTTTTCGCCCTTCGTCCAGGCTGCGCTCGAGCAGGAGCACTTCTTCCCCTACGCCGACCCCCTGGCCGACGTCATCGTCAATGTCGTCGAACCCGGCGGCGGCTTTCCCTGGCACTTCGACACCAACAACTTCACCGTGACCCTGGCGATCCAGAACGGCGAAAGCGGCGGCCAGTTCCAGTATGCGCCCAACCTGCGCAGCGCCACCGAGGAGAACTACGACGGCGTGCGCGCCGTGCTCGACGGCACCAGCGAGCGTGTCCGCACCCTGGTGCTCAAACCCGGCGACCTGCAGATCTTCAAGGGCCGTTATTCCCTGCACCGGGTCGCCCCGGTCGAGGGCGGGCGCAACCGCTATGTCGGAATCTTCAGCTACGTCGCCTTCCCCGACATGGTCGGCCGCGTCGAGCGCACCCGCCAGCTCTACGGTCGTGTCCTGACGATCCACATGGAACGCGAAGGCCTGCGCGGCGACGCCCTGGTGGATTGACACCATCCCCCTCTCCCCAGCCCTCTCCCGAACTACCGGATTCACACATCCGCGGGGTTTGCGTTCTGCCGCCCCCCCTCCCCAACGAGCGAGCATTGCGTTCAAGGGACTGCCCCCGCCGCCGCCCAACACGGTCGTCGCCAGGCTTGTCCCGGCGATCCATACGCACAACCCGGTGTCCCATAGCAGCGGCGGCGCGTATGGGTCCCCGGAACAAGTCCGGGGACGACAAGATGGGAGTGGGCAGGGATTCCGCAATTTTCCCTCCAGGGGGGAAAGGGATAATCCACGAACTCTGGAGAGGGCTGCCCTGGGCTATCGGGTCAAGCCCGGGGGCAGCTAGCTTTCGTAAGCGCGCTGCGCGCGCCAACGAAAGCTAGCTGGCTGGGGCGCCAGGATTCGAACCTGGGATCACGGGATCAAAACCCGATGCCTTACCGCTTGGCCACGCCCCACCAGCGGGCGCCTTCAAACCAGAAAGGCCGCCGGGGCGCAAGGCCGCGTCAGGCCAGCAGGATCTTTTCGCGGCCCTCGGCCACCCCGCGTGTGGCGTTGCGGGTGTCGACCACCAGCGGCAGGGCCGCGACCAGGGCGGCGTAATCGACGCTGCCGTGATCGGTGACGATCAGGGCGGCATGGTGGCCGCCGGCAAGGGCGGCATCCCAGCTCAGGCTCTCACGACCCGAGAGTTCGGCATGTTCGCGCCCCGTCCGGATCACCGGAATATAGGGGTCGTGATAGTCGACCCGGGCGCCGCGTTCCTCCAGCAGGCTCATCAGCTTGAGCGCCGGGCTTTCGCGGATGTCGTCGACATCCTTCTTGTAGGCCATGCCCACGAGCAGGATCTTCGAGCCGTTGAGGCCGCGTGCCTGGCGCCGGTCGAGCGCCTCGGCCAGGCGGGCCACGACATGGGCGGGCATGGCGGTGTTGATCTCGCCGGCCAGCTCGATGAAGCGGGTGGCAACCTCGAACTCGCGCGCCTTCCAGGTCAGGTAGAACGGATCGATCGGGATGCAGTGACCGCCCAGGCCCGGGCCGGGATAAAACGGCATGTAGCCGAAGGGTTTGGTCTTGGCCGCCTCGATCACCTCCCAGATGTCGATGCCCATCTTGTCGTAAACGAGCTTCAGTTCGTTCACGAGCGCGATGTTGACCGAACGGAAGATGTTCTCGGTGAGCTTGACCGCTTCGGCGGTGCGCGCGTCGGTCACCGCCACGGTGCCCGCTGCGCTGATGCTGTCATAGAAGAGGCAGGCGATATCGCGCGCAGCAGTGCCGTCGCCGCCGACCACCTTGGGAATCTGCGTCGTGGCGTAATCGATGTTGCCGGGGTCCTCGCGCTCGGGCGAGAAGGCGAGCTGGAAGTCGCTGCCCGAGACCAGGCCGCCCGCCTCCAGGATCGGCTTCATCAGATCGTCGGTCGTGCCGGGATAGGTCGTCGATTCCAGGACCACGAGCTGGCCCGGCTTCAGGTGGCGTGCAATGGCCCGGGCGGTGCCCTCGACATAACGCATGTCGGGCTCGCGGTTGGCCGTCAGCGGCGTCGGCACGCAGATCAGGATGATGTCGGCATCGCCCAGCGCGGCCTCGTCGGTCGTGGCGCGGAAACGCCCGGATGCGGCCAGTTCGGCGATCGACGTACCGGCGATATGGCGGATGTAGCTTTCGCCGGCGTCCAGGCGCGTGATCTTCTCGGGATCGAGGTCGAAGCCGATGACGCGGTAACCCGCGGCATGGGAGGCCAGCACCAGCGGCAGGCCGACGTAACCCAGGCCGATCACCGCGACGGAGGCATCGCGACGGTCCAGGCGTTCGCGCAGGGTGTCGGTGCGGGATGGTTCCATAGCCGTCTGACTACCCATTCACTGCTTTGCTGTGAAGCACTATCGCGTCCCCGCGACCGCCGTGGCGGCAAGCCACCAGCCCGGCCGCGCGCGGCGCAGAACGGCTTCCGCCGCCTGTGCGGACACCAGATCGGCAAACAGGGCAAAACAGGTCGCGCCGCTGCCGCTCATGCGGGCAAGGCGTGCACCGGGCAGATCGGCAAGCTGCTTCCGTACGTCGCCGATCACGGGTACCAGCGCGATGGCGGCCTCCTCCAGATCGTTGCGCCGCGCCGCCAACGCCCCGACCAGACCGTCGAGATCGTCGGGTACGCCCATCGGCATGGCGGGCGAAAAGCCGCCGCTGCGGGCGCGAAAGACATCGGCGGTCGCCAGCGCCATGCCGGGATTGACCAGCAACAGGGCAAACGACGGCAAACCATCGAGCGGGGCCAACCGTTCGCCGATTCCCGATACCGCCAGCGGCGTCTCGTGGAGACAGGCCGGAACATCCGCGCCTAGCCCGGCGGCAAGCCGCGCCAGCGCCGCGCTGTCCTGCCCGGCGTCGAACAACGCATTGACCGCCAGAAGGGCCGTGGCCGCATCGGCCGAACCGCCGCCCAGCCCTGCCGCGACCGGGATGTTCTTTTCCAGGGTGAGCGCCACAGGACCGCCGTGACCGCAGGCCGCACGTACGGCGGCAACCGCACGCAGCGCCAGGTTCCGCTCCGGCGCCTCACCGACCAGGGCACCGGCAAAGGGGCCATCGACCGACAGGGAGTCGGCTGGTGTTTCAGCCGCGGCCAGGGTCAGGCGGTCGCCCAGGGAGGTGCGCACGAACAGGCTGTCGAGTTCGTGATAGCCGTCGGCCCGGCGGCCGGTGACATGGAGGTAGAGGTTGACCTTGGCGCGGGCCAGCAGACCGTTGGCCATGGTCCTAGTCGTCGCCCAGGCCCGATTGCAGCTTGGCCTCGAGCCCGGCGATCAGTTCGGCATCGTCGCCGGCCAGCGACAGGGCGCGGCGCCACTGCACACGGGCCTCGTTGCGCCGCCCGACCTTCCAGTAGGCATCGCCCAGATGGTCGTTGACCACGGGGTCGCCGGGTTCGTACTCCACCGCCATTTCGAGCTGTTCGGCGGCATCCTCGAAACGGCCCATGCGGTAATAGGCCCAGCCCAGGCTGTCGATGATGAAACCGTCGGTCGGGCGCTGCGCGACGGCCTGTTCGATCATGGCCAGCGCCTCGTCCATGTGAATGCCCATGTCGACCCAGGTGTAACCCAGGTAATTGAGCACGAAGGGATGGCCGGGCTGAATCTCCAGTGCGCGCAGCAGGTCGGCCTCGGCGCGTTCCCAGTCGCCCGAACGCTCCAGCGCAATGCCGCGCACATAGTGGAGCTTCCAGTCGTCGGGCGCGGCATCGCCCTCGCGTTCGTAGGCCGCGTCATAGGCCGCGACCGCTTCGTCCCAGCGTTCGTTGACGCGCAGGATGTCGCCCAGAACGATCAGCGAGTCGGCCCGGTCCGGGCGTTCCTGTTCCATCTGGCGCAGCAGGGCGATCGCCTTGTCGCTGTCGCCACCGTCGTCCAGATTGATCGCGGTACGCAGGCGCCCGGTCCAGGACAGCGGCGATTTCGCACTGATCCGGCGATAGGCCGCAATGGCGTCGTCGTGACGGCCTTCCAGCTCCAGCACATCGCCGATCAGCAGGTGCACGACATCGCTCTCGGGCGCCAGATAGGCGGCAAGCTGGGCATAGGCCAGCGACGTCTCGGGGCTGCCCCCCTGCTGGGCGGCGCCGGCGACAGCAAACAGGGCCTCGGCGGCGCCCTCCCTGGGCGTGTCGATGCGACCGGCATTGCCCGGCACCTCGAGCTGGGCAAGTGCGCCCTCCAGCCAGAGCGAACTGGGGTTGGCGGCCAGGAACTCCTGATAGACCTGGCGCGCCTCATCGCTCTTGCCGCGGTTCTCCAGGAAATTGCCGTAGGCCAGAACGACACGGTAGGAACCGCCGTCCTGGGCGGTCAGCGCGACGCGGAAAGCCGAATCGGCGGCGGTGGGGTTGCCCGCGAGATCCTCGATCAGCGCGACATGATAGGCGCGCAGGGCATCGAAGCCGTCGCCCAGGTCATAGGGGCCGATCGCGGCCACGGCCTCTTCCATGTTGCCCAGTTCAACCTCGATCCAGGCCTCGAACAGCGGCACCAGGGCCAGGCCGTAACCCGACAGCGGCAGATAACCGACCGCCTCGTAGGCGGCATCGGGATCGTTGCGGTCGATGGCGTCGACCGCAAGGGTCAGCGGCGATAGCTGTTCGGCCTGTTCGCCCACCACCAGCTTGCGCGCCAGCGGCAGTGCCTCGGGCACGCGCCCGGCCGAGACCAGCGCAAAATGCGCCTGGCGGATGATGTCCTTGTTGTCTGGATCGGCCGCCAGCGCAATCAGCAGGTAGTCGGCGGCGGTGGCCATGTCGCGTTGCATGAACGCGGCCTGGGCGGCCAGATAGGCGCCTGAGGGCGTCGTTTCCAGCGGCAGGGTGTGGCCCGACGCCGGCGTGTAATCGACCGCCTCGTCGCTGACCTGTGCGACCACGGGATGATCGGATTCATCGGCACGGGCGAGCTGGTCGCCGGTCCGGCAGCCGGCCAGCGTGATGACTCCGGCAACCGTGGCGGCAAAAACCAATCCCGCACGGTGCAATCGCGCGCGCAACACCAACCGACTCTCCTCATTGCTGCAGGAAGGCAATTCTAGTCGACGTGGCGGCGCGGCACAAAGACCGCCCTGTCACAAGGGCGTGCGCCGCGCCTCACATGTTGGGATAGTTCGGGCCGCCGCCGCCTTCGGGGGTCACCCAGACGATGTTCTGCGTCGGGTCCTTGATATCGCAGGTTTTGCAGTGGACGCAGTTCTGCGCGTTGATCTGCAGGCGCGGATCGCCCTCATCCTGGCCGACGATCTCATAGACGCCGGCCGGGCAGTAGCGCTGCTCGGGGGCGTCGTAGGTCGCCAGGTTGATGCGGATCGGCACGTCGGGATCCTTGAGCGTGAGATGCGCCGGCTGATTTTCCTCGTGGTTGGTGTTGGAGAGGAACACCGAACTGTTGCGGTCGAAGGTCAGCACGCCATCGGGCTTAGGGTAGTCGATCGGCTTGCACTGGTCCTTGGGCTTGAGCGCTGTGTGGTCGGCCTTGTGGTGGAAGGTCCAGGGCGCACGGCCACGCAGCAGCATGGTGTCGATCGCCGAATAGACCAGCCCCGCCCAGAACCCCTTGTGGAAGGAGGGGCGGATATTGCGCACCTTGTAGAGTTCGTCCCACACCCAGCTTGCCTTCAGCTTCTCGGGGTAGGCGCTGACCTCGGACGAAGCCGGATTTTCCTCGCCCAGCCAGTCGAAGACCGCTTCGGCCGCGGTCATGCCGGACTTCATGGCGGTGTGGCTGCCCTTGATCTTGGGCACGTTGACGAAGCCGGCTGAACAGCCGATCAGCGCGCCGCCGGGAAAGACCAGCTTGGGGATCGCCTGGAAGCCGCCCTCGTTGATCGCGCGCGCGCCATAGGCGATGCGTTTGCCGCCCTTGAAGAACTTCGCGATCTCGGGATGCGTCTTGAAACGCTGGAATTCGTGAAAGGGCGAGAGATAGGGGTTTTCGTAGTCGAGCCCGACGACAAAACCGACCGCCACCTGGTTGCCTTCCAGGTGATAGAGGAAGGAGCCGCCGTAGGTGCTGGTGTCCATCGGCCAGCCGGTGGTGTGCACGATCAGGCCGGGCTTGTGCAGCGCCGGATCGATCTCCCACAGCTCCTTGATCCCGATGCCGTAGGTCTGGGGATCGACGCCCTCGCGCAGGCCATAGTGCTCCATCAACTGCTTGGAGAGATGGCCGCGGCAGCCTTCGGCAAACAGCGTCTGGCGCGCCAGCAGTTCCATGCCGGGCTGATAGTTGCCCGTCTTTTCGCCGTCCTTGCCGATGCCCATGTCGCCGGTGGCGACACCGCGCACCGCGCCGTTCTCGTCGAACAGCACTTCCGCCGCGGCAAAACCCGGGAACACGTCGACGCCGGCCGCCTCGGCCTGTTCGCCCAGCCAGCGGCAGAGATTGCCCAGGCTGACGATGTAGTTGCCGTGATTGTTCATCTGCGGCGGGGTCGGCATGCGGATGGCGCTGGATTGGGTCAGGAACAGGAAACGGTCCTCGACCGCCGGCGTATTGAGCGGCGCGCCCTTTTCCTTCCAATCGGGGATCAGTTCGTTGAGCGCGCGCGGCTCGACCACCGCGCCCGAGAGGATATGGGCACCAACCTCGGAACCCTTCTCCAGGACGCAGACGCTGATCTCGCGCCCCTGTTCGACGCCGAGCTGGCGCAGACGGATCGCCGCGGCAAGTCCGGCGGGTCCACCGCCGACGATCACCACGTCGAATTCCATGCTTTCGCGTTCGACTTCCGCCATTTTAACCACTCCAGGGCCCGATTGGTGTGCTCGCGCCCCTCTTATCCGAGGCCGGGGCGCGCTGCAATTACCGCCCAGAGCGGATTCACGCCCCGACGGCATTCTGCTTTACGCTTGGGCCATGGCAACGGATCGCGCAGCACTGGTCGCACTTCTGGAATGGTATGCCGATATCGGCGTCGACGAGACCGTCGCGCCCGAGCCGGTCGACCGTTTCGCCGCAATGTCCGCGCCCGCGGTGCAGATCGAGCAGGCGCCCCGCCCGCGGGCGCCGGTGGAGATGCCGCCCGGCCCCCGCACCGCGACGCACGCGACGCCGGCCGCCGCCCTGGGCGAAGCACGCCAAGCCGCCGCCGCGGCAGGCACCATCGAGGAACTGGTCGCCGCCATCACCGCCTTTGACGGCTGCGCCCTGAAAAAGACGGCAACGACGACCTGCGTCTTCGACGGCAATCCCAAGGCCAGGGTCATGCTGATCGGCGAGGCGCCGGGCAAGGAAGAGGACCGCGCCGGCAGACCCTTCGTCGGTCCGGCCGGCCAGCTGCTCGACAAGATGCTCCACGCCATTGGCCTCGACCGCTCCAGCGTCTTCATCACCAACACGCTCTACTGGCGCCCGCCGGGCAACCGCACCCCCACGCCCGAGGAGATCGCGGTCTGCCTGCCCTTCCTGGAGCGTCAGGTCGAGCTGATCGCCCCGGCCATGCTGGTCTATGTCGGCGGCAGTGCGGCCAAGGCGATGCTGGAGAAAAGCGAGGGCATCACCCGCCTGCGCGGCCGCTGGTTTTCCTTCGAGCGCGAGGGCCGCGAGGCGGTCCCCGCCACGGCGATCTTCCATCCCGCGTTCCTGCTGCGCCAGCCCGCGCGCAAGAAGGAAACCTGGCGCGATCTGCTGGCGATTCGCGCCAGGCTCGACGCCATGGGTCTGGCGCCCGCCGCGACTCGCCCGGAATCCTGACAACGCTCCCGTCAAGTTGTGGCCGCCGGATCGATTGCCTATAAACCGGGCCCTCGGGGGATGGACGGAGCGGCTCTTTCATGACCGTCGGACGTGGAACCGGATCTGGCGCCGCAAGGCTGGCCGGATGGGGTGCGGTGTGTGTTGCCGCGTTAGGCTGCGCACTGGTCCTTGGCTGGTCGGGCGCAGCGATGGCGGACGACGAACTGCCGCCGCTGCCAACTGAACGCCCGGATCTCGACGCCCTGGGTGAGCAGCCCGATCGCGCCATCCTGGTTGCTGCCACCATCCCCGGCGCGTTTCGCGCCGATGATCTGCCCGGCATCGAAAATCTCCTGCCGCTGCCCGAAACCCGGCCGGACCCGCTCGTCGACAGTCTGTATTCCGTTCTTTCGCCGGCCGATGCCGAGCGTTACGGGCGCATCTTCACGGCCCAGGCCAGCGCCGACTGGGCCACGGCAGACCGCCTGATCGACGAACTCGACGATCCCATCCTGATGGGCCACGTGCTGGCCCAGCGTTACCTCCACCCGACCGGCTGGCGTTCGACCTGGGCGCAGCTTTCGGCCTGGATGGAACGTTACGCCGACCTTCCCGACGCGCCGCGCATCTATGCCCTGGCGGTCAAACGCAAGCCCGAGGGTGCAAACAACCCGCCAACACCCCAGGACGGCACGCTGGACCGCTTCATCGGCGAGGTCGAACTGACGCCGGCAAGCACGCAGAACCAGGATTTCGACTGGTCGGACCTGAACACATCCCAGCGCAGCCAGTTGCGCGAGATCGTGCGCGACGTGCGGCGCGACATCCGCGCCGGACACAATGTTGCAGCGGCACGGCGCATTGCCGGCGGCAACTTCCGCGAACTCGCCGATGCCCTGACCGAGGACCGCATGGCCGCCGAGGTCGCCCAGGGTTATTTCGTCGCAGGCGATGATGCGACAGCCCTGGCGCTGGCCGAACCGGCGCTCGAGCGCAGCGGCCCCGCGGCGCCGCTTGCCGGCTGGGTCGCTGGTCTGGCCTCCTACCGGCAGGGCGACATCGACAGCGCCCGCCAGGCCTTCGAGATTCTTGCCGCCGGCCCGACCGACCGCGACCTGGTGATCGCCGGGGCCTATTGGGCGGCGCGCCTCAACCTGATCAACGGCCACCCCGAGAAGGTCCGCACCTACCTGCAGGTCGCCGCGACCTACCCCTACAGTTTCTACGGCCTGCTCGCCCGGCGCGCGCTGGGCACCCACCTGACTTTCGACGTGGCCCTGCCGCGCATTACCGACGACGAGCGGGTGAACCTTGGCACCATGCCCGAGGTGCGCCGTGCCGTGGCCCTGGTCGAGGCCGGCCAGCAGCACCGCGCCGACGGCGAGTTCAACCGCGTCCGCGCCGGCAACCAGCCGGCCCTGGCGCTCGCCCTGCTGCGTCTGTCGGAGGAGCTCGGCCTGCCCGCGACGCAGTACCGCCTGGGCGGCGAACTGCTGCGCGGTTATGCCGAACGCTACGATGCCGCGCTTTATCCCCTGCCCCCCTGGGAGCCGCGCGAAGGCTTCTCGGTCGATCCCGCCCTGCTCTACGCCATCATGCGGCGCGAATCGGGCTTTTATGCCTTCTCGCGCAGCGGTGCGGGGGCCAGCGGGCCGATGCAGATCATGCCCGCCACGGCGGCCTACATCACCGGCGACAACGGCTTCCTGGGCGCCAAGCGCAATCTGCTCAACGATCCCCGGATCGCCCTGGATCTGGCCCAGGATTACATCGGCTACCTGCTGACAAGCGATACCATCCGCGGCAATCTCTTCTTCGTTCTGACGGCCTACAACGCGGGGCCGGGCAATCTGAAGAAGTGGCTCTCGGTGGAGGGTCCGGCGCTCGACCCGCTGCTTTTCATCGAAACCATCCCGTCGCGCGAGACACGGTTTTTCGTCGAGCGGGTCATGGCCAACTACTGGATGTATCATCTGCGTCTGGGCGAAACGACGCCCACGCTCGACATGGTGGCCGCGGGCGCATGGCCGCTTTACCCCGATCAGGAGGCTCTGAGCCTTGCCCGGAATTAACGAGTCCAAACCCTTCCTTCCCGTCCAGATCGCCGTCCTCACCGTTTCCGACACCCGCAGCGAAGCCGACGACCGCTCCGGCAATGTGCTGGTCGAACGGCTGCAGGCCGCCGGCCATAAGCTGGCCGCCAAGGTCATCGTCGAGGACGACGCCGATCTGATCGAGGCACAGTTGCGCGCCTGGGTCGCCGACCCGCAGGTCGATGTCGTGATCGCCACCGGCGGCACCGGCGTCACCGGCCGCGACGTCACGCCCGAGGCCTTCGAGCGGGTTTACGAGAAGTTCATTCCCGGTTTCGGCGAACTCTTCCGCTGGCTCTCCTTTGCCAAGATCGGCACCTCCACGGTGCAGTCGCGCGCCACGGCGGGGGTCGCCGGCGGCACCTATCTGTTCGCCCTGCCCGGCTCGCCCGGCGCCTGCAAGGACGCCTGGGACGACATTCTGGTCCATCAGCTCGACTACCGTTTCGGGCCCTGCAACTTCGTCGAGCTGATGCCGCGCCTGACCGAGACCGGTCGCGCGGCCCCGCGCAAGTAGGAGCCTTCGTGGCGACAACCCTGACGGCGGTCGAGGCCGCGCGCACCGGCATGACGACCGCGCTGATCGCACGCGCGGCACCCCAGCGCACCGCCCTCATCTCGCCCCATGGCAACCGCGATTTCGCGACCTTCAACGGCCGCTGCAACGCCATTGCCCGTGTCCTGCGCCGCGCCGGCCTGAAGGAGGGCGATGCCGTCGCCCTGCTTGCGGGCAACCGGCCGGAATTCGCCGAGGTCATGTTTGCCGCCATGCGCGCGGGCCTGCGCCTGACGCCGGTCAACTGGCATCTCAAGCCCGAGGAAGCCGCCTACATCGTCGACGACTGCGACGCCCGCGTGCTGGTCGCCGAGGCCCGCTTCGCCGATGCCGCGTTGGCCGGACGCGCGGCCGCGCCGGCCCTGGAGGCATGTTTCGGCTTCGGCGGCGCCATCGCCGGCTTCGACGACCTCGAAAGCGCCATCGCCGCCGAATCCCACGACGACCTCGGCGACCCGGCGCTGGGCAGCCGCATGCTCTACACCTCCGGCACCACGGGCCGGCCCAAGGGTGTGCGTTTCCTGGGCCACCGCAAGGTGCCCCTGATTCCACCGATGACCGCCTCGGCGGGCTTCCGCCCCGAGAGCGATCTTTTTCTCAGTCCCAGTCCGCTCTATCACGCCGCCCCGATCGCGCTGAACCTGTGGTGGCCGATGAACCAGGGTGTCGGTGCCATCATCATGGAGCGCTTCGGGCCCGAGGAAATGCTGGCGCTGATCGCACGCCACAGGGTCACGCACAGCCATGTCGTGCCGATCATGTTCCAGCGCCTGCTCGACCTGCCCGAAGAGGTTCGCGCACAACACGACATTTCCAGCCTGCGCTGGATGCTGCACGGTTCCGCACCCTGCGCACGCGAACTGAAGGACCGCGCCATTGCCTGGCTCGGCCCCGTCCTGCATGAGTTTTTCGGCGGTACCGAGGGCGGTCTGGTGTTCTCCACCCCTGCCGACTGGCAGAGCCATCCCGGCAGCACCGGCAAGCCGGTCGAGGGCGTCGGGGCGAAAATTCTGGATGAGGATGGCAACGAACTGCCGACAGGCGAGATCGGTCTGGTCTATCTCAAGCCGCCCGAAAGCGACCGTTTCGTCTACCACAAGGCGCCTGAAAAGACCGATGCGGGGCGGCGCGGCGACTACTTCACCATGGGCGACATGGGCCGCCTGGACGAGGACGGCTACATCACCCTGACCGGGCGCAGTGCCGACACGGTGATCTCCGGCGGCGTCAACATCTACCCGGCCGAGATCGACACGGTGCTGGGCGGCCACCCCGCGGTGAAGGAAGCCGCCTGCGTCGGCGTGCCCAGCGCGCGCTGGGGCGAGGAGGTCCTCGCCGTCATCCAGCTCAACGAGGGGTTTGCCGGCAGCGATGCCCTGGCCGCCGAACTGACCGCCCTGTGCCGCGAGAAGATCGCCGACTACAAATGCCCCAAGTCCGTCGTATTCGTCGACGACCTGCCGCGCTCTGCCGTCGGCAAGGTGCTGCGCCGCGAACTGCGCGACCGCTACTGGCCCACGCCCGACGGCACGACGTGATCCTAGCACCACAACCCTGCACGCGTTTCGATGCCGCTGCGCGCGAACGCATCTTCGGCGGTGCGATTCTGGTCATCCCCGACGTCTCCGAAGTGGCGGCCTTTGTCGACCTGCTGCGCGACAGGGCGCAAGCCGCCTTCGCACCGTTTGATCCACCATCGGCCCAACAGCACCTGTCGCGCGACGACCTGACCCGACGCTGCGTGACGCTGACCAAGGAGGTCGAAGGCGACCGCGCCGTCGCATCATCGCTCGATGCCATGCTGATCGGACTGGGCGCCGATCCGGCCACGACGTTCCGCGACCGTTTGCGCCTGCGCATCCAGGTTTCGGGCGGCGATCTGGAAACCGCCCGGCCCATCACGCTGCCGCCCCATCGCGACACCTGGGGTTCCAATGCCATGGCGCAGGTCAACTGGTGGGCGCCGCTGTGGCCGCTCGATCGCGGCCGCACCATCGCCTTCTGGCCGGAGTGTTTCGACACACCCGTCGCCAACTCCAGCGCCGGCTGGGACTACGACGCGCTGATCGCCAGCCGCAAACGCGGCGAGGCGACCTATCCCCTGCTGCCGCGCGCCACCGCGCCCGAGGACCTGGGTCCGGCGCGGCCGGCGATCATCGACACCGGCGCGATCATGGCCTTCTCTGGCGCTCATCTGCATGCCGGCACGGTCAACACAACTGGCCAGGTGCGCCTGAGCTTCGAGTTCCGCAGCGTCGATGTGGAAGATCTGCGCGCCGGTCGCGGCGCGCCCAATGCCGACGGCGGCGCGCCGCGGATGCCGCTGCACTGGTTCCGCAGGCTGGGCGATGGGGCCTCCCTGGCCGACGCCGCCTGATCAGGCGATGACGATGCGCCGCCCGGCACGCCCGGTCATGCGCCAGACGCCGAAGATCAGCGCCAGATTGGCAAGGTTGAAGGCAAAACCGATGGCAAAGGCAACCCGGTAGGTCCCCATCCAGTCGAACAGGGCGCCCGCCGCCTGGCCGCCGACCGCCATGCCGAGCGCACCAAACAGCAGGATCGCGCCGACCCGCCAGCCCATGGTGTGCGCCGCATAGATCGATCGCAGCACGACAGCATAAAGCGGCCCCAGACCGCCGAAACCCGGGCCGAACACCACCGCCCCGACGAAGAGCGGCACCAGCCCTTCGAAGGGAAAGAAAACCAGCAGCCC
>Ga0105054_10007567_pt1 | contig 14691 bp, 13 predicted proteins | sample BON02_FD_78091 | JGI IMG/M metagenome (GOLD analysis project Ga0105054, IMG submission 78091) | Freshwater microbial communities from Lake Bonney liftoff mats and glacier meltwater in Antarctica - BON-02 (megahit assembly) | ecosystem: Environmental > Aquatic > Freshwater > Ice > Glacier...
CGCCGTAACAGATCAGTTCGGAAAGTGCCCGTCCCATTGCCGGGGATTGTTGCAGACCGTGCCCGGAAAAGCCGTTGGCAAAGAGGAAATTGCCGACCTCCGGGTGCGGCCCTACGATCGCGTTCTGGTCGAGCGTGTTGTAATCGTAGTGCCCGACCCATGCATTGATCAGCTTGACCCGCTCGAATGACGGGACGCGGGTGGCGATGGCGGGCCAGACCTTATCCTCCCAAATGTTGTGATCCATGGTGAAATCGTCGAACTCCACTTGCGGATCGCCGTCATCGGGCGGGCAACCCGCCATGAAATAGCGCCCGTCGGTCCGCATATGCACGCCGGAGGGGTCGATGGTGAGGGGCAGGTCGCGTCCTAAAGGTTCGGCGGCGTCGAAGATGAAAGTGAAACGGCGGCGCGCCTCGATCGGGATGTCGAGCCCGGCCATGCGCGCGGTGACAGCCCCGCGCGGGCCGGAAGCGTTGATGATGATGCCTGCGCCAATGGTTTCGCCGGTGGCCAGCGTCACGCCGGTGACGCGCGCGCCTTGGCGGATGATGCCGGTGACTTCGTTATGGATGTATTCGGCACCAAGCTGGCGCGCCTTTTTGCGAAACCAGTCGAACATGGTACCGCCGTCGAAATACCCCTCGTTCAGCGGGTTATGCGAGCCGAGCAGGATGCCGTCGAGATTGTAGAACGGGTATTCGGCGAGGATCTGATCGGGGGTCATGATCCGCGTCCCGGCACCGAGCCGCGCTTGCATCTGCTGATTGTCGATCAGCACATCGGCGAAGCCGCGGCTGTCGGCGAGGTAGAGATAGCCGAAGTCGTGCAGGTGGATTTTGGGTGCGTCGGCGGCGTTCATGTATCTGGCGAAGTTCTGGAGGAAATCGACGCCGAACTGGCTGATCCTGACATTGATTTCCGTGCCATATTGCTGCCGGATGCAGGAATTGGTGTGGGTTGTTGCGGCGAATTGATAGGTTGGGTCGCGTTCGACCACCAGAATCCGGCCGGTGAAATCGGGGTTTTGCGCAGTCCACCATGCGGCGGAGGAGCCGATCATCGCGCCGCCGATGATGAGGACATCATAACTTTGGTGAGTTGGCGTTGTGGCCATCAGTCGCGTCCTGTGGGGCGGGGGAGCTGGGGGCGCTGCCCCCGTCTTTTGCAAAGACTCCCCCGGGATATTTGGGGCCAAAAGAAGCAGCAGGCGTCATGGCTGTGATGCGGTGTCGATTTCGGCTTCGCTCAGCCCGTAGTCGCGGGCAGCGGACCCTGCGCTGATGTAGCCCAGTTGCAGGTCGCGGATCACGGCGGCGCGATCTCGGTCATGTGGGTTGCCGATGCCGCCGCCGCCGGGGAAGGCGAGTTTGACGGTGATGCCTTCGGGCACGCTGAATCGGCCTTTGCCGCCTTTGATGCTGCCGTCCGAGAGCATGACGCTGGTGGCGCCGCCCGCGCCGCCGCCGCTGCGTCCGCGTGCGGGGTGATCGACCCGGTCGAACATGGCGGAGAAATCGAAGCTGTGACCGTCGCGGGCGCCGACCTCCATATATTGCCCGAGGCCGCCGCGGAATTGGCCGAGGCCGCCGGAATCGGGCCGCAACTCCTTGCGCCAGATGATGACGGGGCCTGCGTGTTCGGTGGCCTCGACCGGCATGGTCATCACGCCGGAGGGAAAGGCGGTGGCGTTGAGCCCGTCGAGGCTGGGCCGGGCGCCGGTGCCGCCGGAGTTGAAGCAGAGCACCTCGGCCCGCCGACCGCTGCCGGGATGCGTGGGCCGCAGCGAGACCTGGAAGTTGCAAAGCGCGCCCGCCCCTTCGCAGGGGACGGTTTGCGGCAGGATCTGATCGAGCGCGCCGTAGACCGTATCGGGGATCAGGTGCCCGATCACATGCCGCAGCGCCACGGGGGCGGGCCGCACCGCGTTGACGATGGTGTTTTCGGGCGCGTTGATGTGGAACGGCGCGAGGCTCGCCGCGTTATTGGGAATATCGGGGGCTAAGGCGCATTTGAGCGCGTAGCAGGCGTAGGCCTTGGTATAGACCAGCGGCACATTGATCCCCTTGGGGTCGGGCGCGGAGGTGCCGGTGAAATCGGCGCTGATGTGTTCGGCGTGGATTTCGACCGTGACGCAGAGATCGACCGGGGCGGTGAAGCCATCGATCTGCATCGCGGCGGAGGCCTTGGCACGCGGGGGCGCCGCGATCCGTTCGAGCGTGGCGCGCCGCGAGTTGGTCAGGATGTAATCGGCGATGCCGCTGAGGTCGGGTGTCCCGTATTCGCTGAGCATGGCGGAGAGCCGCCGTTGTCCGATTTCGTTGCAGGCGGCCAATGCGTAGATGTCTCCGATGAGTTGATCGGGTTCGCGGGTGTTGACGCGCAGGAGTTTGACGAGGGTCTGATCGACCTGCCCCCTGTCCGCAAAGCGCATGATCGGGATCTGCACCCCTTCCTCGTAGATCGAATTGCCGTCGGCCCCGAAGCCGCGCCCGCCGATATCGACCACATGCGCGGTGCAGCCGAAAAAGCCGACATGTTGGCCCATGTGGAATGAGGGCGTCACGACGGTGATATCGTGCAGGTGGCCGGTGCCCATCCAGGGATCGTTGGTGATGTAGACATCGCCTTCGGCCATCGTGTCGGCGCCGATTTCGCGGATGAAATGCGCGACCGCGTCGGCCATGGCGTTGACATGCCCGGGTGTGCCGGTGACCGCCTGCGCCAGCATCTGCCCTGCGGCATCATAAACCCCGGCGCTGAGGTCGCCTGCCTCGCGCACGGAGGTGGAAAAGGCGGTGCGGATCAGCGCCTGTGCCTGTTCCTCGACGATGGAAATCAGCCTGTTCCACATGATCTGATGCGCGACGGTGCTCATGGGCGTACTCTCGTGATGTCGATGCAGCCGTCGGCGCGGCCGGTGGCGATAAAGAGTGCGGGGATGATGATTGTGGTTTCATCCTCGGTGATGATGGCGGGGCCTTGGAGCGTCATACCATCTGTCAGCCTGTGACGCTGGATTACCGGCGCGCTGACCGTGGTTTGTGCTGTCGGGCTGAACAGGGCGCGCTGGCTTTCTGACGTGGCGGGCGTCGTGCCGGGGATGGCGGGGGTGAGCAGAGGTGCGGGCGTGGGTGTCGTCGCGTTGACCGCCCAGACGGTGATTTCGACGGCGAGCCCCGCGACGGTGCGCCCGAAGAGGGATCTGTATTCAGCCTCGAACAGGTTGAGATAGCTTTGCGCGTCGGGTTTATCGGCCAGATCGGGGGTGAGGGTGACCGGGATTTCCCAGCCTTGCCCGACATAGCGCATGTAGACCTTGTAATCGGCGTCGACCGTGGCGCTGGCGTCGCATGAGCGCACGAAACCTGTTGCCTCGTCCCGCAGGGCGCCGAAAAGGCTGGCGACGGTGGCGGGGTCGAAGGCGTCGAGCCGCATGTAGACCGAGCGGGTCGCCTCGAATGCATAGGGTGCGCGCAGGAAGCCGATGGCGGAGCCGACACCGGCGCCGGGCGGCACGATGAGCCGGTCGATCCCGAGTTTCTCGCAGAGCCTGCCGGCGTGCAGCGGGGCCGCGCCGCCGAAGGCAATCATGGTGTAGCGGGCCAGATCCTCGCCATTCTCGACCGCATGGACGCGGGCGGCGTTGGCCATGTTCTCGTCCACCACTTCCGAGAGGCCGAAGGCGGCGGTTTGCGCATCAAGGCCGAGGGGCTGGCCCAGATGCGTTTCGAGTGCGGTGCCGGAGGCGGCGGGGTCGAGCGGAATGGTCCCACCGGCGAAGGCGGCGGCGTCGAGCCGTCCGAGGATGAGGTCGGCGTCGGTGACGGCGGGACGGGTGCCGCCGCGCTGATAGCAGGCGGGGCCGGGTTCGGAGCCGGCACTCTCAGGCCCGACCCTGATTTGCCCGAGTGCGTCGACATGGGCGAGGCTGCCGCCGCCGGCGCCGATTTCGACCATGTCGATCACCGGGATCGAAATGGGCATGCCGGAGCCTTTCTTGAACCGGTAGGAGCGGGCGACTTCGAAGACGCGGGCGGTTCTGGGCGCGCCATTTTTGATCAGGCAGATCTTGGCGGTGGTGCCGCCCATGTCGAAGGAGAGCACATGGGAGAGGCCGTGGCGGCGCGCGATGTCGGCGGCGAAGATGGCGCCACCGGCAGGGCCGCTTTCGACCAGACGCACCGGATAATCGGCAGCATTGGCGAGCGACATGATGCCGCCGCCGGAATGCATCAGGAAGATGGGGCAGAAGGACCCGCTTTCGGCCAGACGCGCCTGCAGCCGCCCGAGATAGCTTTGCATCATCGGTTTGACATAGGCATTGGCGGCGGTGGTGTTGAACCGCTCATATTCGCGCATCTGCGGCGAGACATCGCAGGAGAGCGAGACGGAGAGGCCGGGGTGCCGATGCGCCAGCACGTCGCTGATCAGGTGTTCGTGGGCGGGGTTGAGGTAGCTGTGCAGCAGGCCGACGGCGATGGACTGGTAGCCGGTGAGCGTTTCGGCCAGTGCCTCGACCTCGGCCCGGTCGAGCGCGATCAGGACATTGCCGCTGGCGTCGATCCGCTCGGTCACCACATGCCGGTGGTTGCGCGCGATCAGGGGCGCGGGGAGCGTGAGGTTGAGGTCGTATTGCTCGAACCGGGATTCGGTGCGCATTTCGATCACGTCGCGGAAGCCTGCGGTGGTGATCAGCGCGGTATGGGCACCGCGCCGTTCGATCAGCGCATTGGTGGCGAGTGTGGTGCCGTGGATGATCCGGGTGAGTGCGCCGGGCGTGATCCCGGCCTTGGCACAGACCTGGGCCATGCCGGTCAGGATCGCATCCTCGGGTGCGGTGTAGGTGGTGAGCACCTTGGTGGAGTATTGCGCGCCGGCGGTTTCGAGGACCACATCGGTGAAGGTGCCGCCGATATCGACGCCGAGATTTGCTGTCTGTGCCATGGGCCGGACGCTAGCTTTGTGGCTGCGGGAAGTGAAGGGGTTGGGGTGGGTTGAAACCCACATTACCGGTTGGCGTGCAGCCGCGTGATCAGTTCGCCTTGCAGGCGGCGCCGTTCATCTTCGGAGAGGAAGGCGCCGATTTCGACCTCTCGTCCACCGCCTTTGAGCGTCAGGTAATGTGGCACTGGTCCGTCCTTGACCCACATACTGACCTGCACCCAATGCGGATTCGCCTCCCAATGCCGGTCGGGCCGGTTGGGGTCGTGCCGGGTGAGCGTGATCAGGTCGTCCCAGAGCCGGAGCTGTTCGTGGACGCTGCCGTCCCGGTAGCTGCGTTGCAGGGCGATCCAGACTCCGGCCAGTGCTGCACCCGCGAAGGGCAGGATCCCCCAGAGCGCGACCGTTCCGACAATGGCGAGCAGCGGGATCGAGATCATCACGGCGGTCACCCCGATGAAGATCACGAAACCCTGTTTTGGCAGCGACCTGTAGGTCCAGAGGTGCAGGTCGGCCAGAGGTGCGTCAGCCCGGCCGGTGCCCGCTGCGCCAAGCGGATGCAGATCGGCCCCGGAGTAATCCGGGGCCGTGCTGTCGGTTTTGCGCCATTCATAGGGCATGGCGTCAGCGCACGTGGCCTTTGTCCCAGTCCGACTGCTTTGGCAGTTGCTCGAACGTGTGTTCGGGCGGCGGCGAGGGCAGGGTCCATTCCAGCGTGTCGGCCCATTCGTTCCACGGGTTCGCCGGTGCCGTCCGCTTGACGAAGATCAGCGTGTAAAAGAGCACCACGATGAAGAACAGGAACGAGGCGAAGGAGAGGAAGGCCCCCAGGCTCGAGACGTAGTTCCAGTAGGCGAAGGCCTCGGGGTAGTCGATGTAGCGCCGTGGCATCCCTTGCCGTCCAAGGAAGTGCTGCGGAAAGAAGGTCAGGTTGGACCCGATGAACATCGCCCAGAAGTGGATCTTGCCCGCCCATTCCGGCAGCATCTTGCCCGAGAATTTGGGCATGTAGAAATAAATCCCGGCGAAGATCGCGAACACCGTCCCAAGGCTCATCACATAGTGGAAATGCGCCACGACATAATAGGTGTCATGATAAGCCCGGTCGATCCCGGCCTGCGCCAGAATGATCCCCGTGACCCCGCCTACGGTAAACAGGAAGAGGAAGCCGAAGGCCCAGAGCATCGGTGTCTTGAACTCGACCGAGCCGCCCCACATGGTGGCGATCCAGCTGAAGATCTTGATTCCGGTCGGCACCGCGATGACCATCGTCGCCATCAAGAAATAGCTTTGCTGCGTCAGCGACAGCCCCACCGTATACATGTGGTGCGCCCAGACCACGAAGCCCAGCGCCCCGATCGCGACCATCGCATAGACCATCGGCAGATAGCCGAAGATCGGCTTTTTCGAGAAGGTCGCGATGACATGGCTGATGATCCCGAAGCCCGGAATGATGATGATATAAACTTCCGGATGTCCGAAGAACCAAAAAATGTGCTGGTAGAGAACCGGGTCGCCGCCACCGGAGGGATCAAAGAAGGTGGTGCCGAAGTTCCGGTCGGTCAACAGCATGGTGATCGCACCGGCCAGCACCGGCAGGGCCAGCAGAATCATCCAGGCCGTGACAAAGATCGACCAGGAAAACAACGGCACCTTGTGCAGCGTCATCCCCGGAGCCCGCATGTTGAGGAAGGTTGTGATCATGTTAATCGCGCCGAGGATCGAGGAGGCCCCGGAGAGGTGCACCGCGAAGATCGCGAGGTCCATCGAAATGCCGGCCTCGTTGGTCGAGAGCGGCGGATAGAACACCCAGCCGACCCCGGCGCCCATTTGCCCGTTGCCCCCCGGCGCCAACATCGAGGCGACGCCCAGCGAGGTACCCGCCACGAACATCCAGAACGAGAGGTTGTTCATCCGCGGGAAAGCCATGTCCGGTGCACCGATCTGCAGCGGCATCAGGTAGTTGCCGAAGCCCCCGAACAGTGCCGGGATGACCACGAAGAACATCATCAGCACTCCGTGATAGGTGATCAGCACGTTCCACAGGTGCCCGTTGGGCGTACAGGTGGCCGAAGCATCCGCGATGAGCCGCGCCCCTTCGCCGCACATGTATTGCACGCCGGGTTCCATCAGCTCGAGTCGCATGTAGATGGTGAAACAGACGGCAATGAACCCGACCACCCCGGATACGAAGAGATAGAGTATCCCGATGTCCTTGTGATTGGTGGACATGAACCAGCGGGTGAAGAACCCCCTCTGGTCATAATGCGCATGGCCGTGAACTGCGGCGTCTGCCATGTGACTCTCCCGATTGGCTACAGGTTGGGGCGGCCCGAGTCTTGATCCGGCCGCCATGATTGACCCGGTTCTAGAGTGTCGGGCGGATATGGGCAATATTGGTTGGTGACAAGCGCATGGGTAAAATTGGCGCAGGCGGATGGTTCTGCCGCCTCTCGCCGGATTTGGCGGGCCGGCGCCTCCGGCGGGGATATTTATGGCCAAAAGATGCTGATAGGTCAGGATTCAGGCGGGCCGGGGTGGAGAGTCGGATGGCAAAGCTGCACCAGGAGCTGCAATTGACCGAGGCGCATGTCGCGCGGGTTCATCGTGAGGTGGTTGATCCCGGCGTGTCTGCGGGCCGGATTTTGCATGATGATGCCGATTATGCCGCATGGGTTGACCGGATTCTGGCGGCGCATCCCGGGCCGGGCGGACTGACCTGGTTATTCGCCTATGGATCGTTGATCTGGAAGCCGGGGGTTGCGCATGTGGCGGAGCAGCCCGCCGTGGCCCGTGGCCGGCATCGCCGGTTCTGTATCACCATGCCCCGGTTTCGCGGCACGCCGGAGGCCCCCGGCCTGATGATGGCGCTGGACCGGGGTGGCCAATGCGCGGGGGTGCTCTATGCCCTGCCCTGGGAAGGGTTGCCGGCGCAACTGGACAATCTGTTTCGCCGCGAGTTCACCTTCAAGCCCGCCAACAGCATGCCCCGCTGGATCCGGGTGCAGACGCCGCAGGGTCCGGAGGTGGCACTGAGTTTCGTGATGAACCGCGCCTCGCCGATGTATGCGGGTGCGCTGTCGCCGGAGGCGGTGGCGGACCGGCTTGCCCATGCCTGTGGTCATTGGGGCAGCGGGGCGGAATATCTGCGCAACACGGTCCTGCATCTGGAGGCGCGTGGGGTGCATGACCGCAACCTGTGGCGATTGCAGCGGTTGGTGGCGGCGCGGATCGAGGCGATGGCGAAACCCGCACCCTGATACAAGTTAGCGTTTGCTGTGCTGTGCGGCCCTAGCAGGCTGCAGAAAAACTCGAACGTGACCGCAGCACACCGCTCAGAATTCGAAAAACCGTCCAAGATCGCATCTAAACTCCGATTCTGGCGCCATTTCTGGCCTAAATACAGAATACTTTCCCTGCTGCGACACCCCAAAAACCCTTTTTCAGCAGCCTGCTAGGCGACCAGTTGCGCAGTGCTGGTTGACGGATTGCCTGTGAGCCAGTCACTGACCACCTGATCGAGCGCCTGCCAGTCGGTATATTCCTTGTCGGCGGCCAGATCCGCCTCCGGATCCTTGGTGGCGATGATGCGTCGCATGATGAAACGCCGGAATATGTCATATTCGGATGGCCGGTATGCGCCGGCGATCTGTTCGATCCGGCCGGGTTTCCAGCCGGTGGCCTGTTCGAAATCCTGGCTGATCCGATCGAGCCCGAGCCAGTCGTCGGCGTCGTGACCTGAAGCCGAGAGCGATACGGACAGGAAAAGCGTCGGTTTGCCGCGCAGCAGAGCCGCGTTTTTGGAGGCGAAATCGGTGAGCGCCCGTTGATATTGCCCGCCATGGACCGAAGCGGCCAGAATGACGCGGTCAAACCGCTGCAGATCGATATCGTCTGCGTCGGACAAACCGAGCATTTCGACGGTCTGGCCGTTGTCGGCGATCCGGTCAGCGACCCGGCGCGCGATCTTGCGGGTTTGCCCCTCGCTCGTGGCATAGGCGACCATTGTGGTCATGGTAGGCTCCTTTGTTGGTGTGTGATGCGATCGAAGGCTGCAGATCACACCTGTCCACAAGCGGACGCGGGCCGCATTGATGCAGGTCAAATTGCCTGACCCGGTTGGCTGATTTTGGGTGCGGCGAATGCGGACGTGTGGCCAGGTTGCGAGCTATCGCCAGTTTGTCCGATCACGACAGGACGCGAAATGTCAGGCGGGGTCTGCGATTTTGCAGGTGCGGGGCGCGTTCATCACCGTCTCGAATGTCCGCCGTAATGCGATGTCGAGGTCATGCATGCTCACTGGCAGTCCCAGATCGACGAGGCTGGTGACGCCGTGGTCGCGGATGCCGCAGGGGATGATGCCGCTGAAATGATCGAGGTCGGGGTCGAGGTTGATGGAGATGCCGTGGAACGAGACCCATTTGCGCAGCCTTATGCCCAGCGCTGCGATCTTGTCCTCGCGCGCGGTGCCGTCGGGCAGGGGCGGTTTGTCGGGCCGCGTGACCCAGACGCCGACGCGGCCGGGCCGGATCAGCCCGGTGACGCCGAATTCTGCGAGTGCCGCGATCACCCAACGCTCAAGATCGCGAACAAAGCAATGCACGTCGCGCCCGCGCGCGCCGACGTCCAGCATGACGTAGATCACCCGCTGCCCCGGCCCGTGATAGGTATATTGCCCGCCCCGTTTGCTGATGTGCACCGGGAAGCGGTCGGGGTCAGTCAGGTCGCCGGGTTTGGTCGAGGTGCCGGCGGTGTAGAGCGGGGGGTGTTCGAGCAGCCAGATCGCCTCGGGTGCCGTGCCTGCGGCGATGGCTGCGGCGCGCGCCTCCATGAAGGCCACGGCCTCGGCGTAAGGGGTCTGCCCCTCTGTCGTGATCCAGTCGACCATCTGGCCAGCATCCATCACGGCACCCCATATGGCAAGAGTTGCAAAAAAGGGCCGGACCTGCCAGACTTTGCTTTGGGTCCGAAGCTGAAAGAGCGGAGGTGGCATTGACCGCAGGGTTCAATTGCAGAGTGGGGGGCTGGGTTGTGCTGGTGGCGGGGCTGATGTGCCCTTCTGCACCTGCCTTGGCGCAGGCCACGCCGCTGCGTGTCGAGCCGGTGGTGATCGAGGATTCCGGCACGCCCGCCATTCGCGGTCTGGTGCCGGTGGGCTGGCAGGCGCAAGGCGGGATCGTCTGGGGCGATCCCTGTATCGATTATGGCTATAACATCGCCTGGTTGGCAGGGGCCCCCGACAAGAGTCAGGGTATCGCCATGCTGGCAGCACTTGGCTGGGGTCGATCCCCGATCATGGGCTGCCGTCAGCCGCCGATTGCCGATATCAGAGACCTGTTGCTGACGCAGGCGCGCAAGCTTTCTTCCGATGTGCGGGTGCTCGATTACCGTTCGCGCCCGGAATTGCTGTCGCTGCCCAGCGTGCCGCAGCAGATTCCCGAATTTAGCATGAGCATGCCGGGCCTAACCGCCGAAGCCTGGCGCGATGCCGGTGAGCTTCTTGTCGGGTGGCGCGATGCGCAGGGCCGCGAGATGCGGGCCGCCATTCTGGGTGGTGGCCTGTTCACCCGCACGGTCGCCTCGTTTCCCGCAACCGAGTTCACCCCCGCGATTCCCGATCAGATCACTCTGATCGGTGGGTCGGACTGGGGATTTGCCGTCTGGGCACAGGACGGTCAGCTCGACCTGACCGCATCAGAGGCGATCCGCCGGTCATTTCAGCCCGATCCCGGATGGTTGCGCTTTATCCTGGAGCATCGCGCCGTGATCGACCGGCAGAATGTCGAGGCCGCGGGCAATATCGCTGAGATTAACCGGGCGGGCAATGCGGAGGTCGCGCGGATCATGGCCGGAACATATGATGCGACCCGCGCGTCGCAGGACCGGATGTACCGCGAGAATATAGAGGCGGTGCGCGGGGTGGAGACCTATGTCGATACCGCCGGACAGCAGGTGCAGCTTGACTACAATTACAACCAGGCATGGCAGCTTGATGACGGCAGCTATGTTCTGACCAATGATGCATTTTACGATCCCGCGGCCGCACATGGGATTGGCGGCACACAGTTGAATGCGGCACCGTGACACGTTTTTTGGAAAAGGATTTAAGATGACGAGAATTGCGATGATGATGACCAGTGTCGCCCTGATGGCCGGGCCGCTGCTGGCACAGGATACGTTCGGATCGTTGGGTCAGCAGCCTCCGCTGTTCGGGCAGCAGCCGGATTTCGGCCAGCCGCCTGCGCCGGTTTTTGGTCAGCAACCGGCCCCGGTGTTGGGCCAGCAGCCGACAGTGACCGGGACGTTGCCGGGGTTCAACCCGCAGATCCCGGCGGTCGATCCACTGCAGGCGCCGCAGCCGCCACAACCGCCACAGCCGGGGGTGGACCCGCAGCTGATGCAGGTGCTGGCCCAGATGGTGACCATCGAGCGGCAGGATTATGGCGTGCAGCCAACCAATCAGCTGCATGCCGGAGCGATGCATGGCCCGACACCGGCCTCGATTCCGGGTGGGCAGGTGATCACGACCCAAGAGCTTTATACCATGATGCAGGCCCGCCAACCGATGCTGATCTTTCATGTGCTGGGGCCGGGCCAGACATTGCCGGGGGCGCTGCAGGCGGCGATGGCCGCGGAGCCCGGCAGTTTTACCGATCCGATGCAGCAGCAACTGGGCCAGTATCTGCAGCAGGTGACGCAGGGCAACCTCGACATGCCGCTGGTGTTCTACTGTGCCTCGACCCAGTGCTGGATGTCCTACAATTCGTCGCTGCGCGCGATCAATCTGGGCTATCGCCGCGTGCTTTGGTATCGCGGCGGACTTGAGGCGTGGAACCATGCCCGGTTGCCTGTGGCGCAGGGCCAGTAGCCCCGCCCCTTTAACCCTGCCAAAGAGTGACCCGCGCGATCCCCGGTTGCCGTCATTTCGGCCTTGGCATCGCGTGGGCGCTGGTCTATATGCCGCGCCAGCCTACCAGAATGACACGTGCGGATGTGGCGGAATTGGTAGACGCGCAGCGTTGAGGTCGCTGTGGGGTAACACCCGTGAAGGTTCGAGTCCTTTCATCCGCACCAGTCACCCGCTTGCGTCGGGCATTCCCGTCAATTGCTAAGATTATCGGTAAACGGGCGCCATGCGCCGCGGTGCCGTTAACTATGGCTTTGCCTTGTCTGACCTATGCCTGAGCGACCGTACCTGCAAATCTGCGGAAGGTGCCGCTACCGGGGCGCTGTGTCATGGCAACGGTCAACGGGACGGGCGGCAATGACACGCTGACCAGCGGGTCGGGCAGTGATCGGTTTTCACTCTACGGTGGCAATGACATCTTTCAAGCCGGCGATGGTGCCGACACCGTCTGTGCCGGGACCGGCAATGATACCGTGGACAGCGGCACTGGCAATGACACGCTTTACGGAGAGGCGGGCGGTGACAGGCTGAGTGGCGGCACCGGTGACGACCAGATTTATGGTGGCGATGGCCGGGATTCCATCTCGGGTGGGGATGGAGTCGACCGGGTGCATAGCGGCGCGGGGGACGATTCCATTGCGGGCGGGGTCGGTGACGACTGGCTTCCCGGGGCGCAGGGCCGTGACTCGATGTCGGGTGATGACGGCAATGATGTGATGACCGGCGGGCAGGGCAGTGATGTCATGTCTGGCGCGGCCGGGATTGATATAATTGCTGGTGACGGCCAATGGATTGTGCTCGCTAAACTAAGCTCGTCCGGTGATACGGCGACGACATTGACCGTCACCAATGTTGCGGACGGCCCGATTGACCTGTGGATGATCAATGCCACTGGCCAGCCGGTTTATTACGCGACGATCCACCCGGGCGAGACCCATACGCAGCCGACATTGACCAATGATAACTGGTGTTGCGTGATCAGGATGGATATTATCTCTAGGTGATCGAGGGCGGCAACCAGACCCTGACCTATGGCACCGAGAAGGCCGACACGCTCTATGGTGGCGCCGGCGATGATGATACCCGCGCGCAATAAGGTGCTGATACCGCTTCTGGCGGGGACGGCATTGACACGCTGCGCGGCGGTACGGGTAACGATTCCATTGACGGCGGCGGCGGCAATGACACGCTTTACGGCGATGGCGCGGATGACTCCGTGCTGGGCGGGTTGGGCAATGACACGCTCTATGGCGACGCGGGCAACGGCCGTCTTGACGGCGGCACGGGGGGTGACCGGCTATTTGGCGGGTCCGGCGATGACACGCTGGAGGGTGGCGCGGGGAATGACACGCTGACTGGCGGGAATGGCGATGATATCCTGATTGGCGGCGAGGGCACCGATACACTGACCGGGGGCGCCGGGGCGGACCGTTTTGTGCTGCAGGACGTGGGTGGCGCGGATATCGTCACCGATTTCAGCCTTGCCGCCGCGACGGTCATGGCCGTTCTGACGACCAGATTGATGTCAGCAAGTTGCGCAACGGCTCAGGCGGGCCGGTTACAGCATGGGATGTGGTCGTGACCGATGATGGGTTTGGCCATGCCCTGCTGACCTTTCCCGAGGGAGAGACTCTGATCCTGCAGGGGGTGACCCCGGCGCAGATGGCGACGGCGGGGATGCGTGCGGTGGCGGGGATACCCTGTCTGACGGCGGGAACGCTGTTGCGCACGCCGCGCGGCGAGTTGCCGGTCGAGGGGCTGGGCCCCGGGGATCTGGTCCTGACCCGCGATCATGGTCCGCAGCCGGTGATCTGGGCGGCGGCGCGGTATGTGCCGCCTGACGTACTGGAGCGCGAACAGCGGTTGCGGCCTGTGCGGATTGCGTCCGTGCGGGGCGGGCGGAAGCTGTCGGTGTCGCCGCAGCATTGCCTGCTGGCCCGCGTCGATGGTCAGGAGCGGCTGGTGCGGGCGGTGCATCTGATGCGGCTGGGGCTGGCGCAGGCGGCGCCGGTAGCGCGGGGCGTGACCTATGTGCATCTGATGTTTGCCCGCCATGAGATCATATGGTCGGCGGGCCGGTTGAGAGAACGTTTCTATCCCGGTTCCTGGGGGCTGGCGATGCTGGACCCGGTGGCGGCGCTGTCACTGGTCCGGGCGAGACCCGATCTGGCGCGGCAGGGTGCCGCGCTGGCCTATGGTCCGACAGCGCGACCGGTTGCCACGTTTGCAGAGTTGCGTTGCGCGCGCCGGGTCACATGCGATGATGGCGCACCGGTACAGGGCGCGGCGCGGCAGATTCCGCAGCGGGCGTTTGTGCTATAGCCGCCCGAATGGCGACGTTTTGACCCGGCTGCTGCCGCGGATTGCGCCAATTCGCCTTATGTTTGGGCAAATGGCGCGGAAATCCCCCCAACGCGGTTGCAAATTGCCTGAGGCTTCGCTTTAGTCAGGCTCTGAAAAGCGCAGAATAATCTGCCGGAGATCAGGGAGTGACGGAGTGGCAAATGCCGCGACCGAGACTGCGTTCGTTGAATTCGAGCGGGTCCAGAAAAGCTATGACGGTGAGACACTGGTCGTCAAAGATCTGAATCTGTCGATGCCCAAGGGCGAGTTTCTGACCATGCTGGGCCCGTCGGGGTCGGGCAAAACCACCTGCCTGATGATGCTGGCCGGGTTCGAGACGGCGACGCATGGTGCGATCCGCCTCAACGGAACCTCGATCAACGAGATCCCGCCGCACAAGCGCGGCATCGGGATGGTGTTCCAGAATTACGCGCTGTTTCCACATATGACGGTGGCTGAGAATCTGTCGTTTCTGCTGGACGTGCGCAAGCTGGGCC
>Ga0105054_10007569_pt1 | contig 14691 bp, 4 predicted proteins | sample BON02_FD_78091 | JGI IMG/M metagenome (GOLD analysis project Ga0105054, IMG submission 78091) | Freshwater microbial communities from Lake Bonney liftoff mats and glacier meltwater in Antarctica - BON-02 (megahit assembly) | ecosystem: Environmental > Aquatic > Freshwater > Ice > Glacier...
AGTGGCGAAATTACGTCTTTGCCACACGCATGTCTTGACCCCTTTGTTTTGCTTTTCACGGCATGTGCAGTGTCCGTGGGTGTTTTGTGCGGTGGGAGTTCTGAGCCCACAGACTCGCATGGAGTGGATACTGCACGTAAAGTTGCTTGAGTTTGAGATACAGAGTGCTGTGCTCTTCCTGTACTTGCACAACGGGTAGGTGTTTTTGGTTGACTGATTTTTTCACCGCCCAACGGCAAATGTCTTCTGGGCAATGTGCTGCTGGTGCTTCTTGCCAACAAGACCATGGTTGACACAAGCCCGGAGACCACCAACAAGCCCCACCTTTATAGCATGCAGATGCAAATGCATCCACCCCAATTTATTCTGGTGACACAAAAAGCAAACATATGTGTACATAACCGGCTTTCTAACACAACAATGCGCGTGATCGCATAGGATGGTCCTGAAAGACAATCTGACTATTGTTAAAAATAGTTCGCAAATATGGTGAAATCTAAGCAAAAAATGATGATGCTTGCGAATATGGCAATTTTAATATCGATCCAGATTTGTGTTTTTTGTAAAGACTCACCAAACTTTGGCATGTTACATTGTAAAGGAGTATATCCGAGAGAATATCAGGACAAGGAAGGCTGTGCAAAGGTGTTTTATTATAACAAGGTAATGCGCACGATGGCAGTGGCCGGCAGTGTTTTGCTACGCTAGGGTGCATCGAAAAAGCCGTCCCAATTGGCAGCGACAATCGTGGCTTCGTTCTCCAGAGTAAGGCGATCAAACAAGAAAAGGGGCACGCACAGGGACGCAAAGTGCCGCTTTTGCTCGGTGGGAAGCATTTCCCATGAGATTTCATTCACCTGCATGCCATCCTCGCACGTAATCGTCTGACCGAGTTTCATGTTGCACTTGCCGTGCACAAATGCGACGATGCTGCCAATTTTCTTCCTGCCGCCCATCATGCGAGCCTCGCCTTGTTGAATGCTCAGATCCACGTCACCCGAGAAATTGCATCCTTGCATGAGCGAAGAAATCACCTTCGACATGACACGCTTATCATCCTGACTCAATATCTGATTGGTTTGCTCGAGTCCCGTCCAAGTCATAGGACGTTCGCAGTACTCCAGGATGATTTTTGGAGTAGACTCCGGACCCTCCGAGATCCAATCGGTGAGTTCACCAATGGTGACATCACACACCCATCCACTTTTCTGGATGGCATACTTGCTCACAATCATGCGCCTCAGTTCATCGTGCACTGGAGTGGCCACCCCATCCATCACATCTATCTTACGCACAAGGCCTACTGTCGCGGGGCGATCGTTGCGCGCACGCTTCAAGCTCATCGTGCAAAAAAAAATACCGTGGGAGGTGCGTCGAAATAGCTAGATGTCGGCCCTTTTATAGACGAAAATTGCTATTTCGGGCAAAATATGTTGTGCACGTGAGGATTGGCAATGCTGTCCAGATCACCACACACTGTCTGGTGGTGTGTGACTTGTAGAAGATATACGGTCAAAGGACAGTGAAAAATACATGTGTCCCCGAGCGGTACTAATGGCTGTAAAGTGTCGGATGGCAGGGCCATGTGTGAGCGCATTGGAAGTGGGGGCGCTGGAAGAGGTTGAAGATGTTGAGCCAGTACAGGTACAGCACGATTCCGACACAGATTTGTGTGATTAGCACGGTGCAAACACATGGCAAGCAGCAGATAACGAGGGTCAGAGACACCAAAAGTGCACACCAGTAGAATATCACTTCATTGTATGCAAACGCCAATGCGTCCAAGATGGCGCAGACAGCGTACAGACACAAACTTCGAACCATTGACGCAGCACAACTGTGGCACCATGCGGTGAGCGCACAGGTGGTATTTTGTGGGTCAATGTCCTGGTGGGGGTCGGGTGCAGAAGAGTTTTGCTGCACGTGTGTGTATGCGTGTTCCGAGCCCAACATGAATAAAGGCCGTGACCGTGATATGCCAGGTTTATATAGGCTGTGTTTGAGAGCCGATTTCGTGTTGTACTTTGACAAAAAGTTGTGCAGCCGATTGCTGGAACTTGCAAACAGTTTGGTCGAGAGACGACATTGTGTTTGGAATTCATGAAAAGCGTAGGGTGTTTTTACAGCCGAAACACCTATTTTGTGCGGATTCGAGCCCGTAATAGCCTGAATATTACAGCACAAATGCACCACAGACACTGCTTGAAACACACATTATCACCACAATATCGCTTTGAAATGTGTGTTTTGGTCCATAAAATGCCCTGTATTTTACAGTGGTAGCCATATGGACGGCGGTCTGGTGATGTGCTTTCACACAAAGTTGTGCAGCCGATTGCTGGAGCTCGCAATCAGTTTGGTCGAGAGGCAGCAAGGGCTTGGAATTCATGAAAAGTTTAGGATGTTTTTACAGCCGAAACGCCTATTGTGTGTGGATTTGAGCACGTAATAGCCCGAACATTGTAGCACAAATGCACCACAGATGCCGCTCGAAAATACACATTATCACCACAGACGCGTGCGGTGACACAGCGAGCAAAAATAGCTGCATAATTCTAGACGTGTTTTTTAGCCCATGTGCTGGAAATAGCATGTCGCTTCGGGTGCTATTTAGTCATGGGTGCATTTATGCAGCGCACCGCATTCGGGGCACGTTTGTGGTTTTGCAGGGTGTGTGTACAGTGGAATTGGTGTGTTTGTTTGAGGCATATAACGTGTCAGCATCCACACGCGATGGGCCGGAAATCTCGACCCAGGGGATACATTCGAATCCGGAGACTTCGACGCACGGCTGTGTACAAGAGAATGCCCACGATGTTCAAAAAGGCGTGGGAATTATACGACAACTGTGGGGTCAACGTCACGCTGGTTACGGAGGACGAGGGAAGGTATCATTTCTACAACACGGCCATGATGACCCACCAGGAGGTATTCGAGCGATACCTCTCGTTGATTCACCAGACTCCTCAAGCCTTTGTTACTGAAGATCCGATTCTCGACGCTGCAATTGACAATGCGGGCGAGAGTCCATGCGCAGATCCGAAAACAGAACCAAACCAGCAGTGGGATATTGACGCGGTGTGTGTTGACGATTTGGATATGAGTGTCGAGGAATCGGAGCACATCAACGCAATCTTCGAGACTGTTGAATACGTGTCTGCCATAGCAGGGGTGTGTTCTCAGAATCTACAGCAATACGACAAGGTGCATGCACCCGAAGGTCTTACCGCAGATGAAAGGAAACAAATACGACAGGACCAGGAAAAACTCCAGCGTAAACAAGCGCGCCTCGAAGCTCGCAAAGTGTTGCGTCGCAAAAAACGAGAGGAGTTGAAAAGCAAGGCTGCCGCAGAAGCCAATACCAACGCAGGCGAATCTGCAAAGCATACCAACACCCTTATGCAACCTGGCACACGCCCCGCCGGTGCGTGTGAAAAAACAGCAGCAGCAAATAAAGTCCAAAAACGCAAGCAAACTGCTGTGCTGGGCACAAGCAAACATCAAAACGTGCTGCTGGCAAACGAACGCGTGCAGAAGAAGAGCAAAACCAAAAACAAGCCCGCCGCCGTGCGTGCGTCTCCGCAGATGCACGCCAGTGGGTGTGTCCTGGGGGGTCTTATGCGCAGCTCCGATAATAGGTCGGAATGCGAGAATTCGAACAACAAAACACAAAGTGTGCATAGAAACAACACGGGTTCCGCTGCAGAGACTGCAAACAGTGGCGACTGGCTGAGTAGCATCACAAAGAAACTGAGCACAGCAACTGATACCACAATAATGCTGCGCAACGATCCAATTTTTGCCATGTTTGCCAATTTCTAGAGTGCGACACGGCTGCAAATGAAAACAACACGCTATGCCACAAAAAGCGGTTTGGATTCTTAATAAATTTATTATCACATGAGTGTGTGTGTCGCTTGGACATTGTTATTTGTTCTCATATGTCGAACGGTGGTCGTCATAGATCTTGTGCAAGCGTAATGTTGCCTCAGTGCATGTTGCTGTATATATCGATGCCGTACGCGAAAAAGGAGTATTTGAGAATGAGGACGCCGATGAACGTCAGCAACGAAAAAACAAGGTTGACGCAAAACGGAAGGAAGACGGTCAGGATGATGAACAGGGCTATCAGCTTGTAAAAGTTGAAGAAAATGCACACGACAAAGCCCAGCACGTAGCCATCGAGGTTTTCCTGCAGATCAGCAGCGTACCGCTCGATGATGGCAAGGTAGTGCTCGTTCATGTGGCGTGGAAACAGAAAATCAAACTGTGAAAAAATGTGCTGCGCAAAGATGGCGCGGTCGTAACGGATCCAGGTTTCGATGGCAATAAGCACAGTGACAACGTCGTCCATGTGGTACGGCATATCAAGACATGTCTTGCCACACGCGAAGTTGGGAGTTGACTGGGCGAATTCGGGCTTGAGTGTCAGATCAGAGTAGCACTTGTCGGAGTGGTATAGAGTGGCGGGGATGGCTATGCGCATCGGTAGCAATTGCTCCGAGAGCTCATACAGTCCTGCGCCCAGACACGTGGGAATGCGCGGGGAGCATAAAGGGGAGAAGTTGTAAGACATGTACACCACACCCCATGTGAGTCCGATTGTCCACAGGAAGAACGATATCACCGACGGGACCGGGAGCATAAAGTGCAACACGCTGATTACGATAAAGAGCGCCCCGAACACCGGAAGCAACGACAGGTTCTTTTTTTCGCACGTCACGGTCTGTTGCAAGTTGCAGCTGAAGTAGTCTTTCATGAGGCGGCCCACCGAGTACTCGTTGTTTCGCACCATGCTGGCATGCACCTCTTCGTCGTACAGGGCGTCTGTCGATGTAAACGCCATGACGCCCGAAATCATGGCAGTGCGGTCAAACGTGATGAAATCGGTCATGATGTAGAAGAATTTCAGCACATACAACGAAAACACGTCTTTTTCCTGCGACATGTCCTGCACCGTGAAATTGGTGAATTTGGCGGCGCGTGACAGCCGGGGCATCGCATTCAAAATGCCTGTCTTGACAAACATGGCCGGCGCCAGACATGGAATGGTCATATTGGTCAGACACCCGCTCTGTGTCATATGGGCGTAATATTTCGCCAGAATCATGGTGTTCTGATACAATCGCGTGAACGGGAGCGTCAAAATCGGACACTCGGGGACGGACTGTGCAAAGTCCAGCATTTGCTTGCGCGTGCACACCGGCTTCACGGTCCACCCGTCCTTTGCCAAGACTCTCGCAAAATTCATAATAATGTTGTTTTGCACAGTTCCGAAACTGAGCATGCATGCCGCCTCCGACGAGTCAAACGCATGGCTAAAGGTTTTGAGGCGGATGTTGGTGATTTCATTCTCAAGATTCTTGTTTCGCTTCGCAATGTCGTCGAAAATCTGCCCAAACGACGACACGTCGAAAAAAGATGCCTCGTCGCGTAGCTGCTGGATCGCCGCTTCGCGGCTGCTACTCAGACTGGTGTCGGGTAACGTTTTGGGTGCTTCCTCGTCGCCGTCCTGCAATAAACGACGTGTTTGTCTGGCAGCATACTTTGGCAGGATCGCCATAACCACGCCAGGGCCTTGTCGTTTGATACCGCGCATCAGTGCGTATACAAAATCGTCCAAGATCTGCATGGGTTTGCGGACACCCTGCATAATAAACTCGTACGCAGCGTCGTCTTGCAGCCAGTCGTGCAGCAGAATGGACAACACGCGCGGCATTCGCTTCAATACGTGCGGAATCAGCACAGAGTTGCGAGAGAGCTGGAGCACTATGTTGTGCAGGTCCAGAAGATCTGTATCGGCAACGTGGAGTGGTAGGCCGTGAAGATCGTGATCGCTAGACAACATGGCCAGCGTGTAGTTGGCCATCCACCACATGCGAGCGCAGTGTGTGCAGCGTTGTTGCGTGTCTTCGGACGTATCGCGCAGAGTGTCACTCTCGGTCTCTGTTTTTTGGTGCTGTACACACTGTTGCATGATCTTGCGACACCGCCCGTCGATCAGAGGAATTCTCGCCGCCGCCTGTTGCACAAAGGCACTCAATAAGCCAGTGGGGTGTCCAAATACGCCGTCGGAGCCGCGTTCTGACAGCAAGCGTCGTCCAGGGTTGGCAGTGTTGTGGATGTTAAACGTGAGATATGAGAGTATGGAGTTCTGCACGGTGTTGTCCAGTATAATGCGCACGCACGCGAGTTTGTAATCCTGCCCGGAACTAAGAATGTCCACACATGGAAACACAAATGTATCAGACATCAAAACGCCCCCCTGTACGCTTCCGAGGTTCTGCGCATATCCCAGACATATCTGCTCGTCATACTGCCACTTTGAGACATGCAGACTTTCCTGGAAGCACGCGGGCACGAGGTTTGTGGCTGCGTTCACATACGACGTGCAGGTTCCCATCCCGTCATGCATGTTGCTTTTCAGACAATATGAACGGCCAACGCTGTCGGCACACAGCTGGGTCGAATAGGAACTGGAGTAAAAAGACGCTTTTATGTTGCACATGGAGTCTGAGAGTCCACAGTCTTCCGTAGTGGCACACAAGGTTGCCGGCATGTTGCGTTGTCCACACACGCACTGCTTGGTGGCCAAGTCGCAGGCGAATCCACGGAAAAGACTGCCGCCTTCCGTTTCCTGCACGCAGTTCATGCACAATATGGCCGGCTCTGTGCTGATTACTTCTTTCATGCAATATGACATGAGACCGCACGAGAACTCTCCAACGCGCCCCCCAAGGGCGTCTACCGGCATGGAAAACCCACTCTGTTCAATAAAACACTGGCTGGCGTGAAGACGCTGGCTTGCCTCTTGCGGTCCATTCATCTCGGTGGGCCCGAATTCGCATGTCCAGGCATTCACACTGTCCTTTGTTTGTTCGAGCTTGGAAATGGCACCGTCCATAAACGAATTGCCAGCTGCAAAATGCATAACGCACGCCACACCGTCAGCGGACAACAGAGACAGGGATTGAGTGTGCCCAAAACAAGACAGTCACACGCGACAAAGCAGGACAGACTGAGAGCAGAGAAATGCCATGTTTTTCGACAGACAACTTACTCAGGGCGGACACAGGTGATAATACGAGCCTCAGCGCCTTGAGTATGCTAGAGGCCATGTCAACCAGGGTCATCGTGAGTTGCTTGGCAAAGATACACAGCTTCTTCATGAGACTGTCGATGCCCTCAAAAACACCACCGTCCGACGTGAGAACGTCCCACAAGATAATAAGCATTTCGCGGTAGTACTCCGCCATTTTCGACAAAAGTTCCTTGAGCCCGGCCAAGATGACTTCAACTTTCTGGGCCTGCATGTCTTTGTCACCGCCCAGCGCCGCAAACAGGAATATGACAATTTCCACGGCGATTTCCTGCGCCAGAACGATGATGCTCACAATCTGCCCCACGATGTTCCGGATGGTCTCGAGAAAGTTGGAGATCTCAAAGACCCATTGTGCCGAGCACTTTTTGTCGCGCTTGTAGTCCTGCATGCTATTGGACACCAGCGTTTGGATACCTGGACATGTTTCGCCATCGGCAATGAGGGCAGGATCGATGGTGTTGTACGTTTCCACCATCGCCGACCACCCAAAAATGCCGTCCTGCTTCAAGTACCGCGAGGGCATGTACAGATTCTTGTACTTGTTGGTATACTGGTTGGCGACGGCATTGATCTGGCGGATCTCGGCGCGAATGTTGTGTATGGCGTAGCAAAAGTCCTTGAGCTCGTCGATCTGGCAAATGTCAAACGAATTCCCGAGCTTTCGCATGCAGGTCCCCTGTTCGGCGACAAAGTCGTTGGATATACGCAGACACGTGGCAGCCTTGTTGGGATTATTGTACCAATTGTCCTTGGTAATGATGCCAAAGCTCTTGTTTTGGCACTGGGCGTCGGTGTTGGAATACACCCAGCTGCTCTTCCACAGAGCATCCATGTGGTTGGCGGAACCGGCATGGTTTGCCCATCTCGGATTGTCGTGTCGACGCGCATCCGTCTGTCCCCACGCATGCTGCGGATTCATCATGCTGTGCACCGACATGCCCTTCAGACGACTCAGCATATTCCAAATGGGCGAAATCCGCACCCGCCTGGACAGGCTTGTCTCATCCCGCGTCGCCCGGGGCTCGAACCGTCGACTGCTGACGTTCCACGCAAAGATCTTGGTGTTGTTCGCCTGTCCCTGTCTCGTTGCTCCGGCACCGCACACTCTGTACAGCTTCTTGGCCTGGAAGAAGGCGTCTCGGTCAATGATGCCGTGTTGTGAGGTGGTTGGCAGCGTCAAATTCGTCTCGTTTGTCATCCCCTTGGACGTGCACCGCAAGTGTCGCACCGTCTCGTTTCCACCTGTAACAAAGCAGACATCGGACGCCAGCATCACATGCAGGTCGTGTGCCGTCAACTTCACAATCGGCTGCCGGTGACAATCGCCACCAGCATCCAGGGTTGTAGCATGTAGACCAGAGTACGCAGCACTCGCCTTTTTCGCGTCATCCGCTGTGTCTGGCACTGTGTTGTTGTGATCGTTGGCGGCACGTCTTGTTAATGCCAGCATTTCGCTCATACGCAGCTGCTTCATGGTGATCCAAAAACTGGGCAGCCTCGCCCGAAGATCCTGCGCATCCTGCAACGAAGCAAAGCTTTCCTTCGAGCGCAAATCGGCTCTCAAATGTGGCCAGTCCATCAGACTCTCTACTTTCTTGTCGTTGAAAACCACGGTGCGAGCTGCGACGCGCCGCACAAAAACGTCCAGCAACCCCTGCACACTTTTCTTCAAATCGATGGGTGTGCGCGCATCCTTCTTCACGTTGACATACAAGCCCAGTCCGAATTGCTGGAACTGCTGGATGTCGTCGGCATCAATTTGTCGACTGCGCACCAGTGGATTCGCACCGGCAAGATCGGGATACAGCTTTCGCATCCGCACCGGATCTGTATCGCAACAACGTGTTATTTCGAAAGTTTTGCCAAATATACTGCACAAGAACCCCAGCAAATACCCCCCAACACACACACACACAGATGCCATGCAGCAAGTGTGGATTCACAAAACAAAAACAAAAAAGTGCCAATGTATCCATAGAAGTTTGATTCCAATCAAATCACACCTCAATGTATTGGTTAATATCTTTCTGCTTCCTGATGCTCTGGTTCGGCATAGTCTACACCAATCATGTCAAAAAGCATGCTCCTAAAGTTTATGCCTATGACAGTGCTAGAGCACACAGTCCTCGTACAAAATGGGACAGAGTTTGACGGAAAACTAGTACATGGTTCTGGTTTGTTGCAACGATTTGTCGCATCGAAATAGTTTCAACAGCGACTTTTTGCTTATTTCACATTGCGTGGGTAGTGTTGTTTTTGGCGTCTGTGCATCCACATCCAAGCAAAAACAGTATGCAGTACCACGGAATGCAAGTGGATTGTACCTGGAGTGATGAGATAAATATGACGATTGGTGCGTCGAGCCACTTTAGAACCGCCAAACAACGAGGCGAGTACATACGGACACGCCCAGTGCCGATCAGAACACATGCCCTCATTGTCGCACGAGTTGTTGTAAAGGGGGTTTTTGTGAATTACAGCAATGTCGTCTGCCACCGTAGTGTGCATGTTCGCAATCCAATTTGCCGTCCGATCTATCACGTCATCTGCCAGAAGATGCACATTGGTGACAGAAAACATTCCCGATTCGTCTACTGTAAGTACAATACGCCCGGGGGCCAGCTGTTCCTTGTTCACCGACAAAAGACCATACACCTGCGCAAAGCACAATCGCAATCACAACAGTAGATTGTCAGATTTCTGGCGGTGGTCTGCATCATAACCTGGCCAGGATGCTTTCCAGATTGTATAAAACTGGCAACGTTTGTCCACATACGACGCTCAATAAACATGTTTTTTAGGCGTTTCTGGTGTTTTGTAATGGAGGGATGTGTTTTATTGGCGTGGAGTGGCACAGACAGTTTGAGAGAAAACATGGTGTGTGTGTGTGTGTGCACTTACTGCGCCTTCAGCGTCGTTGGACGACATGTGGCCACCTGACCACAGCGACGAGTATCGCGGTGGCAGCGGAGACGCAAAGAACTCGTGTTTCCGAATCCTGTCGAGCCCGATCTGCACTTTGGTGCGGTTGAGCGACGGTGCTCCTGTGGAAAACGGCCTCAAAATCGACGGACTGTAGCCGAGGGGTGCTTGAAGGTGTCGACACTGTCTGCCACTTTTCCGCTCGGCGTCCTGAGGGGTGTATTTGATATAGCACTGCGAGCGATTGGCCATGGGATTGAACAGATTGTGCTGTGGATGCAGACGCTCTACATACAATCGATCCAGTTTTTTGGCCACCTCGCTGGCGTAATAGGAGTCCGACTTGGCACTGCTCTCGCAGAAAAGAGTTTTGTTTTCAAAAGTTTGGTAGGCGTCATCCAGACACGCGGTTGCGGTACAGGGCAGGCGCGTCACCCCGTCTTGGGCATAACACAGGTCTGTTCCCATTTCGAGTCGGAAGAGCTCCTGGTCCGGTGCCTCCGTGCCAATATCCCGGGGGTTCTGGTGGATTTTGAGACGGTTTTCGCGCTTCAGGAAGGAGTAGTCCTTGCCGAGCCACGGCACCACCAACTGCACTTCGTTGGCCGCATCCATGTAGCACGCATAATTGGTGATGGACTGGCCGTAATACGAGTCCTGGCAGCGAGCCTTTTGGTCCAGAACATACGCCAGATAGTCTCCTGTGTCTTTCGAGTGCTTGTTGGTGCGCACTGTCGCGGCATAAAAAGGCAACACACCGTCGATCCACGATACAAAACTGAGCGGGGCAACACGTGTTGATCGGGCCCGTCTCGGCTCGACAATGGGGAGCTGGAGGCCAAACTTCTTGGTGTGAATCTCGTCGGTGAAGACTTTGATCCGATCGACGGTCGAATCCGTAATGTTGGCGTTGCACTCGAACTGCGACAACTCGTCCTGTTTGTTGTCTTTTGCCATGCACCCATTCTCGAGGTCGGATTGGAACAAAATGGAGTTGCCATATGCGAATCCGGCATCGTATGTCAGGAAACTGCAATCGTCCAGATTACTCTCTATGTTCCCCACGGCACATCCCTCTTGCGAATTGCCCACAGACTCCCCAGACCCAAACTCCCGGAATGGTTCGGTTATTGCCCGGTCTATTTGAGTTGTGTTGGTGGCCGCCACGTCCCACCACAGCGCGTTATCATGAATAAACACCTTGTCCCCAAAAACAAGGCCAATCTGCGCTTTCAGGGTGGTCTCAATGTGTGATGCGTTCTGGAACGCGTTTTGCAACGCGGAGCGGATGTCACGCATAATATGGGGATAGTCGGTGTGGCGCTGTGTGAGGGGCCCGCGATATTTTTTGCCCTGTTGTGTTTTGGTCTGGAGCTTGCGCGAGTAAATGCCACAGCCAACACGGTGACTGCGCACTGGAGATTGCGGCCCGCGCACGTTTTCGGGGTTTTGCAAAATCGGACGGGTGTCGGAATACTTGTTGCAATCGACGCATTTCCACATCAGATTGTCGTCGGCAGAAGTGCCTCGCACAGGGGCTGGGTGTAGCTGTGGCTTGCGCGTGCTCTCACACTCCTGCACCACATTGTCAATAAACTCGAGAGGTCCGCAGAAATACGCTCCTTCAAATTCGACAGAGTAAGAACAGGCTCCTGACTGCTGCTCTTTTTTGGTCCAGATATTGTCGTCGGTGTCTGTTCGGACAGCAGTATTGCCGCCGGGCACCAGGATCGGGTAGCACGTCTCCTGATTGTCGTTTGCGTCCTTCCTGCACGGCACGAGGTATTCACCGGGCGACCCGTCGATTTCAGCCCAAAGCGAGGGCTTGGTGATGCGGCGGTGCGTGCTTGTGTGCATACTGTCGCAGTAACCAGACGCCAGCTCGTGCAGACCAGTGCGTTTGGACCCGTACTGGCACGAGGTAAACGACAGCGGGGAAGGCTCAGTCGACCCAATGCCCCGCCGCGATCTTGGCACCACCAGATTCAAGTTCAAAATCTGTGTAAAGGGATTCGTGTTTGCGAGCGAGTTGTCGGCGGCAAACTGCTTATAGTAGGCGTTTCTTTCAAACAGTGATTCCAAGACGGACTTTATGTTGGACAGGAAACGTGCGCGCTTCCTCCAAGTATCCGAGTTGAACTGTCGAGCTTTGATTTTTCTGCAGGTCGTACAATCGTTGCCGTCGACTATGTCGATAAAGGCTCCAAACGGAGTGTACTTTGTGTACAAACTGCGGAAATCCTTGCACGAGGGGGTTTTGCAGACGTTGTGCACGTTGCCATCGTCAATGTACTCGCCCATCATTTGATACATTTTCCGGGGCATTCTTTCGAAAAGAAGGTCCAGAAAGTAGTAGTTGGTGCTGCGGTCTGCAAAATTCTGCACCATGTCGCACACCGTCGACGACCACCACGGACGAATCGTGCTCTCCTGGTACGCATCCTGCTCGTAAAACGCAGCAAGCGTGTACGGATCCCATGGTGCGTTGCCCTTTGGTAACTTGGCACCCGGAAACAATGTCTCGATGATTTTGTGGCGGGAGGGTGCTACCTCGTAGTCTGCCGTTCTGAAGGGCGATTTGCATCCGTAAAAATACTTTGGATACTGGTAAAACTCGGTGCCCTCCTGCGAAACGCATGTTTGTTGGAGCAGTGTTTTGCTCAAGGGAACCACTGTATATTCCGTACTTTGCGCCTTTTCCCGGGGGGGGTCTGGAATGACAAACGCGTTTGGCAGCGTCCATCGGAACCTGGAGTTGAAGAAAAACTGATGGCTCAGGGCGCCTTCTGCCGACCACTCTGCCTTCTTCTCGTTGTTGCTTTTTCCCACATCAAATGTGTGCAACAATTCCTTTAGCAGCTGTCTTTTGGATCTACCATGATAGTCCATGAATGCCTTCATGTATTCTGTTATTTTGTATCCGTCTGGAGTGGGGGCCACATTATCAGGCACCGCTTTGAAACGTTCGTCCATTCTGAGATTCTGGTCGAATCGATGGTACCTTTCATACATGCGAGTTCGGCCAATGGTCAGCATCTGGACCCTTTTAAACATGTGCAAGTTCCCCTCCGCCATACCGCAGTGCGACATGAGAGGGGTGGGAGACGTGATCTGGGCACCGCTCTCTCGCATATCAGAACCACCCACAAAGTGGTGGGCGTACAGCTGCTGTTCTGTGCCGTCTTCGTAGCTGCGACGCTGCAGAATGCGGTCATTGTAAATGACGTGCGAAAAGCTCACGTCGCTGCCCAATTGCTCGGAATTCAGCACATACGGGACCACCTTGAAGCCTTCTGGCCACGAGATCTTGCCGACTCTGCATTCGTTGGTGGCAGGACTCTGCGGTGTTTTGGTGGTCCAAATATCGGTGGTGCTCGTCGCAAAAACCTCGTCGATGTCCAGGTTTTGCTTGTACATGTCGGGATGAGCAGACAGTAACCCGGGATCCGCGCCGGACAGCCGTCCGTTCACCTGCGTATATGCGTTGCGCTCGATGGTGTCGTACTTGAGATCCACCGCATGCTTTGCAGAAGTCCCGAAAATGTTTGCGCCGGCACTCTGCACGCACTGCGAGTCGATGCGCATGCACAACTTGTTGTCAGGGCGCGACGTTGCACGTTCCCCGGCACCTGGCACCGCCATGTAGTACTCGCCCACAAAGCGGGGGTAATTGCCGTCGGTGAGGTCGATTTCTGGCGGCATTATCAATTCCGGGGCTGCTTCGTCTTCCGCCAAATGGCACTCCTTGCGATCGGGCGTCCGTGGATGCATCAGCGTGAAATCGGCTGGTACAGACAGCGGACCTCGCGTAAAGTCCGCTCCAGGGCCATAGACCTTCAGATCCGACATCGTACACCGTCCGCCCTGAGATGGATTTTGCGGGGAGCTGGTCTGAGCAGCACTGGGATCAGAGTGTCCAAAGATTGACAACATAAAAGGGCTGGTTGTTTTGCACATGTCCACACTCTTGAACGGTGTCGCTGTGTCGTCACTCTGAAACATGTTTACGGTCGCGGCCACAGGGTTCCACGTTCCCTGGGAAATCCCCTGTTTCAACAGAGATGCTTGGTTGTTCTTGTCGTATATGCAATGTGTCTTGACGATGCGGCTGCACTCGTTCGCTGGTGCGGTATTGCTGCAGCCCGTGGCAAACACCGGGGCCGCCGGAATATTCTGCGCAGAATCTGCTGCCGTGTAGTCTTCAAACATCTTGTCGTATGTACCGAGGTATTCTGCGGTGTAATCCTCAATGTTGTCGATGTTTCCCAACTCCCTGTGGATGTCGTCAAAGTTGAGGTCGAGAATCTTGATGCCTCGTCGGCCACCTTCGACGTCGTCGTGGAACTGTGCGAGCAGGCCTGGATTTTTCACAGGACTGTGTGTGTTCACGGGAATAGACACGTCAAAAAGTTTCTTCAAGAATGACTCCATAAAGCCGGCTGTCTTGACCTGCCAGAAATTCGTGTCCTCAAACGTCATGATGCTATCGAGACCATTGCGGTGGCCCATGAGATTGGTGTCCGAGAACTGCTTGGCTGCGGTCAATGCGTCGTCTTCGACTGCCTCGTCGTTTTTGGTTCCGGGTTGAATGCCTCCGCCCCACAACGCCACGGGCGCGAATTTGGTAAAGACAGAATCCAGCATGTCCTCTGTCTTGTGCACCTGAT
>Ga0105054_10007573_pt1 | contig 14687 bp, 15 predicted proteins | sample BON02_FD_78091 | JGI IMG/M metagenome (GOLD analysis project Ga0105054, IMG submission 78091) | Freshwater microbial communities from Lake Bonney liftoff mats and glacier meltwater in Antarctica - BON-02 (megahit assembly) | ecosystem: Environmental > Aquatic > Freshwater > Ice > Glacier...
GGACTCCCCTGGTCGCTGGCGTGAGTCGCTGAGCGATTGAGAAAGGAGCGCGCGTCGCCATCGCCGGCGCTGGCCGCCGCGCCACCGGCTTCGTTGCCAGCGAACAGCGCATCCTCGATCTCGTCGATGTCGTTCTGGATCCCGTCGGACACCGGCCGGTAGTCGTCCACCACACGGTCAAGCAGGGCGTGCAGCACCGCCCTGGCACCACGCCGCAACACATTGGGCCGTTTCTCGAGGTCGGCGCGCACCGCGTGGATATGCGACGCCTCGTCGTGGCGCACCGTGATGACGAAACCGGGCCCAACGAACACGTGGAGCTCACCAAAGGTGACCGTCTCGGTTGCATCGTGGTATGCGGCGGGCCGAATGACGCAGAACAGGACGTCGCCGGAGCCACGCGCCGTTGCGGCGAGCACATTCCAGTCATTCGACCCGGTCTGGACGCAGATGCCACCCCCGTACACCGTGGATGTGGTGAACACACCGCGACCGTAGCGCTGGCCACGGTCGCGCTTACCGCAGTGTTACGCCGCGACCACCCCCGGGGCATCGGGGTCGTGCTCGGGCACGCCGCTCGTGAGGATGAAGGCACATGCGACAGCGGCAACCAGGAACATGACGGCCGACCACCAGAAGGCCACCGAGTACCCGTGCACTGCCGCCTCTGCCTGCGCCAACTGCGAGCCGGGGTCGGCGGCGGTGGTGAGGAACGAGGCGACTGCCGTGGCGAACAGCGTGCTGAGCAGTGCCGTGCCGATTGAGCCACCCACCTGCCCGGTGGTGTTGACCATGGCGGATGCCACGCCGGCGTCGCTCTTATGCACGCCCATGGTGCCCACCTCGAACGAGATGGCGAACACCAGACCCAGACCAAGGCCTGTCACGACGAGGCCGGGCAGCACGTGCGACGCGTAGGGCGTTGACACGCCGATCTGCGTGAGTAGCACCATGCCGATGGCGCCGAGGGCGAGCCCGATGGTCATGGGAATGCGCGGTCCCGTACGGGGCAGGATGAACGCCGTGGATGTGGTGGCCGTGACCATGATGGCGCCGATCATCGGCAAGAAGGCCAGACCCGTCGTGACGGGCGAGTAGCCGAGCGTGGTCTGCAGGTAGTACGTGAGAAACAGGAATACCCCGAAGAGCGCCATGGACGCCAGGGCGAGCGCGAGGTACGACCCCCCGCGGTTGCGCTCGAGCACCACGCGCAGGGGCAGCAGCGGATTCGCGACCCGCATCTCGATGATGACGAAGAGAGTCAGCAGGATGACCCCGGCACTGAGCATGCCGATGGTGATGCCAGCCGACCAGCCGTCGGTCTGCGCGGTAGCGAACCCGTACACAAGGGCCAAGAGCCCCGCCACCGATGTGAAGACACCCGGCAGATCCAGATGCGCCTTCTCGCTGCTGCGCGCGTGGCGCAGTAGCACCATGCCGAAGATGACGGCGGGCACGGCCAGCAGCAGGTTGACCCACAGGCACCAGCGCCATGACAGGTACTCGGTGAGCACGCCACCCAGCAGGAGGCCCAGCGCGCCACCACCACCGGCAATGGCGCCGTAGATGCCGAAGGCCTTCCCGCGCTCGTTGGGGTCGGTGAACGTGGTGGTGAGCAGCGACAGCGCGGCCGGGGCGAGGAGTGCACCGAATGCGCCTTGAAGGGCGCGGGCGGTCACAAGCACCGTGAAGTCCTGCGCCAGGCCACCCAGCGCGGATGCGCCGGCGAAGCCGATCAGCCCGATGATGAACACGCGCTTGCGTCCGAAGAGGTCGCTGAGGCGCCCACCGAACAGCAGAAGGCTGCCGAAGGCCAGTGCGTAGGCCGTGATAATCCACTGGCGATTGGCGTCGGAGAAGCCCAGATCCGCTTGGGCCGACGGCAGCGCGATGTTCACGATCGTGCCGTCCAGCACCACCATCAATTGGGCGAGACCCAGGATGGCGAGGATGGCCCACCGCGATTTGTGGTGGGGGTTCTCGTGATGATGGGTGGGGTTGGTCAAGTGGCGCGGCTTCGGTCGGGTGACGCGTGCAAAAGGATGCATGCGCGGCCGTGCACGCTAGTCCCTCAAGGGCAGGTCAGCCTCGCGGCAGCCCATCGGATGGCGCTGGTCATCGTGGGAATGCCACCCGAAAACGATGACGGGCTCCTCGATGAGGAGCCCGTCGGTACGGCTAAATGGGGGTGACATACGGCACCCGTGGATCAAACCGCCGTAACTGCCTGTGCCTGCGGACCCTTGGGGCCCTCACCAGCAGTGAAATTCACACGCTGGCCCTCGTCGAGGGAACGGTAACCCGAACCCTGGATCTCGGAGAAGTGCACAAACAGATCCTTACCCCCATCATCGGGGGTGATGAAACCGAAGCCCTTCTCGGCGTTAAACCACTTCACGACGCCTTCCGGCACGCTATCCACCTTGTTCGGCGAGGAATGCCACTGCACGCCGAAACATGTACCGACGGCCTGCTCTTCCACGCATTGCTGAGATCACTCCGAATGAGTGACCGAGGTGAACGCTAGTCAGAGTCGCGGCAAAAGGCCCACAACAATCTTGCATCAGCTCCGTTTGGTGCGAATGAACGCGGTGAGTCCGAAGGTGCCAACCGCCGAAAGTCCCATGCGACTGTAGAAACCCTCGGCATCGCGTTCGGCGATGAGCACCTGATGGTGGAAGGTCTCGAGGGGGTAGTGATCGAGCACGCCCTGCATGAGCCGGCGGCCAAACCCCTGCCCCTGGTGGTCGGGCGACACGAGGATGTCGGCGATGTAGACGGCGAAGACGCCGTCGCTCATGGTGCGCACGAAGCCCACCACCTCGCCGTCGTGCACCGCAACCAGAGCGAGGTCAGCGCGCTCCACCGCCGTGCGCAGCCGATCGGGGTCGCGTGCGTGGCTCCACGCGTTGGCGGCGTACACCGCCAGAATCCCGGGGAAGTCGGTCGCAGGGTCCGCCTGCCTTATCTCTACGCGCGTGCCGATGGTCGTCACCGGTGACTCCCTCCTGGACTTGGTACCGTCACCCGCCGATGACGACACCGCCGAGCGAACTCCCCGAACGGTACGACCCGGCGGCAATCGAGGCCCGATGGCAGGGCATCTGGCAGGCCGAGAAGGCCTTTTGTGCCGAGCCAGTGGCCCGCGATGGCGAGACGGCGGTTATCCCCGACCGGCCGAAGGCCTACGTGCTGGAGATGCTCCCGTATCCATCGGGCGAGATCCATATGGGACACGTCAAGAACTACACCATGGGCGATGTGGTGGCGCACCACCGGCGTCGCACGGGGCACGTGGTGTTCCACCCCATGGGGTATGACGCATTCGGCCTGCCGGCCGAGAACGCGGCCATTCGCACGGGTGAGCCACCCGCAGAGGTGACGGCGCGCAATATCGCGAGCATCCGCACCCAACTCAAGCGCCTCGGCTTCTCCATTGATTGGGACGTGGAGATCAGCACGGCCGACCCCGAGTATTACCGCTGGACGCAGTGGATCTTTCTGCGGTTCCTCGAAAAGGGCCTGGTGGAGCGTCGCGAGGCAGCGGTGAACTGGTGCCCGGTGGACCAGACGGTATTGGCCAACGAACAGGTGGTGGATGGCCTGTGCGAGCGGTGTACCACGCCCGTGGAACTGCGCCAGCTGCCCCAGTGGTTTTTGCGCATCACCGACTACGCCCAGGCCCTGCTTGATGACATGGACCTGTTGGTGGACTGGCCCGAACGCGTGCTCACGATGCAGCGCAACTGGATTGGCCGCTCGGTGGGTGCCCGTGTGGAGTTCCGTCTGGACGATGACTCCGAGACCATCCCGGTGTTCACCACGCGGCCGGACACCCTGTACGGCGCCACATTCTTTCTGCTGGCTCCCGAACACCCGCTGGTGCCGCGTCTGGTGGCCGGACGACCGGAGCAGGCCGAGGTCACGTCGTATGTGGGCACCGCCGCCCGCACTGCGGTGGCCGAGCGCAGTTCTGTGGCGCGCCCAAAGACGGGTGTGTTTACCGGACGGCACGTCATCAACCCGGCCACCGGCCAGCCGATCCCCATCTGGGTGGCCGACTATGTGTTGATGGATTACGGCACCGGCGCCATCATGGCCGTGCCCGGACACGACGACCGCGACTTCGCATTTGCCACCACGTTCGGATTGCCGATCACGCGGGTGATCGCCGAGGACGGCGTCAGTGCCGATGCACCGCTGGCTGAGGCCATGACGGGCAGAGGGCGCGTAGTGAACAGCGATGTGCTCGACGGCATGGCGGTGGACGAGGCCAAGGCGACCATGTGCGCATGGCTGGCTGAGCGCGATGTGGGCAGCGCCACGGTCGGATTTCGCCTGCGTGACTGGCTCATCTCGCGCCAGCGGTACTGGGGCGCGCCGATTCCCGTGGTCCACTGCTCCACATGCGGCGTGGTGCCGGTGCCCGACGACCAGCTGCCAGTGCTCCTGCCACACATCGAGGACTACGCACCGAAGGGGCAGAGCCCCTTGGCGTCGGCCACCGCGTGGCTTGAGACGAAGTGCCCCACATGCGATGCACCAGCCCTGCGCGAGACCGACACCATGGACACATTCGTGGATTCGTCCTGGTACTTCCTTCGCTACACGGCTCCGCATCTAACGGAGGCCCCGTTCTCGCGTGAGGTCATCGACTACTGGCTGCCGGTTGACCAGTACATCGGCGGCGTGGAGCACGCGATTTTGCACCTGCTGTACGCACGGTTCTTCACCAAGGTGCTGCACGACCTGGGGCTGGTCAGTACCCGCGAGCCATTCGCACGGCTGTTCACGCAAGGGATGATCCACCATCAGGGCGCGAAGATGAGCAAGAGCCGCGGCAACGTGGTTGCACCGGACGAGATCATCGAGCGCTTCGGTGCCGACACCCTGCGGCTCTACATCCTGTTTATGGGCCCCGCGGCCGACGATGCCGAGTGGAATGACGCTGGTGTGGAGGGGCAGCGCCGGTTCCTCGACCGCATCTGGCGGCTGGTGATGCACCTGCCTGCCGATGGCTCAGGCGTGCGGCCGACGGTGGATGAGGTGGCCGACAATCCCGCTGCCTTGGCACTGGTGCGCAAGGCCGAGGTCACCGTGGACAAGGTGAGCCACGACATCGGCGAGCGTTTCTCGTTTCACACGGCCATCAGCGCCATCCAGGAGCTGGTGAATCAGGCCACCAAGAGCGCCGGTGACGGCAGCCTTGACTCACCCGCCGGACACCGAGCGCTTCACCACGCGGTCCGCACCACGGTGTCGCTGATCTTTCCAATTGCGCCGCACATCGCGTCGGAATTGTGGGAGCGCATGGGATACGGCCCTGCGCTGTGGCAGGACCCGTGGCCCGTGGCCGATCCGGCCTTCTTGGTGACTGACACCGTGACCGTGGTCATTCAGGTGAACGGCAAGCTGCGCGACAAGCTGGAGGTTGCGCCCGAGATGCCTGAGGATGATCTGATGGCGCTGGCGCTGGCGCTGCCAAAGGTGGTGGCCGCGCTGGGCGGGGCCGAGATCAAGCGGACGATCGTGGTGCCCGGGAAGTTGGTGAACCTGGTGGTGGGCGGGACGTAACGCCCCCACGCGGCGCTTGGCACCGCGCGTGCGCCACCGTTGTGGTGGACGGACATACCGTGGCCCCATGGACGGCTTGCTGCCATGGATTCGCCGAAGTGGCTGGATGTACGGCCTGGTGGCTGTCGTCTTGGCCGTCGTTGCGTGGCGTTGGGCGGGACCCAGCGGGGGTGGCGCCGGTGCATCCGATGGCGGCACCGCGACGGCGACTGTGGTGCGGCGCCCGGTGACCACCGCCATGCCCATCGTGCATGTGGCGGGTGAAGTACGCAATCCGGGCGTGTACCGCATTGGCGGTGACGACCGGGTGATCCAGGCGATCCGGCTGGCGGGTGGCCCCACGGCCCGGGCCAACCTGCAGGGCTTAAATCTGGCGGCACCCATCGCTGATGGCCAGCAGATCCTGGTGCCCCCCAAGGTGGTGGCCACGGCTGCTGGTGGCGGAGGAGGGGCAGCCTCCGCTGCGGGCCGATCGGGCCCCATCAGCCTGTCGTCGGCATCGGCCACCGAGCTGGAGGCACTCGACGGCGTGGGCCCAGCGCTGGCGCAGCGCATCGTGGATTGGCGTCAAAGCCACGGCGGGTTCCGGTCGCTGGATCAGTTGGATGACGTGCCGGGGATTGGGCCAGCGCGTCTCGCCTCCCTGCGGTTGCAGCTCACGCTGTGATGGCCCCGGGCGGGGCGCAGCCCCTGGCCCGGCATGCGCCGCTCGGCCTGCTGGCCGCGCTTGCGTTGGGGTTGCTTGTGGGGCCATATGGCGCTCCGGTGGTACCGCTGGCGGCCCTGGCCGTGGCGGCCACATGCATGGCCGGTCTGGCCGCCCGCGGTGGCGCGTCCACGTACGTCGTCATTTTATTGGCGCTTGCCGGGTGGGCAGCGGGGGCAGCGTGGGGTGCGGCCAGGGTGCAGCACACGCAGGTGCAGCCGGTGACGCGTACCGGCGCGGTGCAGGGAACCGTGGTGGTTGACCAGCCCCCGCAGGTGACGTCGAAAGCAATCCGCGCGCAGGTGGTGGTTGATCACCTGACCGGTGCCGCAGCGCGGCCGGGTACGCGCCTGCTGCTCGATCTTCCGGTGGGTGCACCAATCCCCAAGGTCGGGTACGTGCTGAGGGTGAAGGGGAGAATGGCCCTGGCGGCCCGCCCCGGCGCTCCGGACTGGTGGTTCGCATGGCTGCGGCGTCAGCAGATCGCCGGTCGCATCTATGCGGCACGGTGGGATCAGGTGGCGACGCGCGGCGGTGTGGTGGGCGCGCGTGACGCCATGCGGCGCTGGGCGGGAGACAACGTGGCCCAGGGGCTGACCGGCGACTTAAAGGCCGTGGTACGGGGGATGGCGCTTGGTGGCGGCGCGGGGATGACGGATGGCACCGCTCAGGAGATGCGCGACGCGGGCGTGTGGCACCTATTGGCCGTGAGTGGTCAGAACGTTGCGGTGGTGGCCATTGGTATGGCGGCGGTGCTTGGCGCGGCGGGTATGTCGCGGCGCGGGCGGCTGATCGGCATGGGTGTGGCCATAGTGATCTACTGCTTGACGGTTGATGGTGGGGCATCGGTGGCCCGTGCCGGACTGGTGGGTGGCCTTGCGGTGATCGCGGACCTTGGAGGCAGCCCCCGCCGTCGGTGGTATGCACTGCTCCTGGCCCTCGTGGTGCTCTTGGCGTGGGATCCGCTGTCGGCCGATGACCCCGGGCTGCAGTTGTCGTTCGCCGCCGTCTGTGGCCTGTTCGTCATCGCCCCGCCGCTTGCGCAGTGGCTGCGGGGATATGTGCCGGGCAGGATGGCCGACCTCATCGCGCAGTCCGGTGGCGCGGGGCTGGCCACGGCACCCGTGCTGGCATCGGGCTTCGGCGCCATCTCGACGGTTGGCCTCCTGGCCAATCTGATCGCGGTGCCCGTCGCCGGGCCCGTTGTGGTGGTCGCCCTCCTCGGCACGCTGGGACACTGGCTCTGGGCACCCATCGGCGTGCTGCTGTCGTATGTCGCGGCGATTGGCGCAGGGCTGGTGATCGTGGTGGCGCGCATGGCGTCATCGGTGCCGGGGGCCGTGGTGCCGATGTCGGGGTGGGGCGCCCTGCCGCTGGCGGTGCTCGCGGCAACGCCAGCGGTGGTGTGGTGGTGGCTGCGACGCGCCCCCGGCGACCCGGTGCCGGGCGCGCGCATGGGTGCACCATCGGCGATCGCACGCGTGGCGCTGGTGGCATCGCTCGGCGTCCTGGCGGTTGCGGTGGTGGGGGTACCGGGGTGTGGCGGTGCGACGCGCACCTCGGCGGGCCCCGGGGTGCGCGTGTTGGATGTGGGGCAGGGGTCGGCCGCCGTACTGCGCGACGGCACCGACGGCGCTGTGCTGGTTGACACGGGCCCGCCCGGGACGCCCGCCCCGGTGCTCGATGCACTCGACCGGGCGGGCATCACGCGCGTGGCCGCGATCGTCATCAGCCACGGCGCCATGGATCATGCTGGGGGCACAGCGGCGGTGATGGATGCTGTGGCGGTGGGCCGCGTGGTGCTTCCCGATCCCGACCGTGACGCACCGCTGGTTCGGCAGATCGCCGCCGATGCCGCCGAGCGCGGAATTGCCGTGACCTGGGCATCGGCCGGCAGCGACATCGCAAGCGGCCCGTGGGAGGCACGCGTTGTGGGGCCGGGTCCGGACGCTGCGCGAAGTGCCGAGCCAAACGACCGCAGCCTCGTGCTGCTTGCGCGGGCCCCGGGCCTGACGGTGCTACTGCCAGGTGATGCTGAGGGCAACGTACTGCGCAACCTCTCGCTGCCACCGACGTCGGTGCTGGTGGTGCCGCACCACGGATCGGAAGACTTAGCGATTGCTCCGGTGCTCAAGCGTCTGCGGCCAACCATCGCCGTTATCTCGAGTGGACGGGGCAACCAGTTTGGGCATCCCCGGGCGCAGGTACTGGCCGCCCTTGGCGCGGAAGGGGCCAGGGTGCTGCGTACTGATCAGGGCGGTGATGTCGACCTGCGCAGAGGGGACGGGGGCATTGTCGTTGAGCGCGGGTAACCTCGGTCTGTGACACCGGAACCCCTGAAGCCCGTGTACTGGATCTCTGGCGAGGACCGCGCCAAGGTGGATCGCGCCGTGCAGCGCCTTGCCGCGCGCGTCGAGGGCGAGATGGGCATGCCCCCCGAGCGCTTTGACGCCACCGAGACGGCGGCGGTGGAGGTGCGCACGGCGTGCGAGGCGATGGCCTTCGGCGGAACTCGCCTGGTGGTGGTGCGCCGCGCCGACCAGTGGAAGGCGGCCGACGTCGAGACGCTGATCGAGTATCTGGACGACCCGCTGCCCACCACCTGCCTTGCGCTGGTGGGCAGCGGTGGCCCCACCCCGCGCATGCTCAGGGCCGTGGAGGCCGCGGGCCAGGTGCTCGCCTTTGGGCCGCCCGCCAAGGCGAACGCCAAGGAGCGCGCGGCGTGGTTTCGCACGTATGTGCAGGACGAGGTGAAGAAGTACGGCAGCAAAATCAGCCCGGCGCTTGCCAGCGAGGTGGTCACTCGCGCAGGGCGTGCCGGCGAGGACGCTGGCCATCTGGGCAATGAGGCCATAAAACTCGCCCTCGCCGCGGGGTCACAGGGCGTGACGAAGGATCTGGTGGATGCGCTTGTGGTGGTGGACCCCGAGGCGAAGGCCTATCTGTTGGGCGACCTCATCACCCAAGGCGACGCCCGGGGCGCCTACGGCATGCTTGCCGATCTGGCCGGTGGGTCGGACAGCACACATCCCATCGTGATCCACCGCACTCTGGCCCGGCACTTCCGCGGTATCGCCGTGGCCCAGACCCCGGGCGCGACCAAGGCCGACCTCGAGCGCCTCGTCGGGCTGAAGGGCTACCCCGCCGACAAGGCCTTGGAGCAGGCGCAGCGTCTGGCACCGGGCACCGGGGAGTGGTGCGTGGCGCGCATCGCCGATCTGGAACTCGACCTGCGCTTGTCAGAGCTGCGCCATCTGGGCGCATCGCCCGACGACGGCGAGCGCTTCGTGCTTGAGGTCGCCGTGCGCGACCTGCTGGGAACATGTCGGGGGTAGGACGCGTGCGTGGGCGTTAGTGAGAGGGATCCGTTGAGTGGTCCAGGTGGCGTAGTCGATCGTCTGTGCGAGCACCTCGCGCGGAGTTCGATTGCGCTTGTCCTCGACAACGACGAGGCGCCCGTCGCCGTCAATCGCAAGTAGGTCGAGCGTTCCTAACGGTGTCTGAGTCTGACGTCCGATGATGATCACGTCGATCCCGAGAAGCTCGGGGGGCGGACTCGAGGTTGTCCCGTAGCCCGTAGAACTTGAAGACGGCGGTCCTCCTGCTCCGTCCGTTGCCGTTAGCAGCGTTCGGGGCGATCTGCCGAGATCGAAGGAGGACCACCGTGAAGGAAACCGTACCGTCCGAGCAGGCCGTCACGCGCCGGGAATATTCGCTTCCGCCACGCGTGCAGGAGGCGCTCGGGGCGCTGGTGGGCGAGCGCCTCATGAGCCTGATCCGCACCTGCCGTCAGCGTGGCCTCGCTCCGCTGGCCCAGATGGTCGCCCTGCAGCGGGCGTCCGGGCCGCTGGTGCTCTCGCTAACCCCGGCACCTCCGTAGGCTCGGCGATGAGCACCCATCGGTGCTTGACTCGCTTTGGCCTACTGGTGGCCGCGGCCCATGACGTCCATGCGCGCACGGTAAACAAGTACTCTGTTTGTTGGGTCCGTCCGGCCCAAACGTCACGATGATGGAGATGGGTCCAGCTTGAGTCGCCGTGCGTACAAGAATCCTCCCGCCGCCGAGGCCGTTTGCGAGTTTCGGTTCCGGTCAAGCGACGAGTGGGACTCCACGACCCCGTTCCGCCTCTTCGAACAGCTGCGGGAGTCGTATCCAGAGCCCCTGAAGCAGGACCTCGCCTTCACGCCTCCTGCGGGTGTCCCGGGGCAGCCGGGCGGAGCCTTCCTCCAGCCGGAGATGGTCCCCCGAACCGAGCTGCGAAACGCGGGCGGCGGACGCGTTTTGAGAATTTCTCCCGGGTTGCTATCGGTCTCGGTGATGGCTCCCTATCCGGGCTGGGAGACCTTCAAGCCGCAGATCGCCGAAGCTCTTGAGGCGTATATCGCCACCGGAGTGGGCAACCCCAACATCGTGCGCATCGGGGTCAGGTACGTCAATCGGATTGCGCTGCCCGGAGTCGCGGTCGAGCTTTCGGACTACTTCACGGTGCCTCCGCCCAGTGCCCCTGGGCTACCTGACAACTTGGGGGGCTTCCTAATGCGCCAAGAGTTCTTTTACGAGGACCCTCGCGAGTCGTTGATCCTTACCTTCGCAACCGGGGGGCCATCCGAGGGGGCCGAGCCCAAAGCCGAGGTGATCCTTGATATTGATGCGATCCAGAACTGGGATGAAGCGGTGCCGCTGAACGTCGCAGACGCGCTGCCAGTGGTCGAGGCGGTCCGTGACCGCGAGCGAGATGCGTTCGAGGCCTGCATCACTGATGCGACTAGGAGCCTCTTCAACGGTGCTTAAGACGAGGCCGCGAACCGAGTCGTCACAGGTGCCGGACCCGTATTCCGGAGGAGCGCTGCACCAGCGGGTCGTCGGAATCCCTTCCCAGTCTCTCCACAAGGGCACGATCTTGCCGGACACATCACCAGATGTCTTTGCTCGCCTTGCAGGTGACGTGGTCATGTTTATCGAGACCAAGCGCCACTCCGCGCCCGCTTGGGACCTCATAGATCTGGGCTCGTTTTGGGAAGGGTCGCTTCGCGATGACCTCGGGACGGTGCTCCGCAGAATCCCTCCAAACGTCTATGTCACGGTAGGCGAGATTCTTGACTGGGAGAGCTACGTGCGACCGAGGCGCCCGAGAACAACATTGGCCGTTGAGGAGGACGTCGTCTTTAGGACTCCGCTGCCAAGGCGTCGTGTCACGGTTACGATTCGGCAGCGCCGCCGCCCACCGGCGACGCTAAGCCTCTCTGATGAAGAATGGGATCGGTTGGCCGACTAGAGATGAGCCCCGAGCCTCCGTCCGAGAGCTGGTACGAGGTCTGCAGCGGAGAGGGTCTACTTCAAGGGGACCTCATCCCCAGCTGCCCTGTCATCGAACCTCTCTCGCTAGGGGCGCAAGCGGGGCAGCAGGCCAGTGTTGATCTGGTGGACGTGGATCTGGTTGTGCTGAGTCAGAGCTGCGATCTCGAAGCCAAAAAGATCGACGTGGTCCTCGGGGCTGCCTACCGAGATTGGCATACGCTGAAGACCGCCGAGCTCGGGAGAGGCAATAGTTACTTAGGTACTGAATCCTTCCGCAAGAAGCTGGTCAGCGGCGACATACCGGGCCTCTTTCTCCTAAATCGCTTTGACGGTGCTCTGTTGTTGCCGTGGTCAATAGTGGATTTTCGAAGGCCTTACGTTGTTCCGCTGTCAGTCATGGCTGAACACGCGGCACAATCAGGCGAGAGGCTTCGAATGATTTCTCCGTACAGGGAGCACCTTGCCCAAGCTTTCGCTCGCTATGTGATGCGTGTGGGCCTCCCCATCGGGCCGAAGGCATTTGTTTCAGAGGGCGCGTAGCAGCGCGATTGACCTAACCGGGTCAGGTTTGAAGCTCGCGTTTGCGTTACCGGGTTCGCCAAGGGAGGATGTCCCGCTCGTCGTAGAACTTCGCTCTGGCACAGCGCTCGCAGAGCCGTCCTCACCAAGCTGCCAAAGAGACATCCTGGTTGCCATCACACCTACGGTCGTTCTGCGACCGGCTTGGCCTTCAGAGCTGCGGCATGAGACCACCGGCGACCTCGATCAATTTGCAAAGTTCGGCGATGCCGTCAGCCGCAGTCGCCATGGCCGAGCGTCCTCGGCCCCTCGTTTACTATCAACCACGTGATGAGGCATATCCGGACGGCGTTGACGACATGAACAAGGCGGAGATTCGCCGCAGAGCAATGGCCTTTTCGAAGGAGTGGGAGAACGCCAGCAGTGAGCAGTCTGACCGACAGCCATTCTGGGACGCGTTCTATGCAATTTTTGGCCTCTCCCGCCGCCACGTCGCGGTCTACGAGCAAGCCGCCATCCGCGCCTCGACCGGCGGACACGGCTGGATCGACATGCTCCAGCCCGGTGAGATGGGTGTGGAGCACAAGTCCCGCGGCGAGAACCTCGATGCAGCGATGGACCAGCTGGAGGACTACCTCGGGCGGCTGAAGTCCGCCGACGTCCCCTGGCTACTCATCGCCTGCGACTTCGCACGATTCAAGTGGAAGAACCTGGAGACCGAAGAGAGCGGAGAGTTCGCTCTCAAGGATCTGGCGGACAACCTCGAACTGTTCTGGTGGATCGCAGGCGGCGACACCCCGCAGGAGGCCGGACTTCCTGAGGTCGAGGTCAACCTTCAGGCGACCGAGCTGCTCGCCGTCCTTCACGACGAGCTGCGGGCCTCGGGCTATCCGGACCATGACATGCGTGAGTGGCTGACTCGCATTCTCTTCTGCCTCTTCGCAGACGACACCGAGGTCTGGGACCGAAAGCTCTTTGAGACGTTCATCGAATCCCGAACCCGCGAAGACGGCAGCGATCTCGGACCACAGGTCAACTACGTCTTCCAGATTCTCGACACGCCAGACTCGGATCGCTCACCGAACCTTGATGAAGAACTCGCTGGGCTTGCGTACGTCAACGGTGATCTGTTCAAGCGAGACCTCCGAACGCCTGCGTGCAACGAGAGCGTCCGCGACGCTCTTCGTCGGGCATGCCGGTACAACTGGGGGAAGGTCTCTCCCGCCATCTTCGGCTCCCTGTTCCAGAACGTGATGCAGCCCGCCGAACGCCGACAGCTCGGCGGGCACTACACGACCGAGGCGAACATCCTCCGCACCATTCGACCGCTCTTGACCGGACCCCATTCTTCGGTCCACCCCGAGTGAGAGTTACGGGGTCGGTACTGCTGTAGTTGTACCTCTTTGCCGCCATATGGCGGCAAACTCGTCCGGGCTGAGCATGCCAAGCGCAGAATGCGGATGATTCTTGTTGTGGTCAGTCCGCCAGTCTTCGGCGAGCATCTGCGCCTCCAGCAAGGTGAAAAAAAGCTCCTGGTTCAGTAGTTCGTCCCGGAGGCGACCATTCAGGGATTCGACGTATGGGTTTTGCCAGGGCGACCCGGGCTCGATGAAGGCGGCTCCGGTGCCAGACAAGCGGCACCAGTCAGCAAGGGCATGTGAGGTGAACTCCGGGCCGTTGTCGGAGCGGATGAAGTCCGGGGCAAGCCCGCGAGTCTCGATCAGCTCCTCGAGAACCTCAACCGTCTTGTCTGCGGTGATCGAGCGTGCCACTTCAACCGCCAAGACCTCCCGGGTGAACTCGTCGACGATGTTCAGGTACCTCAACCGCCGGCCATCTGCGGTCTGGTCATCTTGGTAGTCGATCGCCCAGACGTGGTTTGCATACTCGGCTTTAAGCCGCTTGGGATCGGTATCAGAGGAGCCGGTCCGGCTCCTCTTTGTGGCTTTGTGGGGCACTTTCAGGCCTTCTTCGCGCCAGATCCTCTGAACCCGTTTGCGGTTGACCATGAAGCCCGTCTTCCTCGCGATCGCGTGAGCCCGGCGGTAGCCGTAGCGGGGTCGCTGCTTGGCGAATGCGACCAGCCAGGAGCGCAGCTCCAATTCCTGATCAGCCATGATCGGCAACCTTCTCTGGGTGGAGCGGGACTGGCCGGTGATCCGGCAGGCCCGACGTTCGGAGATCTCGAGGCGGTCGATCAGGTGATTGACCGCCAATCTTTTCCGGGCCGGGCTTAGAAGTTTCCCCGGGATATCTCCTTGAGGGCGAGGTTCTCGAGCTGCTGGTCGGCGACGATCCGCTTGAGCTGCTGGTTCTCCTTGCGGAGTGCTTTGAGCTCCTTGGCGTCGTTGGCTTTCATGCCGCCGTACTGATTGCGCCAGCGGTGAAAGCTCTGCTCGGAGATCTCGAGGTGCTTGGCCACCTCCGCGATGGTCTTGCCTTCGGCCAGGAGGCGGTCGGCCTCGCGGAGCTTCCTGGTGATCTGTTCGGGGGTGTGGCGTCGATTCTTCATGTGAGTCCTTTCGTGCCCGGTATCCGGGCATTATCGAACTCTCACAAGAGGTGGATCAGTCTGAGGGGGTCAGGTCA
>Ga0105054_10007576_pt1 | contig 14684 bp, 11 predicted proteins | sample BON02_FD_78091 | JGI IMG/M metagenome (GOLD analysis project Ga0105054, IMG submission 78091) | Freshwater microbial communities from Lake Bonney liftoff mats and glacier meltwater in Antarctica - BON-02 (megahit assembly) | ecosystem: Environmental > Aquatic > Freshwater > Ice > Glacier...
CCATAGGCCGGGCAGCCGATGGTCGACAGCGATTCGAGGAAACACGCCGCCAGCCGCCCCAGCCCGCCGTTGCCAAGGGCCGCGTCAGGCTCATCGGCCAGCACGCTGGCCAGGTCCACCCCATGCCCGCGCAAGGCATTGTCGGCAATGTCCAGCAGCCCCAGATTGACCACCGCATCCTCAAGCAGCCGGCCGATCAGGAATTCCATCGACAGGTAATACACCCGCTTGTGCTGACCGCCATAGGTGGCGCGGGTGCTGGCGAACCACGGATCGACGATCCGGTCGCGCACCGTCAGCGACAGCGCGATGCGCCAATCGGTGATCTGGGCATGGGCGGCATCCTTGCCCAGCGAATAGGTCAGGTGATGGACGATGGCATCGGAAAAATCGGCGGACATATCTTTGGCGGACATGGAAAACCTTTCGGTGCTCGGAAAAAACGGGGATGCTGTCGGCGACAACCAACCCCGGCGTCATCGGGACCGCGCCCCTTGTGAAAGCGCTTTGGAGGCAGGGTTTGGGGGTTTTTCGTCGCCACCGCAAGGGGGCGGCGCCACCGGCGCGCAACCCGGGCGCCTGCGTTGCATGGCTGCCGCGGTTGGCGGGCTTGCCTTGCGCACAGTTATCAAAAATGCCGCGCTGTGCGATCAGGGTGTCGGGGCATCCGCACGCAGCAACCCCTGCGCCTTGAGATCGCGCCACAATGCGGCGGGAATTTCCGCCCCGGCGGCGCGCAGATTCGAGGTTGTTTCCTCCACCCCCTGCCCGCCCGGGATCACCGACAGGGTGGCGGGATGCAGCAAGGGAAAGCGGAACGCCGCATCCACCAGCCGGGTGTCGTGGTCGCGGCAGACCGCCTCGATCCCCGCCACCCGGTCGAGGATATGCTGCGGTGCGGGTTCATAATCGTACCACGCGCCCGGGCGCGGCCCGGTGGCAAGGATTCCGGAATTATAGGCCCCGCCCATCACCAGACCGATGCCACGCGCCTCGCAAAGCGGCAGAAAGCTGTCCAGCGCGTGCTGTTCCAGCAGGGTATAGCGCCCGGCCAGCAGGAAGATGTCGAAATCGCCGCGCTCGGCCAGTTGCTGGCACACCTGCCACTCGTTCACGCCCGCGCCGAACGCTTTGATCACGCCCTCGTGGCGCATCTTCTCAAGCGCGTGATAGCCACCCGCCATCAACTGATCGACCTTGGCGTGCACATTGGCGCGGCTGCCCTGATTGGGCACATCAATGTCATGGGCGAACAGGATGTCGATCTGATCAACGCCCAGACGCTCGAAGCTCGCTTCAAGGCTGCGCATCACGCCGTCGTAGGAATAATCGTAAACCTCGCGCCGGTTGGGCACCTCGAACCATTTGCCGATCCCATCGCGGGTTTCGGGGGGGCTGGGTTGCAGATAGCGGCCCACCTTGCTGGACAACACATAGTCATCACGCGGCTTGTCGCGCAGAAACCGGTTCAGCCGGGTTTCCGACAGCCCGAAACCGTACAGCGGCGCGGTGTCATAGTATCGCACGCCGCCCTCCCATGCCGCCTGCAACGTGGCATGGGCCGCCTCGTCGGAAATCGCGCGGTAAAGGTTGCCCAGGGGGGCCGTGCCCATGCCCAGTTCGGTAAAGGTCAGGGCCTTGCCGATCCGGTCGAAGCTGCGTGTTTTCAAGGTCATGTCATGCGTTCCTCAGACAAGTTCGCCGGCGCGGAAACAGGCCACGCGGCGGGTGCCGGTCTGTTCCAGCACCGGGCGTTCTGCGCTGCACCGCCTGATCGCCAGCGGACAGCGCGGGTGATAGGCGCACCCGTTCGGTGGGTTGATCGGATCGGGGATTTCGCCCGTGGGTGGCACCACTTCGCGCCCGTATCCATCCATCTTCGGCGCCGCCTCGATCAGCATGCGGGTATAGGGGTGCAGGGGTGCGTCGAACAGATCGCCCGGCGCCGCCTCTTCCACAAGGCGCCCCAAGTACAGCACGCCGATCCGGTCGGCCATGTGTTGCACCACCGTCAGATCGTGGCTGATGAACAGATAGGTCAGCCCGAATTCGTCGCGCAGATCGCTCATCAAATTCAGCACTTGCGCCTGCACCGACACATCCAGCGCCGATGTGGGTTCGTCGCAGACGATCAGCTTGGGTTCACTGGCCAAAGCGCGGGCAACACAGATGCGTTGCCGCTGGCCGCCGCTGAATTCATGGGGAAACTTGCCTGCATCCAGCGGCGACAGGCCCACCTGCTCCAACAGCTTTTCGGCCAGCCCCTCGGTCTTGCCACCCCGCGCTGCCATGGGTTCAACGATGATGTCGCGCACCCGCCAGCGCGGGTTGAGTGACGCGAAAGGATCCTGAAATATCATCTGAATGTCGCTGCGGATGCGGTCGATTTCAGCGTCGGACGCGCGCATCAGATCGACGCCGTCGATCTGCACCGTGCCCTGCGACGGTTTCAGCAGCCCCACCACCATCTTGCCGATGGTCGATTTGCCCGACCCGGATTCCCCCACCAGCGCATAGACGCTGCGCTCTTCGATCTCGAAACTCACGTCCGACACGGCAGTCAGAAACCGCTTGGGCAACCGCTCGATCACCCGGTTCAGCCAGGGTTTCGACACGTCGAACACCCGGGTCAGGGATTTGATCGACACCAGACTCATGGCGCCCCCATGGGAAACCAGCAGGCCACGCGCCCTGCCCCGTCTGCCACCGTGGGGCGCGGATCAACCGTGCAACGGTTCTGCGCCTTGGGACAGCGCGGGTGGAACGCGCACCCCTTGGGCAAGGCGGCAAGGCGCGGCATGGCGCCCGGGATTTGCGCCAACCGGCTGCGCCCCTTGCTGGCCAGCGGCGTCGCCCCCATCAGCCCGTGGGTGTAGGGATGGCGGGGCGCGCCCAGCACCTGCGCGACAGGCCCGATCTCGGCCAGCCGCCCGGCATACATCACCGCCACCCGGTCGGCGGTTTCGGCGATCACGCCCATATCGTGCGTCACCAGCATCACCGCCGCCCCCCGGTCGCGGCAGATGCGTTTCAGCAGGGCGATGATCTGCGCCTGAACGGAGACGTCGAGGGCGGTTGTCGGCTCATCGGCGATGACCAGAGAGGGCTCGGCACACAGCGCCAGAGCGATGACCACGCGCTGGCGCATCCCGCCGGAAAATTCGAACGGATAGCTGTCGATCCGGTCTTTCGCCGCCGGAATGCCCACCTCGTCCAATGCGGCGATGGCACGTTGGCGCGCCGCCGCACGGCCAAGGTGCAGATGGGCGTCGATGGTTTCGGACAACTGGTCGCCGATGGTCAACAGCGGATTGAGCGAGGTCAGGGGATCCTGAAACACCATGCCGATCTGCCGGCCCCGCACCTTGCGCATTTCCGCCGGGGTCAGGTTGTCGATACGCTTGCCGTTCAGCAGCACCTGTCCGCCGGAAATGCGCGCCGGGCGATCCAGCAACCCGATCACCGCATTGCCGGTCATCGACTTGCCCGCCCCGGATTCCCCCACCACCCCCAGGATTTCCCCCTTGGCAATGTCCCACGACACCGCATCCACAGGCTTCAAAACCCCATGGCGCGTCGGAATTTCGACGCTGAGCGCGTCCAATTGCAGAACCGGTGTGTTCATTTCAACCGCGGATTCAGCGCGTCGCGCAGCCAGTCGCCCATTAGGTTCACCGACAGGGCCAGCGCCAGAAGCGTGCAGGCCGGGAACAGCAAAATCCACCATTCGCCCGAGAACAGGAAGCCCTGGCCGATGCGGATCAGGGTGCCGAGACTGGGCTGGGTGGGCGGGGCGCCAACGCCCAGAAAGCTCAATGTCGCCTCGGCGATGATTGCCAGCGCCAGCGATATGGTGGCGATCACCAACACCGGCGACAAAACATTGGGCAGAATGTGGCGCAGCATGATCGCGGGGCCAGTGCGCCCGATCAGGCGGGCGGCCTGAACGTATTCCTTGTTCTTTTCCACCAGAGTGGCGCCGCGCACGACGCGGGCGAACTGCACCCAATCGGACAGCCCGATGGCGACGATCAGCACCCAGATCGCCACCTGATCGCGGTATTCGACCGGCGTGAACCCCTTGGCGACACCGAAGATCAGCAGCGCCACAAGGATGCTGGGAAACGTCAGTTGCACATCGGCGCTGCGCATGATGATGGTTTCGGGCCAGCCGCCGACGTAACCGGCGATCAACCCCAGCGTCACGCCGATGACCAGCGCCAGCAGAACGGCGGCAAACCCGACGAACAGCGAAATCCGCAGGCCATAGAGGATGGTGGAAAACACATCGCGGCCCTGATCGTCGGTGCCCAGCCAGAACTGCTCGCCGGTGAAGGCGTTGGGCGTGCCCGGCGCCGTGAAGCCGTTCATCAGGTTCAGCGTGGCGGGATTGAACGGATCATGGGGCGCGATCAAAGGCGCGAATACTGCGGCAAGCACCAGAAGCATGACGACTGCCATTGAGCAGATGGCGACCGGCGAATGGCGGAACGCCCAGGCGAAATCGGAACTCCACAAGCGGGTCAGGCGGCCCTGTTCGGCGGGCTTCACGGCGGCGGGTTGCGGAAAATCGGACATCAATGCCTCCCGTCGATGCGCAGACGCGGGTCGATGGCAAAATACAACAGGTCGACGATCAGGTTGATCGCCACGAACATCACCGAGATCAGCATCAGGTACGCCGCCATCACCGGAATATCGACGAACTGCACCGCGTTGATGAACAACAGCCCGACACCGGGCCACTGGAACACCGTTTCGGTGATGATCGCAAAGGCGATGATGCTGCCCAGTTGCAGGCCCGTCACGGTGATCACCGGCACCAGCGTGTTCTTCAGCGCATGGCGGAAATTGACCAGCCGTTCCGACAACCCCCGGGCGCGGGCAAAGCGGATGTAATCCATGCGCAGCACCTCAAGCATCTCGGATCGCACCAGCCGCATGATCAGCGTCATCTGGTACAGGCCCAACGTGATCGACGGCAGAATCAGTGCCTTCAACCCCGATTCGGTGAGGAACCCGGTGGACCAGTCGCCGATCATCACCGTTTCGCCCCGCCCGAAACTGGGCAAAAGGTCAAGCTCGACCGAGAACAGGTAGATCAGCAGTATCCCGATCAGGAAGGTGGGCAGCGAGACCCCGATCAACGACAGCGACATGATGAGATTGCTGGCGATGCCGTGCCTTCGGATCGCGGTGAACACGCCAAGGCCGATGCCGACGATGATCGCCAAAGCGCCTGAAACAGCCGCTAACTCAAGCGTGGCGGGCGCCCGTTCCCTGATGATTGTCGCCACAGGGCGGCCCTGGCGATAACTGACGCCGAAATTACCCTGGGCCGCATTGCCCAGGAATTTGAAATACTGCACGACGAACGGCTGATCCAGACCCAGTTGCACGCGCAACCGTTCGACATCGGCCATGGTGCGTTCTTGGCCCAGCATGTTGTCGATGGGGTCGCCGACAAAGCGGAACATCGAAAACGCCACCAGCCCCACGATCAGCAGGACAATGGCAGACTGGAACACGCGGCGCAGGATGTATGCGATCATCTGGGTTCTTTCAGGCGGGGGCGGCGCGGGGCCGCCCCGGCACGGCTCAGTTCACATTGGCCCAGCGCAGGATGAAGAAATTGTCGGTGCGCTGCACCACTTCGACACTGTCACGCACGCCCCAGACAAGCGGTTCGACATACAGCGGCACATAGGCGACCTGTTCCTGGTAGATCTGTGTCACCTCGGCCAGCATCGCGTTGCGCGCGCCCTCGTCCAGTTCCGACTGGATCATCGGCAACAACTCGTCGATGCGGGCGTTCGAGAAATCACCGAAATTCCAGCTGCCCAGACGCTTTTCCTCGTTCGGGGTGGCGACCAGAAACCGGATCGGGTGTTCGTGATCAAATGTGCCCGACGACCAGCCCAGCAGGTACATATCAAAATTGTCGGCCCTGAGTTCCGGCCAATAGTTGGCGACCGGCATCGCATCAAGCTGCGCGGTCAGCCCGATCTGCGCCAGCATGGCGACCGTGGCCTGACAGACGGATTCGTCGTTCAGATACCGGTCGTTGGGGCATTTCAGCCCGAACGAGAACCCGTCGGGATAACCCGCCTCGGCCAGCAGCGCCTTGGCCCCCTCGACATCCCAGACCGGTGCATCGGCCAGCGATGGCACATAGCCGCGGATTTCGGGGCTGACCAACTGGCTGGCGGGAAGGGCCGCGCCGCGCATGATGGTCTGCACGATGGCGGGGACGTTGATCGCCTGTGCCACCGCCTGGCGCACGCGCACATCGCGGAACGGGTTGGGCGCACCCTCATCGCCGAATTTCAGGGCTTCGGCGGCATGGGCAAAACCGAACATGATGTTGCGCGCTTCGATCCCCTGCACCACCTTGACGCCGGGGCTTTGCGACAGGCGCGCGGCATCCTGAATCGGCACCGGATTGATCAGGTCGACATCGCCAGACAACAGGGCGGCAACCGAAGTGGCGGGGTTCTGGATCGGGGTGAATTCGGCGCGGGTCACGTTGCCCCGGTCGTCGCCCCACCAGCCGTCAAAGGCGCTCAGCACGGTTTTCAGCCCCGGCTGGCGTTCGCTCAGCATATAGGGCCCGGTGCCGTTGGCGTTGAGGGTGGCGAAATTCTCGGTGTCCTTCGACGGGCGCTCGGCGCCGTTGGCGGCGGCCCAGCCGGAATCCATCATCATCCAGTTGGCGATGGAATCGGGGAAGATCGGGTTGGGTGCAGTCGTCATGATATCGACGGTGAAATCGTCGACCATGGTGACCGCCGACACCGGCGCGAACCACGACGAGGTGTCGGATTCGGGTGACGACGCGCGTTCATAGGAAAAAATCACATCCTGGGCGGTGAAATCACTGCCGTCCTGGAATTTGACGCCCTGGCGCAGTGCGAACCGCCAGCCCTGCCCGTCGCCGATCGGCTCCCAGGATGTGGCCAGGGCGGGCTCGATCGCCATGTTGCGGTCGCGCCGCACCAGCCCCTCATAGACGTTGTTCAGGAAGCTGAGAACCGGTGCCGCGTTCACGGCATGGGGGTCCATCGTCTGCGGGTCGGTGGTGCTGGCCCAGCGGAAGGTTTCAGCATGGGCGGGGGTTGCGAAGGCCGCGCCCATGGACAGCGCAATGACGCTGGCGGCAGTCAGTTTCAACATCGGATTTCCTTGTGCAATGGGTGGCTCCACGGGACGGGCGGAGGTGGACGGGCAAGGGAAGACACCTGCCCGCCCAGGTGCGTCAGTTCATCTCGAAATACTTGAACTTCGGCGTGTCATCTGCCGACACCGGCACGTCGATCCCATCGACAAAGCCCCAGTTCAGCACCTGGTGGTGCAGCGGGATATAAATCTGATCGGCCTGCACGACGGCCCAGATCTCGGCGATCATGTCGTTGCGCTTGTCCAGATCGGTTTCCGAGGCCAGCGCCTGGATCTTCATGTCGAGATCGGGATTCGAGTAGCCGGTGGCGTTCCACGAGCCATATTTTTCGGTGGTGGTGTGGGTCAGGAAGTTGAAGATGTATTCCGAATCATAGGTCGGAACGCCCCAGCCCAGCATGTAGAAATCGGTGGTCCTGTTGGAAATCAGCGGGAAATGCTGCGCCTTGGATTTCGCATCCAGGTTGACCGTGATGCCGATCTGCGCCAGCATGCCGACGGACGCCTGACAGATCGCCTCGTCGTTGACATAACGGTCGTTCGGGCAATCCAGCTGAATCGAGAACCCGTCGCCATAGCCCGCCTCTTTCATCAGCGACTTGGCGCCTTCCACGTCGGTGGCCACGGCAGCGTCCAGTTCCGAGGTCCAGCCGTTGACGAAGGGCGGCGCGATCATGCCCGCAGGCTGGCTCTGGCCACGCATCACCACCTGCTGAATCGCATCGCGGTTGATCGCCATGTTCATTGCCTGGCGCACCCGCACATCGGCCAGCGGGTTCTTGCCTTCGACATTGTCGTTGGCAAGGTCGGCGGCACCCATGTTCAGACCGAAAAAGATCACCCGGTTCTGGGGGGCGGTGGCCACTTTCAGCCCCTCGGCGTCCTCGACGCGGGCGATATCCTGCACCGGCACGTCCTGGATGAAATCCACCTCGCCCGACAACATCGCCGCCACCCGCGTCGAGGAGTTCTGGATCGGGGTATAGATGATCTCGGTCACGTCCATGGGGAATTCGTCGCGCCCCCAGTAATCCTCGTTGATCGCCAGCACGGTCTTGACGTCGGGTTCCCGGCTGACCAGGCGATAGGGGCCGGTGCCGTTGGCGTTCCTGGCAGCGAAGGTGTCCTCGCCGGCCGCATAGTTCTGAACCTCGACGGCATTGTTCGCCTCGGCCCAGCCCTTGTCCATAACGAACAGGTTGGTCAGGTTGGCGGGCAGGATCGGGTTCGGCCCGTTGGTCTCGATCTCGACGACATAATCCGAGGGCGCGCGCACCTCCTTCACCGAGGCCAGCAGTTCCTTGTAGTTGCTGTTCTCGGTCATCGCGCGGTCGAGGCTGAATTTCACGTCCTCGCTGGTGAACGCCGCGCCGTCGTGGAATGTCACGCCCTGGCGCAGGTTGAACACCCAGACATTGGCGTCATCGGGCGACACGGCCCAGTCGGTGGCCAGCGCCGGAACGGGCTGGCTGTTCATGTCCAGGATCAGCAGCGGCTCCATGATCTGGTGCGCAAGCGTCGCGGTCGGGCCCTCGTTCTGGGCGTGGGGGTCCATGGTCAGGGCGTCGCCTGCCCGGGCCCAGCGCAGGGTTTCGGCGCCAAGGATCGTAGGCGCAGCAGTCATGGCGGTGCTGGCCATCAGGGCCAGGGCGAGAGCAGTGGTGGGTATGCGCATTGCGGTCGTCCTCTTGGTTTGTGATGGCAATGACTGTCGCGGGGGCGCGCAAGGATTGCAAGGGGCACGTTGGTACAGCCGTTGCGCAAGAACTGTACCTTGCGCAACGCCACCGGGTGCGCCGGCCCGGCCCGCCGCCCGCACCTGTCGGGCGACATCGGGTCCGTCAGTCCGACCCTGCCATGGTCGCCTCGGCCAGCTTGTCAAACACCCGCGCGATCTCGGCGGCATCGGCATGGATCGGCGCACCCTCCTCGATCTCGGGCTCGGGCCACATCCATGCAAGGGCGGGATCGTGCAGCATCGCCCAGTCGCCGAACAACCGCCGGTCCGCCGCCCCCGATCGGTATATCGTGACGTTCAGATGCCGGTCATCCGCCCTGATGCGCGACATGGTGGCGGCCACCGCCGTCTCGGGCCCCTCCAGCAGTTGCAGATAGATGTCGCGCCGACAGATCAGCGCGCCTGTTATCCCGTCGCGGGCGTTGTTCTTGCGCGCCTTCACCAGAAGGTTGCCCAGCGTTGCCTCGTCAAAGGCGAAGGGCTGCGAGGAATAGATGAACCGGACAAGCATCGTCATGGCAGCCTCCTGACTGTGCCGCTCACCCTGCCGGGGCGGAGCCTGCATCGAGGTTTCAGCATAATGTGGTCGCAACGAAATGTCCAAGGCGATCGTCCGGCCCGCCCCATGTCGCACCCCGCGAAAACCCCCGGGAGGCCCGAATTTCAGGACATCCGATTCAGTTGCGGCGCAATTTCGGGCAGGTGGCACAGGATGTGATGCAGGGTTGGGCCACTTGACGAAAGGGAATGCTGCGAGGCTCTGCACTGCTGGACGCCGCAGCGCGATTGTCCCTCACCTGAACCTGCCATCTGGGCGAGACTGCCGCGCAGGGGTTTCATCCTGGCAGATAACCACCCCTGCGCGACGACAACATCACTGCTGTGTGCCAAGGATAGGCCCGTTTGCGACGCATTGCCAGCGTCGGGGGCAAGGTCCGTTCCGACACAGCGCAAAACGGGAAGAAATTTCATGGTTCACCACAACAAACTTGCTGCCTGCGTCACCGCCGCGCTGCTGGGTTCGACCAGCATCGCCGCCGCCCAAACCTGCGCCGACCCGATCAAGGTGGGCGTGCTGCATTCGCTGTCGGGCTCGATGGCGATTTCCGAAACCACGCTGAAGGATGTCATGCTGATGCTGGTCGAACAGCAGAACGCCAAGGGCGGGCTGCTGGGCTGTCAGATCGAGGCGGTGGTCGTCGACCCCGCGTCGGACTGGCCGCTGTTCGCGGAAAAGGCGCGCGAATTGCTGACCGTGTCCGAGGTCGATGTGATCTTCGGCAACTGGACCAGCGTTTCGCGCAAATCGGTGCTGCCGGTGATCGAAGAACTGAACGGGTTGCTGTTCTATCCCGTCCAGTACGAGGGCGAGGAAAGCTCGCGCAACGTGTTCTATACCGGCGCTGCCCCGAACCAGCAGGCGATCCCGGCGGTGGATTACTTCCTTGACGAGTTGGGCGTCGAGAAATTCGCGCTGCTGGGCACCGATTACGTCTATCCCCGCACCACCAACAAGATCCTTGAGCAATATCTCAAGGACAAGGGCATCGCCCCCGAAGACATCTTCGTCAACTACACCCCCTTCGGCCAATCCGATTGGGCGACCATCGTGGCCGATGTCGTGGCCCTGGGCGAGGATGGCAAGCAAGTCGGCGTGATTTCCACGATCAACGGCGACGCCAACATCGGGTTCTACAAGGAACTGGCGGCGGCCAACGTCAGCGCGGATGACATTCCCGTCGTCGCGTTCTCGGTGGGCGAAGAGGAATTGTCGGGCCTCGACACCTCGAACCTGGTCGGGCACCTGGCGGCGTGGAATTACTTCATGACCGCCGACACCCCAGCAAATGCCGAATTCATCGCCGCCTGGAAGGCTTTTGCGGGTGAAAACCGCGTGACCAACGACCCGATGGAGGCGCATTATATCGGCTTCAACATGTGGGTCGCGGCAGTCGAGGCAGCGGGCACCACCGATGTCGATGCCGTGCGCGCCGCGATGTACGGTCAGGAATTTCCGAACCTGACCGGCGGCACGGCTGTCATGCTGCCCAACCACCACCTGGCCAAACCGGTTCTGATCGGTGAAATCCGCGCCGACGGCCAGTTCGACATCATCAGCCAGACGACCGAAGTCGACGGCGACGCCTGGACCGATTTCCTGCCCGAGTCTGCCGTTCTGACCTCGGACTGGAAGGATCTGGGATGTGGCATGTACAACACCGAAACCAAGACCTGTGTGCAACTGACCTCGAACTACTGATCCTGCGGGGCGCGCCCGATGCGGCGCGCCCTTTGCCCGGTCTGGCCCCGAAAGTGACCCCATGCGCCGCCTGATTCTTGCCCTTGCCCTTTGTCTGGGCTGGTTCACCGCGTCCGGGCTGCGGGCGCAGGATCTGCAATCGCAATTGCAAGTCCACGGCGACCAGATCGCCGATCCGTCCAGCCGCACCATCGGCACGGTGCTGGGCGATCTGGTGGAAGGCGCCCACCCGAACCTGCCGGACTTCCTGGAACAATGGGGCGCGCGCAACGTCTGGCGCGCCGATGACACCGGGCTGTTCTTCACCGCGACCGAGGCGGGCAACGACCTGCGTCTGCGCGATGTGGACACCGGCACCGAGACCGTTGCCCCCAAGGCGGGCTTCACCCAGATGCGCCCCAACGTCGGCGTGCGGCGGTTGATCGGCACCGCGCTGGTGCAGTTCCAACTGACCGATCCCGATCTCGCGCGCCGCACCACCGCTGTTGCCTCGATTGCGCGCAGCCCCGAGGCGGAACAACTTGCACCGCTGACCGCCTCCATCGACGCCGAACCCGATGCGGCGCTGAAAGCCCGCAAGGTGCAACTTGCCAATCTGCTGAGCGCCCTGTTCGCCGACACCCCCGAGGCCCGGATCGCCGCCATCGAGGCCCTGTCCGGCGACACCTCGGTCGAGGCGCGCGGCGTGCTGAACCAGATATTGCGCACCCGCAGCGGCGTGGCCGCAACGGTGCCGGATGGCAACTTGCAAAACCTGCACGACCCGATGGAAGACCCGGATGCGCGTTATGGCCAACTGGTTGGTGAAAACCTTGCCCCACCGCGCATTACCCCCGTTGCGATCCGTACCGCCCTTGAGGCCAATATCGACGGTGGCATGGTATCAGGTGTACCGTTGGTGCGGTTGAACAGCGCTGCGGCACGGCTTGAGGCGTATTCCAACCTTGTGGCTGCGGGCCTTGCGGCGCCGTTCATCACGCCCGAACAACGCGATGCCGCGCTGGCCGCCCACAGCTTCTTTACCGTCTACGAGGAACCGAACGCCGCCATCACCGCCGCCGCCGAACGGACCCTGGCCTCCATCACCCAGCGGATCGCGCTGGATCAGGCGATTGATCTGGGGCTGGATGCCCTGTCCCTCGCCTCGATCTATTTTCTGGCTGCCATCGGGCTTGCCATCACCTTTGGCGTCATGGGCGTGATCAACATGGCGCATGGCGAATTCATCATGATGGGCGCCTACACCGGGTTCTTCGTGCAACTGTTCGTGCCCGATTATACCTTGTCGATCCTGATCGCCCTGCCGCTGGCCTTTGCCGTGACCTTCGGCGCCGGCGTCGCGATGGAGCGTCTGGTGATCCGCCACCTCTATCACCGCCCCCTGGAAACCCTGCTGGCCACCTTCGGCATCTCGATCGCGCTGCAACAGCTTGCCAAGAACATCTTTGGCACCCAAGCGCGCCCCCTGACATCACCGGCGTGGCTGGATGGCGCCTGGGTGGTGAACGACGTGATCCAGATCAGCTATATCCGCATCGCGATCTTTTTCATGGCTCTGTTGTTCCTGGCGCTGATCCTGTTCGTGCTGAAACGCACCCGCCTCGGCCTTGAAGTGCGCGCCGTCACCCAAAACCCCGGCATGGCCGCCAGCATGGGCATCAACCCCGACCGCATCAACATGCTGACCTTTGGCCTTGGGTCGGGCATTGCGGGCATCGCGGGGGTCGCCATCGGCTTGTATGCGAAAGTGACCAGCGAGATGGGCGCCGATTACATCGTGCAAAGCTTCATGACAGTGGTCGTGGGCGGTGTCGGCAATGTCTGGGGCACGCTGGCGGGGGCCTCGCTGATCGGGTTCCTGCAAAAGGGCATCGAATGGCTGAACCCCTCGAACACCCTGGCCGCGCAAACCTATATGATCCTGTTCATCATCCTGTTCATCCAGTTCCGGCCCCGGGGCATCGTCGCCGCCAAGGGCCGGGCGGCGGCAGAGTGAGCGGCATGCGCAAATCCTTTAGCGCTGAAAACCCGTCGGTGTTGTGGTTCCTGCTGGCGCTGGCGCTGTTCACGCTCGGCGTCACCGTGCTGTCAGAGGCGCTGGGCACCGCCATGATTTCCACGTCTTTCGTCAAGACGCTGGGCAAGACGCTGTGCCTGTGCCTTGTCGCCATCGCCATGGATGTCGTCTGGGGCTATTGCGGCATCCTGTCCCTTGGCCATTTCGCGTTCTTCGGGATCGGCGGCTATGCCATCGGCATGTGGCTGATGTATGCCCGCACCGAGGCGCTGGTGTTGCAGGGGCTGTCGGGCAACCCCCTGCCCCCGACTCCGCAAGAGATTTCCGACGCTATCGGCAACCAGATTTTCGGCGTCGTGGGCAGTTCACAATTCCCGTGGATCTGGGGGTTTGCCGATTCGTTGTTTCTGCAATTGGCCATGGTGGTGGTCGTGCCCGGCCTTCTGGCCCTTGTCTTCGGCTGGCTGGCGTTCCGCAGCCGGGTGACAGGGGTGTATCTGTCGATCCTGACTCAGGCGGGCACTCTGGCGCTGGCGCTCTACCTGTTCCAGAACGATAGCGGATTGCGCGGCAACAACGGGCTGTCAGGGTTGCAGATGATCCCGGGGTTCGAGGCAACGCCGCAGGCGACCATCTCGATCGTGTTCTTCTGGGCCTCGGCCTTTGCCCTTGGTGCGGGCTATGTGTTCTTCGCCTGGGTTTTGTCGGGCAAGATGGGCAGCGTTGTCATGGGCATCAGGGACAACGAGGCGCGGGTGCGGTTTCTGGGATACCCGGTCGAGGGGTTCAAGCTGTTCGTCTTCACCCTTACCGCCGTGGTCGCCGCCATCGCGGGCGCGCTGTATTATCCGCAGGCTGGCATCATCAATCCGGGTGAAATCCTGCCGATCGCGTCGATCTATCTTGCCGTATGGGTGGCCATTGGCGGACGGGGGCGGCTTTATGGCGCGGTGATCGGGGCGGCCTTCGTGTCGCTTCTGTCAAGCTGGTTCACCGGCGGCGGCGCGCCTGCGGTAAACTTGGGGTTCTACACGATCCAGTGGACGGACTGGTGGCTGGTGCTGCTGGGCGTCAGCTTTGTTCTGGTCACGTTGTTCTTTCCCAAAGGCATCGGCGGGTTGTTCGATTATCTGGTGAGAAAGCCATGACGACGCTTCTGGAAATGTCCGGCGTGTCGGTGTCTTTCGACGGGTTTCGCGCGATCAACAACCTGTCGATCCAGTTTGCACAGGCGGAATTGCGCGCCATCATCGGGCCGAACGGGGCGGGCAAGACCACGTTCATGGACATCATCACCGGCAAGACGAAACCCGACAAGGGCGAGGTGATCTGGGGCCCCCGTTCCATTTCCCTGCTGGGCCTGTCGGAAAGCGCCATCGCGATGCAGGGCATCGGGCGCAAGTTCCAGAAACCCACGGTGTTCGAGGCGCAGACCGTGCGCCGCAACCTTGCCCTTGCCCTGAAAACCCCGCGCGGGCCGTTCGCCGTGCTGA